>WNGB01018349.1_pt1 | contig 11603 bp, 10 predicted proteins | sample 5400681 | NCBI WGS metagenome assembly WNGB01 (sample SAMN13153367, study PRJNA577476) | soil metagenome | isolation source: 115 cm soil or saprolite under grassland replicate 2 | place: USA:California | collected 2016-06-15 | reverse complement strand
GGTGCTGTTGTGGCGCGGCTAAAGCCGCGCCCTCCATCTGTCGTCTGGCCACTTCGCACCGAGAGCGGGACCTCAGTCCCGATTGAACACGGCGACCGTCTCAACATGCGCCGTGTTCGGAAACATGTCGAAGGCTTCAACCGTGCCAAGCCGATAACCGTGGTCGACCAGCGTCCGCGCATCTCGAGCGAGTGTCGCGACGTCGCACGACACGTAGACGACCCGCTGTGCACCGAGCCGCACCACGCCCTGGACCGCCTGCCGCGTCATGCCCGTGCGTGGTGGATCGACGATGACGCAATCGAATCGGTTGTCCGCGCGCGCGCGGTCGGTGAACGCCTCGACCGGCTCCCGGCGCGTTGCGATGGACGAGCCAAAGGGCACGGCGTTGCGCTTGAGATCGGCGGCTGCGGCCACATCGCCTTCGACGGCAACCACTTCCGTATCGCCTCGAGCGGCGAGCGTCGTCGAGAAGAGGCCGACGCCCGCATAGAGATCCGCCGCGCGCCCGGGCGGAACGCAGGAGACGACCTGCGTCGCGAGATCTTCGAGCAGGTAACGGTTCCCCTGGAAAAACGCGCGTGCGTGACGCGAGAGCGTCACGCCGCGAAGGACGTCCGACACGGTTGGCTCGCCACAGATGGTGAGCGCGTGAGAGCCGCGGGCGCTGCCGCAGGACACACCTGAAAGCCCCTCGACGTTTGCGACTGCAGACAACTGCGACGGCTCGCCATCGTCCGCGAGCACGAGGTGACACGCGCGTTCGGTCGCTTCACGGTTTTCAGCTAGCTCGATGTCGGTAACCTTGCTTCGCGCTGCCCTGACGAGCGCGCCTTCGAGGCGGCGCAACGTCTCCAGCGTCTCCGGCAGCAATTGACGCGTCGCCGCTGGATCGCACAGTTCGTGTGTGCCTTCGCGAAAAAATCCAAGGCGTCGATGTCGCGCGTGCAGGCGCGCGCGCATGCGATAGCCATTCGGCTCCGATGCGGCGACTGGAACTCGATCGGGCAATTCGAGGTGCGCCAGACGCAGAAACGCGTCCCGAAGAATGTCGCGCTTGAGGTCGAGCTGACGTCGATAGGCAATGTGAGCGTAGACGGTCCCGCCGCAGGCACCGTCGCAGAACGGCTCATGCCGATCGGGAGAAGATTCCAGCACGCGGCGCGTTTCCGCCCACATCGTGCCGCGCTGAACCTTCTGGATTTCAGCGTCGACTGTCTCTCCCGGTATCGCACCCGCTACGAGAACGACAGCTCCTTCGTGCCGGGCCAGCATGCGCCCGCCGGCGATGGCCTTCTCGACGTGGACTGTCAGACGATCGCCGGGAGCCATCACTCATACCTGAGGGTTGGCAGACCAAATCGCTCGCGAACCAGGCGCTCGAACGCCGACGCGGTGGTCTTCGCCCATGTCTCAGCCAGCATTCGACTGCGAAACGGCGCCAGCTCGCGTTCGACGTCAGCAAGGAGGTCATCATGTTCGCTCTGGGTCAGCGCCGCGGTTGCGTGTGTGACCAGTAATCGATCGAGCTGATCCAGTTCGAGTGTCAATTGCAGACGCGCATCGCCGCGAGCGCGTTGCGCGTCGCTCCTGAGCACATCGAGCTGCCGGACTATTTGATCCAGCGCTTCGCTGAGACCCGTCGCGGCCGGCGCTCGCCCGCGGGCAGCGGTCAATCGCGCAAGTGCCCGCTCGATATGGCGAGCCAGCGACGATCGACGCCTCCCTGACGTGTGCGGCGCTGCCGTCTCTTCGGCGGCAACCTGTGCCACGCCCACCGCCCGGCGCCAATCGTCGAAGGCATCCCGGACATCCGCGTCACAAAACTCGATACGCACGGGCCGCCGGCGCGGGCCCTTCTTGTAATACCGCGCGAAATAGCGATCGACGCCCGCAAACGCAATCTTCAGAGGAATACCCTCGCGCGCCCATTCTGAAACCTGCTCGAAGGCGGGACCGACGATCCTTATCAAATGGCCGTCGTTCTTGCGGCACAGGTAGCTTTCGATTTCGCGGCAGTAGTCTTGCGGGTCGATCACCGATTGCGGTCCCAGACGATGGCGAGGCCCCGCAGCGTGAGCTCGACGTCGACGTGATCGATCACGTCGGTTTCCGGCGCAACAGTCTCGGCGAGTCCGCCGGTGGCGACGACGGCCACGGGGCCTCCGAGCTCCGCCCGCATGCGCCGCACGAGACCCTGCACCATATCGACATAACCCCAGAACAGGCCCGCTTGCATCGACGCCACCGTGTTCGTGCCGATCACGCGCTCCGGTTTACGCACCTCGATTCGCGGCAGTCTCGCGGCACGCTGAAACAGCGCATCCGCCGAAATCTGCGGACCAGGACAAATCACGCCGCCCAGATATTCGCCCTTTGCGGAGACGGCGTCGAAGGTCGTCGCCGTCCCGAAATCCACGACAATCACCGCACGCTGTTGCGCGCGGCCAAACTGCTCGTAGGCCGCGATGCCGTTGACGATGCGGTCGGCGCCAACTTCGCGCGGGTTGTCGTACAGCACGGGCATGCCGGTCGTGACGCTTGCATCGAGGTTGAGCGGCTCGCGACCAAAATACGTGCGAGCCATCGCGATCATCGTGCCCGTCAGCGGTGGCACGACCGACGCCATCACGATTCCCGACACATCATCGCGCTGAATGCCGTAATGCTCGCAGAGGCTGGTGATCAGAATGCCCAGCTCGTCGGCCGTGCGTTCTCGCAGCGTCGTCAGCCGCCAGCTATGAACGAGAGTGTCGTCGCGGAACACCCCGAGGACGATGTTCGTGTTGCCGACGTCGATAGCTAACAGCATAGTTTCCAGTTACCAGTTGCCAGTTCAAAGTTGAGTGCCAAGTTTCTAAAGTTATGGAAGTGCGCTCAGAATTCTCGAACTGACCTAACTCAAAACTAAACTTTGAACTGGTAACTGGAAACTTCCTCGTCACCGCCACCGGAGTTCGCCCGCGATGATCCGCTCGGTTCCGGCATCGGTCTCGACCAACAGCGCGCCGGAATCATCGATACCTGCCGTGATGCCGCGCTTCCCGCGGCCGACCAACTCGACTGCCGAACCGCACGCAGACGGTGACCGCTCGCGCCACGCTCGCAGAATATCATCCGCGTTGCCAGCGCGGAGGCGGTCGTACCACTCGGTGAGCGCGATCAGAATCGCGTCGAGCAGGACCGATGGCGCGACTCGACGCCCGCCCGCCGTTTCAATCGAGGTCGCCCTGTCGGCGACGTCTGCTGGATAAGACGCGCGCAGCACATTCACGCCAACGCCGATGACAACCGATTGCTGCGGCGTGCCGAGGGCACGGCCTTCGGCCAGAATGCCGGCGAGCTTGCGGCTGTTGATGGTGAGATCGTTCGGCCACTTGAGATCCGTTTTGACGCCAGAAGCGCATGCGACGGCATCTCGAACCGCCACACCCGCCATGAGCGTGAGCAACGACAGGACAAGCGTCCCGTTCGGACCATTTGACGGAGGACGCAGCACGATCGAGAAATAGCACCCGGCTCCCGGGGGTGAGGCCCACGTCCGCCCGCGCCGCCCTCGCCCCGCGGTTTGCTCTTCCGCACAAATGACGAGGCCCTCGGGAGCGGAATCCTCAGCGGCCTGCAACGCCACGTCCATCGTGGAGGTGACAGAGGAATACCGCCGCACGTCTATTTGCATAGGTCGCGTTGCCACGCTACCGACGTTCGATTTCAAAGCTCAAATCCGCTGCGCGCGCCGAATGCGTCAGCGCGCCGACCGACACGAACCCCGCTCCACTTGCCGCAATTGCAGGCATGCGATCCAGCGTGACACCACCGGAGATTTCTACAACGGCACGACCGCGGCAACGCTCGACCGCGTCGCCGAGCGCCGTGACATCGAAGTTGTCGAGGAGAATTCGTTCGGCTCCGGCAGCGAGCGCGTCTTCGAGCTCCGCGATCGATTCCACTTCCACTTCGACGGGCAGCCCGATACCGGTCGAGCGCGCACGCGCAAGAACCGCCTCTATCCCACCAGCGAGTCGCTTGTGGTTCTCTTTGATCAACACACCATCGTCGAGCCGATAGCGATGGTTCGTTCCTCCGCCACAGCGTACGGCGTACTTTTCAAGCTCGCGCAGCGTGGGTGTCGTCTTGCGCGTATCGAGCACGATGATCTTGCCCTCGGCGGCGTCCACATAGCGACGAGTTTCCGTGGCGATACCGCTCAGCCGCTGGAGGAAATTGAGCGCAGTGCGCTCGGCGGTCAGGAGAGCGCGAGCACGCCCGACCACCTCCGCTACCGCGGTTCCGGCGTCGCAGTGGTCGCCGTCGTGGCGGTGCTGTGCGAAGCTTACTTCCGCATCGCACTGCCGGAACGTTTCCTCCGCAATGTCGAGGCCGGCGAGGACGAGCGCAGTCTTCGCGAAAATGACGCCTCGCGCGCGGTCGCCGGCGCCCACCGTGGCCTGGCTGGTCACGTCGCCAGCACCGAGGTCTTCCGCCAATGCGCGCGCGACGAGATCGCGATACGCGTCGAGCGGCAGCGGCTCCATCTGTCAGGCGCCGGGCTCCGCGACGGGAGATTCGGTCGCGGCGAACTCGATCTGCAGCGAAAATGCGCCGTCGTTTGAAAGCACGAGATTCTGAATATTGGCCGCCGCGCAGAGGTCGGCACGCACTTTCTCCATGAGCGCCAGCCGTTCAGGCGTATCCGAGACGAGCGCGCGACTGACGGGCACCTTCAACGGACGTTTCGCTTCCGATTTCGCGCGCCGCACTTCTCCCAGTACTTCGATCGTCATCGCGAGAGCGGCCGCGGCTTCGCTGTCGGGCCGACAAATCTCCTCGAGGTCCGTCGCTCGCGGCCACGGCGCACGATGAACGGAGCCGTCGTGCCACCAGGACCACACTTCTTCCGTCACGAAGGGCAGGAACGGCGCGAACAGGCGCAGCATGACCGAGAGGGCCGCCTGCATTGCGCGAGTAGCGGACGCCGCGGCCTCGGGGCCGTGATCGCCGTACCGGCGCGACTTCACGAGCTCCAGGTAGTTGTCGCAGAAGCTCCAGAAGAACATTTCGGTGCGATCGATCACGCGCGTGTACTCGTACTCGTCGAGCGCCGAGGTTGCCTCCTCCACCAGCATCGCGAGCTCGGTCAGCATGCCTCGATCGAGCGTGTGCGTGATCTCGCCTGCAGCCGCGCCACCCGCGAGCGCAAACCTGGATGCGTTCAGCAGCTTGATTGCCAAACGGCGGCCGATCTTCATCTGACCAATGTCGAACGTGGTGTCGACCCCCGGACCGCCGCGCGCAGCCCAGTAGCGAACGCCGTCGGACCCGTACTCCTCGAGGAGCGCAAGCGGCGTCACGACGTTGCCCTTCGATTTCGACATCTTCTTGCGATCGGGATCCAGCACCCAGCCGGAGATCGCCGCGTGCCGCCACGGCAGCAAGTCGTGTTCGAACTGGCTGCGCACGACGCTCGAGAACAGCCACGTGCGAATGATGTCGTGCGCCTGGGGCCGCAGGTCCATCGGGAACGTGCGCGCAAAGAGATCCGGATCGCGCTCGAACCCGCAGACGATCTGCGGCGAGACGGACGACGTCGCCCATGTATCCATCACGTCGGGATCGCCGATAAAACCTCCCGGCTGCCCGCGTTGAGCCTCACGGTATCCGTCGGGTGCATCGGTCGATGGATCGATGGGCAGGCGCGACTCGGCGGGGACGAGCGGACCGCTGTAATCGACACCACCGTCGTCTCGAACGCGATACCAAACGGGGAACGGCACGCCAAAGAATCGCTGCCGGCTGACGCACCAGTCGCCGTTCAGCCCGTTGACCCAGTTCTCGTATCGCGCTCGCATATACGGCGGATGCCATTCGAGCTCGTGCCCTCGCCTGAGAAACTCCTCCCGATAGTCGATCGTCTTGATGAACCATTGGCGGCTCGTGATGATCTCGAGCGGCCGGTCGCCTTTTTCGTAAAACTTCACGTTGTGCGTGATCGCCCGCGGCGCGCCGACGAGATCTCCGCTCTGGCGCAATTCGTCCACCACCACGGCTTGCGCCTTCTTCGCGGACAACCCCACAAGGCGGTCGTACGCGACCTGCGCTCGCGCCGGAGCGGTTGATTCCCAACCTGCACTACCCCACGTGACGGGACCCATCGTGCCGTTCGGCTGAATCACGGCGCGGACCGGCAGACGCAGCTCGCGCCACCAGACAACGTCAGTGATGTCGCCGAACGTACAGATCATCGCGATGCCGGTGCCTTTGTCAGGTGCGGCAAGGGGATGCGCCTTGACCGGCACACGCGCGCCGAAGATCGGCGTGATGACTTCCGATCCAAACAGCGATTGATATCGCTCGTCGTCCGGGTGAGCGACCAGCGCGACGCACGCGGGCAGGAGCTCCGGCCGCGTCGTTTCGATCTCCACAGATGCGCCGTCTGGCGCATGAAATTTCACGCGGTGAAATGACGCCGGCTGCTCCCGATCTTCGAGCTCCGCCTGTGCGACGGCCGTTCGAAAATCGATGTCCCAGAGCGTCGGCGCCTCCACCTGATAGGCAAGGCCCTTCTCGAGGAGCCGCAGAAACATGATCTGTGACACGCACTGCGACGATTTCGAGATGGTGGCGTAAGTCATGGACCAGTCGACGGACAGACCAAGGAATCGCCACAGGTGCTCGAATGCCTTCTCGTCTTCGACGGTCAACTGCGTGCAGAGCTCGATGAAGTTCGGACGCGACACCGAGATTGGCTGCTTGCCAGCCTCGCTGGGCGGTCGGAACGACGGATCGTAGGGGAGCGACGGATCGCACCGAACGCCGAAATAGTTCTGCACGCGACGCTCGGTAGGCAGGCCGTTGTCGTCCCATCCCATCGGGTAGAACACCTCTTTGCCGCGCATGCGTTGAAAGCGCGCGACGAGATCGGTGTGGGTGAAGGAAAAGACGTGGCCGACGTGCAGCGAGCCGCTGACGGTTGGAGGCGGCGTGTCGATCGAATACACCTCGTCGCGCGGACGCGATCGATTGAAGCGGTAGGTCCCCTCCTCTTCCCAGCGAGCGGTCCATTTCTGCTCCAGCCCTTGAAGGGCTGGCTTGTCGGGAACGTTCATGCTTGAAGGGATCTTATATCGGACTGCGACGGGGTTTGGCGGCGCGTTGCAACGCACGCGGAGCGATCCGAGGAAGAGTGATCGAGGACGCTCCTATCGATTCGCCTCGACTCGCGCGCGGATTTTTTCGATCTCTTCTTTGATCAAGCGCTCGGCCGTCTCGCGCACGAGGTGCGTCACCTGCTCGTTCAGTCCGCGTGTAGCGAGCCGTTCCGCAACGCGAGACGCAACGCGCTCGAGCTCGTGATCCGACAGCTCGCGGAAAGACAGGAGTGACACGGGCTCACCCTGTTCAGCGGCGAACAACCGGTCGAATGCGTCGGCGACGTCGAAATCGGGTGCGCTCGGTGCGTTGGGTGCGCTCGGGTGCGTCGGTGCGGTGCCGTGCTCGGGTGCGCCGGTGCGGTGCTCAGGTACTACTTTGCGACTTTCACGTGTCGCCTCTGCCGAGACAACGTCACCGCGAGCGGCAGCGTGTCCACTCGCAATCAGCAATTCCTTGACCCGCCGTACCAGCACACCTGGCTCGAAGGGCTTCACGAGAACGCCGGCGGCCTCTGATTTCCGCAGCCGATCCTCGTCTATCGGGTCGAACGCTCCCGCGGTCAGCAGCACCGGCACGCCCGCCCGGTCCAGGCTGATCTCTTCAGCGACGCGATACCCGTCGATTGCCGCGAGGGCGACGTCGGCGACCACGAGGTCCGGCCGTTCCGCCTTGACGCGAGCGAGCGCCTGCTGTCCGTCGGACACGCAGATCACGCGCATGTCCTCGTCGGCAAAGGCGAGCTCGATCATGCGGTGAATCGAGGTGTTCTCGTCCGCAACCAGCAGCGTGTGGCTCATTCGCTCGACGCGCTACGCCGACTCGGCGCGTACGCGGGAATTGCGGTTGATGAAGTCGACAATCTCCTGCATCGGCGTCCCGGGAATAAACACGCCGCGAACGCCGAGAGCGTTCAGCTTCGGGATGTCGACATCAGGAATGATGCCGCCAATGACCACCAGCACATCATCCAGCCCCTTTTCCTTCAGCAGCTCCATGATGCGGGGGCAGATGTGCATGTGCGCGCCCGAAAGGATCGAGAGGCCGATGACGTCGGCGTCTTCCTGGAGCGCGGCGCTCACAATCTGTTCGGGAGTTTGACGCAGGCCGGTGTAGATGACTTCCATCCCCGCGTCACGCAGTGCGCGCGAGATGACTTTTGCGCCGCGATCGTGGCCGTCGAGCCCGGGTTTGGCGATGACGACGCGAATCTTGTGAGTCATGTCAACCGACAGAACGTCGCGGGGACCGTTTCGATCCGCGACGCTTCAAATGACCGGCACTTCTTCGTACTCGCCCCAGACGTCGCGCAGCGCGTCGCACATCTCACCAATCGTCGCATACGAACGAACGCAATCGAGAATGGCCGGCATCGTGTTGGCGCGCCCGCGTGCGGTGTTGCGAAGCGCGTCGAGCGTTCGCATCACCGAATCGTTGTCACGTGTGCGGCGCAGCCCGTCGAGTCTGTCCATCTGTTGCTCTGCTGCGCTCTCGTCGATGTAAAGGATTTCGATGGGCGTTTCATCTTCCTGTACGAAATCGTTGACGCCGACGATGATCTTCTCCCGGCGCTCGACCGCCTGCTGGAACTGGTACGACGCTTCCGCGATTTCCTTCTGCGGATAGCCGCGCTCGATCGCCTCGACCATGCCACCCATACGATCGATGGTCTTCCAGTACTGGTGGGTGCCGTCTTCCATGTCTCGCGTGAGCTTCTCGACGAAATACGATCCGCCCAGCGGATCGACGACACTCGTCACCCCGCTTTCGTGCGCCAGGATCTGCTGCGTGCGGAGGGCAATGGTCGCGGCTTCCTTCGTCGGCAGCGAGCACGGCGGCAAGCGCCTGGATCGCGGTGCGAACGACGTTGTTGTACGGCTGTTGCGCGGTCAGCGACACGCCCGCCGTTTGCGTGTGGAAGCGCAGCTGCCACGATCGGGGATGTTTCGCGCCAAACCGCTCGCGCATGGCCTCCGCCCACAGCTTTCGAGCCGCGCGGTATTTCGCGATCTCCTCGAAGAAGTCGCTATGCGAGTTGAAGAAGAACGAGATGCGCGGAACGAAGTCGTCGACGTTGAGCCCGGCATCGACGCCGTACTGCACGTATTCCAGACCGTCACGCAGCGTAAACGCCAGCTCCTGCAGCGCGGTCGATCCGGCCTCGCGGATGTGATAGCCGCTCACCGAGATCGTGTTCCACTTCGGCACCTGCTGCGAGCAGAACGCAAACACGTCGGTAATGAGCCGCATCGACGGGCGCGGGGGGAAAATGTATTCCTTCTGCGCGATGAATTCCTTGAGGATGTCGTTCTGAATCGTTCCAGAGATCCGCTTCCAACTGGCGCCCTGCTTCTCCGCGACCACGAGATACATCGCGAAAATCATGGAGGCCGGCGAGTTGATGGTCATCGACGTCGTGATGTCGGCGAGCGAGATCCCGTCGAAAAGTCGCTCCATGTCCGCGAGCGAGGTGACATTCACGCCGCACTTCCCGACTTCGCCGAGCGACAGCTCATGATCGGGATCGCGGCCCATCAGCGTGGGCAGATCGAACGCCACCGACAGGCCCGTGCCGCCTGCCGCAATCAAGTCCTTGTAGCGTTGGTTGGTCTGCTCGGGCGTGCCAAACCCGGCAAACTGCCGCATCGTCCAGAGCTTGACGCGGTAACCACTCGGGTGAATGCCACGCGTGTAGGGAAACTCGCCCGGATCGGCGATGTCGCGTCCGTACTCGATGCCGGACAGATCTTCCCGGACATACAGTCGCTCGATCGGCCGCCCCGAAATCGTCGTGAACGAACTCTGGCGTTCGGGTGTCTTCTTCAGCGCAGGCTCGAGCACCTCCCGCTCCCAGCGTTCCTTGCGAGTCTCGACCCGATCGATGACGCTTTTCATCTCGCTCTTATTATAGGCGGCGCCCTAGGCTTAGGCGGGCTCGCGATCGCTCGCCCGTGAGCGGTGCTTCGCACCATAGGCGTCGCTTCGCTCCGTGTGCCTCCGGTAAGCGCCGCTTTGCGGCGCAGGCCTTCCGAACGCGAAGCGTGAGGCCCACCTCGCGCAGCGAGGCCTACCGGAGGCTTACCGCGCGTAGCGCGGCCTACCGCAGGCCTAAGCGTACATGCCGCGCATTTTCGTGACGGTGGCGACGCGGTTGATGGCGACGAGGTAGGCGGCGGTTCGCATGTCGACGCGATACTTCAGGGAGTTCGTCAGCACGTCGCTGAACGCCTCGCACATGCTGCGCTCGAGACGCTCGTTCACCTCGGATTCGTTCCAAAAATAGCCGTAGCGGTCCTGCACCCACTCGAAATACGAGACCGTGACGCCCCCCGCATTCGCGAGGATGTCCGGCACGATGAAAACGCCCCGTTCATGCAGTTGCCGGTGCGCCTCGGGCACCGTCGGGCCGTTGGCGCCTTCGATGATGACCCGCGCCTTGATGTCGCCGGCGTTTGCCATCGTGATCTGATTCTCGAGCGCGGCGGGAATCAGCACGTCGACGTCGAGCTTGAACAGCTCGTTGTTCGTGAGGGGCTCGCCTTCGCTGAAGCCGTGCACCGTCTTGTGCTGCCGCACGTGCGCCAGCAGTTTGTCGATGTCGATGCCGCCGTCGTTGAACACTCCGCCCTTCCAGTCGGTGGCCGCCACGATCTTCGCGCCTGACGCCGCGAGCAGTTGGGCCGCCACCGATCCGACGTTGCCAAAGCCCTGAACAGCGATGCGTGCGCCCTTCAAAGCGAAGCCGAGATGCTTCGCCGCTTCGCGGGCGATGATCATCACCCCGCGGCCGGTCGCCTCGCGTCTGCCGAGCGACCCGCCCAGCTCCAGCGGCTTGCCGGTGACGACGGCTGTTTCGGTATGACCGACGTGCATGGAGTAGGTGTCCATGAACCAGGCCATGGTCTGCTCGTTGGTGTTCACGTCGGGCGCCGGCACGTCCTTCTCCGGTCCGATGGCGTCGATGATCTCGGCGGTGTAGCGCCGTGTCAGCGCTTCGATCTCCCGCTGCGACATCTTGCTCGGGTCGCAGATCACGCCGCCTTTGCTGCCGCCGAACGGAATGTGCGCCACCGCGCACTTCCAAGTCATCCACGCCGCGAGCGCGGTCACTTCGTCGAGTGAGACATCGGGGTGATACCGGATGCCGCCTTTCGCCGGTCCCAGCGTGATGTTGTACTGCACGCGGTATCCCGTGAACACCTGAATGGAACCGTCGTCCATCTGCACGGGGCAGGAAACTATGATCTGTCGTTTGGGCGTCGTAAGGATCTTCCAGATGCCGGAATCGAGGTTGAGAATGCGAGCGGCAACTTCGAACTCCTGGAGCATTGCTCCGAATACGCTACGCTCTGAGATCATTTGCGCCAACCTAGCCTCTCGGTGCGCTCAATGTCAAACGGGCCGCGCTTCGCGAGAGAGGCCTCACGCTTCGCGTTCGGTAGGCCTGCGGTAGG
>WNGB01012368.1_pt1 | contig 11603 bp, 10 predicted proteins | sample 5400681 | NCBI WGS metagenome assembly WNGB01 (sample SAMN13153367, study PRJNA577476) | soil metagenome | isolation source: 115 cm soil or saprolite under grassland replicate 2 | place: USA:California | collected 2016-06-15 | reverse complement strand
CGCCGCCGATGTCCTCGACCGCGCCGCCGGCCGGCCTGGGCACATCTTCAACCTCGGCCACGGCATCCTGACCGAGACGCCGGTCGAGAATGTCGCGCGGCTGGCCGAGTTCGTCCACGAGTACTCGTTCGAAGGTTAGCAGGTTCGCAAGTTAGCAGGTTCGCAGGTTGAAACCTTCAAACTTTCGAACCTTCCAACTTGCCAACGCTGGGGTGGAAGATGTCAGAAACGAATACAGCGGTCGGCGTCTTCGTGCTGGCCTACGGCACGCCCGAGAAGCCCGAGGACGTCGAGCCGTACTACACGCACATCCGCGGCGGCCGGCCGCCCACCCCCGCGGCGCTGGAAAACCTGCGCGAGCGCTACCGGCTGGTCGGCGGGCGCACGCCCCTGCTGGACCTGTCCAGGGCCGTCGCCGACGGGCTGCGGGCGCGTCTGGAGCAGCAGGCGCCGGGTCGCTATAAGGTCTATCTTGGCATGAAGCACTGGCACCCCTACATCGGCAATGTCGTGCCGCAGATCACCGCCGACGGGGTGCGCGAGGTGATCGGGGTGGTGCTGGCGCCGCACTACTCGCGCTACAGCCTGGAGGGCTACCGCAAGTATATCAGCCAGGCGCTCGAAAAGGTTGCCGAGCCGTTCCAGCTGCACTTCATCGAGAGCTGGCACGAGCACCCGCTGTTCCGCAAGCTGATCGCCGACCGGATCGCCGAGGCGCTGGCGCAGTTCCCGGCCGAGGCGCGCGGCCAGGTGCTGGTGCTGTTCAGCGCGCACAGTCTGCCCGAGAAGATCATAGCCGCTGGCGACCCGTACCCGGATCAGCTTCACGAGAGCGCCGCCGGGATCGCCGAGCTGTTGGGGCTGGAGGACTACCGCTTCTGCTACCAGAGCGCCGGGATGACCGGCGAGCCCTGGCTTGGGCCGGACATCCTCGACTATCTCGACGAGCTGCACGCCGAGGGCGTGCGCTACGTCCTGAGCGTGCCGTTCGGTTTCGTGGCCGAGCACCTCGAGGTGCTGTGGGATATCGACACCGAGGCCGAGCAGAAGGCCGGCGAGCTGGGGATGACGCTGCGCCGTATTCGCATGCCGAACGCCGACCCCGAGTTCGTCGAGGTGATCCGCTCGGTCGTCACCGAGCACGCCGCCGTGGCGCGGTAGGGTGCGCGTGGGGACGCGACCGCCGTCCATTGACCGATTCATCGTTTTGGCATTGTTATTCGTCGGGTGTCGTCGCCGTAGGGGCGAAGCATTTGCCCCCATAGATAGCGTTGGCTTCGATCTACGAGAGATCCTTGGTAGATCGACATCGTATCGATCTTGACAGCAAATGCTTCGCCCCTACGGCACACGGCGAAATCGCCGAAATCAACGGAATGTTCAATGATTGCACAACCATCCACCGATACCAACATCGCCGTCCGCCCGTCCGTGGTCGTGATTGGCACCCGCGGCAGCAAGCTGGCGCTCGTGCAGACCCACATGATCCGCGATGCGCTGCTGGCCGCCCATCGCGACCTGGCGATCGAGATTAAGCACATCACGACCAAGGGCGACGTCATTCTCGACCGCCCGCTCAGCGCGATCGGCGACAAAGGCCTGTTCGTGACAGAGATCGAGGACGCGCTGCGCGCCGGCCGGATCGACCTGGCCGTCCACAGCGCGAAGGACCTGCCGTCGGAGCTGCCGCCCGACATGGCGCTGCCGGCCTTCCCGCCGCGCATCGACCCGCGCGATGCGCTGATCGCGCGCGATGGCCTGCGGCTGGCCGATCTGCCCGAGGGCGCGCACGTCGGCACCAGCAGCCTGCGGCGCGGCTGCCAGCTGCGCCACCTGCGGCCCGACCTGCAGATCAGCGATCTGCGGGGCAACGTCGACACGCGGCTGCGCAAGCTGCACGAGGGCCAGTACGACGCGATCGTGCTGGCGGCGGCGGGTCTGCGGCGGCTCGGCCAGGCCGAGCAGATCACCGAGTATCTCGACCCGGGCGCGATGCTGCCGGCGGTGAGCCAGGGCATCCTGGGCATCGAGGCCCGCGCCGGCGACGCGTCGACCGCCGCGCTGCTCGCGCCGCTCGACGACCCTGCGGCGCGCGCCGCTGCGACCGCCGAGCGCGCGTTCCTGGCGCGGATCGGCGGGGGCTGCCAGGTGCCGGTGGCCGCCTACGCGCGCCTCGACGGCGACACGCTGTTGCTCGCCGGATTGATCGGCGCGCGCGACGGCCGCCTGGTCCGCGGCGAGCTTGCCGGTCCGGCCGGCGACCCCGCCGCGCTGGGCGCGCGCCTGGCCGAGCAGCTGCTGGGCGAGGGCGGGCGGGCTTTGCTAGACCAGCTCTCGTGACGATGAAGAGATTTATACTGCCAGCGGCTATTATTTGTCATTCTGAGCGGAGCGAAGAATCTCTGCTTTCGAGCGCCGAGATGCTTCACTTCGTTCAGCATGACAAAACCGCAGATTGTGGCCGCTGAAAGTATACCACCAAGACACGAAGACACCAAGATGAGTTATTCTTCCATATCTTGGTGCCTTGGCGCCTTGGTGGTTCATGAAGAGTTGTGCTGAGGTGCGATGTGAGTGATCAACCTTTGGAAGGCAAGCGTATCGTCGTCACCCGCGCCGAGGAGCAGGCGAGCGGGCTGGTCGATCAGCTGCGGGCGCTGGGCGCCGAGCCGATCGTCTGCCCGGCGATCGCGTTCGCCCCGCCGGCCGACTTCGCGCCGCTCGACGCGGCGATCGCCGGCCTGGGCCAGTACGACTGGCTGATCGTCACCAGCGCCAACGGCGTGCGCACGCTGCTCGACCGCATAGCCGATCGGGGGCTGAGCGCCGCCGCGCTGGCGCGCCTGAAGATCGGCGCGATCGGCCCGGCCACCGCCGACGCGCTGGCCGCGCGCGGACTGCAGGCCGGCTTCCTGCCGAGCGCCTACGTCGCCGAGGCCATCCTGGCCGAGATCGGCGACGTCGCCGGGCAGCGCATCCTGCTGCCGCGCGCCGACATCGCCCGCGAGGCGCTGGTGGTCGGCCTGCGCGCGAAGGGCGCGACGGTGGACGAGATCGCGGCCTACCGCACCGTGCCCGGCCCCGGCGCGCGCGATCTGGCCGAGCGCCTGCGCGCGCAGGCGCTGGACGCGATTACCTTCACCAGCTCCTCGACCGTGCGCTACCTGCTCGACGGGCTGGCGGAGGCGGGGGTGAGCCGAGCCGAGGCGCGCGCGCGCCTGGCCGTGGTTGCCGTGCTCTGCATCGGCCCGATCACTGCCGCCACGGCGCGCGACGAGGGGCTGCGGGTGGACGGCGTCGCGCGCGAGTATACTGCCGAGGGGTTGGTGCAGGCGCTGGTGGAGTGGTTCGGGCAACCCGCGCCGGCATAGTATACTACTACCATAAACCTCGCCATGCCATCAATTCCGCTCTGATGTTTGGCAGGAGAAAGAGGTGATGCCATGGAAGGGCTACAGTTGGCGAATGCGAACCGGGTCTGCATTGTCGGCGGAGGCCCGGCTGGTTGTTTTGCTGCTCTTCACCTGCTGCGGCTAGCCAGCCAGCACGGACTACGGCTGGAGGTGCTGATCTTTGAGCCACGGAATTTTGCTCAACCGGGGCCGGCAGGATGTAATCGCTGTGCCGGAATTCTCTCCTCACGTCTGCTTCACGGAATGGAACGGCTGGGGTTGTCCTTGCCTACGGACGTGATCCAGGCCGAAGTGCGGGCCTATGCCGCCTGTTTGGACAACCAGGTGCTGCGCATCGAGCAACCTGATCCCCAGCATCACATTGTGAGCGTCTATCGCAGCGGCGGACCACGCCGTTTGCAGGGCGAACCGCTGGCAAGCTTTGACGGCCACCTGCTCGCGCAAGCCTGTGATTGGGGGGCGCGGCACCTGGCCGTCCGCGTCCGCCGGATCGACTGGGAAGACCGCCCCGTTCTGCGAACGGCCCAGGGCGACTACGTCGCCGATCTGCTCGTGCTGGCCACCGGCGTCAACAGCCGGCCGCCGCTCGACCCGGTGTTTGGGTACCAGCCGCCCAAAACGATGATCATGGCCCAGGATGAGATCATCCGCCCAGACACCTGGCCGGATGATCAAGTGCGCATTTTCTTCAAGCGACCCGCGGGCTTGATGTTCGGCGCCTTCATCCCGAAGGGGAAGTACATGAGCGTCTCGCTACTTGGGCGCGATTTGCGCAGGGACGCTGTCCATGAGTTCATTGAGCTTCAGGGACCTGATGCTGCCCTCCCCGCCCCAACCGTATGCCTGTGTGGATGTACACCGCGGATCGCGGTGAGCCCAGCCCGCCACTACTGCGGCACGCGCTGGGTCGCCGTGGGGGATGCAGCCGTGACGCGCTTGTACAAGGACGGCATTGGCTCAGCCTTCTTCACAGCCCAAACTGCCATGCAGGTCGCTGTTCACCATGGTATCTCAGATCGTGCATTTCAAAAACAGTATCTTCCCTTCTGTCGCGGAATCGCACTTGACAATTTCTATGGTAGCATGTTGTTTCGTATGTGGTCCTTCCTCTCGCGCACGCCACCCCTGCTACAGGCGTGGATGACCAGCGTGAACCGGGAAGCGGCTTGGCCGCTCGATCAGCGCGTTCACAATCGTATCCTCTGGGGTATGTTCAGCGGAGACGAAATGTACCGCAACCTGTTCTGGCTCGCCCTCAGCCCCGCGGCCGTGGTTGGCCTGGCACACGGCTGGCGAGGCGCGCGATGAGGGAGTTCCTATGACATCCACACTGGACCACCTGCCGGACGGGGGGCGGGTGGTAATCATCGGCGGTGGGCCGGGCGCCGTCGCCTGCGCCCTGGCGCTCCAGCGTATGGCGTCTCAGATGGGACAAGCCGTACACATTACGCTTCTGGAGGGCAAGCAATTTGCGGGCGACCGGCATTACAACCAATGTGCTGGGGTTCTCTCTCCGCCTGTGGCTCAGCTGCTCGAAGAGCAGCTGGGGGTGCCGTTTCCACATCATCTGAGCCGGGTCCGGATCCCTGGCTATGTGCTGCACGCCGCCAACGAGCAGATCATATTGGAGGACAAGGGAGAACCTGCCATCGCCCTGCGCCGGATACAGTTCGACGCCTATATGCTTGAGAGCGCGGTCCAGCGCGGTATCCAGCTGATTGCCGCCCGCGCGGTCGACCTGGAGTTCCATGCGGATCGTGTCGTCGTGTACACCGAAAACGCTCCGGTGGAGGCAGATGTGGTGGTCGGTGCGTTCGGCCTCGACGCCGGCAGCGCGGCGATGTTCTCGCGCGCGGTGCCGTATCGCCCGCCCCAAGCGCTCAGCTCGGTCGTGACCAAGTATCACCCAGATCCCGAGAGCATAGCGGCATTTGGCTCATATATTCACGCCTTCTTGCCTGCCAACCGTCAGATCGAATTTGGCGCTATCACCCCGAAGGGTAACCACCTGGCCATTAACATCGCCGGCCGCGCGGTGGACGTGAACCTGATGCAGGCGTTTTTGAACGACCCCGTGGTGCGTGCCGTGTTGCCAAGCCTGGAGTGCGCTGGCAGGTATGATCCCAATGATCTGCGCTTCTTCAAGGGATATTTCCCCTGTTCCCTGGCGCGGGGTTATTATGGGGATCGCTATGTCATGGTGGGGGATGCAGCTGGTCTCGTACGGGCGTTCAAGGGCAAGGGGGTCACCTCGGCGATCCTGACAGGCATTCGTGCAGCACACACGATCCTGCAGGTGGGCATTTCTCAAGCGGCGTTCGCTCACCACTACCAGGTAGCCAACGACGACATCATTTCCGATCTTCCCTATGGACATGGCATACGACTGCTCACCATGCTGCTGGCCCGCTCCGGACTATTTCGGGCGGTGTTGCGGGCGGCGCGACAGGAGCCGATCGCACGTTCGGCCCTCTTCGACGCCGTCTCGGCGCATGCTCCATATCGGCAGGTATTGGTGCAAATGCTCCACCCTCGCGCCGTCCTGGCCACGCTACGTGCGCTAGCCTTCGCTTGCTCATCCGATCCGTGAGATCTGGCATTTGGTAGCGATGCGAGGTTCCTCTGGCAACGGAACAAATCATGCGGTTTAGCAAAAGCTATCGCATGCGAATGCGGTGGTTTTGTTACGCGATGTCCACAGCTGTAGCCGTTGAAGTAGGGTAGTAGAAATAGTCTGTGGTCTGTAAGTCGGGATTTATTAGGACATACCAACATGTTGTTGCTCAGAAAGCCTTCCGATCAGCAGCTCCAGGCCTTTCTCGCCACACGACAGGGCGCGCCGTTCTCCTACCCCGACGTCGGCTCCACCCGGTCACAGCCCCCGGCCGGCTACGCCGTCGATCACAACCGCGTCAAGCTGGGAGAAGGGCAGGCGACATTCGAGCGTGCTGCCGCGGCTGTGCGGCGCTGGGAGATGTTCAACTTCGGCTGGATGCAGCTCTGCTGGCCCGATGCGCCGATCGAACCTGGCGCGACTGTGGTGGTGCTGGCGGCGCTGCCTGGCCTCTGGTCGGTGAACGCCTGCCGGATCGTCTACACGATCGACGACGATGCAGGGCAGGCGCGGCGTTTCGGGTTTGCCTACGGGACCCTGCCCCTCCATGAGGGGCGTGGCGAGGAGCGCTTCTTGGTTGAGTGGGATCGTGGCGATGATTCGGTGTGGTTTGATATCCTCGCGTTTTCACAGCCAAACAGTCTCATGGTGTGGCTTGGTTACCCGGCCATGCGCATCATCCAGAAGCGGTTCGCCAGTTCGTCGAAGCGGGCGATGGTTGCCGCCGTCAGTAACTGACGAAGGACGAAAGACGAAAGACCAAATGCTACTACGGTTCTTGATCCTTGGTCGCTCGTCGTTGGTCGACAGAGAAAGGAGTACAAGATGTCCCTTACATATCGCCCGCGCCGCCTGCGCCGCACGCCCACGCTGCGCCGGATGGTCCGTGAGACCACCCTGCGCGCCGACAACCTGATCGCGCCGCTATTCATCGTCGAGGGGCGCGGCGCGGTGCGGCCAATCGGCTCGATGCCCGGCCACGCGCAGCGCTCGGTCGACCAGATCGCCCGCGAGATCGACGAGCTGATGGAGCTGCGCGTGCCGGCTGTGCTACTGTTCGGCATCCCGCTGCACAAGGACCCCGACGGCAGCGCCGCCTGGGACCCCAAGGGGCCCGTGCCGAGCGCCATCCGCGCGATCAAGCAGCGCGCCCCCGATCTGGCGGTGATCGCCGACGTCTGCATGTGCGAGTACACCGACCACGGTCACTGCGGCGTGCTCTCGCCCGACCCCGCCAGTGGCGATGTGCTGAACGACCCGACGATCGAGCTGCTGGCCCGCGCGTCGGTGGCCTACGCCGACGCGGGGGTCGACATCGTCGCGCCGAGCGCAATGATGGACGGCCAGGTGGCCGCGATCCGCGCCGGGCTAGACGCGGCTGGCCATACGCAGGTGCCGATCCTGGCCTACGCCGCCAAGTTCGCCTCGGCATTCTACGGCCCGTTCCGCGAGGCGGCCGAGTCGACCCCGCAGTTCGGCGACCGGCGCGCCTACCAGATGGATCCCGCCAACGGCCGCGAGGCGCTGCGCGAGGTCGCGCTCGACGCCGCCGAGGGCGCGGACATGCTGATGGTCAAGCCGGCCGGCCCGTATCTCGACGTGATCCGCGAGGTGCGCGCGCGCTTCGACCTGCCGCTGGCGGCCTACCAGGTCAGCGGCGAGTATGCCATGATCAAGGCCGCCGTCCAGAATGGCTGGCTCGATGAGCGTCGCGCCGCCATGGAGAGCCTGGTCGGCATCCGGCGCGCCGGCGCGGATATGATCATCACTTACTACGCCAAAGAGGCCGCGCGCTGGATCGCCGAGGAGATCTAACAGTTGGGGCGGGGCTGGGGCGGGCCTGTGGCCCGCCCCAGCCCCGCCCCAACTAGTTCGATATGGATAAGGATCAGAACCTGATCGGCATCCTCGCGGGCATGGGCCCGCGCTCGACCGGGCCGTTCGTCGACATGGTGGTCGACGAGTGCCAGCGGCAGTATGGCGCGACCTACGACGACGACTTTCCCCCCATGATGATCTACGCACTACCCACGCCGTTCTATGTCGACCGGCCGATCGACCACGCCGCTCTGCGCGACACGATCTGCGGCGGGCTGCGCAAGCTGGCGAGCACCGGCGTCGCCTTCGTCGCCATGCCCTGCAACACCGCGCACATCTACTTCGCGGATCTGGCTGCCTGCGCCGGTGTGCCACTGCTGAACATGGTCGACGAGGCGCTGCGCGCAATCCCTGCCGGCGCCGCGACGATCGCGCTGCTTGCAACCCGGCCGACCGCCGAGGCGCGCGTCTACCAGTCGGCGATCGAGCGCGCCGGCCTGCGCGTGGCGCACGACGATCGCCTGCAGGCGCGCACCGACCAGCTGATCCGCACGATCAAGTCGTCGCTGGATCGAACCGCCGCCGCAGAGCTGTGGGGCGACCTCCTGGCCGACCTGGAGTCCAGCGGCGTCGACAGGGTCCTGCTCGCATGCACCGACCTGAACGTCGTCAGCGGAACTGCCGCTACGTCGCTTCCAATTGTGGACGCGACGCGGCGCCTGGCCGAGGCGACCGTCAGGGAATGGCTGCGGGGCTCGGGTTCCGAGCCCGGCCGGACGTAACCACCAAGGCACCAAGGCGCTAAGGTACCAGGAAAGAAGAACGTCGAAATCTTGCGGATCTCAAAAAAGGTTCTTGACAGCTTGACAATCTGGGCAAGGGTGGGGATGTGGGAGCGGGGCCGGGTACCCTCTGGGTGTCCCGCTCCCACATCCCCACCCCCACCACAGATCGGCTGTAAGCCTGTCTCCGAAATCTTGGTGTCTTGGCGCCTTGGTGGTGACCCGCGAGTGTTTCGGGAGGAGACAACTATAATGCAAACCTTTCCCTTTATGCAAGTCGACGCCTTCACCGCCCGCCCGCTCGGCGGCAACCCGTGCGCGATCGTGTTCGACGCCGACGCGCTCGACGACGCGACCATGCTGGCGATCGCCCGCGAGATGAACCTCTCGGAGACGGCATTCGTCGTGCGCTCCGCGGTCGCCGACGTGGGCGCGCGCTACTTCACGCCGGCCGAGGAGATCCCGCTGGCCGGCCACCCGACCGTCGCGACGGTCTTTGCGCTGGCCGAGACCGGGCGGCTCAGGCTGGCCGGCGATCTCACGACGATCGCGCTCGAGCTGAAGGTCGGGCCGATCCGGGTCGACATTCACGCGAGCGGCGGTGTGGTGCAGCACGTGACGATGTCGCAGAAAAAGCCCCAGTTCCTGGCGACCTACACGGCCGCCGAGGTGCTGCCGATCTTCGGCCTGGCGCCGGACGATGCATTGCCCGGCGCGCCGATCCAGGTCGTCAGCACCGGCACGCCGCAGCTGATGGTCCCGCTGCGCGACCACGCGGCGCTTCGTCGCATTCAGATCGATACCGCTGCCTACGTCCGCTGCCGCGGCGCGGCCGGCTTCTTCAGCCCGCACCTGTTCTGCCTCGGCGGCGCGACCGCGGCCGGGCAGACGTTCGCGCGGCACTTCGGCACGCCGCCCGACACGGCGGAAGATCCGTTCACCGGCTCGGCCACCGGCGGGATGGCGGCCTACCTGTGGCGCTACGGCCTGATCGCGCAGCCGGCGTTCGTGGCCGAGCAGGGCCACTGGATGCAGCGCCCCGGCCAGGCGCAGGTCGAGGTCGTCGGCCCGCCGGACGCCATCGAGACCGTCAAAGTCGGCGGCGGCGCGGTGACGGTGCTGCGCGGCGAGCTGGTGCTGTAGTAGTTGTCAGTTGTCAGTCGTCAGTTGTCAGTTCCGACAACTGACGACTGACAACTGTTACTGAACAATCGTTGAGCCTACTAGAGGCCGGATTGATGCAAGTAAACGCTGTTGAACTAGCAGATGTACCGGGCGGTGTGCAGCCGGCCGTCGGGCGATGGGTGCTATTCGCCACCATCCTGGCATCGAGCATGGCGTTCATCGACGGGTCGGCGCTGAACGTCGCGCTGCCGGCGCTGCAGGCCGACTTGCACGCGACCGGCGCGCAGCTGCTCTGGATCGTCAACGCCTATTTGCTGATGCTGGCCGCGCTGATCCTGGTCGGCGGCTCGCTAGGCGACCGGCTGGGCCGCAAGAAGGTCTTTATGGCCGGCATCGGCCTGTTTATGCTGGCATCGCTGGCCTGCGGGCTGGCGCCGACGGTCGAGCTGCTGATCGGCGCGCGAGTGATCCAGGGCATCGGTGGCGCATTGATGATCCCCGGCAGCCTGGCGATCATCGGCGCCTCGTTCGGCGCGGAGCAGCGCGGGCGCGCGATCGGCACCTGGTCGGCGGCCACCACGCTGGTGACGATCGCCGGGCCGGTGCTGGGTGGCTTTCTGGCCGGCGCGGGTCTATGGCGCGGCGTGTTCCTGATCAATTTGCCGCTCGGCATCGCCGCGCTGCTCGCGCTGGTCCTGAAGGTGCCTGAGAGCCGCGACGAGCAGGCCTCTGGATCGATCGACTACCTCGGCGCAATCCTGGCGTCGCTTGGCCTGGCCGGGCTGACGTATGGGTTCATCTCCGCGCCCGACTTCGGCTTCGGCGACCCGCGCGTCTATGCGACGCTGCTCGGCGGGGTTGCGGTATTGGCCGCTTTCGTCGTCGTCGAGGCGCGCGTCGAGCACCCGATGGTGCCGCTGGGTCTATTTAAGTCGCGTACGTTCAGCGGTGCTAACCTGCTGACGCTGTTTCTCTATGGTGGGTTGAGCGTCGGCATCTTCTTCCTGTCGCTGAACCTCATTCAGGCGCAGGGCTACCCACAGTCGATTGCTGGCTTCGCCTTCACGCCCTTCGTGCTGCTGATCGCCACGCTCTCACGCTGGACCGGCGGGCTGGCCGATCGCTTTGGCCCGCGGCTGCCGCTGATCGCCGGCCCGGCGCTGGCCGGGGCCGGCTTTCTGCTGTTCGCCTTCGTCGGCCTCACCAGTGGCCCCGCCGATTACTGGACCACCTTCTTTCCCGGAATCGTGGTGCTCGGAGTCGGCATGGCGATCACCGTCGCGCCGCTGACGACCGCCGTGATGGGGGCCGTGCCGAGCCACGCCAGCGGAACCGCCTCGGGGATCAACAACGCCGTGTCGCGCGCGGCCGGGGTGCTGGCGATCGCGATCGTCGGCGCGGTGGCGCTGCTGGTGTTCGCGCGGGCGCTGGAGGCGCGCACGGCGAATCTCGGCCTGTCGGACGCGGCGCGCGCCGAGCTTCAGCGCGCCGCTGCCCAGCTCGGCGCGGCGCCCGTTCCAAAAGACGTCGCTCCCGGCCAGGCCGCGGCGGTGCGCCTGGCCATCCGGCTGGCGTTCGTCGACGCCTTTCGTGTCGTGGTGATCGTCTGCGCCGGGCTGGCCTGGCTGAGCGCGGCGATGGCGGCCCTGCTGATCGAAAACCCATCTCGTGCGCATAGGTGATGGCAGGCCGTGCCTCTGGCCGTCGACGATCTGACGATGTTCAGTGAGAGGCATGTTGCAAACGTACGTTGCAGTTGGCGAGGTGAAGAATGGGGAGATGGAGGGCAGCCCCTCCAAACCTCTCCGCCCACATTGTAAAGTCGATCGAACATCGACGGCGTATAACATT
>WNGB01012367.1_pt1 | contig 11603 bp, 10 predicted proteins | sample 5400681 | NCBI WGS metagenome assembly WNGB01 (sample SAMN13153367, study PRJNA577476) | soil metagenome | isolation source: 115 cm soil or saprolite under grassland replicate 2 | place: USA:California | collected 2016-06-15 | reverse complement strand
CGTCGACGCCGAAGCGCCACCAGGCGATCCGCGTGCTGACGACGTGCACGACGAGAAGCGCCGGCAGCGCGAGTCCGAGCGCGTACTGGGCGGTTTCCCAGAGCGGCATGCGCAGCGTCCGGCGCTGGTAGAGGAGCCATAGCGCCAGCAGCCCGTGCACGCTGATCGCCCCGTACAGCGCCAGCGTGCCGGGGGCGCTGCGCCACCATGCCAGGAACCACGAGCGCCCGGCCGCCATCGCGTCCAACGAGACGATCCCCAGCGCATGATTGATGAAGTGGAGAATCAGGTACATGAGCAGCACGAGCGCCGCACCCAGCCGCAGGCGGCGGATGAAGACGGGGCTCATCAGCCGGTCGGGGCCGCGCCCGGTTACGACGACGACCTTCAGCGCGCTGGCGCGCCCTGCATCGCCTAGACCTGCGGCACGTGGCGCAGCGCTTCCGCGACCTTCGCGGTGGGGTACTCGTAGTCCTGGAGCTGGCCCCCGAGGTAGGCCTCGTAAGCGCCGAGGTCGAAGTGACCGTGGCCCGAGAGGTTGAAGAGGATCGTTTGACGCTTGCCGTCACGCTTACAGCGCAGGGCCTCGTCGATCGCAACGCGCACGGCATGCGCGGACTCGGGTGCCGGGATGATGCCCTCGGTGCGCGCGAACTGCATCGCCGCCTGGAACGTCGCGAGCTGCGGCACCGCCATCGCCTCGATCACGCCCTCGTCGTAGAGCTTGCAGACCAGCGGAGCCATGCCGTGGTACCGCAGCCCGCCCGCGTGAAGCGGCGCCGGGATGAACGTGTGACCAAGCGTGTGCATCTTGACCAGGGGCGTCAGGCCGACCGTGTCGCCGAAGTCGTAGACGTACTTGCCCTTGGTGAGACTCGGGCAGGCGGCGGGCTCGACGGCGACGATCCGCATCTTCTTGTTCTTGCCGGAGAGCTTGTCGGCGGCGAAGGGGAACGACAGGCCGGCGAAGTTCGAGCCGCCGCCGGCGCAGCCGATGACGATGTCGGCGGCGTCATCGGCCTTCTCGAGCTGCTTTTTCGCCTCGAGCCCGATGACCGTCTGGTGCATGAGCACGTGGTTCAGCACGCTGCCGAGCGAATATTTCGTGTCGTCACGGGTGGCGGCGTCCTCGACCGCCTCGCTGATCGCGATGCCGAGCGAGCCGGGCGAGTTCGGATCCTGTTCGAGGACCTTCTTGCCGGATTGGGTGTCGGGACTGGGGCTGGCCACGACTTGCGCGCCCCAGGTCTCCATCATGATCCGACGGTACGGCTTCTGCTGGTACGAGACCTTGACCATGTACACCTTGCACTGCAGGCCGAACAGCTGGCAGGCGAGCGACAGCGCCGAGCCCCACTGCCCGGCGCCCGTTTCGGTCGAGAGGCGGCTGACCTTTTCCTTCTTGTTGTAATACGCCTGCGCGATCGCCGTGTTCGGTTTGTGGCTGCCGGCGGGGCTCACGCCCTCGTACTTGTAGTAGATGCGCGCCGGCGTGCCGAGCATTTTTTCCAGCCGGCGCGCGCGGTAGAGCGGGGACGGCCGCCAGAGGCGATAGACCTCACGAATCTCCTCGGGGATCGCGATCCAGCGCTCGCGGCTGACCTCTTGCTTGATCAGCTCCATCGGAAAGAGCGGCGCCAGGTCTGGTGGCCCGATGGGTTGCTTGGTACCGGGATGGAGCACGGGCGGCGCCGGAGTCTTGAGGTCGGCCTGGATGTTGTACCACTTCGACGGGATGTCCTTCTCGTCGAGGAGGAACTTCGTGCGGTTCCTGTCGGTCGCCCTGGATGCCATGCCGGCCTCCGGTGAAAAGTGCGCTAACCATACGAGAGGGCGGGCGGGGCTGTCAACCGACGCTGGGTGCTACACTGCCGCTCGAGGAGGATCGCGATGAATCGCACGCTTCGGCTGCCGCGCGCCGACGGAACCGTGACGCCCTACACGCTGACCGGGAGTCGCGCCGTCACTCCACCGAGCGGGCCGATCCGCAGCCGCGTGGCTTTCGCCGCCGTGCACGTCGTCGCCGATCCGCTCGCCGCCATCAACCCGACGCTCGAGGTCGCGCTCGACTGGGAGGCGACGCTCGCCTACCGGCGCTACCTGTGGTCGCTCGGGCTCGCCGTCGCGGAGGCGATGGACACCTCCCAGCGTGGCATGGGATTCGACTGGGAGACGGCCAAAGAGCTGATCAAGCGCGCGGTGGCGGAGGCGCAATCGGTTCCGGGGGCCGTACTCGCGTCGGGCGCCGGGACCGACCACCTCGAGCCCGGCCCGCGCGTGACGCTGGCGGACGTCGAGGCGGCGTACGAGGAGCAATGCATGTGGATCGAGCGCTGCGGCGGGCGGATCATCCTGATGGCGAGCCGAGCGCTCGCCGCCGCGGCCAGGAGCCCGGACGACTATGTGAAGGTTTACGGCCGGATTCTCAGCCAGGTCCGCGAGCCGGTGATCATCCACTGGCTCGGCGAGATGTTCGACCCCGCGCTCACCGGCTACTGGGGCTCCCCAAGCCTCGATCGCGCGACCGAGACGCTGCTCGCGATCGTGAGCGAGCACGCGTCGAGGATCGACGGCGTGAAGATCTCCCTCCTCGATCAGCGGCGCGAGATCGCGATGCGACGCCGGTTCCCCAGGGGCGTCCGCATGTACACCGGCGACGACTTCGATTACCCGACGACCATCCGCGGTGACGAGGAGGGCGCGAGCGACGCACTGCTCGGGATCTTCGACGTCATCGCGCCCGCGGCGGCGGCCGCCCTGAAGGCGCTCGACACCGGGGACGTCGCCCGCTACGAGGCGATCCTCGGGCCGACGCTCCCGCTCGCACGTCATGTCTTCGGCGCGCCCACGCGCTTCTACAAGACGGGTGTCGTGTTCGCGGCCTATCTCAACGGTCACCAGTCACACTTCCGCCTGGTCGGCGGCATGGAGAGCGGGCGCTCGGTCGCGCACCTCGCCGAGCAGTTCGTGCTCATGGATCGGGCCGGGCTCCTGGTCGATCCGGAGCGCGCCGCCGAGCGCATGCGCCGGGTTCTCGCCGTCGCCGGCGTCGACTAGTCCGTCGTCCGAGAATCACGTGAAGACGTCGCCGCAGGCGGCGGCGACGGGCGGGCGTGGTAGGGATCGACTGGACCACGCGGACAGGACAAGAGTCTTCTTTCAGAGGACGTGGAGCCAGGGGCGCGTGGCGAGGGCGCCAGGCGCCCAGAAGCCTGTGTCGGCGAACCATCGGAGCGCCTCGTCCGCGTCCGGCGTTTTCACGACCGCCAGGGTGCCGCCCCCCTCGAAGAAGCCGCCGAACGCTACGCGGCCCGCGCCCCGCATCTCGATCAACGCGAACTGAGCCATGTCATGCTCGGTGGTCGGGCCCTCGACGAGGATGACGCGCCGGGACCCGTCGAGCACGACCGGCACCATCTCCCACGGCTCGACGAACTGGCTGAAGCTCCGCGGCTCATAGTGGGTCCACACGCCGCCGGTCCAGTACGGGTCTTCTTCGATCGCGTGCTTGAGCTGAGCGGGCTGCTGCAGACGGTAGAAGATGTCGGCGGCGGTGCCGTCGGCTGAGGGCCCGCCGCCGATGAGGATGCCGTTGGCGCGCAGTCCCTGGAGACGCTCGATGTGGGCGCGCCGATGGACTTCGCGACGGGTCCGATAGTCCGGAGCCGCAGTCACCGCGATGTGAAAGACGATCACGCGCGTCCTCCATGTTACTGTGTCACGAGATGGAGCTTTTCGAGCGATTCCGCTCGGGTTATCCGTTCCCGCTCGACGACTTCCAGGTCGAAGCCATTCGCGCCATCGAGGCCGGCCAGTCGGTCATCGTCTCGGCGCCCACCGGGGCGGGCAAGACCCTGGTCGCCGAGTTCGCCATCCATGCCGCCCTCGCCGCCGGCCGACGCCTAGCGTACACGACGCCGCTCAAGGCGCTCTCGAATCAGAAGTTCGCCGATTTCACCCGTGCGTTCGGCGCGGACGCGGTCGGGATCCTCACCGGCGACGTCAAGGTCAACCCGCACGCCCGCATTCTCGTCATGACCACCGAGATTCTCCGCAACGCGCTCTACGGGAGCGGCCTCGACGATCTCCGCTACATCGTGCTCGACGAGTGCCACTACATGGGCGACGAAGGGCGCGGCACGGTCTGGGAGGAGATCATCGTCAGCGCTCCCAGCGACGTCGTGCTCGTGGGTCTCTCGGCGACCGTCGCCAACGTCAAGGAAATCGCCGACTGGATCTCGATCGTGCATCGGCCGATCCTCCCGATTTACCATCCGCACCGGCCCGTGCCGCTCGCGTATGTCATCGCGGACCTGGCCGGTGAGATCCACGAGCTCCCTGGAGTCCGCGCCGGGCGCGCGCGGGTCGCTGGCGACGAGTCGCGTGGTCCGGACGACCGGGGGCGGTGGTACACGCGGCGCGTGGTCCATCCGACCGTCCTGATCGAAGCGCTCGAGGCACGGGGGTGGCTGCCCGCCATCTACTTCATCTTCAGCCGGGTCGGCTGTGAGCGCGCGATGCAGGACGTGCTCACCGAAGGGAAGACCCTGCTCGCACCCCCGCAGCAGCAGGAGGTGGACACGGCCATCGGAGAGATGATCCGCGAAAGCCCGACCGTCGCCGAGTCCGCGCTCAATCAGAGCGTGTTCGAAGCGCTGGGGCTCGGCATCGGGCTCCACCACGCCGGGATCCTGCCGAGCCTCAAGCGGCTCATCGAGCTATTGTTCGAGCGCGGACTCTGCAAGGTCGTCTTCGCGACGGAGACGATGTCCCTCGGCATCCACATGCCGGCCCGCTCGGTCGTCCTCCAGGGGCTGACAAAGCGGACGGACCGTGGCTTCCGCGCCCTCACGCACAACGAGCTGACCCAGATGGCAGGACGAGCCGGGCGACGTGGGATCGATCCCGAGGGCACGTGTGTCATCGCGCTCGACGCCCGCGACGGACTCGAGGACATTCTCAGGGTGATCGACGGCTCGCCCGAGCCGATCGAGAGCCAGTTCAAGCTCGGCTACGGCTCGGTGGCGCTCCTTCTCTCGACCGGCGCCCCCCCGGAGACCCTGCGCCGGCGCATCGAGTCGTCGTTCGGCCAGTATCAAAATCTCAAGCGCATTCGTGAGATCGAGGCCGACGTCCACGCTCTCGAGGCCTCGCTCGAGAAGCTGCGGGGCTACGCCGCACCGTGCGGGGACTTTCAGCGCATCGGCCGCTACCGGCGCGCGCGCCAGGAGATCGAGGCGCGTCGTCAGGCGCTGGGCCGCGGGCCGCGGCGTGGAGAGCGCACCGTCGCGGAGGCGGAGCCGGGGCGTCTCGTGCTGGTCCGGCGCGGCGGGGCGCCGACCCTCGCGATGGTGCTCGGCATCCATGCGATCCGCGGTCGCCGCGTGCTCATCGACGCGCTCTTGCCGCACGGGGTCACCGTGCGGGTGAAGAGCGGAGTGATCAAGCGGATCTTCTGGGCGACACCGCCGCTTCACGTCCCGCGCGACCGCGCGCCCGGGGGGCGCGAGCGGCAGAGCCCCGACAACCGCGGCTTCAGCTACCTGGCCGCCCAGCTCGAGCGTTTGTCGGTGGCCGAGCTCATCGAGCGCGAGCGCTCCCAGGGTCCCGAGGCCATGCTCGCCTCGATCGAGTGCCACCGCTGCCCGTGGGGCGCCACCGCCCGCTGCGACCGGGAGTGGCGGGAGCTCGAGACCGTCGCCGAGCGGCTCGGCGTGCGCCGGCGGCAGCTCGAACAGCTTCGCAGCGCGTACTGGCAGGAGTTCCTGCGCGTGGTCGAGGTCTTGGAACAGTTCGGCGCGGTGCGTGACCGGAAGCTCGAGTCGAAGGGCCGGCTCATCGCCAGCCTTCGCCACGACAACGAGCTCCTCGTCGCCGAGTTCGTGGCGCACGGCGTCTTCAACGACGTCTCCGCTCCCGAGGCGGCGGCGATCTGCTCGGCGTTGATCGAGGAGGCGCGGTCGGGCGACCCGGCCATCGCGCGCGTGTTCCTCCGGAAGCGGCCGAAGCTCAAGCGGAAGCTCGACCAGCTCATCCGCGTGGCTGACACCGTGTACGAGGCCCAGCGGGCGCGCCACCTGCGCGTCCCGGTGGGTGTCCATGCCGGGTTCATGCCCTCGGTTTTTCGCTGGGCGTCCGGCGAGGACGACTGGAGCGGGATCGTGGAGGAGTCGTTCGGCGGCCACGAGGGCGACCTGATCCGCGCCATGCGCCGGCTGATCGACGTGCTCCGTCAGCTGGCGGACAGCGACGAGGTGCCCGCCGAGACGGGCCGCCTGCTTGCCCAGGTCTCACGGACGATCGATCGTGGCATCGTTCTGGAGTCCGCCCTGATATGATCCAGTGCGTGCAGCGGATCGTCCTGGTGGCCGCCTTGCTGACCCTGGTCGCATGCGCGTCGTACCGCGTCAAGGAACAGCGGACGACCCAGGGACCGCTGGCCGAGGATCTGTGGATGAATAACGTCATCATGGCGAACGGACGGGAGCCAAACTTCGACGAGCGACGTCACTGGAACAACCAGATCGACCTCAAGATTTCGCAGTATTTGAACCGCAATCAGGACTCCGCCAATTCCGTCGACGTGTCGACGTTCCGCTTCAATCGTCAGGTGTCGGTCGGCCAGACCGACGAACAGGTTCTGATCCTCCTCGGGCCACCGATCACGAAGACCACGGACGAGGTCGAGATGGAGAAGCTCGCCCGCAAATATTGGTCGTCGATCAAAGGCAACGCCACCGAGGCGTGGGTGTACCCGGCCGGCTGGCGCCTGTACTTCAAGGACTCGAAAGTGGTCGACATTACGCAATACTTCGTGCCCTGACGCAGCGCTCCTGGTCGTAGAGGTTCCCATGATCCAGCAACGAGGGAGGAGGAGTCATGGCGGAAGTTAACCTCACGGCCGCATTCTCGACGGTGCCCGCGGCGGAGGCCGAGGAGATCAAGCGCGTGATCGTCGAGACCGTGCAGCAGCTCGGGCAGGACGACGGGACCTTCAAGAAGGCGAAGATCGTCTTCACGGAATCGGACGAGCGCTGCGGGCTCACCGCGGAGCTCGACGGCGTGAAACGCGAAGGAGTCCCGCTCCAGCTCGACATCGAACAGCTCGAAGACGCGAAGACCTCGGCGGGAGCGCGGGCGCAGCTCAAAGAAGCGCTCCGCCTCTACTTCCGGCGCGTCCTTGGAAAGTGACGACCCGGGCGTTTTCCTGTTCGCCTGGCGGGGCTGCCTGTTCCGCGTCCCCGACGCGGTCCAGCCGCCCAAGGCCGGCTCCCTCTTCTTTTGCCGGCACCTCGTCGTCCGCCCGGGCGAACGAATGCTCGAGATCGGCGCCGGGCTCGGGTTGGCCGCCGTGCTCGCGGCGAAAGCGGGCGCCGACGTCGTCGCGACCGACATCCTCCCCGAAGCCGTCGGCGTGATCAGTACGAACGCGACCCTCAACGGCGTCGTCTTGGACGCGCGGCTCGGCGACTGCTATGCGCCGGTGGTGGGCGAGCGATTCGACGTCGTGTGCACGAACGCGCCGCAGATGCCCACGCCGCCGAACCGCGCGCGATGGGATGCGGCGGCGGCCGCCGACAACGGCGGCCCCGACGGCTGGGAGATGCTGGATCGCGTGATCGCGGGCGCCCGCCGGCACCTTCGCCCGGGTGGCCGGTTGATCATCACGATCTTCGCGTTCCTCGGCCTGAAGACCGCGTTCGCGAAGCTCGAGGCGGCGGGGTTCAGCACGACGATCGTCGCCAGCGAGGTCCAGTCGTTCCCGAGAATCGGGTACGAGCGGCTCGAGCACATCCGAGCGGTGGATGCGGAATCCTCGGTCCCGGCCGGGATTCCCGTGACCGTCGAGCGGTTCATGATCCAGGGCACCACGCCGGAGTGACCGCGTGATGACCCGACGGCTCATCGTCAACGCCGACGACTTCGGCCTCACGTCAGGGGTCAGTGTCGGGATCCTGGCCGCGCACCGCCACGGGATCGTCAGCAGCACGACGGTCCTCGCCACCGCGGCGATCGACGCGGAGTCGGTCAGCGCGCTCCGCGACTCCGGCCTCGGCGTCGGGCTCCACGTGAACCTGACGCTCGGCCGACCACTCTCGGGGGCGCGGTCGCTCGTGAGCACTGACGGCCGCTTCGTCCGTGACCCGCGCCACGCCGCGGCGCGGGCGGACGTGAAAGACATCGAGCGCGAAGTGACGGCGCAGATCGAGAAGTTCACGTCGCTGATGCGGCGGCGGCCCACCCACCTCGATACGCACCATCACGTCGGGCTCCTGGCGCCGGTCGATGCGGTGATCCTCGACGCCGCGCGCCGCCTCGGTGTCCCCGTCAGGAGCCAGGACGGATGGGCACGCGCCCGAGCAGTCACCGCGGGCCTTCGGACCCCCGACCACTTCTTCGGCGAGTCAGGCCCCGGCCCTTACTGGTCGCTCGCCCGAACCGTCGCTCGACTCCGAACCCTGCCGGCCGGCGTCTCGGAGTTCATGTCGCACCCCGGCTGGTTCGATGACGCGTTGACCTACAGCCGTTACGGGCGACAGCGCGAGACCGAGATGGTCGGTCTCGGGACGGCGGGCGCGCGCGCGGCGGCCGCGAGCCTCGGCATCAGGCTCTGCCACTTCGGCGACCTCTAAGGCTGGGTGACTGGTCTGATCCGGCACCTCTGGTGACCGCGGCGATCGTCGGCGTGGATGTTGGCGGCACCACGACGGCGGCCGGCGTGGTCACCCGCGACGGCGACGTAGTCGTGGACGAGAGCGCGCCCACGCGCGGCAAGGCGCCGGCCGACCCCCTCGCCGCGATCAGCGCGCTGATCCGAAAGGTGAGCGACGAGGCCGCGCGTCGCTCGCGGTCGATCGACGCCATCGGTGTGGGCGTGCCCGGGCCGGTCGATGTGGCTCGTGGTCGCGTCGGCGAGCCCGTCATTCATGTCCCCGAGCTCGAGGGTCGGCCACTGGCCGATGAGCTCACGGTGGAGTTCGGCCTGCCCGCGTTCGTGGACAACGACGTCAACGCGCTGGCGCTCGGCGAGTGGATGTTCGGCGCCGGCCGGGGAGCTCGGTCTCTCGTTGTTCTGGCGGCCGGGACGGGGTTCGGCGCCGGCGTCGTGCTCGACGGCCGCCTCGTGCGGGGCGCCGTCGGCTTCGGCGGCGAGCTGGGTCATGCGCCCGTCCGGTTCGACGGCCCGCGATGCTGGTGCGGCGGGCGCGGGTGCCTCGCGCTGTACGCGAGCGGGCGGGGGATCGTGGATTCCGCGCGCGCTCGGGTCGCAGGCCGCGCGCAGGCACCCCTTCTGCAGGCCGCCGGAGGAGATCCGATGGGGATCACAGCGCCGGACGTCTTCCACGCGGCCGCCGAGGGCGATTCCGTGGCCGCGTCGGTCGTTGACGAGGCCTGCCAGGCGCTGGGCGCGATGATCGGCACCGTCGTCAACGGCCTGAACCCGGAGGTCATCATCGTCACCGGCGGGGTCGCGCAGTCCCTGGCGCCGCTCGTGGCAAAGATTCTCCGCGCGGCAGGTGAGTACGCGTTCCCGCGCGCCCTGGCCGCCACGCGCGTCACGATCGTGCCAGGGGACAAGCGAGTCAGCGTGCGCGGCGCCGCCGCGCTGGCGCTGTACGAGCGAGATATGAAGAACAAGGGGGCAACCCCGTGAAAGCCATCACGTTTCAAGGTGTGGGCGACGTGAGGGCCCAGGAGGTCGCCGATCCCAAAGTCGTCGACGGGCCCTGACTCACGAGGGCTGCTGCGGGTCGTTCTTCAGGAGCTCGTCGAGGATGCGCGGCAGGCGCGTAACCGCCGACTCGCCGTGGATCTGCGCGACCATCTCCCCCTTCCGATCGATCACGACCGTGTACGGTGAGCCCTTGAAGCCGAAGGGATTGCCGATCGTCAGCTTCGTGTCGAGCGCGACAGGATAGGTGACCTTATACCTTCGCACGAAGGCCCGGGTGTCCCTGGCGGTGTCCTGGACGTGGAACGCCAGCACCTCGACCCCGCGCGCCCGGTAGCGGTCGTAGACACGGGCGAGCCCCGGGGCTTCCTTCGCGCACGGCTTGCAATAGGACGCCTGGAAACGCAGCACGAGGATCGTCTTGCCAACGAGGTCGTGAGAATCGAGCGAGGTCTTTCCGTCGAGGAGCTTCACCTTGAAGCCCGGTGCCGCGGGCGCCGCTTCGCCGTGGACCGCGATGGCGAGGAGCAGGACGAGGGTGAGCAGAGAGCCGGCCACGCCACTATAGTACCCGTAGCGATCGGCCCTCGCCCACCGAGTATAATGACGGCGTGAACGACCTCGAGCGTGAGCTCCGCAAGGAAATGCGCGGGGACGTTCGCTTCGATCCGGGCTCCCGCCTCCTCTATTCGACCGACGCCTCCATGTACCAGGTCGAGCCCGTCGGCGTCGTCATCCCGCGCGACGCCGCCGACGTCCAGGCGGCGGTCGAGGTCGCCGGGAAGCTCGGCGTCGCGATCCTGCCGCGGGGTGGCGGCACGTCGCTCACCGGCCAGACGGTCAACCACGCGCTCGTGCTCGACTTCTCGCGGTACATGGACCGTGTGCTCGAGGTGAACATCGAGGAGCTGTGGGCGCGGGTGCAGCCGGGCCTCGTGCAAGACAACCTGAACCACCACGTACGCCCGCTGGGCCTGCTCTTCGGCCCGGACACCTCGACGTCGAACCGCGCGACGCTCGGTGGCATGCTCGGCAATAATTCAGGCGGCTCGCACTCCATCGCCTACGGCCTCACCGTCGAGCACGTCATCGAGCTGACGACCCTTCTCGCCGACGGCTCGCGCGTCGTTTTCGGCGAGATCACGCCCGACGAGTTCGTCGGCAAGTGCCGGGCGCCAGGGCTCGAGGGCCAGATCTACCGAGAGATCGCGCGGATCCGCGAGACGTACGGCGACGAGATCCAGGCGCGCTACCCGGCGCACTGGCGTCGAGTATCGGGCTATAACCTGAACGAGCTTGTGAGTGTTGTTGTAGCGGGGGCCGTGAGGCCGGCTTGGACCGAGGGTGGCCTGAGACAGGCGCGACCCGGCTCCGACACGCCCGGCCAACCCGCACAGGCGCGACCCGGCTCCGACATGCCTGGGCAACCCGCAGGGGTGCGATCCGGCTCCGACTCTCGCCTCAACGTGGCGCGGCTCATCGTCGGCTCCGAGGGCACGCTGCTGACGGTGATCGAGGCGAAGGTGCGGCTCGTGCGGCGTCCCAAGAGGACGGCGCTCGATGTCATCCACTACCGTGACATCCAAGAGGCCCTCGAGTCCTCGCAGGCGATCCTCGAGACGGGGCCGTATGCCGTCGAGCTGACGGACAAGATGATCCTCGACCTCGCGCGAGGCAACATCGAGCAGTCGAAGCGCATGAGCTTCGTCCAGGGTGACCCGGCCGCGATCATGATCGTCGAGTACGCGGCCGAGACGGACGCCGAGGTCCGAGCCAAGGTCGAGGAGCTCGAGGCGCGGCGCCAGCGCGAGCGGTTCGGCTACGCCTCGCACGTCGCCCACGATCCGGCCCAGGTGCAGTCCATCTGGAGTCTGCGCAAGGCGGGGCTCGGCCTTCTCCTGGGCATGAAGGGTGACAAGAAGCCGATCGC
>WNGB01012365.1_pt1 | contig 11604 bp, 7 predicted proteins | sample 5400681 | NCBI WGS metagenome assembly WNGB01 (sample SAMN13153367, study PRJNA577476) | soil metagenome | isolation source: 115 cm soil or saprolite under grassland replicate 2 | place: USA:California | collected 2016-06-15 | reverse complement strand
GCAACGCCCGGCGATCAATCTTGCCGTTACCGTTTTGAGGCAGCCGCTCAAAGCATATCCAATGTGACGGCAACATATAACTCGGCAACGTGAGCCTGAGCGCCTGACGCAGCGTGGTTGGGTTGGCGCCGGAGTCTGCAAGCGGAGCATAGGCGCAGCAAATTGCCGCCCCTTCGAATCCGTCGCTATTGACCGCGACGACGGCGCATTTGTCGCATGGAACGCTAAATCGGAACAGCCGACATTGAGACACGGTACAGTACCGCGCGCGTAGAGTGGGACAGACTTTAGTCTGTCCGTAGTGTGAAGTGATGGCGGACAGACTAAAGTCTGTCCCACTCTACGCGCGCGGTACTGTGCCGACCATACGTGTTCTGAATTTAGAGAGGTGGAGGTGTCAATTCCTGATCCATCTACGAAATCCGATCGCCGCGCGTATCAATGGACTGGGCGCGGCGGCCAATAGCCGGTAAAACAGTGGTCCGCCGCCAGCCAGGCGCAGTTCTTCGCGCGCTTCCTGCCGACAACCGTCACGAATCAGACAACGCGCCAGGGTCGCATGTTCGACACGAAGCGCCTCCTGGTAGAGGTCGTTATGCCTGGCGAGAAACTGCCGGTCGGAGCCGAACGTCCGTTTCAACACCCTGACGCGGTACGTCGCCCTAAGGCGTTCATCCGCGTCTGACAATCGTCCGTCGTCGTGGCCCCATTGCCAGACCGTCTCGCAGTCGAAGTAGGCCGCCAGGCCGGCCCTCGCCAGGCGCGTAAAACATTCGTAGTCCTCGTGAATGGAGATGTCCTCGCCGAAGCGCAGCGCGTCGCCGGCCTGTTCCCGCCGCGCCATTGAAGATTGGGTGGCGACGTAGTTGCAGCGTAACATTGTCGGATACAAGGCGCCGATGTGAACGTTGAAGTCCTCCCGTCCCGCGGGCAGCGGGGCGATGGATGAATAGGCGACGCCCGGGCCCAGTATCTCGTCCCATCTTCGCGAGTCCAGATGCCAACCGTACAGCCCGTGATGGCTTTCGGTTCCGTCCTCGGCGCGCAAACCAAGATCGCTGAAGCAGAACAGTACATCCGGGCGCGCCTGCATGAATGTTCGCTGCAAAAGGAGTTTGTCGGCGAACCACTCGTCGTCGGAATCGTTGAACGCCAACAGCGGATTGCGCGCTGCGGCGATCCCGCAGTTGCGCGCCGCGCCGACCCCGCGATGCGGTTCCGCCACGTAACGAATCCGATCGAGATAAGGTTCAAGAGTCTTGCGCGTGTTATCCGTGGAGCCGTCATCCACGACTATCACTTCGTCGCCCGGTTCGACCGCCGCCAACACGGAATTGAGCGACTTGAGAATGAGCCTGGCGCGGTTATAAGTCGGAATGATGACGCTTACCGGTAACCGATCCATGCAACTCCAGGCTCTACCCGTCGTTTCGGCCATCAGCGGAAGACTTTAGAACTGATCCATACATATTTTCTGTCCTACATTTTTCTGGTGGCAAAACCGGAACAGAAAAATGTAGGACAGAAACATATGGATCGATGATTTCTCGAATCACTCACTATGGCTGAAGACGACGATCAAAGCCCAACTTCAGACCTCAGACAGTAACTTCAGGTCGCAGCGATCTGAAGAATTTGTTCTTCGCGCGAATGGCCAGACCCATTCGCTGCTTTACAGAGTCTACTGCGGGGCGCAGGTTGAACGGCGCCGGTCGCAATCCCAGGCTCCGCATTTCCAGATTGACCAGATGCACGCTTCTGCGTCTGCGACTCTCCCTGGTATGGAACCCCACATTGATCGAAACACTGACCCCGCCGTCATTAATCACCCGGTGCGGGGCGAATAAAGGAAGGAAGACGGTCTCACCGGACGCCAGGGGAACCGGTGGAAACATCGCGGCTTCGTATTCCGGCTCATACGTTACTACTCCCTGATTACCCGTATAGACCAGACGTTCCACCGTCGATTCCGGAAGTATTTTAGTCGGATAAACGAAAACTGTTTTGGAGCCGCGAATTTGATTCAGGAAGCTCTGGTCAGGATCGGCATGGAAATGCACCACGCATTTGCCTGAGGAGAGGAACAGCCAGCACCCAAGATCAGAGATGTCATCGTCCACGCCGGCAATCGTTTCAGACAAATCTCGAACGTACTGCCTCATCAACTCAGCATATTCGGGGTCGTGGATCCAACTTTGGTGCAGCAGGATCCAGGTCGGTTTTTCAGCCAAGCGCTCGAACGTGTCTACCGGGTCGGCGCCTTTCAATAATTCGCCGCGCCGGTAACCGCCGTCTTCGCCGCCAAGTAACTGGACGGCTCGAATCTCCACATGGTCGCGCGGCAGCGTACGCAGCAGCCGCTTGAGGCGATTGTCTTCGAACAACGGGTGGCCGACCAGCGAGTTCTTGATTTTGAATGGCGCTTCGGAAAGAGCGCCGCATCGCCCTGCCCCTTCCACCAGGCGTGTTACTTTCCGCTGTACGTCAACGTCGATCATAAATTACTCCGTTCTATATACCCGTTTTCAAATGTATGAAGACTGTTAGCCACCGCAGCGCACAGAGAACACAGAGAAATCATTATGTCCTGCGGCGCCCTGCGGCGCCCTGCGGTGGCTATTCATTCACCTGAAAACCGCTGTAAAGTGGAGGCCGGCTCCAACCAACCGACGGCAATCATTAGCGGCTTAAGCCAATGCCGGTAAGTGTGGCTCAGGGGCCCTTTGGCCCGAAGCAATGAATAAGCCGTCAGCCCGGCGGAAGTCGTGTTGAAAACCCATGCCCTGGAAACCACATAAGACAGAGGTTTCCAGCAGGAGTGCCAGGGAGTTTCCGTGACGAGATTGACGTATTTAATCGCGCCTTCCCGGAGGTATCGCTGAATAGTATGTTCGAGTAACATGTTACCCGGCGCCACCTGAGCGTAGGCTTCGTCGTATCCGATTTTCAGAATATAAGATGTATCGCCCGTTACGAGGCAAAATTGTCCCGCAACGCATCTTCCTTCCGCGCGCAGTAAATTGATTTCACATGCGTCGATTCGCGAAAAATTTCTGGTTAAGGATTGATAAAAGCTCAATATTCGGCCGTCGAGGTTGATGGCGCTGCGCTCGCCGGCAGTCCCTTTCCAACCGGAGGCTTCGACTGCCAGAAATTCGTCGAGCGCCCGATCTATCTCCGGCCGGCTGCGTGCGGAGATGAACTCAACGCGATTCAACTTCGCCAGTTTATTGCGGGCCTTGCGCAGATTTCCGCGGAAGTTCTGGGAGAGCCTCGCGGCGAGTTCGTCGGGCGGAAGGCATGGTAAGTAGTCGCAATTCGTCTGAGGTTCCGAGATCCGCAACGCGGCCGCCCCGGCGTTTAACGCGGACAACAACCCGCTATCCTCGAGCAAATTTGGGAAGAACAATACATCCCACTGGATCATTCGCTGCCGTCGCAGGTACATGATCAATTCGCGCATCGTAATATGGTCCAGCCCTTCGTTCGTCAGCGTGGCGTCGCAAAGTAACATATGCGGATGATGGGGCAGCGACAAACCGCGTAATTTCGTTCCGGCGAGCCGCAGTGGCGACATGACTAAGGGAATGACGCCGACCGGCGCCCCTTTGCGCCGCGCCAACACAAAATAGACCGGCGAGTCAGACAGGGTATTCAAATAGCTCTCGTACCATTCGTAAAGGTGAAAGAATCGGGGCTTGTCCAACGCGCGAGTGACGCGATTCCAGTCTTCGCGGATGGCCGTTAACCCTGCCGCGCCTTGAAACACCTCAAACCGGCGCTCGACGAGAGCGATTTCGGTTTTTGCGCGGTCAGCTGATATCGCAGAGGCGCTATTCATGACGTTTTTCAACTTTGGCGCTTAAGCGGTCGAACAATTCCGTTAATCGTCCGGCGAGGACGCGGCGGTCAAAGCCTGCTATCGCCCCCGGATCAGCCACGTGATGAACTCGCCCTTGCTTCCATCGCAGGACGCTTTCTCTAACGGCGGCCAGGACGCCGGCCGTATCATTCGGATTGACCACCAGGCCGCCGCCTATTCTTCGCAGCAGATTGGCCAGAGCGCCTTCAGGCGTGAGCGCCAGAATCGGCCGTCCGGCGCGCAAATATTCATAAGTCTTGCCGGGGATCTGGATGACGAATCTTTCCGCCAGCAGAAGGAGGAGGTCCGCTTCTGTCATGCGCCGGAGCGTCTCGGGGCGACTGCGCGGGCCGAGAATTTTGACGCAATCGCTCACCCCGCATTCGACGGCCATTTCCCTCACCGAACGCCCCTCGCTGGTCGCGCACCAGCCGACCAGATCAACCTGAATTTGTTCACGCGCGATTTCGCCGGAATCAATCAATTTCTTTAAGGCGCAGAATAACGGCAGCGGGTCGCGCTCGATGTAGAACTTTCCGGCGTAGACGATCAGAAACTTCCCTTCGCTCTTTTCATCGCGCCGCATGCCCGCCGGCAGATTGTCCCACTCCCCGCTGTCATAGCCGTTGGGCACGGCGGCGAACTTCTCGGCCGGCAGGCGCCGATAAGTTTGGCGGAATGCGACGGCGTGTTCTTCGGTCACCCCGACGACGGCGGTGGCGCGTGTGACGACCAGTCGCTCCAACCACTTGTCCATGCGCGCCGCAATGGCGCTGGTCGGAGTCTCCCACGAGCCGGCGAACCAGGGATCCCGAAAATGCGCAATCCACGGCAGACCGGTCAAATACGACAGCGCGAAACCGACCAGGTGATTCGTCCAAAATGGACCGGAGGAAAATATTTGTTCCGCACTCGACTGTCGCGCCGCTTTCAGTCCGGCCACAATGGCCGGCAGAATCCATCCCGTGTATATGTCGGGAATGCTCAGCGCCGACAAGAGCAAACGCCGCAACTTCCCTTTCTCGCTCAGCGGCGTATCGGCTTCTACGTTCGTCCCGGCGGCGCCGGCAACGGCGTCTTGCGTCTTGCGCCTGAAGGTTGATCTGAGCCAGCGATAAAGATCGAACGGGTGAGGCAGAAGGCGCGTTCTGACGATCGTGTCCGGCAGACCCAATTCGGCTATTTCGTCGGCGCTCCCGCGGTAGCGCTCTTCGATGTACTTCTCCTGCGCCGTCAGCACCACCGGAGACCAGCCATGCCGGGGTAGGTAGCGCGCGATCTGCGCACAAGAGCGCGCGCCCATCTCCAAACTTGGCGCGAACTGATAAGCTATAAAAAGCAAGCGCCTGGGCTTCCGTTCTGGCGCCGCGACGGAGGCCAACCTGTCAGACGATGCGCTCCGTTTGAAAGAATGTCGCCTTGATTCAATCTGGCGATGTTTATAGAAAACCATGTGAATCCAATTCGGTCGCGCGGAGATGAAGCGCGACTGCGCGGCATTTAGGGAAAATGCCAATCTGGAACAGAGCTTCTGCGCCAAATTGCGTTCAGAGGGTTTCCCGATCTCTTGTCCGCAATGAATGCAGACTTCTTCCTGATCGTAGGTTCCCCACGGATTCCCGGCGACATCCATCAACCATGAGGAAAGCGCATTTGTCCGCGAACGACTGGAACCGACGAACGTCATGCCAACCTTTTGGAGCGGAAGAAAGAGTTCGGTGAGCCGGCGTTCATCAAACACGTTGACGTGCCCCCAAGGCGGATTGCTGCGGCCGCAAGACTGGCAGGTGGTGCGCCCGACGCGAGTGTCCTGCCGGTAAGGTACCCCAATCACGACGTGGGATTTGGCGACGCGACTCAGTTCACGGCACGCCTGTTCCAGTCCTTTGCCGGGAATGTGTTCCAGCACTTCCGCGCACAAGACCACGTCGAAAGAGCCGCTGGCCAATTCAAGGCGTGTGACATCACCTTCAACGCAGGTGATCCGGTCGTGCGCGATCGAGGGCTTCTCCAAATCGAGCGCGGTGACCGAGGCGAAACGCTCGGTCAGCAGGCGCGTGAGATAGCCATCGCGCGCGCCAACATCAAGAACGGAATCCTTCCCCTCGGGCCCCTTGGGTATGATGTTCATTAAATCACTAATGCGTTCCTGCTCCAGCGGCGTGTTGCGATAAGCCGCCATCTCAATCTTGCCCGCCGGGCGTCCCCCGATCGCCTGTATGCCTCGGGTTGAATGACCGTCGTAGACATCGTGTGTATGCGCGCTCTCAATCTCCATACGGCGCCTCCATTGCCTGGTGGCGGCGGCCCTTTTGAGGCTGCGTCGCAGCCGCCTGCCTGATCGGACGCAGCCGATAATTTCGGTAACTGCCCGGCTCGCCGCTATGCCCATCGACGGCGGCGAGAGCGATGTTGAACGCCTCGCGCGCGGTGGCGAAGTGTATTTTGAACCGCCCGTCGCGATCCGCCCATTCAAGCGTTTCTTGCAGAAACCATTGCGCCGGTTCGCCGATGGTCGCGGCCTGATCGTTCGTGAAAAAGCCGTGGCAGTAGAGCTTGATGAAAATCCACTCCGGCCGCCCGTGAACGCAAATGCCTGCGCCACGCCATCGGCGCAGGCGCTCGGGCGTGAGCGGGTAACTGGCCGTCATAGCGCCGTCATCAATTCGCGGCGCAGGCAATCCGCGCCGTCGCCGGGTCCAATCGAAGACCAGCGGGCCGGTCAACAGAACCGGCGACGTTATCTTTGCGCCGACGCGCAGATTCTTCCCCGTCCGGTGCGGGACGGGTTCGTCGAGTGGGCGCCCGCATTGGTACAGCGCGTTGATTCGCGGCGTCTGGGGCTGCAGAGGCGCCGCGGGCAAGGTCAGGTCGGCGTAACATCCGGTTTCGGCCAGAATCCGCATCTCGGAGTCCACGCCGCAGCAGCGACCGCCCATCGAATTGGCGAGAGCCAGATTGCCATGCACAAACGCGTACCGCGGCTGCCCCACCCCGTCTAGCCTCGAAAGGCAGCGGTGCTCTTCGGAGAGCAAGTCACGAAACTCTTCGAGCGCACGCCGCAAATTCTCCGGCGTGTCGGGCCGTTCCACGCCGTGATGCAGATGAATCTCCACTTCGCCGAAGCCGTCCGCTTCCAGTTCGGCCAGTTGCTCGACGAGCGGGCGGTGATACTGCTCGGCGGGATAAAAGTATGTGTGGCGGAACGGCGTCCCGTCGCAATCTCGCGTCACGTCGCCCGTGGCGCGGGCTTGCTCACACCATTCATCCACGCGCGCGAGCTGCGTCGCCAGAGCAACCTTGCCCATTCGCTCATCCCACGACGGCTCGAAATGGTTCGCCACGACCAGGATGAGGTGCGCGCGACCACCGCAGGCGATACTACTCAACGTCCGCCGCGCCAACTCGCCGGCGCGCCACAACGGATAACGGCTGAGCCAGGGGAGCGACCATTTGAGCTTATCTAAGAAGCCAGGACCATACATCATATTTCATGAGGAAATGGGAGATTTTTTTGGGGTGTAATCACCAGGACATTGTTCATCGTTCATTGTTCATCGTTCATTTGTCATTGCCGGAGCCGCGCCATTCCGCAATGACAAATGAACGATGAACGATGAACGATGAACAATGAACGATGAACTGACTGTTATAGGAAAACGAGCGACAACAAAATGGACGCCACAAGCTCGACAGTCTTATCGCGGTCCTTCTCTTCATATGTCGAGAAACTCTTGCCTTCAGCGTCGAGCATTGACTTGCGCATCCGAGCCTGACGGCGGCGGCGCCACAACGCCAGCGCCCGCGCCGGCAGAATGGCATGCGCGGCGGCGCGCGCCGCCTCCGCGACGCGATCACACATGACCGCCAGTCGCGCGGGCAAACTGTCGCTCGCCACCTGTACCGCAAAGGTTGCGCGGATTTCCTTCGCCCAGCCGAATTTGTAAGGCTCGGCCCCGCGCAACAAGTCGTAGAATTTCACCCCTCGCTCCACCGCGCCGGCGATGGAAAGCCCGACGACGGTGAACCCCAGACTGTGTTTGGCCCACGCCGGGTCATAGCCGGAGAGGTAAAAACAATACCGATCTCCGCCGCTAATGCCGTAAAGCGACGCGCGACACGCGCCGTCAATCCAGATCTCTTCGAATCGCAGGCGGCCGGCGAGCGCCAGTCGCACTACAACGTCGCGATGGAAATCCTTGAGCGATTGGCGTCCGGTGGCGCTGGAGCCGCCTCGGCTGGCCCAGGACGACTCGTGCAACGCGAGGAATCTTTCAAAAGCCTCCACCGCCTGATCGGGATCGGTAACCACGCGCTGATCAAACCCCGGCAGTCTCCGCAGCCGGCGCAGGTTTCGGGAGAAGTAACTGGCGCGCGAGGAGCTTCGCAGCAACTCTTCCCAGGGCTTATCAAGCTTCACTTGCGGGCAGACGTAACGTGGTTCGAGCCGATACTTGAAATTGGCGCCGCTGCCGAAGCGCCAGGCCAGCCACGGCGCGCTGGGCGAATCGCATGGCAACCCGTCGAGCTCCATGATGTCGAATTCGACGCGTTCCGCGATGTGCCCGAAGAGAACATTGGCGCATTCCTGTTCGTAACCAGGCAGCGCCAGCACGTCCAGATAATCCGAACCGCCGAGCTGGTCGCCGAGAAACGAGATTCGGCGAACTCGCGCCGACGTTCCTTTCAACCGCCGCTCCTCTTCCCCCAGCGCCAACAATCCGACCAGCAGACCTCCTTCCCGCGCGCAGAACAGGCGCGGATGTTTCCCGCGCCCCAGCCATTTGTGCCAGGCCGAGATCCACTCCCAGGAAAGGAACGGCGACGCGTTGGTCGCATTGAAAAGCGCCTGCCATTCCGGCGCCAATGACGACAAGGCCTCGGCGCCACTAAACTCTTCCACCACCAATTTGCTCACTTCAACACCTCACCTATCTAAATCAGACCACACAACATTGGAACAAGCGTATCGACCGCAGAGGACGCAGAGGTTCGCAAAGGTTGTTCAGAATTGTCTTCACTCTGTGTACCTTTGCGTCCTGCGGCGGTTGAGTGTCCCGATCTTGGCTGGCTCGATTTAGTTGACTTTGCCGTTTAGCCTGTCAATGTCGCACCCGATGTCTTTGCCGTCGGCGCCGGCGTTTTTATAAGGGCTGGTCGGCGCAAGGCGGTAATCTCCTCCGGCCAGATCGACGAATCCCACCAGACTAAAAAGGAGAGGCAGAAAGTTATCGGCCGGGTATAGGGTTCCCTGCGGAACTCCTACGATGACGTTTTTCTTGAATTCGTATCCGGAGAAGTAAAATCCGAGCGTGTCCAGGCCCGGGCTGCGATTGCTGCCCACTACGCCGTAAAGATTGCTCCGCGCGATGTTATTGCGAAAGACGAATCCGGCGCTCGGCGCGCCGTCGGCGAAAATGAGCGCGCCGCTATGAAAGATCGTGTTGTGATCGAAAGTGATGTTGACGGGACCTCCGACGAGTTGCGCGAACCTGCCGTCAGCCGGCCCGCCGGTGGCGCTGCCCCATTTATTGCCGTCAATGTCGTCAATCAGGTTGTTCTTGATCAGTATTCGCCTCGAAGGCCGGCTCGGCGAGGTGTCGTCCGGCCCGGCGACGTTGAAGCCGCCGCCCGAATGACGCACGATGTTGTTAGTGAAAGTCACGTCCTGAACCGTGGCCCAGGGCGCCACGCCGTCTTCGCCACGCGGCGTGAAGAGGACGGCGAATCCGTTCTGCGCGTCCGCCCAGTTGTTTTCAAAGACGTTCTGATCTATGAGCAATCGCTGGGCGTTTTTCAGCTCGAAAAGATTCTTGATCGTCCATGGCCTTCCGGCGTAAGTGGGATGACCTTTCTTCCACGAGAGCGGTTTATAGACGTGGTTCAATCGGAACTCGACGTCGGACGCGATCAGGTTATTAATCGTAGGTTTGGCTCCGCCAAACATAACGTTCTCCCCCGCGCCTTCCAGGTAATTGTTGACGATTTTGAACGGCCCTGATCCGTTCCATCCACAAATCGCCTGCGTGTCGAATCCTTCGCCATGGCAGTTCGAGATGTATGAATCGATCACCGCCGCGCGGGCGCAATTGAGCATAACGCCGCGCTGAACGGCGCCGGCGTCATTGCCATGAATGTAGCAGCGATCAATGATCAGATCGTGCGGCGCCTGATCCGGCGAAGTCTGACTGGCGTCAAACGCGATCATGTTGTAAATGTCCTTCCCCTCGGCCACGCCGAATTCGACGCCGATGAACCGGAAATGATGGGCGCCCTTATCCGTATACACCACCGGGCCGGAATCCGGGCTGATCAATTTGGGCATAATCACACTCTTGGCCGGGGTGACGCGCGTCCCCGGCGGCGGCAAATCCGCGTCCGCCGCCGATGAGCGGATAATGATCCAATCCGAGCCGCTCTTGTTGGGCAGCCGGAAATTGCCGGTGAAGGTCGCGCCCGCTTGAAGCATGATCACGTCGCCAGGCTGCGCCTGGTCAATCGCCGCCTGGACGTCGCCGCCGGCGCCGACATTGATGGTCTTACCAGCCGGCGCCACATAAGTCGTATCCAGAAAAACGCGTGGAGGTTCCGGCTCGCCCGGAGGTAGTGTCGCCGGGCGAGATTGGTTCACAACGGTTTCGACATTTCTGGCGCCAGGCCGCCGGGGGCAACTCTTCATGGCGCCGAAGAGACAAATCGCCGATATTACAAGCGCCATCAACACGATTTTTTCGGTCCGCTTCATAACCACCTCTCCTCACACGTTTAGAGCGGTTTTAATATGGATGAAGACTGTTAGCCACCGCAGGGCACAGAGAACACAGAGAAATCATTATGTCCTGCGGCGCCCTGCGGTGTGCTCTGTGGCTATTCATCCATATGAAAACTGATATAGGCTTATGCCTACGCGGTCACGTATTCGCGAATTTTGTCCAGCCGCGCTTCCCAACTTTCGGCGCGCATCGCCTCACTGCGCTCCACGCTCGGCCCGGGGTCGAGCAGCGCCTGCTCGACCTCGAACAAAAAACTTTCGCGATCTCTACCGATGCGGCAGCGCCCGATCGCTTCCACTTCAGGGATCGCGGTCGAAACCACTTGTAAACCCGCCGCCAGATACTCGCGCGCCTTGAGCGGGTTCGCGTTCAACGTCAGTTCGTTGACGCGAAACGGCATCAACGCGACGTCGAAACCTTTGCAGTACGCGGGAAGCGCACTGTACGGCTTGCGCCCGAGCAGATGGACATTGGGCAGGCGCTCAAGCGATGAGACGTCGGTCGTCGCCTTGCCGAGCGCCACCAGCGACCCGGTCGAAAAACGCTCGGCCACGCTCGCCATCAGCCCCACATCCACCCAATCGGCGATCAACCCGAAGAAACCGATCACCGGACGAGGAAGGCGCCCGATCTCTTCCGGCACGATCGTCTCCGCGTCGAGCGCGCGGCGGAAGTGCGCATAATCGACGCCGTGCCGGACAAGCGCCGTGCGCGGGTTGAACGGCGCTTTGGATTGATAGAGTTCGTCGGACGAGACGATCACTAAATCGGAGCGCCGCATCAGTCGCCGCTCCAACTCGGCCAGCGCCTTCGAGTCCACGCCCGTGAAAGCCGTGTACTCATCCACGCAGTAATAAATGACCGTCTCTTCACCCAACTGGCCCGCAATCACCGAGGCCGCCGGATTGAAGACCCAGTTGATCACATGATTGAACCGTAGCCGGCGCATCGCGCGTTTGACCTGCCAGC
>WNGB01026011.1_pt1 | contig 11605 bp, 12 predicted proteins | sample 5400681 | NCBI WGS metagenome assembly WNGB01 (sample SAMN13153367, study PRJNA577476) | soil metagenome | isolation source: 115 cm soil or saprolite under grassland replicate 2 | place: USA:California | collected 2016-06-15 | reverse complement strand
GCGCGCGTCGTGCCGCAGGTTCCTCGGGCGCAGATCCTCGCCGAGCCGCGCGCCGCCTCCACGGCGCCCGCGCTCGCGTGGGCCGCGCACTGGATCTCGCAGCACGACCCCGGCGCCCAGATGCTCTCGCTGCACGCCGATTGGGCCGTCGGCGACGACCGCGCGTTCCGCGCGGCGGCGCGGCACGCCCTGGGCGTCGCGCAGGAGTACGACGTGCTGGTGACGGTCGGCGTGACGCCGACCCGCAACGAGACGGGGTACGGCTACATCATCCCCGGGAAGCCGTTGGGTGGCGCCCGCACGGTGCGCCGCTTCGTGGAGAAGCCATCACCCGCGCGCGCCGCCCTGCTGCGGCGGCGGGGCGCGCTCTGGAACACGGGTCTCTTCGCCTGGGGCGTGGCGCGCTTCCTCGGCGAGGCGGGCGCCTACGCGCGCGAGCTCCGGGCCGGCTGGCCGGCGCTCGCCGCGGGCGACGTCGCCGGGTTCTTCGCCGCCGTCCGGCCCGTGGCGGTGGACGTCGCCGTGCTGGAGCGCTCCAAGCGGCTCGCCGTGGTCGCCGGGACGTTCCGCTGGGACGACATCGGCTCGTGGGACGCCCTGCTCCGCATCCGCAAGCCGGACGCGCGCGGCAACGTGGTCGTCGGCCACGTGACCGTCGCCGACGACGTCCGCCGCTCGGTGATCTGGTCGGACACCGAGCACCTCGCCGTGATCGGCCTCGAGGACATGGTGGTGGTGCGCGCCAACGGGCACACCCTCGTGATGCCGACCGGCCGCGCCGAGCATTTGAAGGAGCTGGTGCAGCGGTTGTGACGCACGCCCTCTATCTGCTCGACCCGGAGCCCGCCCCCGGGTGGGCGCCGTTCGCAGGCGTCCGGCCCCTGTGCGAGCTGCGGGCCGGGGCGCACCTGGTGCGCGAGCGCTGGGAGGCCTTCGTCGGCGTCGAGGCCACGGAGATCCTGACGCTCCCCCACCTCGCCGGGTTCGCCGAGGCCGGCGTGCCGCCCGTCGCGCCGCGCCACCCCGTTACCGGACCGGCGATCATCGCATCTTCCACCTTTGCGCCCCGGGGACTCGCCCCCGCGTGGCCGGACGGCGCCTTCCGGCTGACCTGTCAGGGGGTCACGGTGGGCTGGGGGATCGGGGGGGGACCGGGAGCCACGTGGGACGGTCCGCAGGCGCACGCCGTGGCGGTCGACGTGGCCGGAGTCGTGCTGCACGGGGTATACGACCTGATCGCGGCGCTCGAGCCGCTGCTGCGCGAGGACGTGCATGGGGTGCTCGGGGAGAGCGATCCGGTCCCCGCCGGAAGCATCGTGCTGGGCGATCCCGCGTGGCTCGCGCTGCACGACGCGGCCATCGAGCCGGGCGTGGTGTTCGACGTCCGCAACGGCCCGGTGGTGCTCGAGAGCGGCGTCGAAGTACGCGCGGGCACGCGGGTCGAGGGTCCGCTCTGGGCCGGCGCGAACGCGCACCTCCTGGGCGGCCCGATCCGCGTGTCGGCGATCGGCCCGCGCGCGAACGTCCGCGGCGAGGTGTCGAACTGCGTGTTCCTCGGGTACGCCAACAAAGCGCACGACGGGTTCGTCGGCCACTCGGTGATCGGCCGCTGGGTGAACCTCGGCGCGGGCACGATCACGTCGAACCTGAAGAACACGTATGGTCCCGTGCGGCTCGACGTCGCGGGCGTGACGGTCGAGACGGGGATGCCGTTCCTCGGCAGCCTGGTCGGCGACCACGCGAAGACGGCGATCGGAACGCTGCTCGGCACGGGGACCGTGATCGGCGCGGGCGCGAACGTGTTCGACGCCGTGCGGCCGCCGAAGTTCGTCCCCCCGTTCGCCTGGGGCGCGGATGGCGCCGCGCGGGTGAGCCGCGACGGGTTTCTGCGTGTCGCCGGGCGGGTCTTGCCGCGCCGCGACGTGACGCTGGACGAGGCGACGCGTGCTGCGCTCGGCCGTATCTATGACTGGGCTACGCGCTGAGTTGCGTGGCCGGCGGTTGCCCCAGGGCAGCCGTTTGTGCACATTCAGCAGTTCCCTCTAGAAGTCAGTGTGATGGCGCAAACCGGGCAGTACCGGCGGGTCGGGAAGTTCGAGCTGCACGAGCTCATCGACGAGGGGGCGATGGGCGCGGTGTGGAAAGCGTACGACTCGGTCATCCGCCGCTACGTCGCCCTGAAGCTCCTCTCGGGAAACGTGGGCCGGTCGGCCGACGCACGCGCCCGCTTCCTGCGCGAGGCGCGCGCTGCCGGCGCGCTGCAACATCCCAACATCATCACGATCTACGACCTCGGCGAAGCGGACGGGCAGCTCTTCATCGCGATGGAGCTGCTGGACGGCCATGACCTCAGCGAGCTGATCGCGCTGAGCGAGCCGCTGGCGCTGGAGGTGATCCACCGCGACATCAAGCCGTCGAACGTGCGCATCGGATCGGACGGCTCGGTGAAGATCCTGGACTTCGGGATCGCCCGGCTCCAGTCGGGGGATGTCACGGGGTCGGGCGCGATCGTGGGCACGCCCACCTACATGGCGCCGGAGCAGATCACCAACGGCGCGATCACCCCCGCCACCGACGTGTTCGCGGTCGGCTGCCTCCTGTACGAGCTGCTCGCCTACCGCAAGCCGTTCGAGGGTGAGACGGTGCACGGCGTGCTGTATCAGGTGCTGACCACCGACCCGAAGCCGCTGCGCGCGATGGCGCCCTCGATTCCCGCCTCGCTCGAGCGCGTGGTGGCGAAGGCGATGAACAAGGTCCCCGAGGACCGTTACGAGACCGCCCGCGAGATGCAGGCCGCGCTGTTCAGCATCCGGGCGGCCTTGTCGGGCGCCGGGGAGACCACCGAGCGGCTGGGTCCGCGCTGGACGCCGATCCCGCCCGCCGTGCTGCGGTTGGTCACGCACGCGCCGGTCAAGTGGCGGGCGGCGGCGCTCACGGCCCTGATGGCGACGGCGCTCGTGCTGCTCTACGTGTCCCGCTCGCCGTCGCCCGTCGCGGCGCCGTCGCCCGGGACCGATCTCCTCACCGCCACGCTCGACCAGCTCATCGGCTATCCCCTGCCCCCCGACCTCAACGCCGCGCTCACGGCGCAGCGCGATTCCGCGCTGGCCGCGCGCGAGCGGGCGCGCCGCGCCGGCGCGATGAGGAACAACGTCGCCTCGCTCATCCTCGCCGAGACGGTGCTCCAGACGGCGGAGCGGGCGATCCGCTCGGGCGACCCCGCGCGTGCGGCGAGCGGCTACGTGAGCGCCGTGTCCGAGTACGGGAAGACGCAGAGCGAAGCCGAGGCGCTGCGGCGCGACGCCGAGCAGGCGATCTCCCGCGCGACGCCGGTCGTGCACGCCCTGGCTACACGGCCCGAGGCGGGGCGTGCCGCCACGTCGCTGGCGCGCGCCGACTCGCTGTACAGGGCGATGGACTACGTGGTCGCCCGGCTCGCCGCGCTGGACGCCGAGCAGGTGGGGGTGGCCGCCGGCGTCGCCCCGCCCTCCCCGCAACCGACCGACGCCCGGGCCGCCATCGCGGTGCTGCTCCAGGACCTCGAGCGCGCCGTCTCGAGCGAACGGGTGGGCAACCTGCGCATGCTCATGCCGGGGATGGCCGACCAGGACGTCACGGCGTGGGAGAGTTTCTTTCGGCGCTACACCCGGCTCACCGCCCGCTATGCGGTGGAGCAGCTGAGCGCCCGCGGCGACACGGGGCACGCCACGGTCCGCACGATCTACACCTACGTGCCGGCGGGAGGGGGCGGCGCCCAGGGGGAAACCCGGTCACGCCAGGCGATCCGCTTCACCAAAACGCCCACCGGCTGGCGGATCGCGAACATCCGCGACCTGAAATAACTAGACGTCTAGGTTTAGTCCCAGGCGCGCTCGGTCGGGAGGGGCGGCGGGGGAATGGCGACCGAGTCGGCGCGCGCCGTCGCGGGCCCGACCCGGCGCAGCGTCGCCGGCTTCTCGAGATCCCCGCCCGAGAGGGTGAGCTTGTCGCTCTCGAGCTTCATCCCGTACACCTGCCAGACGCCGTCGCCCAGCGTCAGCCACAGGCTGTCGCCCACCACGCGCCAGCGGGCCACCTGATCCCCGAACTGCGCGGAGCTGTCGCTCCGCACCATGATGTTGCGGATCTCGTCCTCGGCCTTGGCCTGCCACTTCCCTTCCAAGCGGGGACGGTGCGGCGCCCCACCGGTCTGCGCGGCGACTTCCCTTCCAAGCGGGGACGGTGCGGCGCCCCACCGGTCTGCGCGGCGAGCGCCGGCGCGACGGCGAGCGAGCAGACGAGCATGATGAGCCACATTGTCACGAAGATACCCCAGAAAACGCAGGAGGGGGTAGAGACGTCCTACCCCCTCCGACCTGTTCACCGCTGTGCGTCTAACTAGACGTCTAGACGTCTAGCCGCCTAGACGGCTAGTACATCCCGCACGACGCACTCGGTCGTGAGGAGCAGCGCGGCGATGGAGGCCGCGTTCTGGAGCGCGGTACGCGTGACCTTGGTCGGGTCGATCACGCCCGCCGCCACGAGATCCTCGAACGCGTCGGTCTGGGCGTTGTAGCCGAAGTTCTTGTCCTTCGACTCCTTCACCCGGCCGACCACGATCGACGCCTCGGCGCCTGCGTTCTGGGCGATCATCCGCATGGGCTCTTCCAGCGAGCGGCGCACGATTTCGACGCCGACCTTCTCGTCGTCATCGGTCGCCTTCACCTTGTCGAGCATCTTCTGGCACCAGAGCAGCGACACACCGCCACCCGGCACGATGCCCTCCTCGACCGCGGCGCGCGTCGCGTGCAGCGCATCTTCCACGCGCGCCTTCTTCTCCTTCATGGCGGTCTCGGTGGCCGCGCCCACGTTGATCACGGCGACGCCGCCCGCCAACTTCGCGAGCCGCTCCTGCAGCTTCTCCTTGTCGTAGTCCGACGTGGACTTCTCGATCGCCGCCTTGATCTCCTTGATGCGGCCCTGGATCGCCTCGGACTTGCCCTTGCCGCCGACGATCGTGGTGTTGTCCTTGTCGATCACGATGCGCTTCGCCTGGCCGAGATCGTTGAGCGTCGCGTTCTCGAGCTTCAGGCCCATCTCTTCCGAGATCACCTGCGGCGCGCCGGTGAGCACCGCGATGTCGACCAGCATCTCCTTGCGGCGGTCACCGAAGCCCGGCGCCTTCACGCCGCACACCTTCAGCGTGCCGCGGAGCTTGTTGACGACCAGCGTCGCCAGCGCTTCGCCCTCCACGTCCTCGGCGATCAGCAGCAGCGGCCGGCCGGCCTGCGCCACCTTCTCGAGGACCGGGAGCAGGTCCTTCATCGAGGACACCTTCTTGTCGTGGATCAGGACGTAGGCATCCTCCAGCACCGCCTCCATCTTCTCGGGATCGGTGATGAAGTAGGGCGAGAGATAGCCACGGTCGAACTGCATCCCTTCGACGGTCTCGAGTGTGGTCTCGAGGCCTTTCGCCTCCTCGACCGTGATCACGCCGTCCTTGCCGACCTTCTCCATCGCCTGGGCGATCAGATCGCCGATCTCCTTATCGTTGTTCGCGGAGATGGCGCCGACCTGCGCGATCTCCTTCCGGCCGGCGGTGGGCACCGAGATCTTCTTCAGCTCCTCGACCACCACCTCGACCGCCCGGTCGATCCCGCGCTTCAGCGACATCGGATTCGAGCCGGCCGTGACCGACTTGAGCCCCTCGCGGAAGATCGCCTGAGCGAGCACCGTGGCCGTGGTCGTGCCGTCGCCCGCGAGATCCGACGTCTTGGTCGCCACTTCCTTCACCATCTGGGCGCCCATGTTCTCGATCGGATCCTCGAGCTCGATCTCCTTGGCGACGGTGACGCCGTCCTTGGTGACCGTCGGATTCCCGAACTTCTTGTCGATGACGACGTTCCGGCCCTTCGGGCCGAGCGTGACCTTCACCGCCTCGGCCAGCTGGTCCACGCCCCGCTTCAAGCGGGCGCGAGCCTCGACATTGAACTCCAGTTGCTTCGCAGCCATTGTGTCCTTCCTCCCTCAGCCTCAGCCAAGCTTGGCGATGACGTCGGATTCCTTGATGAGGATGAGTTCCTCACCCTCGAGCTCCACCTGCGTGCCGCTGTACTTCCCGTAGACCACGCGGTCCCCCACCTTCAGCTCCATCGGGACCAGCTCTCCTTTCTCGCGCCGGCCGGGGCCGACGGCGACCACCTCACCCTGGATCGGCTTCTCCTTCGCCGTGTCCGGGATGTACAGCCCGCCCTTCATCGTCTCCGTTTCCTCCGTCGGCCGGATGGCCACGCGGTCGGCGAGCGGAAAGAGCTTGAGCTTCGTCTTGGATGCCGTTGCAGTTGCCATGGTGCGCTGCCTCCACCTCGGTACCTGGTGCTAAGTGCTTGTTTCTCAACGTGATTAGCACTCTCATACAATGAGTGCCAAAATGAGCTGCCGGGAATCTCTCCGCTCGCCCCTGCACTGTCAAGAGGGGGGGAGAGGCCGTCGCAGGGAGGGCTTTGCCGCGAGGGAATCGACGATCGCCCGGGCCCGGGCCGCCGGGGTCGGGCCCAGGGAGTCGAGGGGAGCCGATACCGCAGCCACGATCGCCCCCGTGCGTGTGTCGGCAAGCCGGACGTGCACCCAGGCCAGCGCCGGGGTCTCGGTTTCGCGGAACGTGAAGGCGAGCAGGTATGCGGTGGGCCGGCTTCCCCCCCTCATGTGGGTCCGCACGGTGAACCCCCGGCTCCGCAACCCGTCGGCGATCTGCCGTTCGAGCGAATCCTTCCGGGTGATCAGAATCACGTAGCCGCGCAGCGCGTCGGGGGACTCGTAGCGCGAGGCAGGGGCGCAGGCGCTGAGAACCGTCACAAGCGACACGACGCCAAGACGCCCAGGGTTCACGGAATGATCCTCCGCGCCCCCACCCACCGATCCAGCCAGTAACCACCCTCCGGATCGGCCGGGTCGAACCGCGACAGCTTGACCCCCCGGCTCGAGCTGTGGATGAACTTCAGCTCGCCGACGTACATCCCGACATGCGACACACCCGATCCCGGTCGCGCCGAGAAGAGCAGGATGTCCCCGGGACGCAGCGCGTCGACCACGGGCGTCACCTCCGCGCCCGCGCGAGCCTGGTCGCGGCTCATCCGCGGCAGGCGGACGCCGTGCTGCCCGTACGCGTACTGGATCAGCCCCGAGCAGTCGAACCCGTTGTCGGCGGTACCGCCCCAGGTGTAAGGCGTGCCAAGGGACTCGATGGCGGTCTGGACGACGTCTCCGGCATTGCCGGTGAAGGTGGTGGGCGGCTCGGGCGGTGGGAGCTCGGGAGGGCCACCGTATCCCCCGTTCCCCCGTCCCCGCCCTCCCGTCCCCAGGCCGATGGAAATCCCGGCGGTCGCGCTGACCCCCCGGCGCGCGTCGCCGGCGGGGCGCCAGAACCCCCGCGGCCCGCGGTCTTCCAGCCGGTAGCGAACCTCCGTGCCGAGCGCGAACCACGAGAAGGGACGCCACTCGACCCCGCCGCCGACGCTCCACTGCGCGGCGAGCTCCTGGGTGGAGGTATCGGTGGAGAGCCCGAGGGCGAGGCCGGCGAGCGCATAGGGACCGAACGTCGCCCGGCCGCGCCACGCCTGCATTTCGTAGCCCACACCGTAGAACGCGCGGCGCCGGCCGAGCGAGTCGTGCACGAGCAGCGTGGCGCCGAACCCGTGCGTGAACGGGCCGGCCCGCCCCGGGCGCGAGCTGGTGCGGAACTCGTACACGTCGGCGCGATTGCCGTTGTACCAGCGGCCGAGGTGGAGCTCCATGCCACGGCCCTGGGCAGCGAGCGTCGCCGGCAAGAGCAGCAGCGGCGCGACCCGCCCTCCCCAGCGTTCAGTCGGCCGCGGCAATCGCGCTCTGCTCCTCGGAAGCGCGCGGCGCCATGAGGTGGGACACGAGATGCGGCAGCCGGCGCATGAAGCGGACCCACACGGCGAGGGCGACGAATCCGAAGAGGACCGCCCCGCTCCCCGCGACCAGCAACATCGTCAGCGGGCGCGCAAAGCGCATCGCCAGGAGGGCCCCGAGCCACATTCCGGCGTACGACGCACCCCACGCCAGGATCGGCGTCAGGAGCCATCCCACGACGACCAGCAGGTGGGCGAGCCAGCGGGGCACCGTCGCCCCCTCCCGCCGCTAGCCCTTCCGGGCGAGCGCGACGACGGCGAGCACCGCGAGGACGAGGGTGTAGGCGACTCCCGTCTCGAACGGGAGCGCGAAGCCGAGCCCCGCGAGCCGGGCGACCGTCACGAGGACCAGAGCGCCGACCACCGCCGGCAGCGCGCGGCGCGGGAGCGTCGCCTCGCCCCCTCGCGCCGTAATGATGCCGCCGATCCACGCGAGAAAGGTGCCGAGCATCCACCAGATCGGCAGGTACCACCACGTACTCCCGCCGCCGATCGCGTCCCAGGTCCAGGGATACGCCTGGAAGGGCCGGAGCACCACGATGTCGATCGCCATGAACACCACGGTGCCGACGAGGCCCATCGCCGCGGCTCCGGCGATCCCCTCGACCTGGCGGGCGGCGGCCCACTGTGCCGGCAGGAAGCTCGCCGCCACCCCCGCGGCGAGGACGATCAGCGCCTCGATCCCGCCCCGCATCCCGCCGGTGGCGGGCACGAACCGGGACACGGCGAGAAACAGCACCACCGCCACCGCCGTCAGGACCCCGAGCTTGGCGCCTCCCAGGGTGACGGTGCGGAAGTCCGAACGATCCGATGCCGCGGGTGCCGCCGTGGCCGACATGCTGTCACAGCTCCGGGTCGAGAGGGTTGTCTCCGCCAAATCTAAGTCCGCGGTCTCAGCGGGCAAACACCAACAGCACCACGAGATCGGTGAGCGCCCACGCCGCGAGCGCCCGGTACATCCCCCGCTGGTGGCCCGCCGGAGGCAACGCGTCCCGCCGCCGATACCAGGGCACGAGCACGGCGAGCCACGCGAGGAGCGGGACGACGAGCAGCCATGCCCGCACCGGCAACAGCACTGCCGCCCAGCCGAACAGCGCGAACGCCAGCACGATGCACGCGATCGCGACCGCGAGGCTCGCCCGCATCCCCAGGAGGAGCGCGAGGGTGCGGTCGCCGCGGCGGCGGTCCTCCTCCAGTTGATACAGCTGAGTGAGCGGATAGAGCCCCGCGAAGAGGGGGCAGAAGGCCAGGAGGACGAGGGCGTGCCCGGCGTCGAGCGGCCGCCCGGTCGCGGCCCACGCCGCGAACGGAGTGAGCGTTCCGAAGCCCCACATGTTGATGAGCCAATCGACGCCCGCCACGGCTTTGAACCGGAACGGCGGCACCGAGTAGAGCAACGAAAGCGCGAAGCAGATGCCGTAATCGATCCGGAACGCCGCCGGCAGCGCGAACGCGAGCAGCTGGCCGCCCGCGAGCAGCGCGCCGCTGAAGGCGAGGAGGTGACGCGGCAGCGGTGGCGGTGCGTTCAGATAGCCGATGTCACCCTCGTCCTTGTCGAACACGGAGTTGATCGCGAGCGTGCCGCCGTTCAGGAACACGACCCAGATCACCAGCGCACCCAGCGCCGGCAGCAACCGCTCCCCGCGCGCCGCTCCGCCGAGGCCCACGGCGAGCACGTACCCGAGCAGCGTGTGCCCCGCCATGATCGGCCACTCGGCGGGGCGCGTGTGGAGGATGTAGGAGAACAGCTCGCCGGGGAGCAGCCGGTAGCCCCAGCGGCGCCAGCGATTGAGGGTGCGCGCCCCGGCTACCACTTGAGGCCGAGCGCCGCGGCGGCGAAACGCAGGCCGGTGAGGGTCAGGTCGGGATGCACCGACTCGATCTCGTGGGCGAGCGGCGCGACGAGGCTCGCGAGACCCCCGGTGGCGATCACCTGGGGGGTCTTCCCGTTCGGCCACTCGGCCTTGATGCGGCGCACGATGCCGTTCACCGCGTCGGCGGTGCCGAGCAGCACGCCCGCGCGGATCGCTTCGTCGGTGCGACGGCCGATGGTGCGGTGGGGCGGCGTGAGATCGGTGGCCGGCAGCTTGGCGGTGCCCCGGATCAACGCGTCCGAGGCCGTCCGGATGCCGGGCATGATCACGCCGCCCAGGAAGCGGCCGTCGCCGGTGATGCAGTCGAACGTGGTCGCGGTGCCGAAGTCCACCACGATCGTGTCGCGGTGAAAGAGCTGCGCGGCGGCGAGGGTGTTGAGGATGCGGTCCGCCCCGACCTGCAGCGGTTCGTCCACCTCGAGCCTGATCGGGAGGGTCGAGCGGCCGTCCACGACCACCGGCGACACCGTGGTGGCCTGCTGCACGGCTTCACACAGGCCTTGCGTCATCGGCGGCACCACCGATGCGACCACCGCGGCCCGGACCTCCTGCGTGGAGCGTCCCGCCTGGGCGAGGTACGCCGTGAGCGTGGCCGCCCACTCGTCGGGCGTGCGCGACGGCGTGGTCGTGAGGCGCCAGTGGGACTCCAGGCTGTCGCCGCGGAAGAGCCCGACCTTCGTCTCGGTGTTGTTGATGTTGATGGCGAGGAGCATCTGCGGCGTAAGTATAGGCTGCCGAGCAAGCGTCCGCCACGCGGGCGTCGCTCTTGACCAAATCGCGGGCGCGTTGAGTATTCGCGCGACTGGACTTTCGTCCTTCTGCCCGGGGAGATCACATGGATTCCTCCGTCGCTGCAGCCACCGCGGTCATCACCGCGTTCGTTCTCTCCTGGTTGTTCCGCCAGGCTAGAAAACCCGTCCCGGCACAGCCCGACGGGACCGTCCTGGTGACCTATGGCAAGGGGATGCTGGCCATCGGTCTCGCCTGCGGTGTGCTCATGCCCGTGGGTCTGGTCTTCTTCGCCTTCCGCGTCGGTTTCAAGCGACCAGACGACGTGTACTACTGGGCCGGAATGACCGCGTTCTTCTTGCTCGTCGGGTGCTGGCTCTTGCTCGAGGCGTTGAAGCGGAGGATCGTCGTTTCCCCCTCGGGGGTGCTTGCCCACTCGCCGTGGGGCCAGCCCAAGTCGATCGCCTGGGCGGACGTCGCGCAGCTGGGGTTCTCCGCGATCGGCGGTTCCGTCTCGATCACGAACCGCTCCAAGGTGACCGTGCGCGCCTCACTCATGATGAACGGGATCGGCCAGCTCATTGCCGCCGCGCGGGAGCGCGCGCCGGCGAATGTCTCGCGGGCCGCGCTCGACAAGGTGGAGGCGCGGCTGCGGCGCAGCGCCATCTGAAGTACCGCGCTCACGCCAGCTCGACGCGCCCCTCGCGCACGGCGACGGTCCCCCCGCCGGCGTCCACGAGCAGGGCGCCGTCGGGACCGACCCCCCGGACGCGGCCCGCGGCGGGCGCGCGCAGCTCGCGCCCGCGCAACCAGTCCCGCGCGGCGAAGGCGGCGCGCTCGTCGACCGAGAGCGCGGGCTCGCTCGCGGAGAGGCGGGCGAGGGCAGGGACGAGGCGGTCGAGCAGGTCGATCCGGCGGACCGCCGGGAGCCATTCATGCAGCGCCACCGCCCGCCGCGCGACTTGGGCGGGGATCGCGTTGCACACGTTCACCCCGACGCCGACGGCGAGCCACTGAAGCGCCACGCCCTGCCAGCGCCCCTCGCACAGGATGCCGGCGAGCTTGCGGTCGCCCAGCAGCACGTCGTTC
>WNGB01013525.1_pt1 | contig 11605 bp, 13 predicted proteins | sample 5400681 | NCBI WGS metagenome assembly WNGB01 (sample SAMN13153367, study PRJNA577476) | soil metagenome | isolation source: 115 cm soil or saprolite under grassland replicate 2 | place: USA:California | collected 2016-06-15 | reverse complement strand
CTGCGACATGGAGCAGAATCGGGTTCCGCACGTGCGGAATCGCGATGCCGTCGCCGATTCCCGTGGAGCCCATCGCCTCGCGCGCCTCAAGCGTCGTGACCAGGAACTCTCTGTCCACGTCGGCGGGTAGCGGGAGGCGCTGCACGATCTCACGCAGCACGCTCGCCTTGTCTCCGCCCCCAGCCCCCACGTCGTGATGAATGCCGCCGGCGGACAGCAGGGCGGACAGCGGCGGCACCTGGTCCGGCCGGCGCTGCGCCTGCTCGAGCAGCGCGCGCGAGACCGGGACGCCATTTTCTGTCGCCCACTCCCACACCTCGATCGCGTTCAGATAGAGGCGCTCGTTCGCCCGGTGGACGGGGAGGGCGCGACGGGCAATCCAGCGCCGCACCGTGGCCTCATCGACCCGCAGGTACGACGCCGCCTCGCGCACGGTCAGCTGCATTACGGGATCGCCCGCATCCCAGGGGACGTCTCCCGCGCGACTGTCGGCGTCGCAAACGCGGGCGGCGCCACTGCCGGCAGGCCGAGGTGAGCCCGGGCGCGGTTCAGCGCGTCGTCAATGTTGCCGTGGACGTTCTCCTCGCCCAGCTCGTCGTACGTCCCCGAGCGCTCGAGCGCGACCGACAGAATGACGAGCGTCCCTTCCTGGCGGCTGCGCCGCACCACGTCGCGCAGCGCGTGCAGCCCCGTCGAATCGATCACGGGCACGTGCCTGAGCCGCAGGATCAGCACCTTCGGCTTCCCGGCGATCCGGCTCACGCGGTCCTTGAACATCTCGGCGGCGCCGAAGAAGAACGGTCCCGTGATCTCGTAGACCTGGACTCCGTCCGGCACGACCCGCCGCCGCACCGCGTTGGGGTCCGTCTCGAAGTCGTCCGTGGGGTCCTCGAACTCGTGGGTGAGGACCTTGATGTTCGTGACCTCCGCCATACGGCGCATAAAGAGGAAAGCGGCGAGCACCATGCCGACCTCGATCGCTACCGTGAGGTCCACGAGGACGGTGAGCAGGAACGTCGCCAGCAGCACCGCCACGTCGCTCTTGGGCGCGCGGAACTCCGACACGAACGTGCGCCACTCGCTCATGTGGAACGCGACCACGACGAGGATCGCCGCCAGCGTCGCGAGCGGGATGAGCCCGGCCCAGCGGCCGAAAAAGAGCGTGATGAGAAGCAGGGTCACGGCGTGCACCATTCCGGCGATGGGGGTCGCGGCGCCGTTCTTGACGTTGGTCGCGGTGCGCGCGATCGCGCCGGTCGCCGGCATCCCGCCGAACAGGGGGGACGCGATGTTTGCCACGCCCTGGGCGACGAGCTCCATGTTGGAGCGGTGCCGCGCACCGGTCATCCCGTCGGCGACGACGGCGGACAGCAATGACTCGATCGCGGCGAGCATCGCGATCGTGAACGCGGCACCCGCGAGCGACCCGACGAGCGGCAGCGTGACGTGCGGCAGCGAGGGGTGCGGGAGGCCTGCGTGAATTGCGCCGAACCGGCCGCCGATGGTCTCCACCGGGAGGTGAAAGAGGCGGACGAGCGCGGTCGTAACGATCAACGCCACGAACGGCCCCGGGATGCGCCGCTCGATCCTGGGCCACACGAGAATGATCGTGAAGGCGGCGAGGGCCACGAGGACCGCCCAAAGATTGATCGAGTCGAAAGCGCGGGCGTACGCATCCCATTTGGCGAGGAATTCGGCCGGCACCGCGCCCATGTCCAGCCCGAGCAGGTCCTTCACCTGACTCGAAAAGATGATGAGCGCGATCCCGCTCGTGAATCCGATCGTCACGGGGAACGGGATGAACTTGATCGCGCCGCCGAGCCGGACGAGGCCGAAGACGACGAGGATCACCCCTGCCATCAGCGTGGCAACGAGCAGGCCGTCGACGCCGTAGCGCTGCACGATGCCCGCGACGATCACCACGAAGGCCCCAGTCGGGCCGCCGATTTGCACGCGCGAGCCGCCCAAGGCCGAGATCAGAAATCCGGCGATGATCGCGGTGTACAGACCCCGCTCGGGGGTCAGGCCGCTCGCGATCGCGAACGCGATGGCGAGCGGTAAGGCGACGATGCCGACGATGACACCGGCGATCGCGTCACGGGAGAACTGCTCCCGCGTGTAATCCTTGAGCGTGGTGACGAGCTTGGGAATGAGCACGACGGCGAGAAGATACTAAATTCGGGGATGCATTTCATCACTGCCCTGGTGCTGAGCTTCGCGTGCGTCCCGCAGCAGGGGCATGGGACGCGTACATCTGGATCGACGATGCCGATGCGCTGCATGCGGAGTTCAGAGCGAAGGGCGTGAAGATCGCGCGAGATCCGATTGACTCGGCTGTTCGCTCCGCCGGGTCGACGGCAGCTTCGTACGTTAGTCCGACGCACCGAACGTAGCGTCGACTGCCCGTCGGAACGATCGGGGGTCGATCGCGGGAAAGCGGTACAGGTCTCCTTCGATCGCGCTGAAGTAGGCGCGCGCTTGAGCGCGGTCGACGAACCCGCGTCGCAGCATCTCCTGCACGTCCGCCACATCCTGGGCGTGGCCGCGCTCGACTTTGGCGAGGGCCTGGGCGTAGAGATCGAAGTGGTAGAAGGTCAGCTTGCCGATCTGGTCGATCAACGGACTCCGCTGCTCCCATCCCCGGCGCACCGGGATAAAGTCAGCCGGGCTCGCCAGCTCGACGTTCAGCTCGAGCGATTCCTTCAGGGCCGGGACGGCGCGGAGCAGTTCATCGCGGTCGGGCACGAACCGGACGTCCACGTCGATCGTCGTGAGGCGCCAGCCCATGAGCACCGCGGTGGTGCCTCCCGTGAAGTAGACGTGGGCTGGCTGCTTCGCGGCGTCGGCCAGCCCCCGCATGAGCGCCCGAATGCGCGCGGCATCGGCTAGCTCGCGCACGCGGCGGCCCGCTCGAAACTGACGAGCCGGCGGATCAGCGCGTTGTAGCGGGAATGGGCGCCGCGGGGATCGTCGCGCTGCAGCAGCGCGTAGAGGCGCCGCTCGGGGTCGGGGATGGACGCTGGAACCGCGAACCCCAGGCGACGCAGGCGGGGCGCCCCGATGGCGACCAACAAGGCGGGGACCGATTCGGTACCCGTGGCGAGGTCGCGGAGGCCAACGTCGATCAAGTCCGCGCCGGGCAAGTCGCTCGTGACCATGCCAGAATAATACAGCCGGCCAGCGGACCACGAGAGGCGCCGGTCGGAATCGAACCGACGAATCGAGGTTTTGCAGACCTCTGCCTTACCACTTGGCTACGGCGCCTGGGCGTCAAAAGCTCACTAAAAGGGCCTGCTCCATCAAGTCTGCGGCGCGAGCAATGACCTGCTGATCGTCCACTGATAGCTGCGCAACTCCCCGCGTGAGTCGCGCCACGCGGCGCGCGCGGCCCTCGCTCAGCAGACGCTTCCCCGCCGCCGTCGCCTCGACCAGCTGCACCCGTCCATCCTCGGCATGACTCACGCGACGAACCAGTCCGCGCCGCTCTAACCCATCCACCAGACGCGTAATCGTCGGCGGCCGGACCTGTTCCGCCTCCGCCAGGGCGCTCATCGTGACCGGCCCACGAAACACGATGACTGACAGCGCCGACGCGCGGGGTGCGGACAACCCCATCGCCTTGTCCTCGACGCGCAACCGCCGCAGCAGATGGATCGCGGCCGAGTGTAGCCGGTCGGCAACCCCTCGTGCCGGCGGGGCTTGACGGGAAGTGGTTTTCATAATTACTTAGCTGAAGCTAACTAATTTCCCGTGGAGGAGCAATGGAGCTCGCGCAGGTGACCAACGTCGTCCATGATCTGGATCGCGCCGTGAAGTTCCACCGCGACACGCTCGGCCTGCCCTTGTTGTTTCAGGCGCCGCCGTCACTCGCGTTTTTTCAGATGGGCTCGGTGCGGCTCATGCTGTCGCCGCCCGAGAATGCCGAGCAGGATCACCCCGGCTCGTTTCTCTATTTTCGGGTGAAAGACATCGAGCAGCAGCATCGCACGCTCGCGCAGCGCGGCGTCAAATTCGTGGACAAACCGCATCGCGTGCACGAAGCGGCCGACCACGACTTGTGGATGGCGTTCTTTCACGACCCCGACAACAACCCGATGGCGCTCATGGAGGAGAAGCCAAAGCGGAAGGCTTCCTGAACGACGACGCCACCGCGACGCTGGCGACGAGGATGTTGGCCACGATGACGGGGAGCGAGTGGATCAGCACGCCGTACAGCGCCCACAGACCGGCGGCCACGCCCTGCACGCGCCGCAACGACGTCTGCTGCTTCGTGAAATACGAGACCAGGAATACGGCGGTCGCCAACCAACCGATCCAGTCGACGTGGGTGATCATGCCTGCCCCTTGAGCAGTTTCAAGATGTCGTGCCGTCCTTTCAGAACGAAAAGCCTTTCCGCAACGTGATCGCCCAGCGCTTCCCCCGCACACCCTGCCCGAACCGGTAACCAAACGCCAGTTCAGCCGCTTCGCCGCGCACGGCCCGTGTCGGCCCCAAGCGCAGCGATAACCCGGCGTCGCCTCCCTGACGCGCCGCTTCGTCGCCGTACCAGGCACCGCCATAGTCGACAAACGGCGCGAGGCCCAGGGCCATCAGTCCCAACATCTGGTCGGCGACCAGAATCCGGTCCTCCAGCACGAACCAGGTCGTGCGCGTCCCGGTGAAGTCGTGCACGCCGAACAGCCTCGGCCCGCGCTGCACCATCCACGGATCGAACTCCGCGCCCGGCTTCGGATGCGTCACGATACCGCCCTCGGCATGGGCGATGAGCGTATGGCCTGCGACGTTCTGGCTCACGACCGTCAGCTGCGCTTGCGTGCGCGTCGAATCCAATCCGTTGGCGGCGATTTGCAACACGACAAAGCCGCGGTTCCAAACGGCCGACGTCTGTCCGCTCACCTCATAGCCGACGCCTGATTGCAGCACGATGCCGGCGCGAAACGTGGGCGACAGATCCACGTCCTCTCGCCGGGCGTACGAGTTGAAGTGCTCCAGGACGCGAAATCGCACCGAACCGACTTCGATGCCCGCCCGCGCCGTCGTGAACACGGAGTACGGAACGCGCCCGGTCGTGCTGTCCGCAAAGTCCTCGCGGCGCCACTCCCAGCCGCCCCACAACCGGGTGTACCGGTGGCTCGTCGCGGACGCGGCGATGCCACCCACCACGCCGATGCGCAACAAGTGATGGCGCGTGCTGTCCCGCAGCACGTCGTCCCGAAAGCGCAGCACGCGCTCTTGCGCGAATTCGCCGTACGTCTCCAGAGAATGCGGCGCCGCAGTCTCGTGAAAGGGCAGTCCAAACTGCCACTCACCGTGTTGGCCGTCCGACAGATCTGCGTATTTCACCGTGAGCAGTGTGCGGCGCCAGAAGAACTGCGGATTGATGAACTCGAGGTCGAGCCGGCTGCGGTCGGGGTTCCGGCCGTAGATCAGCGAGATCTCCGTCGCGGTGCCGAGGAAGTTCCGCTCGATGATTCCGAGGCCCCACGTATTGTCGCCGCCGGCGCTCGTGAAGCTCGCCTGGGGCTGTGTGCTCCAGCCGTCCGACGTCACGGCCCGGACCGCGAGCTTCCCGCCCGGTTCGGAGCGGAGCGTGTCCACACGCACCGAGCGAAACACGCCGAGCGTGCGCAGGGCCCGCTCGCTTTCTGCCATGCGCGCCGAATCGAACGGATCACCCCGGTTCAGCAACAACCGGCGGCGGATTACCCACTGGCGCGTCCGCGTGTGCAGCTTGTTCGCCAGATGCGCGACCCAGTTGGGCGCCGCATCCTCGTGATCGAAGACGTTGCTGTTTTCGATGATGATGGTGTCGATGGTTTGACGGTTGGACGGTTGGACGGTTGGACGGTCTGTCTGTGCAAGACACGGAATACCCACGATCGTGCTCAGAAGAAGACCCGTCACCACACCAACCGTCCAACGGTCCAACCGTCCAACCGTCACGGTCTCACCCCATGAATGCGCTGGCGGAGCCGATACGTGGCGTGGATGCGCGGGTTGTCCCACGCGGTGAAATAAAGCGTCGCGTCGATGCGCCCGGCGAGCTGCCGTGATCCCCGCGTTTGTACCTCGTAGCTCCCGCGCACCGAGTCCGGCCGGAGCGGCCGGCACAGACACGTCACCGTCGCGAAGGCGGGAATCGAGTCGCCGAGGGAGTAGGGATGGTTTGCCGCGAGACGACGCGCGTCGCCGAGATCCACGGCGATGGTCAGCGAGTACTCGTCGCCCTCTGCTTCACTGGGATTGAAGTCGAACCGCGCCAGCACCACGTCGTGGCGCCCGACGACATTCGTGTCGACCTCCAGCCGCACGAGCGTGTAGCGAGGATCCGGCCGCACGCTGATCCGGCCATGCTGCTCCCACCGGCCCGCCTGCTGCACGCCTTGGGTATCGCCCGGATGCGGCAGGATGTCGCAGGCGCTGGCGCCAAGGCCGACCGCCAGCGTCAGTACACACTCAAGTACCTCTCGAGCTCCCACTCACTGACCTTTCCGATGTATTCCTGCCATTCGCCGCGCTTGGCTTCGACGAAGCGCTCGTAAATGTGCGTCCCGAGCGCACCCTTAATCACGTCGTCTTTCTCGAGCAGGTCGAGTGCCTCGTGGAGGTCCCTGGGCAGCTCGTCGATGCGATACTTGCGGCGCTCCCGAAAGCTCATCTCGAAGATGTTCTTGGCCACTGGATCGGGCGGCGTCAGTTTGTGCTCCACGCCGTCGATCCCCGCCGCCAGCTGCACCGCCAGGGCCAGATAAGGGTTCGCCGACGGGTCGGGCATCCGCAGCTCGCAGCGCGTGCCGGTGCCGCGACGGTCGGGGATACGAATCAGCGGCGAGCGGTTGCGCATCGACCATGCGACGTTGACGGGCGCCTCATACCCCGGCACCAGCCGTTTGTAGCTGTTCACGAGTGGATTCGTGACGGCGCAGAACCCCCGGGCGTGCGTCAGCAGGCCGGCAATGTACGACAGCGCGACATCCGACAGCTCCCACTGCGCCTTGGGATCGTGAAACGCGTTGCTGCCCTTGCGGAACAACGACTGATGCGTGTGCATCCCCGAGCCGTTCTGCCCGAAGATGGGCTTGGGCATGAACGTCGCGAGAAAGCCGTGCCGGTAGGCCACGTTCCGCACGATGAACCGGAACGTGGCCAGATTATCCGCCGTTTCCAACGCCGCGGCATAGCGAAAATCGATCTCGTGTTGGCCCGGCGCGACCTCGTGATGCCCCGCCTCGACTTCGAATCCCATCGCCACGAGGTCTTTCACGATCAGCCGCCGAATCTCCTCGGCGCGATCGACCGGGGTCTGGTCGAAATAGCCGCCGTGATCGTGCGTGATCGTCGTCGGTTCACCGTCCGCATCCAGCTGAAAGATGAAGAACTCGGCCTCCACGCCGGCCATCATCTCGAAGCCGAGCGTCTGGGCCTTGGCGATCTGACGCTTCAGCGCCTGCCGCGTGCAGCCGGCGAACGCTGAGCCGTCGGGATTGTAGATGTCGCAGATGACCCGGGCGACTTTGCCGGCGGCGTCGCCGTTGGGCAGCACGCGGAAAGTCTCGAGGTCGGGCCGCAGCACCATGTCCGACTCTTCGATCCGGACAAAGCCCTCGATCGACGAGCCGTCGAACATGATGTCGCCCTCGAGCGCCTTGTCGAACTGGCTCTCGGGCACCTCGACGTTCTTGTTGACGCCGAGGATGTCGGTGAACTGCAGCCGGAGGGAAGTGACGTCCTGCTTTTTGGCAGCGTCGAGGATTTCGCGTTTGGTTGTCATGGAAAAGTTAGGGGCGGTAAAGAGGCGGTAAGGGGCGGTAGAGATTACCGCCTCCTACCGCCCCCTACCGCTCCTACCGCCGTTTCAGTTCAGGCGTCGTAATAAAGGAAGTACTCGTACGGATGCGGCCGCAACGCCACCGCGTCGACGTCCTTGACCCGCTTCATCGTGAGCCACGTGTCGAGCAGGTCCTGCGTGAAGACACCGCCCTCGAGCAGGAAGGCGTGGTCGGCTTCCATGGCCTGCAGCGACTCGAGCAGGCTTCCCGGCGTGTTCTTGACGTGCTTCCGCTCTTCCGGCTCCAGATCGTACAAGTCCACGTCCATCGGCTTGGGCGGCTCGATCTTGTTCTTGATGCCGTCGAGGCCGGCCATCAGCAGCGCGGCGAACGTGAGGTACGGGTTGGCCGACGGGTCGGGCGCCCGGAACTCGAGCCGCTTGGCCTTCGGCGACGTCGAGTACATCGGGATGCGGCAAATCGCCGACCGGTTGCGCTGCGAATAGATCAAGTTGATCGGCGCTTCATAACCCGGCACCAGCCGCCGGTAGCTGTTCGTCGTCGGAGCCGCGAAGGCGAGCAGCGCGGCCGCGTGCTTGATCAGCCCGCCGATATACCAGCGTGCCGAGTCGGAAATCAGCGCGTAGCCGTTCTTGTCGAAGAACAGGTTGTTCGTGCCGTTCCACAGGCTCATGTGGACGTGCATCCCCGAGCCGTTGTCGCCGAACATCGGCTTGGGCATGAACGTGGCCGTGTAGCCGTTCTTCGCGCACACGTTCTTCACGATGTACTTGTACATCATGACCTGATCGGCCATGCGCAGCAGCGTGTTGTAGCGCATGTCGATCTCGGTCTGGCCCGCCGTCCCGACTTCGTGATGGTGCACTTCCACCTCGATGCCCGCGGCGATCATCGCCAGCATGATCTTGGAGCGCAGGTCCTGGAGCCGGTCCGTCGGAGGACAGGGGAAATACCCCTCCTTGTGGCGCGGACGGTGGCCGAGGTTGGCCGTCCCGTTCGAGCCGCTGTTCCAGATGCCCTCTTCGGAATCGATGTGGTAGTAGCCTTCATGCGCGTTCTGATCGAAGCGCACGGAATTGAAGATGTAGAACTCCGCCTCGGGCCCGAAGTACGCGGTGGTAGCGACGCCGCTCTTTTTCAGGAACGCTTCCGCCTTGCGCGCCACGTAGCGGGGATCGCGCGAGTAGGGCTCACGCGTGATCGGATCCACGATGTCGCACGTCAGTGACAGCGTCGGCACTTCCAGACAGGGGTCGACGAACGCGCTGGCTGGATCGGGGAGCAGCAGCATGTCGCTCTCGTTGATGGCCTGAAAGCCGCGAATCGACGAGCCGTCGAATCCCAAACCATCGGTGAACGTGTCTTCCTCGAGCTCCTTCAACGGAATCGAGAAATGCTGCCAGGTGCCCGGTAGATCCGTGAAGCGTACGTCCACGATCTGCACTCCGGCTTCCTTGGCGCGGCGAATCACATCCGCCGGCGACGGAGCCGTCGACGCCTTCGCGCCGGTGGCGACCGTGGGTTCCAGCGTTGCTGTCATTGGGCGGGGTCTCCTTCCCGAGTCGGTAAGTCGCTTTGCAAGCGGCGGGCCATATTGAGGAAGCTAGATTGGCTAGAGGGGGGTGTCAAGAAATCCGTGCACAAATTGCAAGGAAAAACGGCTATTTGGCGATTTGTGATGTGGAAATGTGCAAACTGCTCGCCCGAATGTGCAGCAAATGCGCTACAGCGCTTCCACGAAGTGCAGCAGCTCGACGGCCGAAAACTCGCCGAACCGCTCCTGAATATCCTTCTCCTTCCACTCGAGGAAGATCCAGCCGGTGACCTTGTGGAGCTGGCCGCTCACGAAGTGGATTCGGCCTCGCACCGCGCCCAGCGACGTATCGGGCTGGCCTTCGAGGTAGACGTCCCAGCGCTGCTCACCGCGCTTCAACTCCCCCATGTGCTTGCCGTACTCGGTGCTCGCCATGGGGCCCTACTCTACGGGCTTTCATGCGGCCCGCCAGCCCGCCAGCCCGCCAGCCCGCCCGCCCACGTTACATTCCCCCCACCTATGACGTGTCATGCCTGCGGTGCGCAGCTCGCAGCCACTGCGCGCTTCTGCCACAAGTGCGGTGCTGCAATCGCCACTGCGCAAGCGACTGGGTGGCGTGCCGGCTTTCCCTGGACCCTGGCCGGGGCGGCGCTTGGTGCACTGGTCACCGTCGTGGCGATGCGTGCAGGCGGAGCGGGGAGCGGGGAACGGGGAGCGGAATCAATCGCTCCCCGCTCCCCGCTCTCCGCTCCCGATATCAGTCGGATGTCCCCCGAAGAACGGGCCAACCGGCTGTTCAACCGCGTCATGATCCTGGCCGAGGCCGGCAAAGGTGACAGCGTCAGCTTCTTTCTGCCGATGGCATTGGGGGCCTACTCACAGCTGCCGGCGTTGGACGCTGATGCGCGCTACCATGTCGGCCTGCTCCAGCTCGCTGGTGGGGACGCGGCCGCCGCACTCGCCCAGGCCGACACAATCCGGCAATCAATCCCCACGCATCTCTTCATTTATATCCTGCGCGCCCACGCCTACCAGCAGCAGGGCAACACCGTTCAGGAGCGGCGGGCGTATGCGGATTTCCTGCGCAACGAGCCGGCAGAGATGGCCAAAAACCGCGCAGAATACGCCGACCACTCCGACGCTTTGACCAACTTCCAGGCAGAAGCGTCCCGCGTTACGGGAGCTCGGCCCGGCGCATGACCACGTTTCCCGTTTCCCGTATCCCGCATCCCGGCATTATCCACGTCGCCCACAGCCCCGACGCCGACGACGCGTTCATGTTCTGGGCGATGGCCGAAGGGAAGATCGACACTGCAGGCCGTCGTTACGTCCATGAGCTGGGCGACATCGAGAGCCTGAACCGGCGCGCGCTCGCGGGAGAGTTGGAGGTCACCGCCGTGTCGTTGCACGCGTACGCCTATCTCGCGGACCGCTACGCGCTGCTCGCGCATGGTGCCAGCATCGGCGACCGCTATGGCCCGCGCATCGTCGCCCGGGAGCCGGCGCCCGCCGACCCGCGCGCGGGCCTGGCGGGGCGTGTCGTCGCCGTTCCAGGAGAGTTGACGACCGCGTTCCTGACGCTGCGGCTCTATCAGCCGGCCGCGCGGCACGTGGTGGTCCCATTCGATCAGATCGAGGATTTTGTCGCGGCGGGAAACGCCGATGCGGGCCTGCTCATTCACGAAGGGCAGCTCACCTTTGCCGACCGCGGGCTGCACCTCTGGGCGGACATGGGCGAGTGGTGGCATCAAGAGACGAGGCTCCCGCTGCCCCTCGGCGGAAACGTGGTGCGGCGCGATCTGGGGGACGAGCTGATGCGCGCGGTCGCGCGCGACCTGAAGGCGAGCATCGAATACGGGCTCGCTCACCGCACAGAGGCGTTGCGGCACGCGCAGGGGTTTAGCCGCGGGCTGGACGCCGCCCGCACGGACCGGTTCGTGGGGATGTACGTGAACGCCTACACGGTCGATTACGGTGCGCTGGGCCGGCGTGCCGTGGCGGAATTGCTGGCGCGCGCCCATGCGGCACGCCTCATTCCGGCTCCCGTAGACCTAGCGTTCGTCGCAGCCGATTCCTAGTTTGGCCTTGGCTTCACAAGGAGCATCGGGTTGACCGCTCATCCGGGAATCGTCACCGTCCTGGTGGTCGATGACGAAGAGCCGATCCGGAACGCGCTGCGGAAATACCTGAAGCAGCAGCAGTTCGAGGTTTTCGCGGCAAGCTCCGCTGACGAGGCTCTCCAACAGCTGCGCCTCCACAAGGTAGCGCTGATGCTCTCGG
>WNGB01012363.1_pt1 | contig 11605 bp, 8 predicted proteins | sample 5400681 | NCBI WGS metagenome assembly WNGB01 (sample SAMN13153367, study PRJNA577476) | soil metagenome | isolation source: 115 cm soil or saprolite under grassland replicate 2 | place: USA:California | collected 2016-06-15 | reverse complement strand
GCCCTCGGCGCGTTCGTAGCCGCAGCGCGAGACGCGTTACGCCAGCTGGATCGCAACCCAGCGAACGCAGAAGCACGGCGCGACTACAACTTCGCAGTGGCACGCATCTTCACGGTTGTTCGCGACGCGAAATTGGATCCGTGGACACATCCGATGCTCGTCGGCGCGAATGGCGAGTACACTCTCACGTGGAAGCGCGATCCGCGCCCGGAGTGGAACCTCGCTCTCTACGACTTGATTCCGGCCGATGAGCTCAATTTCAAAGGCACCTATGTGAAAGATCACGTGAAGAAGGACGGAATCGGCGCGCCGCTCGTTGCGGAGCGAACCCTTACCGCGCAACAAGCCAGTGCACTCTTTTGTGCGCCAAACATCTTTTATAGCGTTACGGCGACGGCACAGTTCGAAGGTTCGCGCTGCATCATCTCGATCAACGATCCCCTCGCCACAGAGACCGTTCGCGTGGACGGACACACCTATCCGTTGGCGGCAAATTTCACGGCGGCATATGCCCTCCAGCTTGCCCGCGAAAAGCCCCAGAAGCTTGGGCTAGCTCGTCTCCTTCGGCCACAGGAATACGCCGCCACCGCCCGGATCATCCGCTTTGAACCTTACAATCCAAACAAAACGGTGGTGCTTTTCATTCATGGCCTCATGGACACGCCGGTCACGTGGGTGCCAATGTTGAATGATCTGCGGGGCGACGTGGATTTCCGGCACAATTACCAGATTTGGTTCTACAGCTATCCCAGTGGCTACCCTTATCCTTATTCCGCAATGATCCTACGTCAGGAACTCGATGCGATTGAAAAAAAATATCCGCTACGCAAACCGATGGTGGTAGTGGCTCATAGCATGGGCGGATCCATCACCCACACTTTGCTTACCGACGCCGGCACGACTCTCTGGCTCGAAGCTTTCGGACATTCTCCGGCCCAAACTCCGATGGACGCTAAGAGCAAACACATGCTCGAGGAGGTTTTAATCTTCGAGCACAGGCGCGATATTGGGCGCGTGGTCTTCATGTCCACGCCGCATCGTGGCAGTGACCTGGCCAGCAATTGGATTGGCCGCATCGGCTCGATGATTGTGAAAACGCCATCGAAACTGATCGCAATCGGCCAGACCGTGCGTGAAAGTCTCACTGCCGATCCCTCGGCGCTGAAGTTGAAGCGTCTTCCCAACAGCGTGGACACCCTGGCCCCGAACAACCGTTTCGTTGTAGCTATCAATAAGATCCCGATTACGAAAGGAATTCCCTATCACTCCATCATCGGTGACCGTGGCCGTGGCGACAGCCCCAACAGCAGCGACGGTGTCGTGGCTTACTGGAGCAGCCATCTCGATGGTGCCAAGAGCGAACGGATCGTTCCGTCAGGTCACGGCTCGCCCCTCAACCCGCAAGCTATTGCCGAGGTCCATCGCATTCTCAAACTGAATGCCCAATCCAATTGAGCCCATCCGCGCTGACGTAGGCCTAAAGTCCAATATCAAGATGGACGTCAGACGGTAGATTCAGACAGTTTCTGATCGCAATGTCGCTCTCATCAAACGCGTTCGCAGTTGTCGAACGTCCCAGCATGAAGAACGACTGGAAACGGACTTTCCCGTTTGGAAGCAAGTGAACCGATTTCAGAGGGAGCAAATGAAAGAACGGAGATGAATAGCAACAAGACCTGATAAGAAAGATTCCAATGAAACATAACTTCCACTCTTTGCGGCTCGGCCTGCTGCTGGCATTGGCTTTGGGCGCTTCTTCCTGCGCGCCGGCCAAACCGGTCGCGGAAGCAGATTACGGCGTAAAAATCGTGGGCAACTGGCTGGGCACCGTGGGTAACATGAAAGAGTCGATTACCTTCAGCGGCGACGGCAGCTTCATCGCGCAGTTGCGTCCCCAAGGGTTCATCAGCAACACACTCTCGCAGGGCGTCACCGGCACGATCCGCGGCACATGGGCCATCAATGGCAAGACCATCACGTTGAAGATTACCAGTGCGGAAGATGAGCGTGTGAAGAATAACGTGACTTCGAGCACCATTCTGGCCTTCAACCAGGACGAGCTTTCGATGAAGAACGACCGGGGCGAGACCTCAACGTTCACTCGAGCGATCTCCCCGTAGGCCGAATGCCGAAATTCAAAGCAACATCTCCGTTTATGCGATGTAGCCCGTGTCCAATTTGAAAACCAAACAACCAAAGAGAAACATGAAACCCAAGCTAATCCATATCAGCTTGTCAGTGCTGGCGGCAGCGACGGCGCTGATGGGTGCGGTCGGACAACAAAGTGCATTACTTGGCGCGACTGATTCCAGCGGCCTCGACCGCACGGTTCTACCGATTAAAGAACCCACCTATTCCGAATCAACAGTGCTTGATGCCAGGGATGCAAAAGCACCACCTCGTTTCGAAGTAAAGACGCCCGCAAAAGCGCCTAACGTTGTCATCGTTTTACTTGACGATGTTGGTTTTGCTGCCTCCAGCGCTTTTGGCGGACCTATCAACATGCCAACGCTCGATAAGCTGGCTGCAAGTGGTTTGCGCTACAACCGTTTTCACACGACTGCCCTTTGCTCGCCCACACGCACGGCGTTGCTGACTGGTCGTAACCACCATGTGAACAATGCAGGGGCCATTATGGAATTGGCTACCGCTTTTCCCGGCAATACGGGTATTCGTCCCAACAGTGTAGCGCCACTGGCTGAAATGCTCCGCCAGAACGGTTATAGCACCGCAGCCTTTGGGAAATATCATGAAACGCCACCGTGGGAAGTTTCAGTTTCAGGTCCCTATGATCGCTGGCCCACTCATTCCGGTTTCGATAAATTCTACGGTTTTATCGGTGGCGAAACCAATCAATGGTCTCCTGCCATTTATGATGGCGTCGCGAGGGTAGAGCCGCCCCATGACCCTAAATATCATTTTACAACGGACATGACCAACCAGGCAATTAATTGGATACAGGCACAACAATCACTTACTCCCGATAGACCGTTCTATATTTACTTTGCGCCTGGCGCCTGTCATGCACCGCATCATGTTCCGAAAGAGTGGGCTGACAAATACAAAGGCAAGTTCAATGAGGGCTGGGACAAGCTGAGAGAAGAGATAATCGCGAGACAAAAGCAAATAGGAATCATTCCACAAGATGCACAGCTAACACCTCGTCCCAAAGAAATTCCTGCCTGGGACGGCATGAATGCTGACCAGAAAAGACTTTTGGCACGACAAATGGAAGTCTTCGCCGGCTTTGCCGAGCAAACCGATTATGAAGTCGGCAGATTGGTTCAATCACTGAGCGACATCGATGAGCTGGATAACACTCTGTTCATTTACATTGTAGGTGATAACGGATCCAGTGCCGAAGGCGGACCTGAAGGGTCTTACAACGAAATGATGGCGTTGAATGGCATTATCGGCACTGCTTCCCAAATGATGAATCATATCGATGACTGGGGAAGCCCGAATACTTTCCCGCATTATGCCATCGGCTGGGCGCACGCTCTGGATACCCCTTTCCAATGGACCAAGCAGGTTGCATCTCATTGGGGAGGCACCCGCAACGGGATGGTGATGCATTGGCCCGAACGAATCAAAGCTAAAGGTGAGATCCGGTCGCAGTTTAGTCACGTGGTAGATATCGCACCGACTGTGCTGGAAGCAGCTGGTCTGCCTTTTCCAAAGATGGTAAATGGCACCGAACAGCTTCCGTTCGATGGGCCTTCGATGGTCTATACTTTTGACGATCCAAAAGCCAAAGACCAGCATACCACCCAATACTTTGAGATGTTTGGTAACCGCGCCATTTATCATGATGGCTGGGTAGCTTGCACACGCCATTCTATCCCATGGCTGATGGTAGCATTGCCACCATTAAAAGATGATGTTTGGGAGTTGTATAATGTGGATGAAGATTTTAGTGAGGCGAACAATCTCGCGACAAAGAATCCTGAGAAACTCAAGGAAATGCAGGGCCTCTTCATGAAAGTAGCAGAAAAATACCACGTACTGCCGATTGATGACCGCAGGGCAGAACGATTCGATGCCGCCACGGCAGGGAGACCCGACCTGATGGGGAAACGCACTTCACTGACGGTTTATCCGGGTATGATCGGTCTAATGGAAAACGCGTTTATTAACGTAAAGAACCGCTCCTTTAGTATAACAGCCGAAATCGACTTACCGAATGGCGATGCGAATGGGGTTATCATTTGCCAGGCTGGTCGCTTTGGCGGATGGACGCTTTATATGAAGGCCGGCCAACTGCATCACGAATATAACTTCTTCGGACTTGAACACACCAACATTGCCTCATCCAAACCCATTGCTGCCGGTAAGCATATAGTTAAGTACGACTTTGTTTTTGACGGTGGTAAGCCGGGGGCTGGTGGGCAATCCATTTTGTACGTAGACGGACAGAAAGTCGCCGAAGGGAAAACACCAAAAACTCAGCCCTACGCTTATTCAGCTGACGAAGGAGTTGATGTGGGGATGGATAATGAGACGCCTGTGTCGAATGATTATAAAGAAAGGGACAATAAGTTTACCGGAACGATTAAGAAAATTACGGTTGATGTGAAGCCTTTTAACCTCAGCGCTAAAGATAAGAAGGAAATTGACGACGGAGAAGATGTGAAGGAAATAGCTGAGGATTAATTGCCATAACTACCGTTTTCTGCCTTTGTTGGTATTGTCCTCTGGGAATATGCGTGGCCTCGTTGTAGCTTCCCTTTGTATCTGTGCCGCCATCGTTCATGCGGAGACGCCCGAGTCGTCCGCGGTCGCGCCGACGATTCCAAACAAGAATTCTCCGCCAGGCAAAGCACCGGAAGGAATGGTATGGATTTCTGGCGGCGAATTTTCGATGGGCGCGTCGACGAGCGGCCACGGGACGGAGGAGATGCCGATGGCCTCGAATGACTCCGAGCCGGTGCACCGTGTTTACGTTGATGGCTTCTGGATGGATGCAACACCGGTAACTAATGAACAGTTCGAGAAATTCGTTAAAGCAACCGGTTACGTCACGATCGCGGAACGCACGCCAACGAAAGAAGAGTTTCCCACTGCGCCTGCTGAAAACCTTGTAGCAGGCTCGGTCGTATTCGCACCAACCGATCACGACGTTCCTCTGAACAATCATTACCAGTGGTGGAGCTATGTTAAAGGCGCTAGCTGGCGGCATCCGCTGGGCCCGCAGAGCGACATCAAAGGAAAGGAAAAATTTCCCGTCGTCCAAATTGCTTATCCGGACGCGGAGGCATACGCAAAATGGGCTGGCAAACGTTTGCCGACTGAAGCGGAGTTTGAATTTGCGGCGCGCGGTGGGTTGTCGGGAAAAGTCTATGTGTGGGGCGATGAATTTCGCCCTGGCGGAAAATGGATGGCAAACACGTGGCAGGGAAAATTCCCGGTCAAAGATGCGGGCGAGGATGGCTATGCCGGTATCGCGCCGGTGAGCTCATTTCCATCAAATGGTTACGGTCTTTACGACATGGCGGGAAACATTTGGGAATGGTGCAGCGATTGGTATCGACCAGATTACTACAAGACCCTAGTCGAGAAAGGCGGCACTGCGCACAATCCCCAGGGCCCCGATTCGCCATTCGATCCTGCCGAGCCAGACGAGAAAAAGCGAGTGCACCGCGGCGGCTCGTTCCTCTGCAACGATCAGTATTGCTCGCGCTACATCGTTGGCACGCGCGGCAAAGGTGAGGTCAATACCGGAACAAATCATCTTGGCTTTCGATGCGTTCGATCACCCGAGAACCCCATGCGGCGCACGACACAGAATTAACTTTCTGGCGAAGGAGCCACGATATATCTTGTCCACCGCTTGGGCGATGAAGTAAACGCTATACAGAAAGCCAGCAAAACTTATGAAGCCACGAACTCTTCAATACAGATTCCGCAGGGAATTGTCTCACGGCGTGACGGCCATTTTATTTATTGGGCTCTTATCGCAGGTCCGCTCCGCCACTCCGGCGCAGCAAGCCAGCCCGGGCCAGCAAGCTCAATCGCAAGTGATGACTACGACGACCCCGGACACGGGTCAGGCAGCGCAGAAACTTTCAAGTGATCAATTGGATTCGCTGGTTGCACCGATTGCCCTCTATCCCGATCAGCTCTTGAGCCAAACGCTAGTCGCTTCGACCTATCCCCTTGAGATTATCCAGCTTCAGCAGTGGATGGAAAAAAACAAAAACCTGAAGGGCAAAGCGCTGTCGGACGCGGTGGAGAAACAGAGCTGGGACCCGAGCATCCAGGCGATGTCGGCTTTTCCGGATGTGGTAACTCGGTTGGCCGACAATATCCAATGGACGACAGACCTGGGAAACGCGTTCCTCGCTCAGGAATCTGATGTGATGGACGCAGTTCAAGCCATGCGTACGAAAGCCCAGAGTAAAGGAACCTTAAAAACCACAGCACAACAAACGGTGCAAACGCAGACGGTGCAAACGGCGCAGGGTGGTGGGAAACAGGTTATTGAGATCCAACAAGCCAGCCCCGACGTTGTTTACGTTCCCTCATATGACCCAACCGTAGTTTACGGTGCGCCCGCTTATCCTTATCCGCCGATTGCTTATCCGCCGCCAGGATATTATGCGGCAGGGGCAGCGGTTGCATTCGGGACAGGTGTCGCGCTAGGAGCGGCTTGGGGTGGTGGAGGTTGGGGTTGGAACTGCGGGTGGGGCGGCGGCAATGTCAATGTCAACGTGAACAACAAGTACGTAAACAACTATAACAAGAATGTTCAGAACAACTTTAACCAGGCGAACTTCAACAAAACTAACTACAACCAGGCAAACAAGATTAATAGCGGCAACTGGCAGCACAACCCGCAACATCGCGGAGGCACTCCTTATAACAGGGCGTCAGCGAGCCAGGTCCAAAATCAACTGCAGCAGCGCGGTGGCGGAGCTGGCAATCGTCCTAGCGACGGAGCTGGCGCTGGAAATCGCCCCGGTGGTGGAGCTGCTGCTGGTAATCGCCCCGGTGGCGGTGGAGCTGGAACGCGCCCTGGTGGCGGTGGAGCTGGAACGCGACCAGGCGGCGGCGGGGCTGGCGCAAGGCCATCCACGCGTCCAGCCGGCGGTAGCGCCAACAACCAAATCGGTAACCGCAGCGCATCGTCGCGACCTAGTTCGGCTTCTCGCGGCGGAGGATTTGGCGGCGGCGGCAGCGGAAACTACGCGCGAGCCAGCAGCAGCAGAGGGGGTCATAGCATGGGAGGTGGCGGAATGAGCCGCGGTGGGGGCGGTCGCGGCGGTGGCGGTGGCGGTGGAGGTCGCGGTGGCGGCGGACGTGGCGGAGGCGGAGGACGGAGATAAACACTCGATGAGGAAAAACAAATGAAATCGAAAGCAAATATTATGACTTCGTCGAAATTCTTCGTGATTGCTTGCGCGATCCTTAATTGCACTTTTCTCGCTCTGATATCGCAAGGGGCACCGGAGCAAAAACAAGAGTCAACGCCGTCGGCGTCACAACCGCAACAAAAGCAATTCGACACACCAAAGGAGGCTGCCGATGCGCTTATTCAAGTAGCGGAAAATTTCGATCCCGCCGCCGCGAAGGAAATTCTGGGACCGGATAGCGATGACATCGTTGCTTCTGAAGATCCAGTTGAGGATAAGAACCGCGCGACTGCCTTCGCCGAAAAGGCAAAGGAAAAGAACTCGATTGAAATAAATAAGAAAGATCCAAACCGCGCCATACTCCTGGTGGGTAACGATGATTTTCCGCTTCCCATTCCGATCGTGAAACGCAAAGGCAAGTGGTCCTTTGATACCAAGGTAGGACGCGAGGAGATATTGAACCGGCGCATCGGTGCCAACGAACTGAACGCCATTCAGGTTTGTCGTGGTTTTGTCGAGGCTCAAAAAGAGTACGCTGCGGAAAAACACGATGATTCAAAGGTGAACCAGTACGCACAGCGAATCATCAGCACGCCGGGGAAACACGATGGTCTGGCGTGGCAAAACCCTGATGGCACATGGGGGGGCCCTGTCGGAGAAGGCGTGGCGAAAGCTCTTGAGCAGGGCTACTCAAATCCGGGTCAACCTCAGCCGTATCACGGGTACTATTTCAAGGTGCTAAAGGGACAAGGTCCCGCGGCGCCTTTGGGACAAATGGATTTTGTCGTTAAGGATGCGATGATTGGCGGGTTTGCTCTGGCAGCGGCACCGGCTCAATATCGGGTGACAGGCGTGCAGACCTTCATCGTTAGCCACGATGGAGTCGTCTATGAGAAGGATCTCGGGTCCGATACGTCGAAGAGCTTTCAGAGCATGGATCAGTATAACCCCGACAAAACTTGGAAAGTAACTGAAGATGACATCGAAGACGACTCACAAGACTAGGGGACCGACTCTAACAACAAGAGCAGCCGTACAATTGACTAGTGCACTTAGCTGGGCTGCACTGAGTCTCTCTTTCTGCTATTGATATTGGTTCCCAGCCGTCGTCCGAGTTGCGATTAATCGCGGTGACTGGTCGCGTCCTTCTGGATGGAGCATCCCATCGTTATTTTTTGCTTGGCCGACCCGCTTCCGCTCTCCGTATCTTCGGGCTCGATTGTAATTACGCAGATACACTCGCTTCGGGCTTCAGCAAGATTCATAAAACTGCTAAACGACTCAAGTGATCCCGCGCGTGTCCGAAATGTTTGGCCGGCGGTTTGCCGATCTCCTCCTGTTCTGTGTCACCTCGACAGAATTGGTCATCCTCTTTTTACTGACACCCACCTTCACGATCACAGACTGGATCTACGTCCTGCAGCATTTCATCGTTCTTGGAATCGCACTTACACGACGCCAGCCGAAGGTGCGGGATTACTCCATAGCTTCCAGCATGGCGGTCGCGATCGCTTATGCTTATCCCTATGCCCAGGTCATCTACCTACGCTGGTCGCCTGGGCATGTGGCGTGGCCTGCAGCCGGGCTGGTTTTGGTGGCGCTCGCGGCTGGTCTTAGTCTTGTTAGCCTTCTCGCTATGGGAAAACTGTTTGGGGTCCGTCCGGCTTTAAGAGGTCTGGTGACGAGTGGACCCTACAGACTCGTCCGCCACCCAATGTATCTTTCGTACGTGCTGGCAGACATCGGGTACAATCTACAGGAATGGAATTTCGTCACGCTTCTCCTGGTGTTGCTCGGTTGGGCGTCTCTCGTCTACCGCATTCACGCTGAGGAACGGGTACTTTCGCTACACGCCGAATGGCCCGCCTACGTCGGCTTGGTCCGCTACCGGCTTTTCCCCGGTCTTTGGTGAAACCGTTTCCCACATGCCTGCGGGTCTACGAGTTCTTGGAAACGGCGATATGGTCGTCGCGATCATCTTCACGCGTCAGCCGCTGGATTCTATGGCGCAGAGTCCAACGGGTTTCTAAAAGCACTAAATAAACTTAGTTCAACGAAAAGATTGACCGGTGACCTTGAGATTGAAATGATTGAAGCCGGATTGCAGTCGCGAAGAGAACGAACATAACCCGTCATGCTTGATCAATTCCTAGGCCGGATTTTTTCAAGCTGGATGGTGCTTGTGATCTTGGTGGTCGTGCTGCTGGCTCTTTCGGAGTTCGGGTGGCGCGTGGGCCTCGCACGCAGCCGGGCTATACCGGAAAAAACGAAGGATGGCGGCAGCGTGCCGACGGCGGTGCTGACCCTGCTGGGGTTCAGCTTCGCCATGGCGGCGAGCCGTCACGAAACTCGGCGCGAACTCGTGGTTCAGGAAGCAAACTCCATTATTACTACTGCGCGGCGAGCGAGCCTATTGCCCGAACCGCAAGCCGACAACGTTAGTCGGTTGCTTCGGGAATATGTCGCAGTGCGCATAGAGGCCCATCGTGAAACGCAGTTCTCGCAGCGGTTCGCGGCGTTGCGCAAAAGCAGCGCCGATTTGCATGAGCGCCTCTGGAATGAGGCAGTTGCCGCCGCCGCAAAACAGCCGACGCCCATTACCGCAAGTTTCATCGCCAGCCTCAACGAAACCATTGATTTCGAGGCGACGCGCATCGCTGCCAAGCGCAACCACGTTCCTGGCGCCGTCTGGCTTCTGTTGTTGTGCGTGGCAGGTTGTGGTCTGTGGCTAACAGAGTGGGAGGCGGGCATCGCCGGGGGTCACTCTTTTCTTGCGCGGTTCCTGTTCCCACTTCTCATCGCCGTAGTCATTGTGCTGATTACTGATATCGACACTCCGCGGGGCGGCTTGATCCCGATGGATGACCGCCCTTTACTGGAGCTAAATGACAGTCTCAAGTGATATTCGCTGAGTGAAAGACCTAACGAGTTACAGGAGTGTTTGGAGATGTAAACCGCCCCACACTGATCTAGGCCAGACACACGACCCTTCATCGACAGATCAGTTAGCCACGGCGAAAACGTCTCTATGAATATGGTTTTTATCGCCTTCATTTTGTTCGTAGTTCTCGTTGGAGCCGCGTTACTCGGAAGGCGGGTGCGTCGTTACCTTCCTGAGGATCATCTGAGCGCTGACTCAAGGGACTCTGTGAAACTTGCTATGGGCCTTGTCGCTACCATGACCGCCCTGGTCTTGGGATTACTGGTAAGCTCAGCGAAGGATGGGTACGACACCAAACGCAGTGTAGTGATCCAGATGGCTGCAAAGGTCGCATTCCTCGATCGCGTCTTGGCCCTCTACGGACCAGAAACCGCGGAGGCTCGCGGCGATCTTCGTGCGGCCGTCACCGACTCGGTTCGGCGCATTTGGCCGACAGACCAAAGTGGACCTGCTCAGTTGGCGCCGAACCAACAGGCGGGCGACGCGCTTTACGTTGGCATACATCGACTCACGCCGCACGATGACACACAACGCGCACTTAAAGCGCAAGTGGCGACCCTGATGGTGGATCTCGGTCAGCTTCGGTCGCTGCTGGTAGCTCAGTCGATACCATCAATTTCGAAGCCGATACTGATCATTCTCGTCTCGTGGCTGGTGGTCATTTTCTTTGGCTTCAGTCTGATCGCGCCGCCAAATGCTACGACTATGCTCGCCCTAGTCGCTTCCGCCTTCGCAGTCGCCTGCGCCATTTTCCTGATTCTCGAACTGGACCATCCTTTTGGCGGCGTGATTCATATCCCAAGCGAGCCCTTAATAAACGTGTTGAGTCATTTGGCTAAATAAGGTGTTAGGGCCAGAAGCCGCTTAATGCCTTTAATCTTTGCTTGTAACTCATAAGAACTTTCGATTGCAGTGTTGGATACAAATTGCAACGACTGCGGTCCATCCCCTAATTTCTTGAAGCTCCCTTACTCGGTCTCTCCCTGCCACGCCCGCCTTGTTTGGTGCTTGCGTGAATCGTTATGTCCATAATAAAGGATCTGGTGCGAGTGATTCGCGGGGTGGGTGAGGCGCTCATCCTTGTCACGGCCCTGATTGCTATTGCCTGGGCATTCGGTGCCGTATGGTTTGACGCTCCGTTCCGCGATGCAAATAAGGTTGTGGCTGGACTCCTGGCGGTTGGATTTGCGATCACACTCACATTCGTTAGGCCGTTGTGGCGCAAGATGACCGCAGTTGCTCTTATTGTCGGCGTTGTGCTTGCATGGTGGTTGACGCTTTCTCCGACCAATGATAGCGACTGGCAGCCGGA
>WNGB01012361.1_pt1 | contig 11605 bp, 6 predicted proteins | sample 5400681 | NCBI WGS metagenome assembly WNGB01 (sample SAMN13153367, study PRJNA577476) | soil metagenome | isolation source: 115 cm soil or saprolite under grassland replicate 2 | place: USA:California | collected 2016-06-15 | reverse complement strand
CGTCGCGAACGTGGTCGGCTTGCCTGGCTTGAATGCGATCCGCCCGAAGTGGACCGTGCCCAGCTCGCCGAGCAGCGGCTTGATCAGGTCGCGCGTGCCCATCGAGACCCCGCCGCTGGTCAGCAGCACGTCGGCGCGCTCCAGGCCGGCCAGGATCGCGTCGCGCTGCACGTCGGGGTCATCGCGGGCAATGCCGAGCGAGATCGCCGCGCAGCCGGCCTCGCGGGCCGCCGCCATCAGCGCGTAGCGGTTGCTGTCGCGGATGCCGCCCGCGCTCGCCGGCGCGTTGGGCTCGCGCACCTCGTCGCCGGTCGCCAGCACCGCCACCACCGGCCGCCGGTAGGCCCGCACCCGCACCCGCCCGAGCGTGGCCAGCATGCCGATCTCCGCCGCGCCGAGCGGCGTGCCGCGCGAGAGCACCAGCTCGCCCCGCGCGATGTCCTGTCCGGTGGTGTGGACGCTGTTGCCGGGCGCGACCGCGGCGGAGACGCGCAGCACGCCGTCGCGCTCCTCGGTCTGCTCGACCATGATCACCGCGTCGGCGCCGGGCGGCAGCGGCGCGCCGGTAATGATCCGGGCGGCGGCGCCGGGCAATAGCGTCACCTGCGCGACGCCGCCGGCCGTCAGCTCGGCCAGCACGCGCCGGTCGGCCAGGCCGTCGGCGGCGCGCAGCGCGTAGCCGTCGACCGCGGCCTTGGGCACGTCGGGCAGGTCCTCGCCGGCGAAGACATCCTCGGCCAGCACCCGCCCGTCGGCGGCCAGTGCGTCGACCTCCTCGCTCGGCAGTGGCGCGACCTGCGCGGCGATGATCCGCCGGGCCTCGTCGATCGGCACCATCGGGTAGGGCGACTCGCGGCGCATTGGCTGCATGGGGCACCTCCATCACGAACAAGGTACGTGCGAGGTTTTATTCTACACCATCGCGCCCGCGCGCGGCACCCTACCACGGCGGCGCCTTCGTGAATTCGTTGATGGCGATGGGTAGGCCGGTGTGATGCCGTGGGGCAACGTTGTGGGGGCACAATATATTGTGCCCCGACGTGTCGTATTCATCGATGATCGATGCGTGCCGCGATGCGTTCGGCAGTGGGCGTGGCGCGATGCCATGGGATCATCGATGTCACCGATGTAGGGGGAAGCATTTGCACCCCTCGAGAGATGCGATCCGCCGATGAGGGCAAATGCTTCCCCCCTACGGATCGCGTCGTGCCGCCACGTCATCCATCGCGTCGACGAACCGCGTCGCACGGCCGCGCGATCCATCGTCGCGCCCACGCCGGCCGGCAATGCGTCCAATGACGATCATGGCGGGCGGGTGCGAGGCCCGCCCCTACGGGCATTGATGACATTGCATGCGGTGTATCGCCTGTTCCACGCAACACATTGCAGCTGTAGCTCGGCGCGCTCGCGCAGCAGGCCGAAGTAGCCAAGAAATCTGGCGACGCTGATGACCATCTCCGCAACTGCCTCGCCGTCGCCCTGGGCAGCCAGCAGCCTGATCGCGCGCCGCAGGTTCGGCAGCTCGCGCCAGACCAGCGCGCGTACCGGCTGTGGATTGCGGTTGTCTTCCTTGTACAGGTAGCGCGCCAGCCCCTGGTAGCGCCGGGCATAGCGCTCCGCCAGCGCCGGGTCGTCCGCGTCGGGCCGGGTGCGCAGGTAGGGTGCCAGCACCGGGTGGAAGCGCAGGAACGGCGCGGTCCAGTTCGCGACGCGCTCGGCCGTCAGTAGCGCGGCCTGCTCCAGCACCGGGTGGAAGCGCAGGAACGGCGCGGTCCAGTTCGCGACGCGCTCGGCCGTCAGCAGCGCGGCCTGCTCCAGCGCCGGGCGCAGCGCGCCCCACTCGGCCGCGGGGATCTCGGCGATCGCCAGCAGGTCGTCTTCGCTCGCGCCGCCCTCGAACGGCGCCAGACGCACCAGCAGCGCGCGCTGCTCGTCGCTCAGCCGGCGCAGCGAGTAGTCCAGCGAGGCCAGCAGCGAGCGGTTGCGCCCGGTCGCGTGGTCGTCGGCGAAGCGCGGCAGCAGCGCGGCGAAGTCGTCGCGGATCTCCTCGACGAAGTGGTCGCGCAGCGCCGGCAGCACCAGGTGGATCGCCAGCGGGTGCTGGTCGAGCTGCTCCAGCAGGTCGCGCAGGTCGCGGTATGGCGCGCGGGCGCGGTCGATCTGCAGGTCGTCGAGCAGCGTGCCGGCCAGGTCGTAGGCGTCGTCGGGCAGCAAACCGCGCAGCGCCAGGTGCGCTGCGGCCGGCCCCGGCGCCAGCCGCCCGTCGCCGAGCCTGGGGGTGCGGGTGGTCAGCAGGACGCCGCAGGGGGTGACAAGGTGACCGGGTGACAAGGTGACAGGCGCGGCGAGCGCGATCAGCACATCCCACAGCCGGGCGCGCTCGTCGGGCGGGAGCGGGGCGTCGCCGCCGGGCAGGATGCTCTCCAGATTGTCGGCGATCAGCAGGGTGGGGCGCGCCTGGAGCGCGGGGCGCAGCCGGTCGAGCGCTGCCGGGATATTGGTGTGGTCGAACTGCGCGCCGTCGAGGCCCAGGTGCGCGCCGAGCGCGTGCAGCAGCGCGGGCGCGTCGCCGCCGTGCTCGAACGGACGAAGCACGCGCCGCGGTACATCCCCGTGCGGGTCAGCCAGTCGGCGGCCTCGTGCGCCAGGGCGGTCTTGCCGGCGCCGCCGAAGCCGTGGATCAGCACCAGCTTGCCGCGCCGCAGCCATCGCTCGACCTGCAGCAGCTCGCGCGCCCGCCCGTAGAAGCCGCGCTGGCGCACGGCCGGAAAGCCCTCCGGGAAGCCGTCGAACGCCGGCGGATCGACCGGCTTGGGCCTGACCCGCGGCCGGGCTGGAGCTCCAGCGGGCGCTGCTGGTAGAAGTGCGGCAGCCACCAGTCCTGCAAGCTGACCGGCGGCCGGGCCTGTCGGGGTCGCGCTGGTACACGTGCCGCAGCGGGCGGGCGTACAGCGCCTGGCGCGCGCGCTCGTGGGCGGCCGGCGCGGGCGTGCCCTGCGCCAGCTCGCGATAGAACGCCTCGACGTAGCGCGCCGCGGCCACCACCAGCACGCTGGCGCCCATCGCCACCACCGCGTCCACGCCGCCCTGGATCAGCCGGCCGGCCACGCTGCTGAACGCGTCGTCGGCCGCGCCGACCGCGCTCTGGCAGGCCGTCAGCACGGCCAGCCGCACGCCGCCGCCTTGCAGCACGTTGGCGAGCCGGTCGGCCGCCACCAGCTCCAGCCGGCCGTCGTCGTCCTCGAACGCCAGCTTGCCCTGCGCCCGCGGGTCGCTCAGCAGCTGCCCGTGCTGCGCCGGGTCGCCGTCGAACGCGCCGTGGCCGTCGAAGTGCAGGATGTGCACCGGGCGCCGCACGTCGCGCAGCCGCCGCTGGAGCGCCTCGAGCGTGGGTGGGCGCAGCAGCTCGACCTCCAGCCGGCCCTCGGCGACCTGGGCCTGCACCTCGTCGAGCAGCTCCCTGGCGATCGCGCGCTGGTCGATGAAGCCCGCGCCGTCCGGCCGCGCCGTGACCAGCAGCACCCGCAGCGGCGGCGTGAAGGCAGCCGACTCGGGCGGCTGCTCGGCCTGCGGCAGCCGGCGGACGATCGGAATCGAGCGCAGCGCCAGGAAGCCCTGTGAGTCGTGCAGCAATTCCCACGGCAGCGTTAGCGCAGTCGGTGCGTGGCCGACCACGCTGATCTGGTGCGGGGACTTCGGCCTGAGCAGCCGCCAGGCCTGCAAGATGCTGTGCGCCGGGATGCTATTGAACACCGCCGCGTACAGCCGGCGGCCGGCGTCGACCAGCAGCACCTCGGCGCGCGCGCCGCGCTCGGCGAACTCGCCGAACGGCCAGCGCCAGTAGGTCTCGAGGTACCAGCGCAGCTCGGCGCGCTCGTCGGGCGCCAGCGGGTCGCGCAGCAGGTCGCCCTCGTGCGACGAGCCGAGCCTCGGGCAGCCCGGCCCGATCCGCGCGATCGCGTCGGGCGGCGAGCCGGCTGGCGGCGGGGTGAGCGTGATGACAAGATCGAGCACGTCAGACACGGCACGGCCTTTCTCGCTGATGAAGGACGAAAGACGACGGACGAAAGGAAAGGTACTTCTCGTGTTTCTGTTGCTGGTTGTTTGTTTCGCCCTGCGGGCGAAACAAACAACCAGCAACAATAAGATCGTAAAGTACCGCTGTGCCAAAGGATACGAATCACGGAGACACGACAAAGCGGAGGGATGCATCCCTCCATTGGATGAACGGAGACGGGGCAGAAATTTACCGATCCGATCGCGCGATTCGACTGACCCGTCTCTGCTGATAGGTGCGGATAGCCTGCGCGAGCGGGTGCCGCGGGGCGACGCGCAGGTGAGTCAGCGAGACGACAAAGACGATTTTCGCGTCTTTCGTCGGTGTGACATCGCACATGATTCCGCCCTCGTCACCCATGTAAAAGACTCGCTGGATGAACAAGACGCGATCGCTGCCAATCTTCAGCCCGCGCGACCGTAGCTGTCTGCTGGTCTCGCCGGTCGGATTCGCAGGGATTGGCAGGTGCGCCTCCATCTTAGTCACGAGATCGATGACTTCAGCAGGATCATCTATCACAATCGCCCTCCAGCTTCACAGCTGCGCCAGCAGCCCCATCAGCTTGTACTTGCGCCCGTGCAGGGTGCGGACGCCGGCCAGGTAGCTGCGCCAGTCGGCGTCGCGGCCGGCGGCCCGGTAGGCGTCGCGCGCGCGGCGCAGCCAGCCGACCGCGTAGTCGTACTGCTGGGCCTTGCCGGCGTCCATGATCCGCTCGGCCTGCGCGGTGGCGGCCTTGATCACCCAGTCGGGCCGCGTCGCGAGCGCGGCGTCCATCACCCGCTCCAGCAGCCCGTAGCTGGAGCCATCTTTGACGGCGGCGATCGCGTCGTCGATCAGGTTCTCGTGCAGGAACACGTTGACCTTGGCGTCCGCGATATACGCTTTGCTCTGGCGCAGGTAGTCGAGCAGGCCGGGCCGCAGGTCCGCCCAGCCCGCGCCGGCCAGCTCCTGGGCCTTGAGGTAGGCGTTCAGGCTCGGCGCGGCGCGGAATGCGATCTCGGCCGCGCGCTGCGCTCGCTCGCGATCGCCCATCCCGGCGGCGAGGTCGGCCGCCCAGTCGGCCAGCTCGGCTTTGCCGTGCTCGGTCGCGTAGGCGCTGTATCCGTCGGGCGCCGGCGGCTGGAGCGCCAGGCCATGCTCGGCGATCCGCAGGGCGCTCTCCAGCTCGCCGCGCTCGCGCAGCGCCCTGGCGACTTGCAGCGCCTCGTTCGGCGTCACCAGGTACTTCAGCCCCTCCTCGACCGCCTCCTGCGTCCGCCCGATCTTCGCCAGCATCGTGACGTAGAGCGTGAGCTGTCCCTCGGCCTCGGCCAGGTACAGGTACTCCTGGGAGCGCCCCTGGCGCTCCAGAATGCGCAGCCGCGCCAGCGCCAGCTCGCCCGCGTAGTCGGGTCGCTCACCCTCCCACGCGCCGCGCTCGGTGATCTCGCCCTGGAAGACCCGCTGCAGCGGTGGGTAGTCCCAGCCTTGATCGGCGGCGGTAACAGCCAGGTCCATTGCCATGCCCGCGCCGAAGTCGTCCGCGTCGTCGCGCCAGCCGGCCAGCAGCTCGCCCCACTCGTCGCGCTCCTCGTCGTCGAGGTCGGCGCCCAGCACGGCCTCGGCCCAGGCCTCGGCCAGCTCGCCGAAGAACTCGCCGGCCGAGCTCTCGCCGATGCTGATGCCGTAGCTCTCTTCGAAGTCGTTGCCCAGCGCGCGGCACCCGTCGATGTACTCGTCCGTAAGGGCCTCCAGGACCGCCAGCGCGCTGCGGGCGTCGCCGCCGTCGATGAAGCCGCGCGCCTGCCCCAGCAGCGGCCGCACCGCCTCGACGATCTCGCCGCCGGGGTCTTCGTCGTCGTAGTAGTCGTAGTCGTAGCGGCCGCGCCGCGCCGGGCGCAGAGCCAGGCGGATCTGCTGCCGGATCGCCGCCTGGTCGATCGGCGCCCGGCGTGTAGGTGCGCCGGCCGGTCGCGGCTGCACGGTTTCGGCGGTTGCGGGGGCCGCGCTCGCCAGCCGCATCAGGCCGGCCCGGCGCTCGATCTCGTCGGCCGTATCGGGGTCGAGATCGGCCAGCGCCACTAGCAGCGCCAGCAGCTGGGAGCGATCGAGCTCGTTCAGCAGCTCGTCGAGCGGCGGTCGCCGCTCGATCGCGTCGGGCTCGGCGGCGCACTTCAGCAGCGCCGCGACGATGTGCTTGCACCAGCCGCCCCAGTCGTACGGGCAGGTGCAGTCCGCATCCGTGACTCCGCCGGCGTCGAAGGAGATTCGCACGCGGTAAGGCGTGTACTGGCTGCCCTCGACCTCGGCCTGGAGCGTGTCGCCGCGCAGCGCCAGCTCGCCCACCGCGCCGCGCTGGTAGTAGCTCGCGCCGCGGCTGTAGGAGTCGGGGGAGGCATGGGCGCGGATGGTGGCCTCGCTCAAACCGGGGATGGTCATGGCGGTGCTCCCTTCCTGGTAAAGCCCTTCATAGCACGCTGCATAAGCAACGAATGCTGCAAGTCGCAAGGCGCAAATCGCAGGCTCCGTGATGTGCCCTACACCCGCGACCGGCGTGCGCGCTGGTTCATAGTATAGCACTGGTTAAAACAAAACGAAGGGATGAGCCAATCGGCCCATCCCTTCATCTCTTCATCTTGTCACCTTGTCATCTGGTCATCTGGTCACCACAGCCCCAGCGCCGGCGAGACAACCTCCTCGACCTGCGCCTGCGACTTGGTGGCGGCGTGCTCTAGCTCGGCAAGAAACCATGTCGCCTCCATCGCGGCCCGGCAGCCGTCGCCCGCGGCGGTGATCGCCTGGCGGTACACGTGGTCGACCACATCGCCGGCGGCGAAGACGCCCGGGATCTTGGTTCGCGTGCGCTCGTCGGCTACGATGTAGCCGTTCTCGTCCAGGTCGAGCTGGCCCTCGAAGATCCGGGTGTTCGGCACGTGGCCGATGTACGGGAACACGCCGTCGGCCGCCAGCGTCATCTCCCCGCCGGTTTTGAGGTTCTTGATCCGCACGCCGCTCACGCTCTCGCCGCCCAGGATCTCGGTCACGGTCGAGTCCCAGACGAAGCGCACCTTGCCACGCTTCTCCTGGGCGAACGCGCGCTCCTGCAGGATCGGGTCGGCACGCAGCTGGTCGCGCCGGTGCACGATCACCAGCTCGCTGACGTAGCGCGTCAGGAACAGCCCCTCGTCCAGCGCGCTGTTGCCGCCGCCGACGACGACCACTTTCTTATTGCGGAAGAAGAACCCGTCGCACGTCGCGCAGTAGGAGACGCCGCGGTTGGCCAGCTGCTCCTCGCCCGGCACGCCCAGCTTGCGCGGCGAGGCGCCGGTCGAGACGATCACTGTGTCGGCGGTGACGATCTCGCCGCCGTCGGTGGTGATCGTGAACGGCCGCGCCGAGAAGTCGACCCGCTCGACCAGCGCGTCCATGAACTCGGCGCCGAAGCGGGCCGCCTGCTTCTCCATGTTGTCGGCCAGCTCGAACCCGCCCACGCCCTCGACGAAGCCGGGGTAGTTCTCGACCTCGCTGGTGGTGGCGATCAGGCCGCCCGGCTGCAGGCCGCGGATCACCAGCGGCTCCAGGTTCGCGCGGGCCGTGTAGAGCGCCGCGGTCAGGCCGGCCGGGCCGGAGCCGACGATCACGACTTTCTTGTGCATGTGTTCCCCCTGTTACGATCACGACGTGTGCGTGCCGTATGCCGCACTATGATAGCATATTCCGATCCGGCCTGTCGCCGGGCGTGTACCCCCCGGGGGTATGGGAGTATTATACCACAACTTGCAGCATTGGTCACATCTGGCCGTGGCGCGCGAGCGCCGCGGGATTGTGGATGGTGATGGTTTGGCGTGGCCCGGCGGAGAGGTATCCTTTACCCCGATAGAATGCTAGCGCCAGATTCACCCGCTCGCGCGACGCGCCGACCATCCTCGCCAGGTCGCTCTGGCTCAGCCGCAGCGAGATCGTCGTCTTATGCTCGGTCGTCGGGCCGGCCTGTGCGCTCGCGCACTCGATCAGCGTGCGCGCGACGCGGCCATAGATGTCCTGGGTGATCAGCGACAACATCTGGGCATTCGCGCGCTGGAGCCGCTGTGCCAGGATCGCCGCCAGGTTGAGCGGCAGCGTCGGGATGCAGCGCAGGCACTGCTGGAAATCAGTATGGTGCATCCAGAGCAGCGTCGAGCGCTCCAGCGCGACGACGCTGGCCGAGCACGTCGGCCCCCACACCATGCTCATCTCGCCGATCACCTCGCCCGCTCCGAGAAAGGACAGGATCGTGCTGCCGCCGTCGGCGCTGTCAACCGTGACTTTCAGCACGCCTTCCAGCACGATGTAGACCGCATAGCCAGGCTGCTGGGCGCTGACGATCGTGGCCCCGGCCGGAGCGACCATGCGGCGCAGCCGCGCGTCGACCTGGATCATCTCCTCCGGCGTGAGATCGCGGAACAGCGGAACCCCGCCCAGCGTCGTCGAATGGATCTGATCGTCCATCATCGCCTCCTTCGGCGCTTGGGAAGCGCCAGCATCCCGCTGCCGCGTGCTCTCCGGCCGCGAACACTCCTGCCAGGCAATGATCTGTGCCAGCTCGGCCGCGCGCGCGGCTCGCTCGCGCTCGAAGGCCGCACGGAGGGCAGGCGCCATGCCGGCGACGATCGTGTCGAAATTGTAGATCGCCTGGCTGCCAGTCTGGTGCCTGAGCGGACAAGTCGTGCGACTCACTTCCCGGGCTTCCATACGCCGACTCCTTTCTCGCCGTTCGACGAGTACAGCTTTCCAGAAAAGCGTTTCCGGTGGTCATCGGCTGGTTCCGCAGTTCTGTGGTTCTGTGGCCGCGGAACCGCAGAACCGCAGAACCAGCCGTTGCAGCCCCAACCCAATACGAACTACCGGAACCATGTACTAGTCACCCAGAGCCTTGTCTTGGTGCTACTCTACATTGGCGGCGGCATATTTTCCGTGATGTACGGCATAAAACGATAGTATTCCTGATCCCATAGCGCAGACCATCGCCCACGCGCTGGCCCCCCATGATGACCGCCGGCGCGCGGCGGAGTGACTGTGGTTCGCCTCAGCTCACCACGCAACGAGTGCGATCGCCCGCGCCTGACCGCCCGGCGAAACCCTGGTTATCCTTCTGTAACGCCATCATATTACTATCAGCGATAGCATGAAAACGTTGCTGTGCGGCCAATCACCTCTGGGAACTACGTTATGCCACTACGCACTCGCCATCCCGTCGCCGTGCTTGCCCTGGCGATCGTCTTTGGCCTCCTCGTATTGCAGGCGCCGATCGCCCGCTCCAGCGCGCCGGTCGTTCTTATCAACGAGTTTATGCCCAGGCCAAGCAGCGGCGCTGAGTGGGTCGAGCTGTTCAACCCGAGCCCGTTCGACGTCGACGTGTCCTGCTGGAAGATCGACGACGACACGATCGGCGGCTCGCAGACGACGATCCCCGAGGGGACGATCATTCCGGCCAACGGCCTGCTGGTCGTCGCGCTCACGACGAATATCCTGAACGACAGCGGCTCCGACGCCGCGCAGCTGCTCGACGGCGGCGGCAGCATGGTGGACCGGCACGACTACAGCAGCGCCAGCGCCGGCCAGAGCTTCGCGCGCACACCCGACGGCAGCGCGACCTGGGCGAAAGGTACACCCACGCAGGGCGCCTGGAACACATCGCCGGGGCCGACGCCCGAGCCGACCTTCACGCCATCGCCCACGTACACGCCCGCGCCCACAGATACGCCGACGAACACACCTGTGCCGCCAACCGAAACTCCGATCGCGCCCACGAGCACGGCTGCTCCGCCGACAAACACATCTGTGCCGCCGACCGGCACGCCGACCGCCACGCCATACCCGGCTGGCGTGGTGATCAGCGAGTTCCTGGCCAACCCGTCGGCCGGCAACAAGGAGTGGGTCGAGCTGTACAACGGCGGCGCAACCGTCGCCGGCCTGGCCGGGTGGAAGCTGGACGACATCGACGGCGGGCAGTCGCCCTACAGCATCCCGGCCGATGCCGCCATCCCACCGGGCGGCTACCTCATCATCACGCTGCCGTCGGCGATCTTGAACAACGACGGCGACGTGGTGCGGCTGCTGCGCCCCGACGGCGTGGTGGCCGACTCGACCGCCTACGCCGGCAGCACGGTCGACGTGAGCCGCGCGCGCGCCGCCGACGGCGCATGGTACGACAGCGCGGCGCCTTCGCCCGGCGAGGCCAACCCGCCCGCGCCGACGCCGACCAGTACGCCCAGCCCAGCGCCTACAGACACGCCCGCCCCGACCAGTACGCCCAGCGCGACGCGTACGCCGACGCCGACCCGCACGCCGTCGCCGACCCGCACGCCGTCGCCGACCCGCACGCCGTCGCCCACTCACATGCCGACGCCGACCCGCACGCCGACGCCGACCCGCACGCCGAAGGTGTCGGGCGCGGCGGTGCAGCCGGCGGCTCCGGCAGCAGCTCCGAGTGCACCATACCCCGGCGGTGTTCGGCTGAACGAGCTGCTGCCCAGCCCCAAGACGCGCTACGCCGCCGAGTGGGTCGAGCTATCCAACGACGGCGCCGCGGCGGTCGACCTGGGCGGCTGGGCGATCGACGACGCCGATGGCGGCGGCTCGCCCTACCGGCTCCCCGCTAGCAGCGTCGTCGCACCGCGCGGGCTGCTGCTCGTGACGCTGCCAAAGGCGCTGCTCAACAACGGCGGCGACGTGGTGCGGCTGCTGCGCCCCGATGGTGCCGTCGCCGACCAGCGCGTCTTCGGGCAGGTCGGCGTCGATCTGAGCTTCTGCCGTACGGGCGAGGATTGGGGCATCTGCGAGCCGACACCCGGCGAGCCAAATCAGCTGGCCGCGCCGCCTTCCGCGACCGTGCCTTCGCGGCCCATTGCCGCGACATCCTCACAGCCGGCATCCACCGCGGCGGCGGGCGCGGCTGTGGCTATTCCCGTGCGAACGGTTGCGTTTCTGCAGCACATGCCCGCGTGGGCCAGGTCTGGCGCCGGCCGCGCGACGCCCTACGCCTATGCGACCGTGGGGGTGCTCTACCGTGGGCTACCACGCGGCGGGCCGGCCCTTCGATCCGCCGCGCTCGACCGGCCGGCGCCGGCTCGCCGGCCTGCGCTGGCGCCGCCTCCTGCGTCACCCTCGCCGGCCGGCGAGCCGGCCGATCCGCTCGGCGTGGGCGCGGGCCTGGCGCTGATTGTCGCCGGCGGCGCGGCGGCCGGCTACGATCGGCTGCGGTCGCGCGCAGCGCTGCGGGCCGCTCCAGTGGAAGGCGCCGGTGACGAGGCGCTCTGACATTGCTCCACTGCTTGCCGCGCTCCCTAAAGCCAACCCCGTCCATCTGTAACCACGTCTTTGTAAAAAACATCACATGCTTCGAGATCCTGTCTGGAGAGTATGCTATAATGCGTGATTACGGACCGGCCATCACCTCCCAAGAGCCGCTCGGCAAGCGAGAAGGAGGATCGGTATGAACGACCCACAAGCCCTCGTGCGAGACCGGCTGTCCCGCAATAGCTGGGGATTCCTGGGCACCCAGGGCTACATCCTGGGCATAGACATCGG
>WNGB01014457.1_pt1 | contig 11606 bp, 17 predicted proteins | sample 5400681 | NCBI WGS metagenome assembly WNGB01 (sample SAMN13153367, study PRJNA577476) | soil metagenome | isolation source: 115 cm soil or saprolite under grassland replicate 2 | place: USA:California | collected 2016-06-15 | reverse complement strand
CGACTCCGTCCTCGACGTCGGCCACGAGGAGCCGTGTCGAGTTCGTGCCGAGATCGACGACTCCGACGCGCGTCACTTGCGCAGCGTGACGGCGCTTCGCACCTGGGAGACCGTCTTGGCGACGTCGCCGAGAGCCCAGGTGAGAACGGAAAGCTGCGCTATCGAGGCGTTGAGCTTGGCGATTTTTCGCTCGACGAGCTCGGCCTGTTCCTGCGCGTGCTCCAGCCGTCCTTCGAGGTCCTCCGTCTTGCGCGTGAGATCGTCGAGAGCGGCGGCGACGCGGTCTCCGATGGCGCTCAGGCGCCGCATCCGCAGGAGGCTGACGACCGTCACGGCGGCGCTCGCCGCCACGACGAGCACGAAGAAAACGAGCGCGGTCCACGTCCACCAGGGCATGGAACCGATGCTATCCTTGCCTTGCGACGCGGGGTGGAGCAGTCAGGTAGCTCGCCGGGCTCATAACCCGGAGGTCGCAGGTTCAAATCCTGCCCCCGCTACTGGAAAGGCCCTGCTAAGCGGGGCCTTTCTCGTTCTAGGCCGTGCTACGCCAGCCGAAATTTGCCCAACATTTGCCCATCTCAGGACTAGGCGATCCACGGACCTGCACGGGGGGACCTCAAAAACGCATGCGAGGAACTGGACCCAGCGGGCTGGTGTAGGACCGAGAGCATGCGGCCGATGCGCCTTCCCTTGGTTGCCGCTCTTCCCGTGGCCGCTTTTGCGTTCGTCTTCGCCGGGTCGTTCGCCTACTTTCGCGCCACCGACGCGGATCCGAAAGCGGAGGCGGCGGGGAGCAAAGCCAGCCCCGCGACCGCCTCCGGCGACGGACGGCTCGTGCTGGCGCTCCACGCGGTGGGATCGCAGGAGCCCGCGGAGGCCTACCTGGCGAGCGTGGGCGTGGACGGGTCCGACGTACGCGAGATCACGCAGCCGCCGGAGGGCGCGATTGCCGCGGACGGGTCGCCTTCGGTCCTCCCGGACGGAAAGACGATCGCGTTCTCGCGCGCGATTCCCGGCGAGTCGCCCCACATCTACCTCGTCGGGATCGAAGGCTCCGGTCTGAGACGGTTCACCCAGGGCAACCTGGCCGAGGTCCAGCCGGTCTGGTCGCCCGACGGGACGCGCATCGCGTTCTCGCGCGCCGATGGGGAGCACTTTGACCTCTTCGTCGCCGGCGCGGACGGTTCTGGGCTCACCCAGCTCACGCACACCCCGCTCGCCGACGAGGACTCCTGCACCTGGTCGCCGAACGGGCTCCAGCTCGCGTTCACCCGCTTCCAAAACGACGACGAGGACGTCTTAGCGATTAACGTGGACGGGACCGAGCAACACCCGCTCATCCGCGGCCGGCACGACGACGCGTCGCCCTCCTGGTCTCCCGAGGGCTCACGGATCGCGATCACACGCGACGGGCGCATCGCCGTCTTCTCGTTCGAGCACTTCAAGGTTGCGTTCCTGACCGAGGCGGGGACGAGGAAGGACACGGGCCCAAGCTGGTCGCTGGACGGCTCGCGCATCGTCTTTACGCGCGATCCCGGAACGATCTTCGTGATGAACGCCGACGGCTCGAAGCTCGCAAAAGTGCCACTGGACAAGCCGGCGACCGCTGCCGTCTGGAAGCCGGCCGGGTGAGCGACGAGCCGCGCCGCCTCGACCGGCGCGACTTCCTGGTGCGCGGCGGGCTGGTCGCGGGAGCGACCACACTGGCCGGCGCGGGGGGCTACGTAGCCGCGCGAGAGCTCGCCCGCCCCGAAGGCGGCGCACAGGCCGCCGGTCCTGAGACCGGCAACGCGGACACCCGCCAGTTCCTGCTCGACCCTGCTTACGTGAACCTCACGACCTTCCTCCTCGCCTCGCATCCGCGCGTCGTGCGCGAGGCGATCGAGCGCCATCGCCGCGGACTCGACGCCGGCACAGCGCTCTACCTCCGCCAGGCCGAGCCGATGTTCGAGGACGAGGCTCGAGGCGCCGCGGCCGAGTACCTAGGCACCGCGCCGGAGCAGGTGGCACTCACGGACTCAACCACCATGGGGCTCGGCCTGATGTACGCGCGCCTAGGCCTCGAGCCGGGCGACGAGGTCGTGACGACCGAGCACGACTTCTACGCGACGCACGAGCCCTTGCGTCTCCGCGAACAGCTCGACGGCGCAATCGTCCGCCGGATCCGCCTTTACGAGCAGCCTGAGAACGCCTCGGTCGACGCCATCGTCGCCGCCGTGTCAGGCGCGCTTCGCCCCCGGACTCGAGCGCTCGCAGTCACCTGGGTCCATTCGTCCAGCGGCGTCAAACTACCGCTGCGTGAGATCGCCACCGCCGTTGCGCGCGCAAACCGCGAACGGAGCGACCGCGAACGAATCCTTCTCTGCGTAGACGGCGTCCACGGCTTCGGGGTGGAGGATGCCTCGCCCGTCGACCTCGGCGTGGACGTCTTCTCCTCCGGCTGCCACAAGTGGCTCTTCGGGCCGCGCGGCACCGGCCTCGTCTGGGCCGCGCCGCGCGCGTGGGAGCGCCTCGCGCCGACCATCCCGACCTTCGACGGAAGCGCCTACGTCGCCTGGATCGAGGGTCGCGCGCCCACCGAAACACCGGCAGGCGCGCTCAACACACCCGGCGGGTTCCACTCCTTCGAGCACCGCTGGGCGCTCAAGGAGGCCTTCGAGTTCCATCGCGACCTCGGCCTGGACAAGGTCACCGCAAGAACCCGCGCACTCGCAACTCGCATGAAGGAGGGCCTCGCCAACATCCAGGGCGTCACCGTGAAGACCCCGATGGACGAGTCGCTTTCAGCCGGCCTGGTGTGCTGCGACGTTTCCGGACGCCCCGCGGGCGAGGTGGTCGACCGGCTCCGCGAGGAGCACAAGATCGTCGCAAGCGTGACCCCCTACGCCACGCAGTTCGTCCGCTTTGGCCCCAGCATCGCGAACCAGGAGGCCGACGTCGATCGCGCGCTCGAGGCCGTGGCTGCCATCGTCGCCTAGCGACTCAGAGGTAGCCCACCCAAACGAGGAAGGTTGGTCATGAACAGAGAGGAGCAATCGCGCTTCCTCGCGGCGCAACTGACAGCAATTATTGCGAAGGATTCCGCCGAGATCGCACGCGGTGCGACTCACGGTTGCGAGCGACGATCGCCTCGGCCGCCTTCAAGGAGACCCCGACCTTGCCGAGGACGTGGGTGGCGAGCGAGTCGGGCACGCTGAGCATGCCGAGCAGGATGTGCTCGTCGCCGAGCGGCTGCCCGTCGGCGTGGTCGAGCGCGTGCGCGAGTGCCATCTTCGCCCGTGGGGCGACGCCGAGGCAGCCGGCACGGGTGTGCTCGAGCGCGCCCGGCCCGAACGTCGCCTCGAGGCGCTCTTGGACCGCCTCGAAGTCGATCCCGAGTGTGGCCAGGGCGTCGGGATCGATCCTGGGCGCGCTGGCGGCGACACACGGCCAGAGCGCCTCCTCGACCGCCTCCGCGCTGACGCCAAGCTGCTCCAGCACGCGTGTTGCACCGCCGTCCGGTGTGCCGAGCAGCACCAGCAGCAGGTGCTCCGTGCCGACGTAGTTGTGGCCCAGCCTGCGCGCCTCCTCGGCACCGGCGAGGAGGTACGGCTCCGCCGGCCGGATCGTCTTCGTCCTTGGCTCGGAGCAGCGGCGACGACGGGGCAGCCTCATCGCAGCCTCCGTCGCTTTCGCGGCTCGCCTTTCCCGTACTTCTGATGTGCCGCCTGCTTCGAGACGCCGAGCAGGGCCGCGATCTGCTGCCAGCTCCAGCCAAGTTCGCGCGCGCGGCGTACCTGCAGCTCCTCGACCGCGTCCAGCAGCGTGCGCAGGGAAGCGACCCCGCGCAGCCCGATCTCAGGATCCTCGCTCGCTGTCTGCGCCACGACCTCACCCGGCTCGACCATCTCCGTCAAGATAGCTTGACGAGTCATCGTCGTCAAGATTTATTGACTGCGGCGGGTACGAGCCGGAAGCCTTCTCGGCGGTGTTCAGATACGACTGAGGGCCCCCGGCCCCGGGTCAAGGACCGGTAGTTCCCCGCTGTGCACACCAGCCGCCAGCTTCGGAACTGGTACCCTCCGGTCAGTCTTCTGGCTTAGATTCCTCGCCCGCCAGGCTTTGCGCCGTAAGGGTGTTCGGTTTGTAGGACGGCTCGGTCAGGAGCATCCACACGAAGGAGGCCATTTGGCCACCACCGTTCCCGAGCCCGTGACCCCGAGCAGGGAGGATCGCTCCACGAGCATCCTCGTCCGCTTCACGGCCGCCCCCAATGTGACTACCGAGCAGTACGACGAGAGCATCCGCCGTCTGGAGAAGTCCGGCGACTGGCTGCCGAAGGGACTTGAGTACCACGTCGCCTTCCGTTCGAACGGCAACTTCCGAGTCAGCGAGATCTGGGACTCGCGAAAACAGCTCGAGGCGTTCGGTGAGCGTCTTATGCCGCTGCTGAAGGACCTTGGGATCGAGCTGGCGGGCGAGCCCGAGGTGCTCGAGATCCACAACACAATCAAGCGCTAGGCGCTCGTTTCGCCACTTGTCTCGGCTTCGCTGAAGCCGTTAGCCGGGGTCGCTCCTGGCACGAAGACCGCTACGGCGGTCTTCGTCGTTCTCGGCCGGCTTGAGCGAGCGCCTCTAATCTATTCGGCGCGCCCATTGGGCGTCGTTCCTCATCGCCTCCCAGACGCGGAGATAGAGATCCAGCTCCAGACGGGCCGCTGCCTCATTGGCCGGGAGCGGATCCCGAAAGCGGGCCTCGAGCGTCCGCTCGCCTGAGCGCTGGATGTCCAAGCAAAGGCCGCGCAGGAATTCAGCCAGGTCCTCAGCCGTCGATGGGTCGCCGATCTCGATTTCGATGCCGCCATGGCGCCGCTGAAACTGCCGCAGGTCGGCCACCTCCCCCCGATCAAAGTTTGATCAGCGCCCCAGACCCGTCAAGGCCGGTCCGAACTACCCGTTTGGGGAGGGTCGCGAGGCTTCCTTACCAGTGGACTCTCTGGCGGAGGATGGGGCCGCCTGCGAGGCGCGGGCGGCCCCCCGTCTGAGCAGCTAGCTGCTCATTGCGGCCATGGCCACCTTGGCGCGCTCCGCCATCTCCTCCGGCGGGACGTCCTCGACGTGCGTGGCGATCGACCACAGGTGGCCGAACGGATCCTTGACGGAGCCGAAGCGATCGCCCCAGAACTGGTCGGCGACCTCCATGGTTACCGTTGCGCCCGCGTCGACCGCCTGCTTCACGACCGCGTCGACGTCCTCGACGTACATGAAGACGCTCACGCTTGTGCCGCTCAGTTCGTTTGGCGGCTTCGTCGACGCTTGAGGAAACGGATCGGAAAGCATCACCAGCGAGTCCCCGATCTCGAGCTCGGCGTGACCGACCTTGCCGTCTGGCGTCTCCATTCGCACGCGCTCCTTCGCGCCGAAGGCCTTCGTGTAGTACTCGATCGCCTCAGTCGCGTCATCGACGGCCAGATACGGGGTCACCGTGTGGTAGCCCTCCGGAATCGGCTGTGTCGCCATCGTGCACCTCCATTTCGCTCGTGAGTCGGCACCTTCGATCCTAGCGGCCTTGACAGGTGACCAAATGGTCACGTATTCTGCGCTCATGACCGACGACGACCGTGTGTTCAAGGCCCTCGCAGATCCGACGCGTCGCTTCCTGCTCGACCTGCTCTTCGCGCGTGACGGCCGCACGCTGACCGAGCTCGAGTCGGAGCTGGAGATGACGCGCTTCGGCGTCATGAAGCACCTGCGTGTGCTCGAGGACGCGGGCCTAGTCGTCGCACGTCGCTCGGGTCGGGTGAAGCTGCACTTCCTGAGCCCCGTGCCGATCCGGCTGATCCACGACCGGTGGATCGACAAATACACCGAGCGCCAGGTTTCGGCGCTGGCGGACCTCAAAACCGAACTGGAGGAAACTGCATGACGACGATGACGGGGACGAAGACCAGTCAGGTCTACCGCGTCTACATCCGGGCGACCCCGCAGGCGATCTGGGACGCGATCACGAAGCCCGAGTGGACCGAGAAGTATGGCTACGGGGTTCTAGCCGAGTACGACCTCAGCCCAGGTGGGCGCTACCAGGGGCGCTGGAGCGAGGAGGTGCAAAAGGAGCACGGCGTCCCGGAACTCGCGGTCGAGGGCGAGGTGCTGGAGGCCGATCCGCCGCGGAAGCTCGTCCAGACGTGGCGCCTACTCATGGATCCCGACATCGCTGCGAAGGGTTCACTCGACTCGTCTGGGAAATCGAGGAAGCTGACGGCGGCATCACGAAGCTGACCGTGAGCCACGAGCTCGAGGGCGCACCGAAGCTGGCTTCCCTTGTCGCCGGCGAGCGGGAAGCCGAGGGCGCCGGCGGCGGTTGGAACTGGGTGCTCAGCGACCTGAAGACCCTGCTCGAATCCGGCAAGGCGTTTCGGAGCTAGAAGCCGATCCGGCGGAGGCCCTGCGCGAGGCAGGGTCTCCGCCGTCCTGGCCCCTCATGGCAAGCTGAGGCTATGGCCGAGCTGGCAATCCGTTTGCGGGGCGTGGTAAAGCGCTACGGCGCCATCACAGCCGTCGACCATCTCGACCTCGACGTGCCGGAGGGAACTTGCGTTGGCCTGCTCGGGCCGAACGGGGCCGGCAAGTCGACGACGATGCGCCTCCTGACCGCGCAGGCGATCGCCGACGAGGGCGAGCTCGAGGTGCTTGGGTTCCGGCTCCCCGAGGAGTCGAAACAGGCGCGGGCCCAGTGTGGAGTCGTGCCCCAGCTGGACAACCTCGACACGACGCTCACAGTCGAGCAGAACCTGCTCGTGTTCGCGCACCTGTACCGAATTGAGCGCTCCGAGCGGCGAGAGGCGATCGAGCGGGCGCTCGAGATGTCGAAGCTGGTTGGTCGGCGCGACTCGCGCGTCGACAAGCTGTCGGGAGGGATGCGCAGACGCCTGCTGATCGCTCGGGCGCTCGTGCACCGCCCGCGGCTCGCGCTGCTCGACGAGCCGACCGTCGGTCTCGACCCACAGGTGCGCCAGGAGCTCTGGGCGCTCATCGACGCGCTCCGGAGCGAGGGCACGACGATTCTGATGTCCACGCACTACATCGAGGAGGCGCAGCGCCTGGCCGACACGGTGCTGATCATGTCTCATGGCAGCGCGGTGGCCGCCGGTCCGCCCTTCGAGCTCGTGCGCGAGCACGCCGGACAAGAGGTTCTTGAGGTCTATGGTCCGCCCGCGAGGCTGGTCGAGGTCGAGGCCGAGGCCGAGGCCGCCGGGATGCGCACTCGGCGAACGGGAACGAGTATCTCGATTCTCGGCGTCGACGGGACCAACGGCTTCACGATCGACGGCGAGCGGCGTCCGGCCAACCTCGAGGACGTCTTCGTCCTGCTCACCGGCGAGGAAATCGCCTGATGGCGACCGCCGAGGCTCGCGGCGCCCCTCTGGGCCGGCTCGAGCGCTCCGCCCTCACCGGCGTGCTCGTTCGGGAGGCCGTGAACTACTCGTCCTACTGGAAGTCGAGCACGTTCTCCTCGACCGTCGAGCCGACGATCTACCTCCTGGCCTTCGGCTTCGGCTCGATCGTCAGCAGAATCGGCGGTTACGACTACGTCGACTTCGTCGGCACGGGGACGGTGGCGACCGCTGTGCTGTTCTCCAGCGCCTTCCCGGCGATGTTCGGGACGTTCGTCAAGTACCAGTTCCAGCGCACCTACGACGCTATCCTCGCGGCGCCTGTCGACACCGAGGAGCTGGTCACCGCGGAGGCGCTCTGGATCGCCACGCGGGCCGGTGTCTACGGCTGCGTCCCGATGCTCGTCGCGATCGTGTTCGGGCTGGACCCGTCCTGGGGGATGCTCGCTGTGCCCTTCATCGGGTGGGTCGCCGGCTTCGGCTGGGCCTGCTTCGGAATCTCGATCGCCGGCTATGCGAAGTCGTTCGAGAACTTCAACTATGTCGTCAGCGCAGTACTCACGCCGCTGTTCCTCCTAGCCGGATCGTTTTTCCCGCTGGACAATTTTCCGCAATGGGCGCAGGTGCTGGCGAATCTGAACCCCCTGCATCACTGCGTTGTACTCGTCCGCCATGCCGTGTTCGGCTGGGACGGGTGGAAGGACTTCGCCCGGCTGGGCGCGCTTGCCGTCTTCGGGCTCCTTGTCTGGCGCATCGCGATCCACGCGATGACCCGCAAGCTGATCGACTGAACACGAACGCGGCTTGTCAGATGCAGACCTAGCGCGCATAATCTCGCGTCCACAAACGCGGGCTCCCGGCCACAGGTCGAATGGACGCGGTCTCCATCCACGAAGTCCGCCCGGACGCCTTCAACTACGTCTGGGACAACTCGCTCGTCCCCGCGCTGGAGGTGGAGTCCGGAGAGGCGGTCGAGCTCCACGTCCGCGACGCCTCAGACGAGCAGATCCACCGCGACTCGGGTGTCGAGGATGTGACGAAACTCGACTTCACGCACGTCAACCCCGTCAGCGGGCCGGTGTTCGTCAAGGGCGCCCGGCCAGGCGACGTCCTTGCGGTGGAGTTGCTCGAATTCAGGCCGCCGGAGTGGGGCTGGACCGCGATCATCCCCGGCTTCGGGCTCCTCGCCGACGAATATCCAGAGCCGTGGCTCCGTATCTCGGAAGTCGATGCGGAGACCGCCACGGTGCGTTTTGCCGACGGGATCTCCTTGCCATACCGCCCGTTCCCGGGGACGGTCGGCGTCGCCCCCTCGGAGCCGGGCGAGCATCCGATCCTCCCGCCGTCCCGCTTCGGGGGCAACATGGACACGAAACATCTGCGCGCGGGCGCCACGCTCTTTCTTCCGGTCGGCGCTGAGGGCGCTCTCTTCTCGCTCGGAGACACGCATGCCGCGCAGGGCGACGGCGAGGTCTGCGGCACGGCCGTCGAGGCGGCGATGGACGTGGTCCTGCGGCTGTCGGTACGACGCGACTTCGAGATCCAGGCGCCTCAGTACCACTTGCCACGGGGAGCGCTCGCGCAGACCGAGAAGTCGAGCTACCACGTCTGTACGGCCGTGGGGCCCGATCTGATGGAGGGCGCACGCGATGCCGTGCGGGCGACAATTTCCCATCTGGGCGAACGCTACGGGCTCGACCGGCAGGAGGCCTACGCGCTGGTGAGCGTGGCCGTTGACCTGCGCATCCACGAGCTCGTGGATGCGCCGAACTGGGTCGTGGGTGCGTTCGTCCCCGAGTCGATCTTCGAGGAAGGAGGCAGGGCATGAGCGTCGTCGATGCACCTGTGGCAGGCGAGGAGCGGCCGCGCGGCCAGTTGCGGCGAGAGCTGCGCCTCTTCGAGGCGCTCGCCATCTCGGTCGGGATCATGGCGCCGACCGCCGCCATGGCTCTGAACGGAGTCGCCCCGGCCGGGCTCGTGGGTCGCGCCGTGCCGCTCGCCTTTCTCTTCGCGGCGATCGCGATCGCGCTCGTCTCGTACGCGTTCGTGCGGCTGACGCGCTACTTCAACCATGCAGGCTCGGCGTACGCGCTCGTGGGGCTCACGGTGGGCCCTCGCGCGGGCTTCTTCGCCTGCTGGGCTCTTCTCGCCACCTACACGGCGTTCCTCGCCGCGAACTTCGCCGAGATCGGACTGTAGGGCGAGTCGTTCTTCAGCGGCATCGGGATCTGGGACAACCCGGACTGGGTGATCATCTCGCTTGTCGCCGCGGCGCTCCTCTGGTTCTTCGCATACAACGACATCAGGGCGGTCACGCGTTCGCTGCTCAGCTTCGAGTTCATCTCCGTCGCGCTGGTCACGATCCTGATTGTGATCATCTATGTGAAGGTCATCGGGGGCCGCGCGCCCAACGGACAGGACTTCACGCTCAAGCCGTTCGTGCCCGAGAGCGGAACGGCGATCGGGGCGATCGCGTTCGCCTCCGTCTTCGGCCTCCTCTCCTTCGGGGGCTTCGAGGGCGCCGCCGCGCTCGGCGAGGAGACGAACAACCCCCGCCGCAATGTGCCCCTCGCCATCGCGGTCGCAGTCGGCTTTTGCGGCGTCTTCTACACGCTCGTGATGCTCGCCCAGTCGCTCGGCTTTGGCATCGACAAGGACGGGATCGAGGCGTTCTCGAGCTCGTCGGCGCCGCTCGCTGATCTCTCAAACAGCTACGTCGGGAGCGGAATGGCCGACGCGATCAACTTCGGCGCGATGATGAGCGCGTTCGCGAGCGGACTCGGGTGCGCGGTAGGCGCGTCGAGGCTCCTGTTCGCGCTCGGCCGGGACGGATTCGTGACCACTCGCCTCGGCGATACGTCACGCCGAACCGGCGCCCCGATCAACTCGCTCGCCGTCGTCATGGTCTTCGCGGTTGTCGTGGGCGTCGCCCTGCGGATCAACGGGACGACCCGCCTGGCGCGTGATCGTCCCGATCCTCGCCATCGCGGCGCTCGTCTACACGCTCTACAAGAACCTCTGGCCCAGGCCGCCGCACCCCTACAACCTGTTCCCGTACTTCGTCGCCGGGTGGCTCGTGCTCGGGATCGCGATCACGCTCGTGTTCCCAGGCCTGGCACACAGGATCGGGCGGAATCTCTCTCGGGCCGAGGGCATCGATACACCGCCCGGCGACCCCAAGGGCTAACGTGTGGCTGCGGCGCGCACCCCGATCGCTCCCACGGTCACAGCTGCGGCGAGCAGCACGATGGCACCGCCGGGGGCGAGGTCGGCGTAGTACGAGACGGTCAGGCCTGCGAGAACCGACAGCAGGCCGATGCCCATCGCGAGCACAAAGGTCGAGCGGATGCTCCACGCGATTCGGCCCGCGGCGATGACGGGCATGACCCCGGCCAGGCCCGCGAGGACGACGTTCAGGAACGCCACCGGCAAGCCGCTGACGCGAGCTCCTTCGGGGTCGAGGGAGACTGCCACCAGGCCGCGGTAGAGGATCACCACGAGGGCGAGCCCGGCGACTCCGAGGGACGCGACGAGCGCGAGATCGGATTTCGTCACCGTGAGGATCGATCCGAAGAGGAACGCGAACAGATTCGCATTGAGGGCGCCGGCGGCCGAGACCAGCACCACCCCGGCGGCGATGCCTGTGTAGAAGACGAGCGCGAGGGCCTGATCGCCGGCCGTTCCGCCACGGCTTCGGAGCCATTCGATGCCGACGGCCGCAGCGATGGAGGCAACGAGGGCGGTCGCGACCGGGGAGACGCCCATGAGGTAGCCCGCCGCGACGCCCGCGAAGGCGGCATGCCCGATCCCGTCTCCGATCAGGCTCATGCGGCGCTGCACGAGGAAGAACCCGACCGCGGGGGCAAGCAACCCGACGACCGCGCCGGTCGCGAAGGCGAGCCGCATGAAGTCGGCGTCAAGGATGGACATGCGAAGGGTCGTGCCAGGGCGAAGGAAGCGCCGACGGCGGCCCGTCGAAGGTGATGCCGCCCCGCACGAGGATGAGGCGCTCGACATAGCGCTCGACCGCTCCGAACTCATGCGAGATGTAGAGGATGGTCGCGCCCGACTCGGCGTGGAGTTGCTCGAGCAGTGCAGCGAAGGACTCCTGCGCGTCCGCGTCCACGCCAGCCGTGGGCTCGTCGAGAACGAGGAGGTCCGGCTCCCCCGCGAGGGCCTTGGCAATGTACGCCCGCTGTTGCTGGCCGCCCGAGAGCCGCTGGATGGGCGCGT
>WNGB01012975.1_pt1 | contig 11606 bp, 16 predicted proteins | sample 5400681 | NCBI WGS metagenome assembly WNGB01 (sample SAMN13153367, study PRJNA577476) | soil metagenome | isolation source: 115 cm soil or saprolite under grassland replicate 2 | place: USA:California | collected 2016-06-15 | reverse complement strand
GCGCAGATCAAGGCCGGGATCGAGCCGGTCCGCGGCCTCTATGACCTGCGCCACACCTACGCCACCTTCGCGCTCCGCGCAGGCATACCCGTCTTCGCCGTCTCCCGGTTCATGGGCTCGAGCATCGCGATGATCGACCGCCACTACGGCCACCTCGCCCTCGACAGCTGCGAACACGCAGTCGCCCTCCTCGATGCGCTCGCGCTCGAGCGTGCCATGGACGCTGCGTGGACGTCGCACCAGCGACCGGCAAGGCCGCTCAACAACACGACTTCGCGCCCTCGTACGAGAAGACGGCGGCGGCTCGTGGACGCTCGGTGGACGCCGCGCCTCGTTTCTGTCGCCTCATCACGTACGAGAAGACGGCGGCGGCTCGTGGACGCTCGGTGGACGCCGCGCCTCGTTTCTGTCGCCTCATCAGACGACGAAAGAAGCTGATCAGCAGGAACTTCCTGAAGCCCTCTCGCGGACTCGAACCGCGGACCCCCTCTCTATGAAGGGCCGTGCGTCAAGTCGTCGGTTGTTGGGATCGTCCAGTCAGGGCGGGGGTCGTGGTAGTGGGTGGCGAGCGGTGCTCATCTCTCTATCGCCTCCTGGTTGGGAGGACATGGCCGATGGGAGTTCGCTCCGGTGGCGCAGCTCCTTAGGGACCGTCAGGCGGCCAGGGGGTCGGTGGCGCCTTTGGGAGCGAAGGGTTGGTCGCGAGTGAGCATGTGCCAGATCGCTTCGGCCAGCCGGCGGGCGAGGTCGATTTGCGCGACCTTGGCGCCGCGCTGTTTGCCGATGCGCGCTTTCGTCTGCTGGTAGCGGTCGCGGTACACCGGAGCGGTGCAGGCGTGGGTGGCGGCCTCGACCAGCGCCCAGCGGAGATAGCGCGGTCCCTGCTTAGCGAGCGGGCCACGCAGGTCGCGCTGGCCGGATTGGTAGACGCGGGGGCAGAGGCCGGTGTAGCCGGCGAGCTTGCGCGGGCTGGGGAAGCGGTCGATGTCGCCGAGCTCGGCGGCGATCGTGTAGGCGAGCACCCAGCCGATCCCGGGCACGGTCAAAAGCAGCGGCACGTAACGGTGGTCGGCACCGAGGCGACGCAGCTCGGCTTCGCAGTCGCCGATCTCGCGGTCGAGCTCGTCGATCAGGCGCAGGCTGGCCTCGAGCGTGCCTTGCCACGGCTCCGGGAGAGCGAGCCGGGCGAGCAGTTGGCGGCCGCGGACACCGAAGAGATCGGAGACGGGACAGGGCTTGCCGTGCGTGAGCAGGACGGCGTGCACACGCTGCTTTAGACTCGAGCGGTGACGAACGAGGTGCAGCCGCCAGCGGGCCCGTTCGCGCTCGGCGCGCACCAACGGGTCGGGCAGCCAGATCGCTGGCACCAGCTCACGGCGTGAGAGCTCGGCCAGCACCCAGGCGTCGATCCGGTCGGTCTTACAGGCCAGCGGCGCCAGCCCCTTCACCTTCTGCGCATCAGCGATCTCGACCCGCCAGCCCGCGAGCTCGAGCCGATCGTGCACGAAGCGCGCCCCGTTCATCGACTCAATCGCCGCCCGGACGGGCTCGCCGTGACGAGCGAGACGCTCGCTCAGGCCGCGCAGACCATCGGCGTCAGGCGGCGCCGCACCGACCTCGACCGTCGCACCGTCAGCGTCGAGCAGATGGAAGTCGAGACGCTTGCGGCTGAGATCCAAACCGGCGTACAACATTGAACTCGGGCCTCCTCTCGATAGCTCCAGACGACAAGCCGGAGCCTGTCACTGGAGGAGGCCTCTTCATGGCAGTCCTTACCATGCGACGGCAACGGATTCGGCTTGTTTCTGCGGTTTTCGCCGGCGACCGATTTGCCGCTGGTTGCCGTCTGTTGCGACCCCGGGGCTCCATAAAGGCTCCATCCTCGCTGTGATTCGAGCGAGTCAGCGCGGGGCGCGCAATCCAGCCAGAGTGACCGTGACAAGCCGGCGAACCGCTGCCTTGGACGGCAGCCTGCTGGCTGCCGTGAGGGCGTGGAGGCAGTAGGTCGCGAGTTCGTCAGGCGCGACATCATCCCGGAGGTCGCCGGTCTCGGCGCCCTCCCTCAGTAGGTCTCGGATCATCTCGCGGAGCTGCTGCTGCGCTCGGACGACCTGCTCGTCCCGATGCAGGAACGCCACGAGTTCGGTGTCGTGGTGCCCGTGCGACTCGTGGGAGATGAAGGCGTAGGCCTCGAGCACGGCTTGGAGTCGCTCGCTTGCGCCACCAGCCTCGTCTCGGACCTCGGCGAGATACAGGAGGTGGCCGGTGATCTGACGTTCGTGCCAGGCGAGCAGGATCGCTTCGACATCTGAGAAGTACTTGTACAGCGTCGCACGTCCGATGCCCGTCTTCTCGGCGATCTGCGACATCGTCACCGACAGCAGCCCGTGCTCGGCCACCAGCTCGGCAGTGGTGTCCAGGATCGCGTCGCGCACCTCGCGCCGGTGCGCCTCGATCGTCGCGTTCCACAACTTCGGCACTACCCGAGTATACGCAACGACGATACCGCGACATACTGATCTTATAGGGACATATTGTCTGGTAAAGTGGCCCCCCGGCATGAAGACCCGAACATCCCGCGCGACAGGGGAGATGCACATGGCTAACCCGCCCCTGCACCCCGACACCGGCGACGGGCCCGACCGCGGATCGGCCAGCAGCACACCACGCTGGGTGCTCGTGCTTGGGATCATCATCGCGATTGTCCTGGTCCTGCTGTTTGTCGTCTTGCACCTCACCGGCACCCTCGGCCCTGGTGCCCATTAGGCGGGACCAAAACGCGGCGAGGAGCGTCGACGATGGGGCGAGACCCCCACTCGTCCCCGCCGATGCGAGCGCTCGCGATCCGGTGGTCACGGCCAGCTCGCTGACCAAGCGCTACGGCGAGATCGTCGCCGTCGACGAGCTCACGTTCTCGCTCCGCCCGGGCACCGTCACCGGCTTCCTCGGCCCGAACGGCGCCGGCAAGACGACCACCCTGCGGCTGCTGCTCGGGCTCGCCGAGCCGACCGCGGGCGAGGCGCTCGTCTTCGGCCGCCGCTACCGCGAGCTCGACTCCCCGGCCAGGCGCGTCGGGGCGGTGCTCGAGTCGAACGACTTCCATCCCGGGCGCTCCGGCCGGGACCACCTGCGCGCACTCGCGCTCGCCGCCGAGATCCCGCGAGCTCGCGTCGAGGAGGTGCTCGAGCTGGTCGAGCTCGAGCCGGTCGCCGCCCGGCGGGTCAAGAGCTACTCGCTCGGCATGCGCCAGCGCCTCGGGCTCGCCGGCGCGCTGCTCGGGGACCCCGAACTGCTGATCCTCGACGAGCCGGCGAACGGGCTCGACCCCGCGGGCGTGCACTGGCTGCGCGGCTTCCTGCGCCGCTTCGCCGAGCAAGGCCGCACCGTGCTCGTCGCCAGCCATGTCCTCGCCGAGGTCGCGCAAACGGTCGACCAGGTCGTGATCATCGATCACGGCCGCCTGCTCACGACCGGGCCGCTGGCCGACCTGACCGAGCGAGGGCGGACGCTCGAGGACGTCTACCTCGAGCTGACCGCCGGAGAGGCGCCTTGACTCCTCAGCTGCGCGCCGAGCTGCTCAAGCACCGCTCAACATGGACCAACCTCGGGCTCCTTCTCGCCATGCTCGCCCTCGTTCTCTTGGCCGTCCTGCTGCACGCCCTCACCCTTCCCGCCGACCGGCTCGACAGCGCCTCCAACCAGGTGCAGGTGTTCCGGTTCGGGCCGCTCCTTGGCGCGCTCTTCGCCGGGCTCGTCGGCGCGCTCTCGATCACCGGCGAGATCCGCCACGGCACGATCCGGCCTACCTTCCTGATTACGCCGCGGCGCGGCCGCGTCGTCGCGGCGAAGATCGTGGCCAGCGCGCTGCTCGGGATCGTGTTCGGGCTCGTCGCCGTAGCCCTGGCCGTCGGCGCCGGCAGTGCCGCGCTCGCCGCACGCGGGATCCCGATCACCCTCGACGGCAGCGACTACCCACTCATGCCCGCCGGCGGGATCGCTGCCGCGGCGCTGTGGGCACCGATCGGCCTGGGCCTCGGAGCGCTCCTGCGCAACCAGGTCGCAACCCTCCTCGCCATCTTCCTCTGGCTCTTCTTCGTCGAGAACCTGCTTCTCGACTTCGTGCCGGGCGCCGGCCGGTTCGCCCCAGGCGCAGCGGCAGCCGCGATCACCGGACTCGACCGTGACACGCTGCTCGCCCCCGCCCTCGGTGCGCTCCTGCTCGCGGTCTACGCCGCGACAACCGTCGCCGCCGGATGGATCGCCACCCTCCGCCGCGATGTCCCCTGAACCGCATCCCGCGCGCGCGCAGTTGCCGCGAGACGTCCTCTCCGGGTCGCGCCGGTCGTTTAGTCGCCAGTCTGGATCTCCCTGGCGGTAGTCGGGGTCGTCAGCGTTGTGGCCTTTGTCGTGACGACAGCGTTGGTCGCGCGCGGCTGGCGCCTCAAGGCGTACATCTATCGGTAGGCGGCTATCCTGGCCGCGTGGATCTTGCGCGGCTCAGAGGCCGGATGCCGCTTGTCGTCTTCATCCTGCTCGCGGTCGTGTGCCTCGCGCTCCTTGGTTTCGCCTGCGCTTGCCTCACCGACCAGCCCGCCCAGGCTGTCGATCGCGCGACCTCGCTCGGCAGCGCGCTCCCGGCGCTGGTCGAGGTGTGGTCGCTCGTCTTCATGACGCTGGTGGGCGCGAGCTTCGTGGTCGTGGTTCGTGACCGGGCAAGCAGTCGCGCCTCGCCGGCCGTGCTGCAGCGTTTCCTCTTCTGAGTCAGGTCGGCGACACGCCGCTTACGCGGCTACCCGTGACGTGACCTGGAAGGAGGAGGTATCGAAGTGGCAACTCGAACGAAACGTCCACCGAAGCGGCGGCCCGCGCAGGCGCCGAAGCGCCGCGTCGAGGAGAAGCGGATCGGCCGCTGGTGGCCGTGGACTGCCGGCGCGACGGCGCTGGCGGTGGCGGCGATCGCGGCCGCCGTAATCGCGGCGGGCGGAGGCGACGGCGGGTCGAGCGGGGCGGCTGAGGCTGCGGGCCTGCCAAACACGCCCGATTACCACTCGCTGCTCGTCGCGCCGAACGATCCGAACTCGCTCGTGCTCGGGACGCACCAGGGGCTCTTTCAGTCGAGCGACGGCGGCCGCACCTGGCAGAGCGCGACGCTTGCTGGCCAGGACGCCATGAACCTCGCGCGGGCGAACGGTACTGTCGTCTGGGCCGCCGGCCACGAAGTCCTGGCGAGGTCGACCGACGGCGGCGAGACGTGGCAGGACGTGCGCCCGGACGGCCTTCCCGGACTCGACGTCCACGGCTTCGCAGTCGACCCGCGCGACCCGAAGACGCTCTACGCCGCGATCGCCGGGCAGGGACTCTTCCGATCGACTGACGGGGGCGCGAGCTTCTCCGTCGTTTCGCGCGAGATTGGGCCCGGGGTGATGGCGCTAGCAGTCACGCCCGATGGCCGCATCCTCGCCGGCGACATGCAGCAGGGCCTGTTCGCATCCGCTGACGGCGGCAAGACGTGGAAGGTGACGCTCCAAGCGGGCCTGATGGGCCTCGCGGTTAACCCGAAGGAGCCGGAGCGGATCGTCGCGACCGGGCCGGGAATCCTGCTCTCGACCGACGGCGGCCGGACCTGGGACCAGGTGCTGCCGCTTGAGCAGGGGGCAGGCCCCGTCGCCTGGGCGCCGAGCACGCCGCGCGTCGGGTACGTGGTCGGCTTCGACAAGACCCTCTACAAGACGGAAGACGGCGGCGCCACGTGGCAGCCGGTCATATAGAGGAGGCGGAGAAATGGACGTGCTGATCCTGCTCGCCGTTCTCGCCTGCCCGATCGTGATGGGGACGATGATGCTGCTGATGTGGCGCGGGATGCGCGGCCACAGCAACGGCGCGGGCGCGCGCGACGACGCGGCACCCCCGCAAAGGGTGATGACGGGCAACCGCAAGGAGGCAGCGAGGAGGTAGCGGTGCGCACGTGGCTCAACCGGCGGCGGGTCGCCCTCTCCGCCGCGATCGCGCTCGCAGCGAGCGCCGTCGTAGCCGGCCTTCTGCTCGCCGCACCCGGAGCCGAGGTCGGTGCGAGCGGCTCCCCGCCCGCCGAGCGGCGGCTGGCGCCGGAGCTGGAGGGAACGTGGCTCGTGCCGCCGCCCGTTCGCCTGGCCAACCTGCGTGGAACGCCGGTCGTCATCAACTTCTGGGCCTCTTGGTGTGTGCCCTGCCGGAAGGAGGCGCCCGAGCTGGCGCGCTTCGACCGCGAGTTGCGCGGCCGCGCGCAGCTGGTCGGGGTCGACTTCCAGGATGCGCAGCAGGACGCGCTCGCCTTCGTGCGCGAGTTCGGCTGGCGTTTCCCGAACGTGCGCGACCCGCAGGGCAAGCTCGCCGCCCGGTACGGACTGGCTGGGCTGCCAACGACGTACGTGATCGACCGGCAGGGGCGGATCGCGCGCAGCATGACCGGCGCGCAGACGTACGAGAAGCTGCGACAGGCGGTCGAGGAGGCCGGCTAGTGGAGGTCGCAGGGATCTCGCTGCCGCTCGTCTTCGCCGCCGGCGTCGTCTCCTTCCTTTCCCCTTGCGTGCTGCCGCTCGTGCCCGGCTACCTGGCGACGATCAGCGGCGCCACCTTCGAGCGCGGTGCGCAGCGATCCCCCGTCGCTGGACGGCATGTCGCGGCCGCGAGCGCGCTCTTCTTCGCCGGCTTCCTCGTCGTCTTCATCGCGCTCGGGGCGAGTGCATCGGTGATCGGCACGCTCCTCGACGACAACCGCCTCTGGCTCAATCGCGTCGCCGGCGCGCTGATCGTCGTCTTTGGCCTCGCCATGGCCGGTGTCGGCTGGTCGGGGACGCTCGGCGGCCGCTGGACGCAGGCGCTGCAGGGCGCCGCCCGTCGCCGCGGCGGCCCGGTCGCGCTCGGCGTCGCCTTCGCCTTCTGCTGGACGCCCTGCGTCGGCCCGATTCTCGCCTCCATCCTCGTGCTCGCGGGCGCGAGCGGATCGCTGCCGAGTGGGGTCGCGCTCCTCGCCGTCTACGGACTCGGCCTCGCCGCCCCCTTCCTGCTCGTCGGTTTCGGCTTCACGCGCGCCCTGTCCGCGGTCCGGCGGATCCAGCGTCACTACCGGGCGATCCAGGCGAGCGCGGGCGTGCTGCTCGTCGCGATGGGCACGCTGCTTGTCTCCGGCCACCTCTACCTCGTCAACGTCTACGCGCAGCGGGCGCTGCGCGCGCTCGGTCTGGACTGGTGGACGAGCCTCTAGCGACAAAGCCGCAGGTGGAATCGCCGCCGGAGACGGTTCCGGGCGAGGAGACGCCGGAGCGTCCCTCTCGGTGGCGCTGGCCGCTACGGGTTGCCGCGCTCTCGGTCGTCGTCGGCCTCTTCGGCTTGCTCGTCTGGGCGACGCTCAGCGCCGGGAAAGGCAACTCGCTCGTGGCGCGCATCGCCGCCGGCGAGGCGCCGCCCGCGCCCTCGTTCTCGCTCGAGGTGCTGTGGCCACGGGCGGAGACGTGGCCGGTGGCGGCTCGACGCCGGCTGGCCGACGGACGCCTCGACCTGCGCGAGCTGCGCGGGCGGCCGATCGTCATCAACTTCTGGGCGAGCTGGTGCATCCCCTGCCGCGACGAGGCGCCGATCCTGAACGCCTCGGCGCGCGCACACGCCGGCGAAGTCGTCTTCCTCGGCTTCAACGTCCAGGATCTCAAGTCGGACGCGCTCGCCTTCTCGCGCGAGTTCGAAACGCCCTACGTCTCCGTGCGGGACCGCGGCAACGGCACCTACGAGGACTACGGGCTCACCGGCGTCCCCGAGACCTACTACCTCGACGACGGCGGCCGCATCGTCGCGCACTCGCCCGGGGCGATCTCGCGCACGACCCTGGAAGAAGGGATCGGTCAGACGGTCGGAGGCGCGGCTCGATGAAGTGGCTGCTCGGCGCTGGCGTTGCCGCCCTCTTCGCGCTCGGCGCGCTCGCCGCCGGCCTCGGGATCGCCAACCGGGACGGCGGCGATTCGACGCGCGAGGCGAGCGCCGAGCGAGCGGACGATGGACCGTATCGCGGCAGCGAGCCACCGGCGCGTATCGAGCTTGTCGACTTCACTCTGCGCGACTACGACGGCGCTGCGGTTCGCTCCTCGAGCCTGCGCGAGAAGTTAGTGGCCCTCACGTTCCTCGACTCGCAGTGCACCGAGTCCTGCCCCGTCATCGCCTCGCAGGTCGCGCGCGCCCTTGACCTGCTGAGCCCGGCGGAGCGGCGGCGCATCTTTGTGGTCGCGATCTCGACCGATCCGAAGGAGGACACCGCCGAAAGCGTGCGTGCCTTCCTGCGGCGCAACCGCGCGCTCGGCAAGCTCCACTACCTCGGCGGCGGCGAGCCGGAGTCGAAGCTGCGCGCGATCTGGAAGCGCTTCCAGATCCTCTCCTCGCTCGAGTCCGGTGAGGACACGCTCCATTCGGCGCCGGTGCGCATCTACGCCGGCGGGATCTGGATGGCGACGCTGCACGCCGGGGTCGATCTGACGCCGGCAAACCTCGTGCACGATGTCCGCGTCGCGCTCAAGGAGTCCGGCCGTGGTTGACCCGAGATTGGCGACTCCGGATGAGCTCCCGCCGGTGAGCCGGCGCGGCTTTCTGCGCCGCGCGTTCGCTCTGCTCGCGAGCGCCCCTCCCGTCGCAGCGCTCCTCTCCGCCTGCGGCGACATGGGCGAGGGGATGGACACCGGAATGATGGGCGAGGGGATGCCCGGCTGGATGATGAGCCGGGGGATGGACGCGCAGACGATGCGCGACATGGGCGTCATTCACGACCTCCTCGTCCGCCATGAGCGGATCGAGCGGCGGGTCGACGACGTCCCCGGCGGCATCCGGGCGGTCACGAGGAGCGACGACCCGGCACTGGCGGACCGGATCCGAACCCACGTCTCGCAGATGCGAGCCAGGATCGAGGAAGGCGATCCGATCCGCCAGATGGATCCGCTCTTCCGCGAGATCTTCGAGCACCACGAAGCGATCGAGATCGAGATCGAGAGCGTCCGAGGAGGCGTCCGCGTGACCGAGACGTCCGATGATCCGCAAGTCGTGCTTCTCATCCGCCAGCACGCCCGCCGCGCCGTCTCCGAGTTCGTCGCAGGCGGCATGGGAAGGGCGATGCGACCGACGCCGCTCCCGCCAGGCTATCGCGGATGATCGGACGCTCTCCGGGCCGCGGCCCCACGGCTCTGGGGCACGCCGACTGGTAAACGGCAAAATCGCGATCTCGGTGCTCCGCCGCGCCGGACTGATGGCATTCGCGCGGGTGCGGCTCGCTGATGCGCCGCGTACCGATCGCTGGCGAGGCCCGGGCCGGCCCCAGCGCTCGTCGAACGACGCGACGAGGTAGCCGGAGCCGGCTGAACGAGCCCGTCGAGCGCGAGGCCACAGCAGCTCGCCGGGATTCATCTGGACCTATCCGTGCTCCATGCCGGAGGCGTGCTTCTCCATGATCCCGATCTCGCGCTCCTGCGCGTCGATGATCGCCGCCGCGAGGTCCTTGACCTCCTCGTGCTGACCGCGCTCCTCGGCGGCCTCGGCCATCGCGATCGCGCCTTCGTGGTGCCCGATCATCATCTCGGCGAAGGTCGCGTCGACGTCCGTGGCGCCGGCCACTTCGTCAGCGCTGCCGTGCTCCATCCCCATCTCGCTCTCGGGCACGCCGAGCACCTCGGGCAGGACGGGACCGAGCGTACGCGACCCGAACCACTGCTCGCGCCAGTCGAGCATCTGGTCGATCTCGCGCTGCTGCGAGGCGATGATGTCGTTCGCGATCTCTTGGAGGTCGGGCTGCGTCAACCTGCGGCTGTTCGCGGCCTTCGCCATCTCGATCGCCTCCCGGTGGTGCGGGACCATGGCGTCGATGAAGGCTTGGTCGAACGGCACCTGCCCCGAGGCGGTCGTCTCCTGGCCGCCTGGCTCGGCGCCTTCGTCGTCACCGCCGCAGCCGACCGCGACGAACGCGACGGCGGCGAGTAGTACAGCTAGCTTGATCATGTCTCCTCCTTTTGCACACGTCGGACAGCGGGCACTCGCCCGCGCGGACGACAGGAGGATCAGTTCAGGAAGCGCTGTAGCGCTGTCGGTGAGGCTCGCGCCCGGCCGTCTAGCGGCGGATGCGGCGGCGGATCGAGGTAAGTCGGCGCCGCGTCCGTGACGACCGCGGGATGGTGCGCTTCCGGCTTGGGCGCGGCGATACATCCGAGCACCGCGGCGAGCAACAGGCAGAGACCCGCGCCCGCACCGGCCATTCCGTCGTGGCTCACCTGCGGCAGCCCGTGGCCGGACAAGCCGTAGGACAGAACTGCGGCGACGGCGGTCGCCGCGAGTAGCGAGCGGATCCGCGCCGTGTTCATCCAGCGGCAGGTTACCGGCGACCCTCGCATTGACGGGCGCTTGCGGGCGCTACGGCGATGGGAGCCGGATGGCGCCGATGCCGTGCGGACCGTCGCCGGCGCGCAGCCTCCGCTGCATGCGCCCCGCCGACGAGGAGAGCGCGACCTCGTCGGTGTCGTGCACCGCGACGAGCACGGCGTCCCCGGCGACGGCGACATGGTGCGGCGCCGGGCCGACACGCGTTCGTGCTCGCACACGTCCTGACCGGAGCTCGACGCGCAAGAGAGCATCGCTCGCGTTGTCAGTCACCCAGAGCGCGCCGGTGCCGGCCGCGAAGTGGTGCGGCTCCTGGCCGACCCGTACGCGCGCTCGCACCCGTCTCGACACTGCGTCGACCACGGTGAGGTTGCCGGAGTTCCAGTTGCTGAACCAGACGCTCCGGTAACCGGCGCCGAAGCCGACATCGTGCGGCGCATCGCCGAGCACCGGTCGGTAGAGCAGGCGCCCTGTCGCGGCGGAACGGATCTCGACGGCACTCGAGCCGTCGATCGTGACCCAGAGCTGGCCGCGCCGCGTATCGACGGCGAGGTCGTGCGGCGGCCCGCTCGTCGCCACCGAGCGGACGACCCGTCCCGTTGCGACCGAGATCAGCACGAGCCGGCTGCGGCGCTCGGCGGTCACCCACAGGAAGCGCCCGTCGCGGCTGAAATCGACGTCGTGCGGCCGGCCGGCGACGCGCACTCGCGCACGCACGCGCGCCCGGCGCGCGTCGATGATCGTCACCGCGTTGGCGGGCGGACTCGAGACGGCGACGAAGCGGCCGTCCGGACTCGCCGCAACGTTATGGGGCCCCGCAGGGACGCGCAGCCGCGAGGCAAGCCGCCAGGGGCGACTTCGCAGGACGGCGACTGCATCGGCGCGTTCGAGCGCGACGAACGCGATGTATGTGTCGGCGGCCGCGGCACGGGCGCTCGAGGCGTGCGACCCCGCCGTGTGCGCGGTCACGCTGGCGCTGAGAGCGCCGGCGACGGCCAGTACCAACAAACGTCCACCCGCGCTGCCTCGCGCGGCCGCCGTGCGCGGTCCATTCATGACGCCTTCAGCCTGCCACGCACAGTGCTCACAAAATGCCAAGTCCTGCGAACCCGAAGGCCCACAGATGAAATGTGGTGGGACCCCCTCGGCACAAGCGTGCTAGAGCACGCGGGTCGTTCAAGACCTGGAGCTCGAGGAGGTCCCGATGCAGATCGTAGGCGCGTTGG
>WNGB01012360.1_pt1 | contig 11606 bp, 9 predicted proteins | sample 5400681 | NCBI WGS metagenome assembly WNGB01 (sample SAMN13153367, study PRJNA577476) | soil metagenome | isolation source: 115 cm soil or saprolite under grassland replicate 2 | place: USA:California | collected 2016-06-15 | reverse complement strand
CGGTGAAGGAAATCATTCTCACCCCAGAGGGGCACGAGAAGCTGAAGGAGGAAATCGAGCATCTCTCGACGATCAAGCGCCGAGAGGTGGCCGAGAGGATCAAGCAGGCACGCGAGTTCGGCGACATCGCGGAGAACTCGGAATACGACGACGCGAAAAACGAGCAGGCGATGCTCGAGCACCGCATCGCGACGCTCGAGGATCGCCTGAAGAGCTCGCGTGTCGTCAACAGGAAGGAGATCCCCACCGGGGTCGTCGCCGTGGGCACGAAAGTCAAGCTCAGAGACGTGGACGCCAAGGAGACGATCGAGTACCACATCGTCGGCTCCGCCGAGGCGAATCCCGCCGAGCACAAGCTCTCGAACGAGTCGCCCGTGGGCAAGGCAATCATCGGCAAGAAGAAGGGCGAGACGGTCGAGGTGTCTGCGCCGCGCGGCGCCTTGAAATTCAAAATCATGGGTATCAAGGCAGCGTAGGCTTCGGCCTGCGTGTTCGAGCGCTTCACCGAGAGGGCCAGGCAGGTCGTCGTCCTCGCGCAGGACGAGGCTCGCGCCCTCAAGCACAACTACATCGGGACCGAGCACATCCTGCTCGGACTGCTCCGTGAGGAGGAAGGGCTCGCGGCCCGGGTGCTGGAAAGTCTCGACATCACGGTGGAAGAGGTTCGCGAGCAGGTGAAGCGGCTGGTCGGCGAGGGGGACGAAGAGATCGTCACGGGCCAGATCCCCTTCACCCCCCGCGCCAAGAAAGTCCTCGAGCTGGCGCTCCGCGAAGCTCTCTCGCTTGGCCACAGCTACATCGGAACCGAGCACGTTCTCCTTGGCGTTGTTCGTGAGAACCAGGGCGTGGCCGCCCGCATCCTGCTCGACTTCGACGCCGACCCGGAGACGATCCGCAACGAGATCATTCGCCTGCTGCCGGGCCCCGCCGGGCCGGGGCTGATGCACGGTGCACCGGTGCAGCCTCGGGCGGGTCGAATCGGCTGGACGTCTTACGGCCCGTTGGCGCAGCGAGCTCCCTCGCTGCTTCTGGGCTGGGCGCTCGGGACCTTCTCGATTGGCGTCGGGATCCTCATCGGCTGGGCGATCTGGGGCCTGTGAGCACGCTCCCGAGGCGGTTCCCCGACCGCGACGACATCGCCGCGGTCCGCGGCGAGGCCGAGAAGCTCGAGTCGGGGGCCGAGGCCCGCCACAAACGGCGCGTCGCCGGGCGCATCCTCGGCCGAAGGGGGCACGGGAAGCTCGTCTTCCTGGACCTGGTCGATCGTTCCGGCCAGATCCAGCTCCTCTGCTCGGCCGACCGCGTGGGACCGGTCGACCTCGACCTTGGGGACATCGTCGGGGTCACCGGAACTCCCACTCGCACGAAGCGTGGAGAGCCCTCGCTGGCGGTGGACGAGATCCAGCTCCTCGCCAAGACGAAGCGGCCGCTGCCAGACAGGTTCCATGGGCTCGTGGACGCGGAGACCCGCTACCGCAAGCGCTACCTCGACCTGCTCGTCAACGAGGACACCCGCCGGGACTTCCTCGTGCGCACCCGCCTGGTCACGGCGATCCGCCGCTACCTCGACGGGCGCGGCTTCGTGGAGGTGGAGACGCCGATTCTCCAGCCTCGCTACGGAGGCGCGCTGGCGGAGCCGTTCGTCACGCACTCGAACGAGCTCGACACAGACCTCTACCTGCGCATCGCCGACGAGCTCTATCTCAAGCGGCTCATCGTCGGTGGGCTCGAGAAGGTCTACGAGATCGGCAAGGACTTCCGCAATGAAAGCGTCTCGTACAAGCACCAACCCGAGTTCACGATGCTGGAGTGGTACGAGGCTTACGCGGACTACGAGGACACCATGGCGCGGGTCGAGGAGCTCGTCGCCGAGGTCGCGCGTGAGGCGACCGGAACGACCAAGGTTTCATTCCGCGGCCACGAAGTGGACCTCGAACCACCCTGGCGTCGCGTGAAGCTGATCGACGCGCTCGAGGCGGAGGGAGTCTGGACCCGGGATGCGGACGAGCTTCGCCGCAGGCTCGCGGAGCGTGATGTCGACACCGGCCGCGACGAGACGTGGGGCCAGCTCGTCGACCACGCGCTCAGCCATCTGGTCGAGCCCAAGCTGATCGAGCCGACGATCCTCTACGACTATCCGGTCGAGCTCTCCCCGCTCGCACGTCGGAAAGAGGGCGAGGAGGGAGTCGTCGAGCGATTCGAGTATTTCGTCTGCGGGATGGAGCTCGGGAACGCGTACTCGGAGCTGAATGACCCCGACGAGCAGGCCACCCGCTTCGCCGAGACCGATGCAGCCGATCCTGATTACGTCGAGGCGCTCTCCTACGGGATGCCGCCGACAGGCGGCCTCGGGCTCGGGATCGATCGCCTGGCGATGGTGCTGACCGGCCGCGAGACGATCCGCGACGTCATTCTCTTCCCCGCGCTGCGCCCGACCGAATAGATACGGATGGAAGCCGACCTAGCGGAGGACGACGAACGCGTCGACCGGGACCGGGCCCGAGCCCGGCACGGGGTTGACCGCGATGCGGTGCCAGCCCAGGCGCGGCCGGCTCGAGAAGACGACCTGCCGTTCGGTCGGCGTCGCCGAGGTGAGGTCGACAGTGCCCGCGTAACGGCCGTCGATGAAGATTCGGGCCCGGCCGCCGTCGAGAGATGTCGGGCATACCAGCGCGATCGCCTTCCCACGAAAGACGAGCCTCGAGCGCGCCTCGACACTCCGCGGCGAGGCGACATGCCTGGCCGACGCCTGCCAGCGGAAGACGCGGCGCCAGCGGCCCGTGTAGGAGACGGCGGGGTTCCGCTCCTGGAAGACGCGTATGCTGAAGCGACGGCCGACCGCGGCGGGACTCGCGTTGCCCGCCGCATCGAAGGCGTGGACAAGGAAGCGATACGAGTGGCCGCGGGATAGACGGAGGAGGGCCTCGTTCCGCCAGAGGTCGGGGCGCTGGACGTATCTCCACGAGCCTCCGTCGACGCTTCTCCAGAGCCAGAAGCCGACGGCGTCCGGATCCTTCGAAGTCCAGCGGAGGCGCACGGGCACCTTCCGTGCGAGGCGGCCCTCGACCCTGATCTTCGGAGCCGTCGCCCTCGGGGCGGTGCTGTCGGGAACGCTGGGCGGCCCCTCGCTCGTCAGGAAGCTCGAGTTGGCCACGTTCCAGTGCTGGGCGAGCCAGCCGTTCGGATCGGGATTCGCCGAGAAGTAGTCGTCGCCTCCGCAGTCGAGCAGCCGCTCGTGCGACCTAGGGCAGACGTAGGCGAGCGGAACGAGCTGCCCGTGGGAGCCGACATAGCCGTCCGCCGTGGAGTCGTCGTCGTAGCACATGAGCTCCGACTCGTCGCTGCAGTGGTAGTTCCACGTGCCGTGCGGGGCCGTCGGTTGCACTCCTCCGAGGATGTGGGTGAGCTCGTGAGCCTCGGCCGAATCGGAGGGCATACCCCAGCACCCCCGGTCGACCCGAGCGACCATTCCGGGGCTGCCGCTGCCGTTGTTCGCGTTGTTCTGGCCTGGCCGGTCGTCCGGCTCGACCGTGGCGACGCCGCAGTACACGTAGGCGTCGACCCACACGAGGTACTTGCGGTCGGGTCGATCGAAGCCCTGCGCGGCGAGATCGGCTGCAGTGCCGGCGAGGCTCGCTTGGCCATTGGCACTGAGCGCGACCTTGGCCACGTCGACCTGGCAATTCCCATTGGTGACGTAGCGAACGTGGCGCACCCCTCCGGTCTCGGCGGCGCTGTCATTCAGCACCTGATCTCCCTGGGCGGCCCACTGGCGGACATAGGGCGCGACCGCGTCGTAGTTGTCCTGCCCGTCCGCCGGATACGCATAGATCGCCTGAACCCGGTTGCCGTCGACGCCGTCGCCGGTACAGACGATCTGGCCGTAAGCCGTCGCGGTCCCAGACGGATCTCCGCTCGTCATGGCGGCAATGTCACCGAGCGACCGCGGCTCACGGACGTCGCGGCCCGGCGGCGCAGGGTCGGGCCCGTGCGTGCAGCCGACGCGACCGTTGGGAAGGCGCAGCTCGAATCCAGTCCTGCAAGGGCCGTCCGGTCGGGCGCGCGAAAGGCCCGTGAGGACGACGCCGCGAGCCGCGTTCCCGCGCGGGCTCCCCTCGTGACCGTAGGCTGCGCCCGCACCTGCCACGAGCAGGCAGACAAGGACGATTGGGACGGCGAGTTTCATAACCTCCGGGCGAAGGGCGTTGGACGCCTCTTCCGGATTCGGCCCGCCGGTTACGCCCCGGCATCCCTCGATTGGGGGATGGCGCCCTGACCGGCCGACCTAACGGCCAGGTCGGACCTAGACCTAGGGCAGAGGCGCGAAAGAAATCTCGGCCGCACCATTGAATAACAGCCGGTGAACATGTTAAGAAGGTGTTTGCGCGGAACCGGCAACGGGGACGCGGGAGGAGTCAGTCAACGTCAGGGGAGAGGTGAGGGGATGAGAAAGATTCTTGTTGTACTTGCGGCTGCGTTCGCCACAGCCGCGATCGCGGTCACACCCGCATTCGCGGGTAGCGCCACATGGACAGGTCAGGGCCTGCCCGCTTCAGGTGAGTGCCCGAACGGTGCGCACTGGATCCTGTCGCCAGGCGATGGCATTTCGTCCGCCACGCTAACGGTGGACGGTGTGGATTACCCGATGTCGAAGAATGGCCCCTCGGGTGGCAACGGGTCCCTCGAGGCTTCAACGCCCGGGGCGGTTGATGCAAACACCGACGCTTCGGCCACGTGGGCTGGTGACGACGGCGCGACGCTCAAGCTGTCGCACTGCCTCGGGTCGGCCACGACCACCACGACGACCACAACTACCGGCGGTCCAACGACCGACACGGGTGGCCCCACGACCGACACCGGCGGCCCGACCACCGATACGGGCGGCCCGACGACGACCACCGGCGGTCCGACCACCACGGGTAGCGGTGGGATCTCCGGCGGCACGACGGGCGGCACCGGCGGCACGACCGGAGGCACCGCCTCGACGGGCGGCGAGCTCCCGTTCACCGGGCTCCCTGTCTGGATTCCTCTCCTCGCGGCCGCAGCGCTGCTTGTGAGCGGCATCTTCCTCGTGCGGCGCAAGAAAGGCGAGCTCGCTTAGCAGTCCACCTGTAGCCTGACTCAAGACGGGGCGGCCAACGGCCGCTCCGTCTTGCTTTGCAGGCCTTTCGGGCCGCGTGTATAAGAAATTCAGGTGCAACAACGGCTCGAGTCCTCGGTCGCCGGTCGGGTTGCCATCAGCGCCTTCCTCGTCGCCACGCTGCTCAGCCTCCTGATCTGGAATCTGCCCGACTCGGAGATCAAGCGGAAGTCGCTCACCGTCGTGCGTCCATACGTCACCGCGCTTTCGCTCGAGCAGAACTGGGGCGTCTTCGCGCCCGACCCACGGCGTGAGACCCTGGATTTCTTTGTGCGCGTCAGCTACGCCGACGGGACTGAGGAGGTGCTTCGTGCGCCGGACGGCGGCCCGCTCGTCGGGAGCTACTGGGATTACCACTGGTGGAAATGGATCGAGTCGGCTACGAACGACAAGCGCCAAGGGCTCTGGAAGCCCGCCGCCGTCTGGTTCGCCCGGCGCGCGACGACGGACGAACGGCGACCGGTTCGCGTGCGGCTCGTGCGCCGCTGGTACGAGCTCTTTCCTCCCGGACCCGGGCCCGACCACGGTGAGTGGAACGAGGTCGTCTACTACACGCTTCGCGTTACGCCCTCAGGCGAGGCGCCCGGCGGATGAGGCGCCTCGTCGAGGAGCGCGTGAGGCACGCGGTGTCGGCGTGGGACCGCTTCTGGTTCGCGCCCGTCGATACCTCGACCCTCGCGCTTTTTCGGATCGCCGTCGCGACGGTGATCCTGTCCTGGACGCTAGCCCTGGCGCCCTCGCTCTATGCGTTCTATTCACGCGACGGCATTCTCCCCGCGTATCCCCGCTACGAGGGAACCCTCGCCTGGGGTCTGATCGAATATTTCCCGGGCAACGCGGCCGTCACGCTCTTTTACTTCCTACTTCTCATCGGCTCGATCTGCCTTCTATTCGGCTTCCTCACGAGGCTGGCCGCCTTCATCGTGTTCGTCTGCGTCGTCTCGTTCGCCCACCGCAACCCGTGGGTCCTCAACTCTGGCGACCTACTCGTCCAGGTCCTGGCGTTCTACCTGATGCTCGCCCCGGCTGGTGAGGCGCTCTCCATCGACCGCTGGCTCAAGTCGGGCAGTTCATTCTGGGACTTCCCGGCCCGATCGATCTGGCCGCTGCGGCTCGTTCAGGTCCAGGTCAGCATCCTCTACGTCGCGGCGGTGTGGGCCAAGGTTCGCGGCGTGACGTGGAACGACGGGACGGCCGTCTCATACGCACTTCGGATCGGCGATCTCCAGCGCTTGCCGGTGCCTGGGTTCATCACCGACTCGCTCGTGATCTCGAATTTCCTGACGTTTGGCACGCTCGCGATCGAGCTCGCGATCGGAATTCTTGTCTGGAACCGGATTCTTCGACCCTGGGTCCTCCTCCTCGGCGTGAGCCTGCACCTCGGGATCGATTACGCGGTTCGCGTTGGCTTTTTCAGCTGGGCGGTCCTCGTCGCCTATGTGGCGTTCGTCCCGCCCGATTCGGCGCGCTCCTTCATCCTCTCCCTGCGCGACTGGGCCGCGCGGCTCACGCTGCCCCGCTGGGCGCCGTCGGCGCGGCGGCCCGAATGAAGCAGGCCGTCCTCCTCTACGACTCGGACTGCGGCTTCTGCCGCTGGTCGGTCGACAAGATCCTCTCGTGGGACCGTCGCAGGCGGCTGAGGCCCCTCGCCTTGCAGGATCCTGAGGCCGACCGGTTGCTCGGGCACATGGACGCCGACGCGAAGATGGGCTCGTGGCACCTGGTCACCGACGACGGCCGGGTGCACTCCGGCGGCGCGGCGGCCGCCCCCCTGTTCCGCTTGCTCCCCAGGGGTCGGCGGCTCGCGGCCCTCTTCGCCGCCTTCCCGGGGCTCACCGACCGGAGTTACCGACTAGTCGCCCGAAACCGCGACCTATTCGGGCGCCTCGTCGGACAGACCGCCTGTGAGGTCGATCCGAGTCGACATAACCGAAAGTGAGCTTTCTCGTTTCAATCCTTCCGGCGAAGAGGCACACTTAGAAGGTGCCTCACCTCGCGCGCACTCCGACGGCGTTGACCGCCCTCTTGCTCATCGGGCTAACTGCGTTGCTCCGGACGAAGTCGAAACGGCCTGTGCCCTCCGTGCCCGACACTATTGCCCCATACGGGCTCACGCACCCGGCAGCGCCCCCGGTCGAGGAGCCGGAGCCGACAAAGCCGAAGCGCAAAGGTGGCAGCCGACTCGGCAAGATCCTCATCGCCCTGGGCGTCCTGCTCATCGCTTACAGCGGGGCGGTCATCTTCTGGGGCGACCCGGCCACGGGCCTCTACGCGCGGTGGAAGCAGCATCAGCTCGCTTCGGCGCTCGACAAGGAATACGTGGCGTACGCGGCGGTGCTCGACCTCACTCCTGGCGCCGAGGAGCGGCCACCCGCTGCGAACCAACGGGAGATCGCCGCATACGAGCGCGACCGCGTCGAGGCAGCCGCCAACCGCCTGCACGGGAAGCTAAAACTGGGGCATGCTCTGGGCCGTATCAAGATCCCGAGGATCGGCGTCAACGCCGTTTTCGTGCAGGGAACGCGCTGGGGCCCTGATCTCTCCCAAGGCCCTGGCCATTACGCGCAGACGTCGCTCCCGGGGGTGGGCAGGACGATGGCGATCGCCGCCCACCGGACGACGTTCGGCGCCTGGTTTCGGCATATCGACTCGCTGAAAACCGGCGATCGCGTTTCGCTTCGCCTCCCGTACGCGACCTTCTACTACCGGGTCTTCAAGCACAAGATCGTCAAGAGCGGAGACTGGAGCATCATCCGCGATCGCGGCTTCGATACGCTCGTCCTCTCGGCCTGCCATCCGCTCTACAGCGCCTCTCATCGGTGGATCGTCTTCGCTGCCCTTGTCCGCGTCGATCCCGTGAAGGGGACTCCGTACCTGGTGAACAGGCGCAACGACGTTCGACCTCTCGGTTCCTGACGACTCTTCTAAGCGGCGAGCGGGCTTGACCTGATGGGGCGGCCCACCGGAGCGCCCCACTCCTTCTTGGGGAAGGCTGCGAGCAGGTAGACGCTCGCAAGACCGGCCCACTCGGCGTATGGCTCCAGGAGAGCGCGGGTGTCCTCGACCTCGGCCCGGCGTCCGTGGAGCGCCCCGCAGAGCTTCACCAGTCCGAGATCGCCGACGAGACCGCGCTCGTAGCGCCCGAGCCCGTAGAGACAGATCATGCCGGCCGACCACGGCCCGAGGCCGCGCTCCCGCTCGACCCGCCCGGCGGCGGTCTCCGTGGGGACGCCGTGCAGTCGCTCGAGGTCGAGCTCATGGGTGAGCCGCAGCAACGCCGCCGCTTTCCTGGAGACGAGGCCGTCGCGGGCGAGTTCCGCGTGGGTGAAGCGTCCGAAGGTGGAGCGGACGGGCGGGAGCCGAAAGCCTCCGTGCTCGGGCGAGGCGATCCGCACGAGCTTGTTCTCGAGCACCCGGGCCGCCTTCGCCTGGATCAGCTGGCCGCACACCGCTTTGAGGAGCGCGTGAGTCACCGTCGCCGTTCGCAGCGGACGGAGCCCCGCCAGCTCACGGGTCGCGCGGCCGATGAGCCGGTCGCGCGCGAAGCGCGCCAGAAACGGCGAGTGATCGTCGTCGGCCGCGAGGATGAACCGAAGCTTCTCGAGCGCAGCGTCGGCCGCGGGCGACTCGATCCGAGCGACCAGGGTTCCGTCGGGCCGCTGCGTCACCTTCGCCAGCGCAGGCGCCTCCCCAGCCTCGAACACCATCGTCAGGACGCCGTCGCGAAGGACGCGTGTCGCGTCGCTCTTCATCCGGGCCGAGAGGGCGAGCGAGTACGGCTGCTTGGGGACGATCGTGGTCTCGAGCGCCACGCGGCTTGAGACTACAGCCGTCCGCTGACGCTGGGCTAGGTGCGCTTGCCGAACTCGGCCACGACGATGGTGACCTGAGAGTAGGCGCGGTAGAAGCCGCCCGGGCTCGAGACTCGAACGATTGCGACGCCCACCTTGTTCCACGCGCCGAGGAGGTTCGCTCGGTGGCCGGGGCTGTTCATCCACCAATTGATGACCTGAGCGGGAGTCGCGTCCGGCGCTGCCCAGGCGAGGTTCTCACCGGCGGTCCAGGTCAAGTAGCCGGGTCCGGGCCAGTACCAGCGGATCCAGCGACCGAACGACACCCACGCGCCGTCCTTACGGAACTCGTGGCGAAAGTAGCCCTTCCAGGCCATGTTGTTCGCATGCTTGATGGCGGCGGTCGTCAGGCGCGACGCGACGGAGAGGGCCGAAAGATGGTGATCGGCGCGTACCTGGTTGATCCGCGTCACGAGCGCGGGCTCGACCGTATCCCTCGGCGTGATCGTCGCCGCGGCTGCTGGGTCCGCGACCGTGAAAAGCGCGCACGCGAAGGCCGCGACCACTGCAAGTCTCCTCGGACCGGAGCGTCGGTCAAGGCCCCTCATGTATTCGTATATCGACCGTTCGGAGCGGCGTTTCGTCCCTCGAAGGAGCCAACTTGAGGAAAGGTGTCGAGCGTCCGATACCGAGGAGTACCGCCAGTCCGGCGGGTGTTCAGCTCCCCCCGAGCAGTCAGCTACGATAGGTTCGGGAATCGGCCAGAGAGGATTTTCGGTTTGTTCGAACGCTTTACCGAGAGGGCACGGCAAGTCGTCGTTCTCGCGCAGGACGAAGCACGCGCGCTGAAGCACAACTACATCGGGACCGAGCACATCCTGCTCGGGCTGCTCCGTGAGGAGGAGGGGCTCGCCGCCCGCGTGCTCGAGAGCCTCGACATCACCGTCGAGGAGGTGCGCGCCCAGGTCGCCCGCATCGTGGGCCAGGGCGACGAGGTCACGACGGGGCAGATCCCGTTCACGCCGCGCGCGAAGAAGGTCCTCGAGCTCGCCCTCCGCGAGGCGCTTTCGCTCGGCCACAACTACATCGGGACAGAGCACATCCTGCTCGGCCTCGTTCGCGAGAACGAGGGCGTGGCCGCCCGCATCCTGCTCGACTTCGACGCCGACGCCGAGAAGATCCGCAATGAGATCATCCGAATGCTCTCCGGCCCCGGCCGCCGCCAGCAGGGTGGAGGAGGCGCCGCCGGCGAGAAGACGAAGAGCTCGAAGCTCCTCGATCAGTTCGGCCGCAATCTGACCAAGCTCGCCGCCGAGGGCAAGCTCGACCCAGTCGTCGGGCGCCAGACCGAGATCGAGCGCGTGATGCAGATCCTTTCGCGCCGCACGAAGAACAACCCGGTCCTGATCGGCGAGCCCGGCGTCGGCAAGACGGCCGTCGTCGAAGGCCTCGCCGCGCGCATCGCCGGCAACCAGGTTCCCGAGCTCCTGAAGAACAAGCAGATCTACACGCTCGACCTCGCCGCCCTGGTGGCCGGGTCGAAGTACCGCGGGGAGTTCGAGGAGCGCCTGAAGAAGGTGATGAAGGAGATCACCCAGCGCGGCGACATCATCCTCTTCATCGACGAGCTCCATAACCTCGTCGGCGCCGGCGCCGCCGAGGGCGCGATCGATGCCGCATCGATCCTCAAGCCGGCTCTCGCCCGCGGCGAGCTGCAGACGATCGGGGCGACCACTCTCGACGAGTACCGCAAGTACCTCGAGCGGGACGCCGCCCTCGAGCGCCGCTTCCAGCAGATCAAGGTCGAAGAGCCCACGGTGGACGACAGCGTTCAGATTCTCCGCGGCCTTCGGGACCGCTACGAGGCCCACCACCGCTGCACGATCACTGACGACGCCCTGCGTGCCGCGGCGGTGCTCTCGGACCGCTACATCCAGGACCGGCATCTTCCCGACAAGGCCATCGACCTCATCGACGAGGCCGCCTCGCGCATGCGAATCAAGACGATGACCGCTCCGCCGCGCCACCGCGAGCTGGAAGAGGAAATCGAGCGCGTGCGTGAAGAGAAGGAGGCGGCCATCGAAGCACAAGAGTTCGAAAAGGCCGCAAACTTGCGCGACAAAGAGCGAAAGCTGTCTCAGAAAAAGCGCGATCTCGAGGAAAAATGGCGCTCTTCAGAGCAGGTCGAGCAGCCAGAGATCGGCGAGGAAGAGATCGCCGACATCGTCTCCATGTGGACGGGCATCCCAGTCTTCAAGCTCACGGAGGCCGAGTCGCAGAAGCTCATCCGCATGGAGGACGAGCTCCACAAGCGGGTCATCGGGCAGCACGAGGCGATCATCGCCGTGTCCAAGTCGATCCGCCGCGCTCGGGCCGGGATCAAGGACCCCAAGCGCCCCACCGGCTCGTTCATCTTCCTCGGCCCCTCGGGCGTGGGCAAGACCGAGCTCGCTCGTACTCTCGCCGAGTTCCTGTTCGGCGACGAGGACGCAATGATCCAGGTGGACATGTCGGAGTACATGGAGAAGCACTCCGTGTCCCGGCTCGTCGGCTCGCCCCCCGGCTTCATCGGCTACGACGAGGGCGGCCAGCTCACGGAGTCCGTGCGCCGCAAGCCGTACTCGGTCGTGCTCCTCGACGAGATCGAGAAGGCGCACCCTGACGTCTTCAACATC
>WNGB01013021.1_pt1 | contig 11607 bp, 10 predicted proteins | sample 5400681 | NCBI WGS metagenome assembly WNGB01 (sample SAMN13153367, study PRJNA577476) | soil metagenome | isolation source: 115 cm soil or saprolite under grassland replicate 2 | place: USA:California | collected 2016-06-15 | reverse complement strand
GTCTCAAAAACCTTTGGGCGACAGCCCATGGGGGTTCGATCCCCCCTCCCGGCACCAATACTCCCGTTGCGCGCAACCGGCCCTGCACTCCTCAAGAGCTCAATGATCAAATCTTTCACGAACCGAATCTCGGACTCCATCTCAGTTTTGCGGATCGGGATCGTACGGATCACACGGAGCGCACGCACTCCAGGACCGCCCGACCCGGGGTCAGAGAGGCGATTCGGGAGCCCTCCATCTGTTCCTCACGGATGTCGTGATGGCGTTCATGACCGAGCCGGATCTCGCAACAGAACTCCGGGGTCTGCGGCCCGGAAGTGTTGTTCGTGTCGGCGTTTACATCGGGAGCAATTGAGGACTACGGTATCCAAATTGCTCGTGGCGAATGAGCCATGCTCTCCTTTTTGTCCGCCGGGAAGAACATACCCGGTCATATTGGCTCGGCTCCGCTAGACTCTTGGCGGATTCGGGCCGGCTAGTCGAATCCGCACGTCCCTAGAGGCCAGTTGCGTCGGCATTGTCCTTGCTTCTTGGAGTCGAGAAAAGAAGGAGGATTCGATGACCATCCCCCACGATTTGCTGGACGATCTCCGCAGTTCCCCGACGGACCTCGCCCGCATCGTTGAAGCTGTGGTTCGAGATGGACTTCCGTACGTATTGATTCCTGGGCAGGCCGTCAGATCCTGGGAACGTCGGGCGCCGGATCACTGGGGCAAGGTCGCCGACTGGTTGGCCGCGCACAACGTGGCTGTGGTCCAAGTGTGAGCCTGGAGCTTGGCCGCTTGCGCCGGTAGTGTGCGCGGCTTGAAACTGGTGGCGATGTTTGGAGCGTCTCCCGACCCCGCGAAGCGAGTCGCTGCCATGGATCCCGAGCGGATGCGCGAAGGGTTCCGCGTCCAGTCCCTGGCTCCGCTCGACCTTGGTCGCGCGGCGTCACTCGTCGTGGAAACGCGCGGCCGTCCCGACCCGGTGGTCGCTCAGGCGACGGCGCGGTTGACGCGCGCCTTCGAGGACGAGAAGCTGTATCTTGTGGAGCGTTGGCGATGAAGAAGGAACGGCGACCTATCGTGATCAGCCAGGTACGGCCGGCGGTCGACGACGGCCGGTATCCCGTGAAACGGGAGGTAGGCGACTGTCTCATGGTCACCGCCGACATCTTCAAGGAAGGTCACGACAGGCTGGCGGCGGTGATCCTGTACCGTCCGCAGGACGAACCCGACTGGCGGGAAGCGCCCCTACGGCTCGCCGACAACGATGGGTGGGTCGGCGCGTTTTCTCTCGAGGCCAACACCCGCTACTTGTTCACCATCGAGGCCTGGACGGACCGCTTCGGTTCCTGGGCAGACGACGTTACGCGACGCGCGGAGGGCGGCCAGGCGGATCTCACCAGCGAACTGCTGGAGGGCGCCCGGCTCGTCACTCAGACGCGGGCCCGTGCAACGGGGACCGATGCTACCCTCCTCGACGGCGCCTTGGCCCGAGGGGGGGCAGCGGACTCTCAGGATGCGCGGCTCGGCATCCTGCTCCAGCCCGCACTGCGAGAGGTGGTCTCCCGGCTGCAGGTGCGCCGGGACGCCACCCGATTCGACCGTGAGCTCGAGGTGGTGGTCGACCGGCCACGGGCGCGCTTCGCCTCCTGGTACGAGTTCTTCCCGCGTTCGCAGGCCCGGGTCCCGGGACGCCACGGCACTTTCGCCGACTGCATCGAGCGGCTGGCGGACGTGCAGCGCATGGGGTTCGATGTCGTCTACCTTCCCCCGATCCATCCGATCGGTCTGACGGGCCGCAAGGGGCCGGACAACGCCGTCACCGCGGCGCCGGGCGACCCCGGAAGCCCTTGGGCGATCGGCGGGCCAGAGGGAGGCCACACGGCCGTGCACCCGGCCCTCGGCACGCTCGAGGACTTCCGGCGCCTCGTGACCGCGGCCGAGCGGCTCGGGATGGAGATCGCGCTCGATCTCGCATTCCAGTGCTCCCCTGACCACCCCTGGGTACGTGAGCACGCGGAGTGGTTCTACCGGCGCCCCGACGGCAGCATTCGCTATGCCGAGAACCCGCCGAAGAAGTACCAGGACATCTTCCCGATCAACTTCGACTGCGAGGCCTGGGAGGCGCTTTGGGACGAGTTGCTGCGGGTGGTGCTCTTCTGGGTCGAGCAGGGAGTCCACACGTTCCGCGTCGACAACCCCCACACCAAGCCCTTCGACTTCTGGCGCTGGATGATCCGTGAGGTGCAGGACCGGTACCCGGAGGTGATCTTCCTGTCGGAAGCCTTCACCCGTCCCAAAGTCATGCGGGAGCTCGCCAAGGCCGGCTTCACCCAGTCCTACACTTACTTTACCTGGCGCAACTTCAAGGACGAGCTGACGGAGTACTTCCAGGAGCTCGTGGGGTCGGACATGGTCGAGTACTTCCGGGGGAACCTCTTCGTGAACACCCCGGACATCCTCTCCGAGGTGCTCCAGCGCGGCGGCACCCCCGCCTTCAAGATGCGCGCGGCCCTCGCCGCCACGCTCTCGCCGCTCTGGGGAGTGTACAGCGGCTTCGAGCTCTGCGAGGCGGCGGCCGTGCCTGGCTCCGAAGAGTACGCGGGCTCCGAGAAGTACGAGATCCGTGTCCGGGACTGGAACGCTTCCGGGAACATCGTGGGGTACATCACCCGCCTGAACGCCATCCGGCACCAGAACCCCGCGCTCCACGCCTACCGCAACCTCCGCTTCTACGCTTCCGACAGCTCTCACGTGCTCTTCTACGGCAAGATGACACCGGATCGCGACAATGTCGTCCTGGTCGCGGTCAATCTCGACCCCTTCGCCCCCCATGCCGCCACCCTCGCCATCCCGCTCGAGGAGATCGGCATTCCCGCTGGGGAGACCTACGAGCTCCACGAGCTTCTGACGGACCGGCGCCGCCTCGTCCACGAGGACACCCTCGCCGTCGAGCTGGATCCCCAGACATCGCCCGCGCACATCTATCGGGTGAGCCGGTGGCGGCGGCGCGAGCAGGACTTCCCCTACTTCCGCTGAGGAGCCGAGTGAGCGACCCCCTCTGGTACAAGGACGCCGTTTTTTACGAGCTGCACGTCCGCGCCTTTCAGGACGCCAACAGCGACGGCATCGGAGACTTCGCGGGGCTGACCAGTCGACTCGACTACCTCAAGGAGCTCGGCGTGGATTGCCTCTGGCTCCTTCCCTTCTACCCCTCGCCTCTCCGCGACGACGGGTATGACGTGTCGGATCACCGGGGAGTTCATCCCGACTACGGCACCACGGCCGACTTCGAGCGCTTCCTCGAGGCGGCCCATGCCCACGGCCTGCGGGTCATTGCCGACTTCGTCATGAACCACACGTCCGACCAGCACCCGTGGTTCCAGGACGCGCGCCGGGCCGCCGACTCGCCCTATCACGACTATTACGTGTGGAGCGACACGGACCAGCGGTATCGGGATGCCCGCGTCATCTTCGTGGACTCGGAGCCTTCCAACTGGACCTGGGATCCGGTGGCGAAGGCGTACTACTGGCACCGCTTCTTCCACCACCAGCCGGATCTCAATTTCGAAAATCCCGCCATGCGCCGCGACATGCTCGACACCATGAAGTTCTGGCTCGACCGGGGACTCGACGGCTTTCGCTGTGACGCCGTGCCGTATCTGTTCGAGCGGGAGGGCACCAACTGCGAGAACCTCCCGGAGACCCACGACTTCTTGCGGGAGGTCCGGCGCCACATCGATGCCCGATACGACGCACGCGTCCTGCTCGCCGAGGCGAACCAGTGGCCCGCCGACGTGCGGCCCTACTTCGGAGACGGCGACGAGTTCCACATGGCCTTCCACTTCCCGCTCATGCCCCGCATCTTTCTCGCCGTGCGCCGCTCGGACCGAAGGCCCATCACGGACATCTTCGTCCATACGCCCGAGATCCCGCCCACCTGCCAGTGGTGCCTGTTCCTGCGCAACCACGACGAGCTGACGCTCGAGATGGTGAGCGAGGAGGAGCGCCGCCGGCTGTACCACGCCTACAGCTCGGACCCGCGGATGCGGATCAATCTGGGGATCCGGCGGCGCCTGGCCCCGCTCTTGGACAGCGACCGCAGGAAGATAGAGCTCCTGACCAGCCTCCTCTTCACGCTGCCCGGCAGCCCCATCCTCTATTACGGCGACGAGATCGGCATGGGAGACAACATCTACCTGGGCGACCGGAACGGTGTGCGCACCCCGATGCAATGGACGGGGGATCGCAACGCGGGCTTCTCCAGGGCGGACGCCGCCCGCCTGTACCTGCCCCTGAACATCGACCCCGTCTACGGGTATCAGGCGATCAATGTCGAGGCCCAGCTCCGGACCCCGTCCTCGCTCTTGCGCTGGATGAAGCTCATCATCGGCGCGCGGAAGAAGACGCGGGTCTTCGGACGGGGCACCCTTCGCTTCCTTCGCTGCCTGAACGACAGCGTGTTGGCCCACGTGCGGGAATTCGAGGGGGAGACGGTGCTGGCCGTCCACAACCTTTCCGACGCCGCCCAGCCCGTCGAGCTCGATCTCCGCGCCTGGATCGGGCACACACCCATCGAGATGCTCGGCGAGACACGCTTCCCGGCTATACACGACCAGCCCTACTTCGTCAGCATGGCTCCCTACGGCTACTACTGGTTCCGCCTCCAGCCCCCGCGGCAGGAGACGATGCTCTATGACACTGAATATGTCCCTCTCTAGTCCCGCACAGGTCGTAGACTTCCTCGGCGGGGACGGGCTGGGCCCGCTCCGGACCTTCATCGAGCAGCAGCGCTGGTTCGCCGCGAAGTCGCGTGCCCTCCGCACCGTGGACATCGAGGACTGGGCGGCTCTCGATGCCGACCATCCCGTCCTGCTCCTCCTCGTGCGGTTGGACGGCGAACGCTACTATCTCCCCCTCGCTGTCTGCCCGGCCGCCGGCGCCGCCGCCCGCGACGTGATCGCGCGTATCGGCGATCGCGCGATCGTCGATGCCCACGAGGATCTCGGCTTTGTCCGTTCCCTCCTGAGCGCCTTGGCCTCGCGTCGCGAGCTGACCGGGCGCCGCGGCTCCTTCGTGTGCCGGTCTCGCGGCCGGCCGGGAGCGGCGGAAGGGCCGGAGGCCGCCCCGCGGGTAGCCGTCAGAATCTCGGGGGAGCAGAGCAATACCTCGGTGGTCGTGGACCGTTCGCTCATCGTGAAGTCGATCCGCCGGCCCCAGCCGGGAATCAATCCCGACGTGGAGGTGCTGGATTTCCTGGCGAGCCGGACGTGCTTTCTGAACATTCCTCCACTCATGGGGTGGCTCGAGTACCTGGACGCTCGCGGCCACGGAGCGACCCTCGCGGTGCTGCAGGGCTTCATCGAGAACACCGGCGACGGCTGGCGGTACGTGATATCGGGGCTCGAGGAGCTCTGTAGCTCGCTCGAGGGCGCCGGGGACCACGCGGTGGCCGAGCCGCACGAGGATCGGATCGCGACGCTCGCGGGTCCGCTGATCCGCGATGTGAGAGAGCTCGGCATCGTCACGGGCGGTCTCCACGCGGCGCTCGCCTCCGACCCAAACTCTCCGGCGTTCAGCCCCGAGCCGGTGACCTACGAGGATGTCGGGCGCTGGTGCGCCCGGATCGCCCGAGAGCTCGAGGAGGTCGCCTTCGACACCGTCGCGGGGCCGGCCCCGCCTCCCGGGCTCGAGATGATTCGGGAGACGCTCCGGGGCTCGGGCAGGCGCATCGACGCGTCCGTGGCAGACATGGGTCTCCTCGGCAGCTCTCGCACCCACAAGATTCGCTGCCACGGAGACTATCACCTGGGCCAGGTCCTCAAGACGATCGACGGGTTCGCCATCCTGGACTTCGAAGGTGAGCCGGCGCGCTCCCCCGAGGAGCGAAGCGGCAAGCGCCCGCCCCTCCGCGACGTTGCCGGCATGCTGCGCTCGCTGAGCTACGCGGTGCACGCGACGGCGTGGCGGCGTCCTCCCGAACGGCGCGCCGAGACACTCTTCCGTCTCACGGCCTGGGAGCAACATGCCCGCCGCGCCTTCTTCGAGGGCTACCGGCTGACCGTGGCGAACAGCCCTGCGCGGCTCGTACCACCCACCACCGGGGAGCTGGCCAGGGTCTGCGCCGTATTCGAGCTCGAGAAGGCCTGCTACGAGCTGCGGTACGAGCTCGACAATCGCCCCGACTGGGCACCCATTCCCGCCGACGGCATCCTGCACCTCCTCGAGTCCGCCCGGAGCTGACTTCCAGTGCGAGCGAAGAAGAGGCCGGGACCGACGTGCCAGAGGCACGACTCGCCGTCCACCACTGAGGAGGGCCCGTTATGCTGAGAAAGCTCATTATTCCGGCCTCGCCGGACCCTGCCGATCCTCGAACGAGCCTCGAACCGGAACGCATGTACATTCCGGCACTCGCGACGGTGCTCGTCACGTCGGAGGCGCCGGAACACCCTGTGGACTGCCTGTTCGATGGCCGCGATGGGCCCGGCGGCACCCGCTGGGTTGCCTCTGTTGACGGTGAGCAGGCGCTGATCCTCGCCTTCGACACGCCACAGACTATCCGGGAGGTGGGCCTCGAGACCGAGGAATCGCAGGTGAGTCGCAACCAGGTCCTTACCCTGTCCCTGTCACAGGACGGGGGCCAGACATACCGCGAGATTCTGCGTCAGGAGTTTAACTTCAGCCCCCCGGGGACCACGTTCGAGCGCGAGCGCTGGACGGTGCCCGCCGCTCGGGTGAGCCATCTGCGCGTCACGATACGGCCCGACAAGGGAGGCAACCTGGGCCGCGCCTCGCTGACGTCGCTGACGATTCGCTGAGGACGTGACCCTTACGGATTTTCAGTTCCGGCCCCATCAGGGAGTTTTCCGCCGTGAACATCCCGTCTGGCGTTCCGGCGCCCAGCGCGGCCGTCCTTTTCGCCAGCGGGGCGAGTGCCCTCGCGCTCCTTCGCCGCGGCCTTCGTAAGACGCGCTGAGCCGGGCGGCGGGCACGCACCCTCGTCGCACGGCCGCTGGATCGGTGAGTAGCGACTCGCCGTAGACGTGCTCAAAGTTCATTTCTCGCAGCATTGCCGTACGCAGGCGGTCAGAGTCTCGGACCTCTCGGTGTATGCTCTGGATCACCGAGATGACAATGCGTGTGCTCCTGACTTCGATCTGCCTCGGTCTCGTCTGCGCGGGTTGTAGCAGTCTCCCGACGCCGTGTCCGCCGCAGGCGAGTGCCACGGGAACGGGCTCCACCGTCTCGCAGGCAGAAGCGCGCGTGACGTGGAAGAGCGGGGGCTGTTCGGGTCACCCGCAGTGACAGAAGTCCACGGGGGAGGGGCTCTGTGCCGACCCATCAATCGCTGAGCGGAGCCTCGGACGACGAGCTCCTTCAACGGATGGTCCAGACCCATCCGGATCGCTTCGGTCCGCCCTTTTGGGAGTTCTTCACCGCTCACGTCGCTCCCGCGCTCCCGCCGGAGCCGGTGATCGTCGACCTCGGCTGCGGTCCCGGCCTTCTGCTGCGTGACTTCGGCGCCCGGCTGGCCAAGGCCGTGCTCCACGGCTATGACGTCACCCCGGCCATGGTTGCCTACGGCCGCCAGCTCGCGTTCACCGGCGCGCCGCCGACCTTTGCCATCCACGACGTGACCACGCATCCGCTGCCGCATACCGAGGGCAGCGTAGACCTCGTCAGCATGTCCTCGGTGCTGCACGTGGTCGACCAGCCCTTGCCCGTGCTGGCCGAGATCCGGCGGGTCCTCGCGCCGGCCGCGCTTTTTCTCCTGAACGACTGGATTCGCCAGCCCCTCTGCGCCTACTTGGCCTGGCGCAGGGACGTGCTTCAGGAGAGTCCGGCCGAGTCCCAGCGCCGCGGCTTCCGCCTCTTTCCCGTGCACAACAAGTACACGCCGGAGGACTGGCACTGGCTCTTGGCCGAGGCGGGCTTCACCGTGCGCTCGGAGACGCAACTGCGCACGTCCCACCGGATCATCGTGGCGGCCCGGCGTTGACAGACGGGACGAGGCGCCGGGTCAGCTCGGCTGCGGCCCGCGCAGAGTGAGGCGCCCGTAGATCTGGGTGTTCGTGCGTAACCGGTCGCGGACCTCGTCGGTGAGGGCCTCGGGCCGGAACCGCCACGACCAGTTGCCCTCGGCTCGACCCGGCGTATTCATGCGGCCGGCCGAGCCCACGCCGAGGACATCTTGAAGAGGCACGATGCTGATGTCGGCGACCGACATCTGGACGGCGCGGATGAAATCCCAGTTGATGTCCGAGCCGTCGGTGCCGAAATAGCGCAGGCAGCGGGCGCGCTCGAGGCGCTCCGCCTCGGTGGCGCTCTCGCCCGAGCGGTGCGCGAACCAGCCCACCACCGTGTCGTTGTCGTGCGTGCCCGTGTAGGCCACCACGCTCGTCGTGTACTCGTGGGGCAAGTGTGGACTATGCGGGTCGCCGTCCCACGCGAACTGGAGCACGCGCATGCTTGGGAACCCGAATTCGTCGCGGAGCTCGTGTACGTCGGTGGTGATGGTGCCGAGGTCCTCGGCGATGATGGGCAGGTCGCCGCCGAGCGTGTCCGTCATGGCGCGGAAGAGGGCGCGCCCGGGCGCCTCGATCCATGTGCCGTGCTCGGCCGTCTCGTGGTTCGCCGGCACTTCCCAGCACGCGGCGAAGCCGCGAAAGTGATCGAGCCGGACGACGTCCACCATCGTCAGGGCCGCGCGCATACGGTCGATCCACCACCCGAACCCGTCCTCGCGGAGCCGCTCCCAGTGGTAGAGCGGGCTGCCCCAGAGCTGACCGGTGGCGCTGAACGCGTCCGGCGGCACGCCCGCCACCACCGTGGGTCGCCCTTCCGCGTCGACCTTCCAGAGGCGCGGGCGTGCCCACACGTCGGCCGAGTCATGGGCGACGAAGAGCGGCATGTCGCCGATCACGCGGATGCCCCGCGCATTGGCGTAACTTTTCAGATCGAGCCACTGGCGGAGGAAGAGATATTGAAAGAAGCGGTGCGCCTCGATGCGGTCGCCGAAGTCCCGCCGTGCTTTGGCCATTCCCTCGGGCTCGCGGCGGGCCAGCGGGGGCTCCCACGTCCACCACGCCGCGCCGTCGTGACGGTCCTTGAGGGCCGCGAACAGCGCATAGTCGTCGAGCCAGGACGAGGTGAGGGCGAGCACGCGCGCATAGTCGCGCGCGAGCTCCTGATCGCCCTGCACGCGGCCCTTGAAGTGGTGAAACGCCTTCTCGAGCAACCCGCTCTTGTAGGCGATGACCTGGCCGTGATCGGTCAGGTCGACAGGGGATGCCGGCGGATGGTCGATATCGCCTTCATCGAGGAGCCCCATCGCCACCAGATTCCGGGGACTGATCATGTTCACGTTGCCCGCGAAGGCGGACGTCGACGCATAGGGCGAGTCGCCATAGCCCGGTGGCGCGAGAGGCATGATCTGCCAGTACGTCTGGCCGGCGCCCGCGATGAAGTCGACGAAACGCCGGGCTTCCCCACCGAAATCGCCAATGCCGAACGGCCCCGGCAGGCAGGTGGGGTGCAGGAGAACGCCGCTCGACCGCTCGAATCTCACGGGGTGCTGGGCGCCTCGGTCGCCCGGGAGGATCGAGTGTTGCTTGTCTGCGCGCCAGCCACGGGGGTCGCGGCGGCTAAGAATTGTGCTCGGCGCTCGAGCGGCGGTGAGCATGGGCCCTCACCATGTATCCTCCGCTTTGTAGCACGACTTGCTCCGGTACGAAGGAGAGACCTCCACCGCCTGCTTGGCGGGTCCCCGGCATACGCATCGACGTCCGACCGCGAAGTCGGGCGGTTCTACCCGGTACACGATTACGGCCGGTACACACGGCAGGCGTTCAGGACTTCGTGTTCTGACGCACGAAGGCCTGGGTGCGGCGCCAGGCGTCGGCCGATGCCTCGGCGAACTCCGTGTACTTCCGGTCGAAGAAGCTGTGGGGCGCGCCCGGGTAGGTGGTCGACTCGTGCTTGACGCCCGCCTTCCGGCACGCGGCATCGAATTCGGTGACGGCGCTCTCCGGAATGCCTTCGTCGGCCCCGCCGAAAAGGGAGAGCACGGGGCTCTTGTAGCTCGGAACGGCATCGATCGGGCGCGGCCGATCCGGCCAGCGCTTGAGGCCGAGCGGCCAGCCGTAGAAGCCGATGACGCCGGCGTAGCCGAGCCCGCTCGCCGCTTGAAGGTACGATAGGGCGCCCCCGAAGCAGAAGCCCACCGAGAAGAGTGAGCGCACGCCTCCGCCCTCGGGTGTGCGCAGGTACGCCGCCGCGGCCGCGATGTCGGCCTGGAGCGTGTCCGGCTGGGTCAGGGGTACCAGCGCCATGAAGTCGAACGCGTCACTGCGGTCGTCGCTGGGCGCCGTCCGTCCAAAGAAATCGATGGCCACGGCGTCCACTCCGACTTCAGCGAAGCGGTCGGCGAGCTCCTTGTAGTACGTGTGCAAGCCGCGTACGTCGGGAATGACCACCATGCCCGCGCCCGTGGGCGCGGCGGCGCGCACGGCGTACGCCATGAAGCGCGTACCGTCCGCGGAGGTGAGCCGGAGATCACGGCCGCCCGCCGAGCCGCCGGCGATGGGAGCGATCGGAGGTCGGGAGTCGTTATCGACACACATGAATTGGCACCTTACCGGGGCATCAGCTCGCCGTCAAGCGGTCGTCATGTCGCGGCACGCCGGCCGCCGTAGGCCTCGCTCGGAGCATAACGGCTGTCTTCGAAGAGCCGCTTGGCCCGGGAGTCCACCACGCGCTTCCCGTTCGCCAGCGCCGTCTCGGTGAACTCCCCGTCGGGCCGCGGCTCGTCGTCGAACCTGCCGAGGGTATCGACCCCCCGCAGGAGCATGGCGGACTCGCGGCCGCGCGGCCGCTCCGCCCACGTGGGCACCATCTCGACGAGGAGGAGGAAGCGCCGGTCGGGACCGACATTGACGGACGAGCCGTGGACGAGCGAGTTGTGGAACATCACCATCTCGCCGGGCTGGAGGACGAAGTCCACCGCCTTCGATTCGTCGAAGGGGTCCGAGATGTACTGGCTCCGTGCTCATGGCCCGGATCGGCGACAGGTATCCCTGCTCCTCGAAGTCCCGCACCTGCTGTTCCGTGAGTACCTTGGGCATCTCCACTCTCCTTCGAGTCGTGGCGCGCCGTGCCGGCCGCCCCGGTGAGCGATCGGGCTTCTACGAGTGCCGGCGAACCCGGCACGAGCTCGTAGCAGACATGTTCGGGGAAGCCCCCCGATAGAAGGGCACGCTCATATCGCTCCCCGAGGGTGGTGCCACGGCGTACCCGGAACGGCGAAGGGGCCAGCGAGGAGACGCTGACCCCCCTGGGACGCTGTATTGATACCGTACCGCGCGATCACCGTCAACCACGGGTGCCGTCGCGAAGGGGCTTGGCGGGCTCTTCTGTGTCTGTGACGAAAAGGTGACCCGGTAAAACGGGGAGTCTGCTCTCCAGCTTCGCCGCTTGTCACATCCGTGAGCCTCGATTCCGAGCCCGGTCGCTCTGGCACAACCATTGCGCTTCGATGGGGGCAAATGGAGATTCTCCAGTCATTCGTTGAGCACTTTACCTATCTCGGAGTGTTCCTCGTGCTCCTGGCGGGCGGCCTGGG
>WNGB01020886.1_pt1 | contig 11608 bp, 8 predicted proteins | sample 5400681 | NCBI WGS metagenome assembly WNGB01 (sample SAMN13153367, study PRJNA577476) | soil metagenome | isolation source: 115 cm soil or saprolite under grassland replicate 2 | place: USA:California | collected 2016-06-15 | reverse complement strand
TGCGGACCGACCCGTTCACCCGCGCCGCGGCCCGGATGCCAGGTGCACGCCACACCCAAGGCGGCCACCCGCCCAGTGCCGACCACCAGACCAAGCGCCTGGGCCACCGGCGACCATCCCGGCCCACCCGGCGCTGGGAACCGCAAGCCGCCAAGCTCGCCAGGGTCGACGACATCGACGTCCAGGTGCAGATACAGCGGCCCATCCGGCAGCGCGCCAGCCGACAGCTCAGCAACCTCGTGCCGGCGGATCGCGGCTCCCTGCAGGTAGCCCACCTCGGGCGGATCCAGGTCGCGGGCGCCGACCAGCACGACGCGCTCCTCGCCCACGGCGCGCAATCCCAGCGGCGCGGCGATCAGCTCCGGCCGGTACCCGACCAGGATGCGCACGATCGCGGGGTCCAGGCCCGACCGCTGCAGCCCGGCGAGCGTGCCAAGGGAGGTGGTGCAGTCCCCCGACACCACCACCGGCCGCTGCCTGCCAGCGAGGGTCTCCGCGACGATGGCGGCGACCGAGTCGTACAGGCAGGCCAGGCGAGGCGAGACGTCGCCGTCGGGCAGCTCGACGGTGACCGTGGTATCGGGCGTGACCGGGACGTCGAGATCGGGCAGGAGCTGGTCAAGGTGGTAGGGCACCAGGATGCGCCGCATACGCGCCACGCTACCATGCCGCCCGACCATCCTGGAGTGACCACACGTTGTGGCCCGCCGATCATCGCACCCAGGCAGTCGCCGACGGGCGCGTCGCCAGCCCGGAGCTCACCATGGACTGGTCGCCGTCCTCAGCGCCGACCACACAACGGCGGGCCGGGTTGCCCGGATGCTCACGCAGGCCGCCGAGGCCTCGCCGCTGCACCGGGTCGTTATCAGGCGGGCACTGATCGCGTCGGTGTCCGCTTGGAGAACGCAGGGGCCCGCACCGAGATGCGCCTTCCTCACCCTGCTCGACGAGCTCTGCGCCGCCGACCGGACCGGCATGCCCGGCGACAGCGCTCGGGCAGAGCTGACGGAGCTGACCGCTGGCAGGTCCAAGTCCGCCAGCCTGGCACGAAGCCTGCTCGCCCGGCCGGTCGCTGCCGAGGACTGGTCCTCTGAGGCAGCCGCCCTGGCCCTGTCCGGACGGATCGAACGGACCGACCGGTGGGTGTGCCAGGCAGATACGGCGCCGACCGAAACCTGACCGCACGGCAAGCCGGGACAACATCCAAACCGCCGGGCCGTTACCCACGCCTGATCACAACGCTGGCGCTCTGAGCAGGGGTGTCGCGCCCGGCCCTCGATCTCGAACGCGCGAGCAGGGCCCGGGTGAGATCGCTCACAGATCGCTGACAGCCTCATCGCCGTGGGGGGACCTCGTAATTCTCGGCCCTCGGCGTGGCTGCCTGGAATATGGTGGTTACGCTCGGGGGTCTGTAGTACGGTCTAGGCGCCGGCCGCGGGACTTCGGTGCGACTTCCGGAACCCGCCTCTGAAGCGATGCTTCGCAGCTCGTGCCCCCATTCCCCGGCCGGCTCTCCTTCATGAGCATCGGGGTGGTCGCGACGACGGTGCAGGAGCGGCTTGCTTGCGAGGACGTCGTCCTGTTTGTGAACGCGGCAATCACCTCCACCGGGCAGCGCGAGTTCCGGTCCGGCGCCGCCGACCAGCACATCTCGGTCCACTTCCTGCACCGCTACATGCTGGGCAACTACCGTGACCTGTACGCGGCAACTCTGGCGCTGGACATCAACGACTTCAACGCCGCCCTGGTCGCCTGCAACCTGCTGCAGACGCCGGGGGGGACGCCGGTTGTGCAGCGCCGGCTTGAGGGGCGCCTGATCGCCCGCCGGCTGGAGCAGATGCCGCCACAGCGAGTGCACGCGCTATTCAGGGAGCTGGGCCGGCTGCGCGTGAACAACCGCCGAACAAGGGCGATCATCCGGGACTGGCTCGCGGCCCGTCCCGATCCAGGGTTCGACGCGGTGAAGTACCGGGCCGCAGTCAAGGCGGCGAGCCGGCACGCCCACCTGCGACACGCCGGTGAGCTGGGCACGTTCCTGTTCGCCCCGCACCGGCAGACGCGCTATGACACCCCGATCCTTGAAACCTGGCGGCGCGCGCACTACACCACGGCCGCCCTGTACAAGCTGCCCTACACGGTCGCCGAGGGGCTCGCCGCCAAGCACGGGATCGACCGCGTGCTGTTCCTTGAGCGCATCGCGCCGCGGTTGACACGCCAGGAGCGGCTGCGGCTGCAGGCGTCCGCCGACCGGCACGCGGTCGGCGTCGAGGCGGACCTCGCTGCCCTGCCGCTCACCCGGCTCGCCTCGTACGTGCTGGGGCTGCCGCGGGATGAGCGGAAGGAGCGCCGCGCCGAGCTCGGCGCGGCGCTTCGGGCCGTCGCCCGCCGTGCGGTGGGCCGGCGCGCCGGCACCTGGGGCCGGGTGGTGGCGGTGCTCGATGACAGCTTCTCCTCGTCTGGCTCGACCGAGAAGCGGCGCCGTCCGCTCGCGGTCGCGCTTGCGGCCAACTACCTGCTCGAGGCGCTCGCCGAGGCGTACACGGGGCTGTGGCTGGCGCATCGGGGCGACCCGCTGCTGGTCCACCCGATCGGCCCAACCCCACTGGGCGACCGCGTCCTTGACGCGCTTCAGCGACGGCCGGATCGGCTCGTGATCGTCTCGGACGGTTGGGACAACGCCCCGCCGGGCCAGGCGGCCGAGGTCCTCCGGGTGTGGCGGGAGCGCCTCGACCCGGAGGGAAGCACGAGCGTCGTCCACCTCAACCCGGTGTTCGACCCGGTGTTCGACGCGAACGACTTCGACGTGCGCCGGCTCGCCCCCGGGATCCCGACGGTCGGGGTTCGCGACGCCGAGGACGCCCCTGCCCTTGTCGAGCTGGCCCGCTTCTCGGAGGGGACGGCAGGACTTTCGGAGCTGCGGGCGCACCTGGTCGAGCGGGTTGACCGCTTCCTCGCGACCGGTGCCGCCCGGCCCGAGCGGGCAGGGGCACCGTGACCACGGTCCCGACCGGCATCGACCTGACCGGGCTCCAGTTTGCCCCGTCGCAGACATGGGGAGCGAACCGGCTCGTCCCGCTACTGCGCGCCGAGCCCATCACCGACCTTCGGCTGCACCCGAGGCTGTACGGCGAGGAGCTCTCGGTCGTGCTTGTTGAGCCGCGTACCGTCTATGTGTCGTACGTGCCGCACTCGTTCGTCGCCACCTGGACCGGCGACGGTCAGCCGGCGGCTGCCTACGGCACGCAGCTGCGCGACCCGCTCGCGACCAGGAAGGCGCCGTGCTGCGTCCCGTTGCGGTTCCACCGGCGGATGGGCCTGCGGTTCCTGCCGCAGCACCTCGCGCTCGAGGGCTATCTGGCGCTGCACTTCGGCGGCCCGGAGGTCGCCTGGGAGGAGTGGTCGCGGCGAGCCATCGCCCAAGGCCTCTCCCCGCGCTGCGAGGCGGCCTACGTCGGCGCCGAGGTCCCGGGCCTCGACGAAGCGCTGCGCGTTTTCGAGATCCATCCCGGTCAGTGCGGCATGCTGATTTTCGTCGCAGACGCCCTGGCCGGCGCTTTCGTGGTCCCGCACCCGGACGATTACCGCGCGTTGCACGCGACGCTCCTTCAGGACCTCTACGGCGAGCTGCTGTACCTGTACGCGCAGGTCCCCGGCCCTGTCAACGAGCCGCATCCCGGCGTCGACGCAGCCAGGGTGCAGTCGGTCGCGGACCTGCGGATCGAGCTGGAGCGGGCGCGGGCGGAGTGGACGGCCCTCCATGCCGTCATGGCGGCTGGCCTGTTCGAGCACGCGGACCTGGCCTTCGAGCGGGTGTACCGGATGGGCCGGTTCACGCTCTGGCGGTTCCTGCCGTCGTTCGACCTGCATGGCGAGAACCACATCGGCGAGTCCATCACCGACCGGGAAGGCCGTCTCGCCTACCTCAAGACGTTCCGGCTGTCAGTCGCCCAGACCCGGCGAGGCCACCTGCTCGCTAGCCTCGCCGCCCACGGATGGGAGCTCGACGCGACCGCCGAGGCCCTCCGAACCGACCGTGCCAGTCTCATCCTGCGTCTTGACCGTGCAGGCTTCGGGCACATGCTGCGCCAGGACATCCTCGACGCCTGCCGCAGCCGCAACCGGTCCCAGCGCAGGTAGCCCCGGCGACCAGGCGGCTGTGCGAGCACCGCCAGCGGGTTGTTGAACTCTTGGCGTCAGCCCGGCCCCGCGCAGGTCGCGTAGGGCCGGGCTGGTCGGGTCGTCTCAGTTCTTGAGGTCGGTCAGGTCGACGATGCGCTGGGCGGTCGGGTCGCCACCGTCATGGAGCGCCGTGACCACCACCTCCTCGTTCTTGGCGACCGAGCCGATGCCGCCCTCGTCGCCGTGGACAATGGTGTCGCCGTTCACCACATACCGCTTCGTGAACCCGTCGGAGCTCTTGAGCGTGATAGATGACTTGGTGACCTCGGTCACCTCACCCCGCTGGAACAGCCTCGTCTGGGTCCCGCCGTCGTCGGTGGCCACCACGCACTCGCCGTGCAGCGCCTGCCCGGAGCCGGCGAACCAGCCGGGACCGAATCCAGGCCCGCCCCACCAGCCACCGTAGGGCCAGGCATCGTGGGTGCCAGCGACCGCTTCGGCGACGCTGGGCGCGGGCGCGGCGTTGCCGTTGCCGGCGGCAGCGGCCCAGCCGACTACCCCCAGCGTGATCGCAGCGGCGACGCCGAGTGGGACGAGGACCCGCCACGCAATCGCGCGGCGGCGGGGCGGATCGGGAGCCCGGACAGCAGGCGCGCCGCCAGGGTCACCTACCGAGCTTGGGTCTTCGCTCATGGGCCGTCTCCTTTCGTTCAGCACGTCAGGTCACACGACCATGGTCGGCACCGTCCCCGTCCCTGTCGTCGGCTCGGCGGCGGCTCTGTCCGTACTCAATGCGAGTTAGGCGGAGCACGCGCGAGTGCGTCCCTGGGAGTACTGGAGCGTCCCCGCGGCGGTGGTGACGAGCGATGCGGAGCGGCTGTGGGAACAACGCTGGACGCTGGGCTGGGCGAGCGGGCTCAGGCCCCGCCAAGGTAGGAGTCGTCCAGGAGGGAGCCGAGTGACCTGAGCGGAGCGCTCGCGAACTCTTCGTCCGAGTCCTGGCCCAGCGCCCTCACCGATCGATCCCAGGTCAGGGCGCGGGCGATCTTGCCCACCCGGCAGGCGAGCTCGAGCGCCTCGACGAGCTCGGCGTGCGGCGCGAGGTCGCTGAACACCTCGAGGTACGCGTCCCTCAGGCGCAGAATCTGCGGGTCGTCGCGGTCGACCTTGAGGGCATAGAACTGCATGTATCCGAGCGCCACGAGCATGCTCGAGAACGGATGTGCCACCACGCCGTCCCCCCAGTCGTAGAACCTCGCCTGCCCGGCTCTGGTGAGGAAGATGTTCCAGGGGTGCAGGTCGTTGTGGTCGATGCTCGGCGACCCGGATAGGGCGGCCAACTGGTCGCACCATGAGGTGACGGTCTCGCCCAGCGCGGCCACCTGCGTGTAGATCGCTCTGTCGGCTGGGGCGCCCCGTCGCTCGACATGCCCACCGATGGCCTCGAGCGCTTCCTCGAAACGGCTTGGCATCATCGGGGCGCGCATGTCGGCGACGCCGAGGGCCAACAGGTTGTCGGCATGCGGCGCGAGGTCGCGTTGGAGTTGCCCGTACTGGGGCAGGGCAATCGCCATCGCGTCGCAGAGTTCGGTCCCGGTGAGGCGCTCTCCAATCGGCGTGCCGCCGTCGGGAAGCACGATCCAGCCGCGGACGGCATCGGCCGCGATGGGACTGAGCACGTGGTCCGGAGCAATCCTTTGGAGGAGTTGGTAGAGCCCCACCTCGAAGGCCGTGCCTGGGCCGGCCGCCTTCAGCCAGACCGGACCGTGGGTGGTCGGTGCCTTGAGTACTGTCCCCCACGGCCGCAGGTGTGGTTGTTTGACCTCGCCGGTGCGCTCGATGCCGGCGGCTGCAAGCTGCTCGTCCAGCCACGACACCGCCAGCTCACGCCACGACGCCGACGACCACAGGTCGCTGCCGGTGCCGTGGTCGGGACCTGCACGCTTTGCTGGCGTGGTGCTCATCGTCCCAGCATAGTGTCGGCGCGGGCCGCCAAAACACCAGGAAGTTCCCCGGCAGTTGACCGGCGACTGGCCGGTTCCTCTCGCCCGGGGTGACGCTGGGGAATTTCGCACTCACTTAGCGCGAGGTTGGGTGATGCCAGCCAAGTGTTGCATGACGCCCGGGGTCACAAGGCTGTGGCAGGATCGCCAGGAGCGGTCGGAAGTGGTCGGATGCGGAGGACGAGCATGACCGAGCGACCAAGGGACGGCGCCGCGGCGAGCCAGATGGACTTTGGCACATTGCTGCGCGCCTACCGGGAGGGCGGGTTGCTGTCGCAGGAGCAGCTGGGCGAGCGGTCAGGGCTGAGTGCACGCACGATCGGTGACCTGGAGAGAAGGGTCCGCCGCCCACGGGGTGGGTCGGTGCGGCTGCTCGCCGATGGGCTTGGGCTGGTGGGGCGGGAGCGCGAGCGGTTCGAGGATGCGGCACGCTGGTCGTTCTCGGCTGGGCAGCCCGCAGCCCGACCGGTGTCGCGCGTGTCCGAGGCCGCTCCCCCGCACCAGCTACCGCCAGACGTTGCCGACTTCGTGGGTCGCGCCGAGCTGGTGGCCGAGCTCCGCGGGTGGCTCGCGCGCTGGCCAGACGGTGTGGCTGGGAAGGCCGAGGGGGCCGCGGTGGCGGTCTCCGCGGTATCTGGCAAGGCGGGTGTGGGCAAGAGCACGCTGGCGCTCCATGTCGCCCACCAACTTGCCGCCGAGTTCCCGGACGGGCAGCTGTACGCGAGCCTTCGTGGCGCCGACGCCGCAGGCGTGGCGCCGCTGGAGCCGGCAGAGATCCTTGGTCGGTTCCTGCGCGCCGTAGGCGTGGACGGCGGCGCGATCCCCACCGAGGTGGCGGAGCGCGCGGCGCTGTACCGCAGCCGCCTTGCCGGCCGGCGGGTGCTGGTGGTGCTGGACGACACCGCCGGCGAGGCCCAGGTCCGTCCGCTGCTGCCCGGCAGCCCCGGCTGTGCAGTGCTGGTTACCAGCCGGGCGCGGCTGGCGGGGTTGGCGGGCGCCCGGCTGGTGCACCTGGACGTGCTGGACGGCGAGCAGGCGGTGGAGCTGCTGGCCCGGATCGCCGGACCCGGGCGGGTGGGGGCCGAACCGGCGGCGGCCAGCGCGATCGCGGCCGCCTGTGGTGGGCTGCCGCTGGCGGTGCGGATCGCGGGGGCGCGGCTGGCGGCTCGCCCTCACTGGTCGCTTGGCCGGATGGCGGACCTGCTGGCCGACGAGCACGGCCGGCTCGACGAACTCGCCCATGGCGACCTGGAGGTGCGGGCCAGCTTGTCGCTGAGCTACCAGGGGCTGGGTGAGGAGCAGCGCCGGCTGTTTTGCCGGCTGGGGCTGCTGGACGCGCCGGATGTGGCCGCCTGGGTCGCCGGAGCGCTGCTGGACCGGCCGGTTGCCGAGGCGGAGGCGCTGCTGGAGGACCTGGTCGACGCGCAGCTGGTGGACGTGGCCAGCTGGGATGTGACCGGGCGGCCGCGGTATCGCCTCCATGACCTGGTCCGCCTGTTCGCCCGCGAGCGCGTCCACGCCGAGGAGCCGGTCGAGCGGCGACAGGCGGCGCTGGAGCGGGCGCTGGGCGGCTGGCTGGCCCTGGCCGAGCAGGCCGACCAGCGGCTCCCGGTCGGCTCGTTCCCGTTCGGAGGTCGCAGTCCGGCCTCTGGCTGGCGGCCGGAGCAGGCCGTGGCCGACGAGCTGCTCGGCGACCCGTCGGCCTGGATGGAAGCCGAGCAGGCGGCGTTGTTGGGCGCGATCGGGCAGGCCAGCACCCCCGATCCGGCGGCCATGACTGCAGGGGCGGTGGCGCCGGCCGAGCTGGCATGGCAGCTGGCCGGAGCGACCACCGGGTTCTTCTGGTTGCGCGGCTGTCGCGACGACTACCGGCGCGCCTGCGAGCTCGCCCTGATCGCGTCGCGGCGGGCCGGGGACCGCCGCGGTGAGGCCTGGATGCTCACCGCCCTGGCCTGGGTGGCCGTCGATCAGATGCGCTTCGGGGAGGCCATGGCCCTGGCCGAGCAGGCCTGCCTGCTCCATCGGGAGGTCGGCGAGCGCCGGGGCGAGGCCTATGCCTTGCTCAAGGTCGTCCACGCGCATGAGCATTGCGGACGCTTCGTCGAAGCGGTCAGCCAGCTTGAGCACGCAGCGGAGCTGTACGAGGAGCTCGGCGATGACCACGGCCGCGCATGGGTCCTGCACACCCTCGGCAGGGTCCACCACAAGCAGGGCAGGCTCAGCGAGGCCGCCACCGACCTGGAGCGGGCGCTGACCACCAGTCGCCGGGCAGGTGACCGGCGGACGGAGGCGACGGCCCTCCAGGAGCTCGGACTGGTACACCACAGCCTGGGCCAACCCGGCCAGGCCACCGCCCTGCTGCTGCAGAGCCTGCGGCTGTGCTGTGAGTCCGGCGACAGGCTCGGCGAGGGCTGGGTGCTCCAGGACCTGGGTGACGTGCGGCTTCGCCAGGGCGCCTGCGGGAAAGCGGCATCCACGTTCGAGCAGGCATTGCACATCTTCCGCCGGCTCGGCGCGCGACGCAGTGAGGCGAGCGTGTTGTGCAGCCTCGGCGAGCTGCACCATGCACAGGGACGCCTGCGGCAAGCCCGGGCCTGCCTGGATGCGGCCGTGGTCATCCAGCGAGAGCTCGGGCTGACGCCCCGGCTGGCAAGGACACTGGCCACCCTGGCCAAGGTCCAGGCCGCCACCGGCGACCACGCGGCCGCCCGTCAAAGCCGGCGCGAGGCGCACAGGTTGTTCCAAGCCCTCGGGATGCCAATGCCGGACGATGACGCCAGGGCCGTACGACCCGTCCAGCTACCCGCCGCGACCCTACCGTGACTTCCGCGACAGCAAGAAAAGCCACCCGGTGCCCGCACAATCGCCGGCCTGCTCGCCCTCCGCGACCAGGGATTCCTTAAGCGGCCAGGGGAGCGCGATAGACGTCCCCTGCGCGCCGGTGCTCGATCTCGCGTGCACGGCTCGGGCACAGCGCTCGAGGTACACAGCAGCACTCCCACAAGACCTAACGGAGTCCTGCCAGCGCGATCGGATCGGCTGCGGTCGCAGACCTACCCATCGGCCAAGACGGCGTAGGCGCGAACCGGGAAGGTGCCGATGCCGACGACCTGGGGCGGGGCGGCATGGAAGCGAAAACCGTTCGGGGGGAGCTGGTCAAGCCCACACAGGTGCTCCACGATCGGGATGCCAGCCGCCAGCAGCGCGGTGTGCACCGGGCGCGACGGGCCGCTGGTATCGTCGATGTTGACCGAGTCGATCCCGACCAGTCCGGCCTGCTGCTCGACCAGCCAGTCGGCCGCGGCAGCGGTGAGGAAGGGGCTGCCGGTGCCGTAACGCTCGGTGCCCCAGTAACGGTCCCAGCCGGTATGGACCAGCACGGCTCGGCCGCCAACGTCGTAGGTGGCCAACGCGTCGCGGTCGATCACGCGCCGCCCAGCACCGATCCGCACCACGACGCCGTCCAGGTCGGCGACGCTCTGGAGGGGCAGGCCGGCCACGTCGGTCGCGCCGGCGAAGCGGTGGAACGGGCTGTCCAGGTAGGTGCCGGTGTTGGCCACCATCGAGATGCGTCCGATGTGGAATTCGGTGCCTGGCCCGTAGCGGGCGGGGGAGGCCTCCCTGGGGAGGTAGTCGCTGATCTCGGGTCCAGGTAGTCCCGGATAGGTGATCATGCCGTGGTGGATCTGGTGGCTCAGCTCGATGAGCCGCCGCGGCCCCGAGCGGGGCGTATCCGACGGCGCGTCCGCCGGCCCGCCGGACGTGGATCCAAGACCATGCGCAGCTCTTTCCGCAGGTCGTTCCATAGTGTCCCCTTGGGTGAAGTTACGGTAGCTACAGACAAATCCGCACTATGCCGAGGCCCTGTTCAGTGCTGGTGTTCGGTGGTTCTTGGGAGTCTCATCGGGTTGATGCTCGCGGGGACCGAAAGAGGTCGGCGAGGGGGGGCAGATCAGCGGGCTGGGGGGCGGACAGGTAGGGGAACGCCGGGGTGGCGTGGCGTGGGGCGGAGGCGCTGCCGAGCGTCGACCCGGCGAGCACGGCGACAGCGATGTCGAAGGCGTTGTCGCCAAGCGCCCGCCCGTTGCCGTCGCCGGGGTGGAAGGCGGCGGGCTGACCGGGCCGGTAGGTGAGCACGTCAGGAAGAAACGCCGCCGTCACCCGCTCGGCGTGGCCGTCAGGATCCGACAGCCCGGCCAGACGGGCGACGGTACCGGCGATGCGGCGGACCCGCTCGCCGTGGGTGTCCCGGTCGGCGGCCGGCGCCCCGGTGTTCAATGCATCCACATCCGCGTCCGGAGGGTTGAAGAACAGGGGGCGGAGCATGGCCTGGCCGACGCGGCTGACCTGTCGTTGCCCGGCAGGGCCGGCGAGGCTGATCCGTGCCCACAGGGCGATCCGGATGCCGCCGAGGGCGGCGTCGGGCAGTTGCAGCGCGACGGCGGTCACATCGCGGCCGGCGAACAGGTTGCTGGGTGAGGCAGTGAAGACCTCGGGGGCGTAGCGCCCTTCGGCCAAGGCTTGGAGGAACCTGCCGATGGCGATTCCGTCGCCGTTGAAGGGGTCGGCGGCCAGCCCGGCCCAGGCCAGCCCGTTGCCGTCCAGGGAGAACACCGCACCGGTGCGGCCCTCGCCCAGCGCTGTCCCCGCCGTGCCGTGGGGGGCGGCGGGGCCGTCGGCGCGGAGGATCCGAACCTGTTGCTCCCCGTTGTCGTCGGGCGCGGTGAAGGTGATCCGCAAGGCGAGGTCCTCGCTGGTGCCAGCGTCGCTGGCCACGACGAATTCGTAGAGCGCGTCGGGCCGAAATGTTGTCGGGGAGGAGCGGCCGGCGTCGGGGTTGACGGTCAGGATGAGCGCGGTGGTGCCGGGCGCGGCCGGGAAGGCGTACAGGTCACATGGGTTGATGCGGCCGTCGGCGCGGGCGGCGGTGCTGTCGAAGTGGTGCGACACGGATGGGTCTCCTTCGTTCGAGGTCATCACGCACTCGCATCGGCGACGCTGGCACGGCCGAGCGCGGGCCGTCCAGGAAGGAGACCGGACGAAGACCGGCAATTTCAGCGGCATTCGCCCCCTGTGGGTGCCGTTGACGCTGTTGCGTTCTCAGGAGAGAGACAGGGTCGGCACCCTTAAGGTATCGGTGTATCGGATACCGGCGCCTCACTACCACCCTGGCGCTCTGAGCAGCGGCGGCCCAGCGGTTCTTTGAACGGGCCATTGGCACCACCAAGGTCACGCCGGTTGAGGTCGCCACCGACCGGGCAGCGACCTATCCGATCGTGCTGCAGAAGCTGGCGCTGGCAGCCTGGCACCGCACCGAGCGGTACCCTAACGCGGATTTCCACGCAGGTTGTTCGGCGCAACCTTTTGCGGTGATCACCAGGCGAGCAGCCGGGCCATAGATGCCGCGAGCTGGTATGACGCGTCCCGGCACGGGCGGTCCTGGCGAGGGATCGTGGTCGTATCCGGCTGCTGAATCACATTGAGGT
>WNGB01013986.1_pt1 | contig 11608 bp, 10 predicted proteins | sample 5400681 | NCBI WGS metagenome assembly WNGB01 (sample SAMN13153367, study PRJNA577476) | soil metagenome | isolation source: 115 cm soil or saprolite under grassland replicate 2 | place: USA:California | collected 2016-06-15 | reverse complement strand
GGCCTCGTGCTCGCAGCGGAGCGTTACGACGGCCCCGAGCCCGTCAACCTCGGGGCGGGCAAGGAGATCTCCATTCGCGAGCTCGCCGAGCTCGTCGCGGACGTCGTCGGCTTCCAGGGCAAGATCGTGTGGGACACGTCGATGCCGAACGGCCAGCCGCGCAGAAGCGTCGACGCGAGCCGCGCACGCGACCTGTTCGGCTTCGAAGCGCGGACGCCGTTGCGCGAGGGGCTCGAGCGCACGGTGGCCTGGTACCGCGAGCACGCGGGCGCGGTCGCCTCCGCGCACGCTTGACGGCCGGAACCGCCGCCGCGCCGGCCCGGCTCGACGCTGCGCTCGTCCGTGCACGCCGCGCCTGGCAGGTCGTGGCCGGGGTGCGGCCCATCTACGTACTCGGGGCGCTGGTCGGGGTGCAATGGATGGCGGTACTCGCCCTGGCGCTGACCGTGCGGCACAACGGCTGGCTCTACTACGCGGGCGGCGACCAGCTCTGGCACTACACCGGTGCATACCTGCTCGCGCACGGTCATCTCCCGCCGGCGTACGTGGGTTACGGGTGGTCGATCCTCCTCGCCCCTGTTGCCGCGATCGCGGGCCCGAACCTCGTCTCGGCGCTCCCGGCGATGGTGCTCTTCAACACGCTGGTGCTGCTGCCCGTCGCGCTGCTGTGCATCTACGGGATCGCGGCGCGCATCGCCGGCCGCGTCTTCGGCTACTTCGCCGCGGCGCTCTGGATCGCGATCCCCTACCTCGGCATCGTCTTCGTCGAAGCGGGCTACCACCAGAAGTACACGGAGCTCACGCTGCCCCAGTCGCTCGGGCTGACGTCGGTGCCCGACTTTCCGTCGACGGTTGCGCTGATCGTCTCCGCGTACCTCTGCCTGCTGGCGCTCGACACTCCTCGCTGGGAGATCGGCGCACTGGCCGGACTGGCAGCCGGCTACTCGATCGCGATCAAACCGTCGAACGCGATCTTCCTGGTGGCACCGGCGCTCCTGCTGCTCGTCGAGCGCTGGCGAGCCGTCCTCTCCTTCGCGGCCGGACTGGCGGTGCCGGTCCTGACGCTCGCGCTCTGGAAGTACCGCGGCCTGGGCGAGCTGGCGGCGGCGCCTGCCGAGCGCATGCGCCTAGCTTCGGGCCCCGGCGATCTGCTGCGGCGCATCCACGCCCCACGCCTGAACAGCTGGAGTCACCTCCACCAGGTGCTGCTCGGCTTCCGCGAGCACTTCTGGATCCCACGCGTGATCGAGTGGGTGCCCCTCGCAGGCCTGGTCGCCCTCCTCGCGCGCTCGCGCCGCGGCCTGCTGCTCGTGGGCGCGTGGTTCGTCGTCTACCTACTGCTCAAGGGGACGTACATCCCCGCGTCGATCGACGACGCGAGCTTCTTCCGCATCCTGATGCCGGCGTTCCCGGCGTATGTGCTGCTGGCGGCGGCCGCCGTGCTGCTTGTTCCCGGCGTCCGCGCGCGGCCGGCCGCCGCACCCCTGCCGGTGGCCGGTCGGCGTCTGACGATTGCCGTGGCGGCGGCGTTCGCGGTCTTCGCGCTCGTCCCGCTCGGCGTGATCGCGGCCGTGCCGCGGCTGCACGACAGCGGGACGCTCGCGGTGCACTCCGGACAGACGCTGATCCCGGTCTCCGGCTCGCCGCACCTGCAAGCGACGGTTTCAGGCAGGACCGTCAAGCTCTCGTGGCGCGACGACGAGCCGGGCCCGGCGGCCGGCTTCTACCATGTGCTGCGGTCGAACTATCCGGGCGGTGACGTGCACTGTGCGGCCAGGTTGAACGGCTCGGCCGACAACTGCGCCCTCTACACGGAGTCCGTCGCGACGACGCGCGCGACGTCTTTCACCGACCATCCCGCTGCCGGGACGTGGACCTACCGCATCGGCATCGCGGCGAACTGGGTCGACGACCCGACACTAGGCGACATTTACGTGGTGAGCACGCAGGTCACCGTCACAGCCGGCTAGCCCTCTCGCAGCTGCTGCTCGAGCAGAGCGAGCCGCTGCGCGAGGATCGTGTTCTGGTCGGATAGTCGCGAGATCACCGTCGAGTAGTGGAGCAACACGACGAGGATGAAGAGCGCGCCGACGGCGCCGAGAATCGCCGGCGGGTAGGTCTCGACTCCGAACCAGCCGGCGATCGTGTTGAGCCCGTCACGCCACAGCGAGAGGGCGAGCAGGACGACGCCGGTGAGCAGCCACAACAGCGCGTACCGCTCACGCAGCCGCCGCGAGCGGATCAGTTCGAAGACGACGACGAGCAGTAGAAACGACGCGACCGCGGCGGCGATCGAAACGGGGAGCGGTGTCATCGGTGTTCCTCCTCGAGAGGGCTGGCATAACGGCGGAAGAGCCCGACGAAGATCGCGAGCAGGACCTTCGTCATGTAGTAGATGGAACGGAGCGCGGTGATCGACGAGGCACCGCCGCCGCGCTCGCGCATCGCGACCGGGACCTCGCGGAGGCGCAGCTTGTGCTTGACGCACATCACGGTCGCCTCGACCTCGGGATAGTCGTGCGGGTAGTCGGCCGCGAACAGCGCGATGCCCTTGCGGTTGACGGCGCGGAAGCCGGACGTCGTGTCGGTCACCTTCTGGCGCACGACGGCCGACACGATGCGCGCGAAGATCCGGATCCCGAGTCGCCGCGTGAACGACGACCGGTACGCGCCCGGGCCGGTGAAGCGGGAGCCGACGCACAGGTCGGCCTCGCCGGAGAGGACGGGCCCGAGGATCGCGGGGAGCTGCTGGGGATCGTGTTGGCCGTCGCCGTCGATCTGCACCGCGATGTCATAGCCGTGCTCGAACGCGAAGCGGTAGCCGGTCTGGACGGCGCCGCCGATGCCGAGGTTGAACGGCAGCCGCAGCACGTGCGCGCCCCGGTCGGCGGCGACGCCTGCGGTCCGGTCGGTCGAGCCATCGTCCACCACGACGATGTCGAAGCCGGGATCGAACTCGCGGATCTCGTCGATCACACGGCCGACGGTCTCTTCTTCGTTCAGCGCTGGGACGATTGCGATGCGCTTGAGCTCGCCGAGCTGCTCAGCCACGGGCGCCCACCGGCGCGGCGAGGCCGACGAGCTCGAGGATCTGGCGCGCGCGGTGCGCGTACGTGTGCTCGTCGAGAAGGCGTTCACGCGCACGGCGGCCCATCGCCTCGGCGGCGGCCGGATCCGCGAGCAGCTCGCGGTACGTCGCCAGCGCTTCGTCGGCCGACGACACGACCCGCACCTCGGAGCCGACGTCGAACCAGCGCTCCATCCCGTCGTGGGGGTTCGAGACGATCGCGGCGCCCGACGCTGCGAGCTCGAAGGGGCGGCACGTCGACGATGCGAAGACCGTCGCGTGCGAGCGGCGCGTGATGTTCAGGTTGATGCGAGCACGCGAGATCGCCTGCGAGAACACGTTGAACGGCACGTCGCCAATCAGGCGTGCGTCGCCGACGTCGCCGCGGAAGTCCTTGCCGCCGAGCGCGAAGTCGATCTCCGGGTCGGCGCGGCTCGGCTCCCCGACGAGCGCCTGCATCCACTCGCGCCGGAACTTGTCGCCGTAGCCGTAGAAGAAGACGTCGTACTCCTTCTCGACCGGGGCGGGTTGAAAGAGCTCAGGGTCGGCCGCCCAGAAGACGGTCTCGGCACGACGGGCGCCGAGCTCGCGGAGCCGGTCGAGCCCGCCCTCCGAGTTGGACAGCACCAGGTCGTATTCCGACGGATCGGCGCCGTGGTAGTAGTTGAAGCCGGTGTCCATGCCGCCGAACTCCGGCAGGCTCATCGGCACGTCCCCGTCGTAGAAGACGACCGGAACCCCGTAGCGCTCGCGCAGCCGCGTCGGGATGCCGCGCAGGTGCGCCATCGGAACGGTGAAGACGATCACCGCCGCGATGTCGCGTTCGCGCTCGAGGATCCGCTCGATGTGCCTTTGCCAGCGCGGCGTCACGTAGCGCCAGATCGCCTCGCGCGTCAGCTTGTCGCCGACGGTGTCCTCCGGCTGCTCCTCGGCCCGCCGCAGCAGTGTGTCGCCCTTCAGCCGCGCCGCGAGCCCGCGCGCCCCGGCGAAGAGCTCCGCTTCGCGGTAGAGCGGGTTGGGCGCCGTCCGCCACCACGGCGACTCGATCGCCCGGCCGCGGTACGGCGTCACGATCAGGTCGACGCCGACCTCGTACAGCCCCTTCCAGATCTGCCACCAGGCAGGCGTGCAGCCGTAGCGGAAGTCGAGGTCGGTCGCGGAGGCGACCGCGAGGATCTTGGGCGCCGCTGGCATCGCCGCAGTATGGCGAAGGCGGCTGCTTGCAACGCCGCGTAGGAGGCCGTGCCGGCTTTGCCGGCACGGCCGTTTAGTGCAGACTCTTCAGCTTCCGTACGAAGCCGGTGACGCGGTCGGAGCCGTTGATGCGGATGCGGCCGAGGGTGTAGATGTCACGCGGCCGCGCGAGGCCGTAGTTGGTCGTGGTGGCGCCGAGGTAGCCGGCGCGGCGGACCGCAGCGACGACGCGCGCGTCGTAACGGCCCGACGGGTAGCAGAAGAACTCGACCGGCACGTGGAACATCCGCTCAAGCTGCATGCGCGATCCGTGCACCTCGTGCCAGAGCTGCGCGTCGTCGACGTGCGTCAGGTCGGGATGGGTGATGGTGTGCGCGTCGAGCTCCCAGCCGGCGGCGAGCATCTCGCGCACGCGCCAAGCGGGCAGCGTGTAACGGGACTTCAGCGCGTTCACCTTCAGGTTGAGCACGCCCGGCCAGTGGAGCTTGTGCAGGACGGGCATCGCATGCGTGTGCTGCCCGAGGTAGCCGTCGTCGAACGACAGCACGATCGGGTGCGACGGCAGCGCCGTGCCGCGCAGCCAGTATTCGTACACGCGGTGCAGCGTCACGGCGTGGTAACCGTGCACGGCAAGCCAGTGCATCTGGGCGGCGAAGTCGCCTGGGCGCACGAACAGATCGGGAAACGCGACACCTGCGGGAGGTGTTGCGATCACGTGGTACATCAGGATCGGCACCGGCTTGTCGTGGCGCGCGACCGCCGCGTTTCCGACCGTGGTTGTAAAAAGAAATGCAACGACGGCGAGAAGCGCCGCTGCCTCCGCTACCGTGAGGCGGGGTCGCATGAGTCGCAAGCTTCTCTTCGCCGTCCTCGTCGGATTGGTTGTCGTGCCGCCGGCGTCAGCGCGGCCGACGCAGCTTATGCCGGGGGTCACGTACGAGCGCATTCTGCGGTGGACGTCGGCCGGCCCGACGGCGATGTACGTCGTCACCGCGCCGAAGCCGCAGGGGCTCTACCGGCTCACGCCGCTGCTCTCGAACGGAACGATTACGGGCCGCGAGACGGTGTCGTCGATGCAACGCGCTGCGTCTGCGCAGATGACGACCGTCGGGGTGAACGGCGACTTCTTGAGCTGGCACGGCGGCTGGCCGAGCGGTCTGCTCATGCGCGGCGGCGTCGTCGAACATCAGTCGGCGCTCGGTCGCGCAGCGGTCGGCATCGACACGAGCGCGCTGCTGCATGCGGATCGCGTGCCGTGGTTCGGGCGCTGGCGTGGGCCGGACGGGATCTGGCATCCGGTCTCACAGGTGAACGAACCGCCGCGCAAGGACGCGGCCGCGCTCTTCACGCCGGTCTGGGGTGGAATGACTCCGAAGGTGACGGGGACCGTGGTCGTGCTCGAGCCGTTTCCGCCGACGGCGCCGCGGCAGGACCTCGTCGGAACCGTGACGTCGGTCCTGGTCGACGGCAGCAGCGTCGCGATTCCCGCGGACGGCGCTGTGCTGGTCGCCCGTGGCACCGCGGCGCTGACGTTGCGCGACCTGCCGCTCTCGACACAGTTGACGGTTCGGATCCCGTTGCCGGCGGAATGGTCGTCCGTGACGGACGCGGTCAGCGCCGGGCCGACGCTCGTCAAGTCAGGCCGGCCGATCTTCAACGCCGGCGAAGCCCTGACGACTCCGCAGCTGCGCGGCCGTGATCCGCGCACGGCGATCGGCCAGCGCGCGGACGGCACGATCGTGATGGTCGCCGTCGACGGACGCCGCCGCGGCTGGAGCATCGGGATCACGAACTGGGATCTCGCGCAGACGCTCGTGCGCTACGGGGTCGTCACCGGCTTCGCGCTCGACTCGGGTGGCTCCACGACGGTTGCATTCGACGGACGGGTGCTGAACTGGCCGTCCGATCCGCAGGGCGAGCGGCCGGTTGGCGAAGCGCTGGTGATCGCGTACACGGGTGTGTATGCGCCGCCAATCGCGCCGACGCTGTCACCGAACCAGGACGGCGCGGGCGACGTCGAGACGCTCTCGTACAAGCTGGTGCGGCCGTCCACGGTGAGCGCGAAGGTCGTCGGCGCCGACGGCAGCCTCCGCGAGCTCGACACGGGCCCGAAGGCGCCCGGCCGCTACAAGCTCTCCTGGGACGGCATCGGCGCAGCGGAGGGCCGCTACCACTGGAACGTCACGGCGACGGACGACGCCGGCCAGGTCTCCACCGACGATCACGCCTTCTCCGTCGACAACACGCTCGGCTTCCTGCGGGTCGGACCGAATGCGCGGCAGATCGGCTTCGCGCTGACCCGCGACGCGAACATCCGCGTGACGGTGGAGACTCGTTCGGGCGGGATCCTACGAACGGTCGCGAAGGGGCCGCGCGCGGCCGGGCCGGTCTCGGTGCGCTGGAGCGGCCGTGACGGCAAGGGCAAGCGCGTGCGCCGCGGGACCTATGTCGTGCGGGTCGCCGCGTCGAGCCCGCTCGGGCTCAGCCAGCTCCGTGCGTCAGTACGCACCGCGACGCGCTAGCACGGCAGGCAGCGTCTTCGCGAGGATCGAGATGTCGAGCCAGATCGACCAGTTCTCGATGTAGTAGAAGTCGAGCCGCACGAGGTCGTCGAAGCTGAGGTCGATGCGGCCGGAGACCTGCCAGAGGCCGGTCATGCCGGGCAGCACGAGGTAGCGCTTTCGGTGCCAGTCCTGCAGCTGTTCGTAGTCGCGGATTGGCAGTGGCCGCGGGCCGACGAGCGACATCTCGCCCCACAGGACGTTCAGCACCTGCGGCAGCTCGTCGAGCGAAAAGCGGCGCAGGAACCCACCAACCTTCGTGACGCGCGGGTCGTCCTTGATCTTGAAGAGCGGGCCCGACGCCTCGTTCGACGTCTCGAGCGCAGCCTGCCGCTCGGCCGCGTCGGCGTACATCGTCCGGAACTTCATCATCCCGAACGGGCGGTCACCGAGGCCGATGCGCTGGTCGCGGTAGAAGATCGGGCCGGGTGAGCTGAGCTTGATCGCAGCCGCAATCGCGGCCCAGAGCGGCGAGCCCACGACGATCACGATCGTCGACACGGCGAGGTCGAAGCTGCGCTTGACCGCCCACTCCCAGCCGGCGAGCGCCGGCGGCCGCAGCTCGAACAGCGGTGTGCCCTCGCCCGGGATGTATTCCGCGCGCTGCAGCAGCAGCTCCGTCGTCCGCGGTGCGATCTTCACCTTGACTGCGAAGCGGTGCGCTTCCTCGACCAGCTCGAGCAGCTCGCGTTCGCTGAAGCCGGCGTCGGTGACGATCAGCTCGTGCACGTCCTGCTCGCGCAGGATCTGCGGGACAGCGTCGAGCCCCCCGAGCAGTGGCAGCTGGCCGGTGTCGCCGTTCGGGGCGATCGCGCCGAGGAACTCGTACCTGATGCCGCTGCGGTCGGAGCCGAGCATGCGCCGCAGCTTCGCGAGCTGCTCGCCTTCGCCGACGAGGATGGCGCGCCGCCGCACTCCCACCAGCTGCAGCACGTCGCGCGTCAACAGGTCGTAGCTCGCGCGGAGGAGGCCGATGAAGAGCGCAGTCAGCACGAGCGCCGTCGGCGTCAGCCCGTACGTCGTGAAGTGGTAGCCCGTGCCGAGCCCGAACGCCAGGGTGATCACCGCGACGAGGACCAGCGAGAACACGACCTGGCCAAGGCCGGCACGCGACTCGCGCCGCCGGTAGAGACCGCCGACCCAGAACACGAGCACGGTGATCACGGTCAGGAACGGCAGCCAGTCGGTTTCGGTGTGCCAGAGGATCCCCCACAGCGGCGGCCACTCCCCGAGATAGAGCTCGCGGACGATCAGGGCGACGTAGATGCCGAAGACGAGCCCGGCGAGGTCGAGTGTGACGAGTGCAGCGACACTCAGGAGCCGTCGGACGACGGCGACGAGAGTCGTGCGCGAGAACAGGTACGGCCGCGCGGAGCGGATGTCCTCGACAGGCGCCGCCGGCCGCGGCTCTGTCGGGCGCACGGCAGGCTTCGTGCTCACCGGCGCAGTGTACTTTGGGGCAGTTGTGACCCTGGATCAGCTCAGTGAGCGTTATGCCGAGCACAACCGCAGCGAGCGCGGCGCAGGATTCGTGTTCGCGAGGCCCGAGCGCGAAGCGCTCTTTCGGCGGTACGTCAGCGGGCCGGGACGGCGGGTGCTCGACCTCGGCTGCCGAGACGGCGCACTGACCCGGGCCTACGCCGAGGGGAACGACGTCGTCGGCGTCGACGCCGACCGCAAGGCGCTGGCGGAGGCCGGAAAGCTCGGGATCGAGACGCACTGGGCCGACCTCGACCAGCCGCTCGAGTTCGCGGACGAGGGCTTCGACGTCGCCGTCGCCGGAGAGTTGCTCGAGCACCTGCGCGATCCGCAGCGCGTGGTGGCCGAGATCCGCCGTGTGCTGCGTCCCGGCGGCACGTTCGTCGCCTCTGTCCCCAACGCCTACAGGCTCAAGGGACGTCTCCTGTTCCTGCTCGGCAAGCCGCCGGAGAACGACCCGACGCATCTGCAGATGTTCTCCGGCGCGGACGTGCGCGCGCTCCTCGCCGGCTTCGAGGACACGCACGTCCACTTCGTCGCAGGCCGGCTCGTCCCGCTTCACCCACGGCTGTTCGCAAACGACATCGTCTTCGTCGGACGCAAGCCGCGCTGAAGCTCGCGCAGGTCGGTCGCCGTCCGCTTCAAGCTGAGGAACGCGAGCCCGACACGCAGCGCGGCCGTGCGGCGGCGATCAAGCAGGTCCGTGTCGTGGAAGTACGCGTGCACGACCTGGCGGCGGTAGGGGCCGAGCAGACCGCGCGCGAGCATGCCGATCGAGTGTGTCGACGGCAGCTCGAGCAGCCGCTGCCCTGACCCGAGCTCCAGCCAGGCCGGCTCGTGCAGCTCGACGTGCGGCGCACCCGGCTCGAGGTACGACGGCCGGAATGCGGTTGCCGTGCAGTCGGTGTAGCCCAGCTCGGCGACGGCTCGTGCGACGTCCTCGTCCAGATACCAACCACCCCCGCAGAAGAACCCGACCTCGAGCCCGACCGAGCGCAGCCATTCACCCTGCTCACGCACGAGCGCGGCCGGGTCGCCTCCGGTCGGACGGGCGTGATCCGGCGCGGTCCAGTGCGTGTGCAGGCCGAGCGGCGCCAGGGCCTGCGCCTCACGTGCGCGCTCGAGCCAGAGCTGCTCGTCTTCGCCGGCCGCCGGCGGCCGCATCAGGGCGGCGATCGCGAACCGTCCCGGACGGCGGCGCTGCAGGCGCGAGAAGCGACGCCAGACCTCGTCGTCCAGCGGACGCTCCACATGGCATGAGACGACGGCATACCGTCCGTGCAGTATTGAGCCCGTGTGCGGCATCGCAGGACTCTATTCGCCGGCGGGCACGCCCAATCCCGAGCTCGTGGACGCGATGCGCGCCGCGATCGTGCATCGCGGTCCCGACGACGGCTCCACCGACGCCTTCGGCCGTTGCGTGCTCGGCCACCAGCGCCTGAAGGTGATCGACCTCGACACCGGCTACCAGCCGGTCGCGAACGAAGCCGGCGACGTGGTCGCCGTGTTCAACGGCGAGGCGTACAACTTCCAGGCACTCCGCGCCGAGCTGCGTGGACACGAGGTGCGCGGCACGGGCGACACGCCCGTGTTGCCGCACCTGTACGAGGAGAGCGGTCCTCGGTTTGTCGAGCGCCTGCACGGAATGTTCGCGCTCGCGCTGTGGGATGTGTCGCGCGAACGGCTCGTGCTCGCACGCGACCGGCTCGGCAAGAAACCGCTGCTGTGGACGCGGCTGGAGGACGGGACACTGGCGTTCGCCTCGGAGCTGAAGGCGCTGTTGCGTCTGCCGGGGTTGCCGCGCGAGGTCGACCTCGAGGCGGTCGACGCGTACCTGGCACTCCAGTACGTCCCCGGTGCCCGCACAGCGCTGCGCGGGGTTCGCAAGCTTCCGCCCGGGCACGTGCTCGTCGCCGAAGGCGAGGGCCAGCGGGTGGAGCCGTACTGGCAGCTCGAGCCGGCCGCGCCCAGCTCGAGCGACGAGGAGTGGCTCGAGCGCGTTCGCTCGACGGTCGGCGAGGCGGTGCGCAAGCGGCTCGTCGCCGACGTCCCACTCGGCGCACTGCTTTCGGGCGGTATCGACTCGAGCATCGTCGTTGCTCTGATGACACAGGCTTCGGCGGAGCCCGTGCGCACGTTCACCGTTGGCTTTTCGGACGCGCACTACGACGAGCGGTCCTACGCGCGCGCGGTCGCGGGGCGCTACGGGACCGTCCACGAGGAGCTGGCGATCACGGACGACGTCGCCGACACGCTGCCGCGCCTGGCCGCGGCATACGACGAGCCGCTCGGAGACGAGGCGGCATTCCGCCGCCGCGCTGCGCCTCGTGCCGGCCGCACGGCGCGAGCCTCGCTCCACACTCTTCCGCGCCGCGCGCTTCCTCGACGTCGCGGGCCTGCCCGGGCGGGAGCGGTACGCGCGGCTGATGGAGGTGTTCCCGCTCGAGCTGCGGCGCGAGATGTGGGTCGATCGTCGCCACGCAGAACCGGTGCGGCTGGAGCCGACGCGCGAGGGGATCGCCGGCCTGCAGCTGCTGGACGTCGCGACCTACCTGCCGGGCGACCTGCTGCTGAAGGCGGACATCGCCTCGATGGCGCATTCGCTCGAGCTGCGCTCCCCCTTCCTCGACCACGAGGTCATGGCGCTCGGCCTGGCGCTGCCCGACCGGCTGAAGGCGCGCGGGCGCGAGGGGAAGGTCGCACTGCGACGCGCCTTCGCGGACGACCTGCCGCCGGACGTAGCGACGCGCGGCAAGACGGGCTTCGGCGTCCCGCTCGGGCGCTGGTTCCGGGACGACCTGCGCGAACTCGCGCACGACGTGCTCTCGACCGACCGCGGCTGGTTCCGCCCGGACACCGTGTCGCGACTGCTCGCGGAGCACGAGGCGGGCCGCGCCGACCACGGCCACCGGCTGTGGTGTCTGCTGATGCTCGAGCTCTGGGTGCGCGAGCACGTCGAGGCCCCGGTCCTCGTTACAGCGTGAAGAAGCTCAACCTGTGGTTGATCGCCTTTGCCGCGATCGTTCCTCGGCTCGTGGTCCTGCTCCACGAGCGCTCCGACATCCTCACGTCCTTTACGGACAAGAGCGACGACTTCGCGCTCACGTTCGTCCACAACGGGACGTTCGGGCTGGTGCCGGGCGATCCGTCCGCGTACACACAGCCGCTCTACGGCTTCTTCCTCGTTCCGATCTACTGGATCTTCGGCCGCGAGTGGTGGTCGGTCGGCTTCGTGCAGATCCTCGTCGCGACCGGGACGGCCTTTCTCGTGTACGCGATCGGCGCACGTGTCATCTCGCGGCTCGCG
>WNGB01021453.1_pt1 | contig 11609 bp, 12 predicted proteins | sample 5400681 | NCBI WGS metagenome assembly WNGB01 (sample SAMN13153367, study PRJNA577476) | soil metagenome | isolation source: 115 cm soil or saprolite under grassland replicate 2 | place: USA:California | collected 2016-06-15 | reverse complement strand
CTTGCAAATCCTGCGAGATCAGCATGCGGCGGAGGACGTCACCATCGACGTCTACGCTCAGGTGTATCGGCAGGTGTCGAGCTACGATGCCAGCCGCGGGACCCCTTCGGCGTGGCTCCTTACCTTGACCCGCAGCCGTGCCATCGATCGCCTGCGTCAGGAAGTCCAAAGGCGGGAACGCGAGGAGCCACTCGAGGCAACAACGCGCCTGCCGTCGCTGACCGCCGGGCCCGAAGAGTGTAGCGCCACGGCTGAGCTGCGGCGCCTCGTCCAGCGAGCCCTCGCGCTGCTTACCCCCGAGCAGTGGCAAGTCATCGAGCTGGCCTATTATGTGGGCTTGAGCCAGAATGAGATCGCCGCCAAACTCGGGCAACCCCTTGGCACTGTCAAGACCCGCATCCGCACGGGCATGATGCTGCTCCGTGAGTCTTTGCGTTCCCTCCTGACCGAGGCACCACCGTGAGCCATCAGCAACACCACTCACAATCCCGGAGTCTTTTCGACAACAATGACTGTTCTGACTTTACCTCGGTGAGTCGCAGTGCTTTTCGAAGATGGTTGGCGGCGCCCGGGAAATTGCGCAATTGCGCCTCGAATTCGCCGAGCACTGCGTAAAGCAGGTAATAGGCATGCAACTGTCCGCTGTTCTGAATGGCCTGCACGGCGTCGATCCCGGCTCTTGGACCGTGAATCTGAGCAACTGCCACGGCCCGATTTAGCGCGACGATCGGCGAATCGTCAAGCTCCACCAGGCGGTCGTACAAAGACAGAATCTGCGACCAATCCGTGGACTCGTAATCGGTCGCTGCGCAGTGGCAGGCGGCGATTCCGGCCTGCAGATGATACGCAGTGAGTTCTTCGCCGGCGGCAGATTGGCTCAAGTGCAACATCCCGCGCCCGATCATCACCTTGTTCCACCTCGAACGATCCTGCTCCTTGAGGCGAAGGATGTTTCCCTCCGGGTCCACTCGCGTGAGCAGTCGCGCTCCGTTGAGCAACATGAGCGCGACCAGAGCGTGTGTGCGGGGCTGATTGCCCACCGGGTGCTCGGCCAGCAATGTCGCCAGATGGATCGCTTCCGAACAGAGTTCCTCTCTGACCAGGCTCTCGCCGCTGGACGCCTTGTAGCCTTCGTTGAACAGCAGGTAGAGCGTTTGCAACACGCTGCCCAGACGGCTTGCCAACTCCTCGCCGGACGGAATCTCGAAGGGAATGCGTCGCTCGCGGATTTTTTGCCTGGCTCGCGTCAGTCTCTTGGCAATTGCCGCTTCAGTCGTCAGGAATGCCTTCGCGATTTCGGCGGCGCTGAACCCGCAAAGTGTCTTCAGCGCCAGCGCCGTCTGTGCCTCTGGCGGCATAAGTGGATGGCAGCACACGAACATACTGCGCAACCGATGCGGCAATTTCTAACTGCTTATCGCGGAAAAGCTTTTCCCGCCGGATCACATCCAACGTGAGATATTTCGCCGTTTGTGTGAGCCATGCGGCAGGATTTTTTGGTATCCCATAATAGGGCCACGTCTGCAACGCCCGGACCAACACTTCCTGAGCCACGTCCTCAGCCAAATGCAGACAGTCAATCCCAAAGATGCCCGCCAGGACGGACACCAGCTTCCCTGCCTCATGACGAAAGAAATGATCCACCAACCGGGAGATTTCACCGGTTGGCGCACGACGCTGATCTTGAAGCTGGCTCACACGCTCACGCCTTCGCTTTGGCAAGCTGCTCGTTGGCGCGTTGCAAGGCCGGGGATTGCTCAGGCACTGGCCGAACTTCGACGGTCAAACCGTATTCCAGAGCTGGGCACTCTTTGGCGATTGCCAGCGCTTCACTCAGGTCATCCACTTGCAGCAGGAGATAGCCCGCGATGGCTTCCTTAGATTCGGCGAAAGGACCATCGGTCACCGTCCGCCCTTTCCTCCCGGAAACGATCTTGCCCTCACGCCCCAGCGGGTGGCTGGCTTTGGCCTTCCCTTGTTGGGTCAACCGTTCGAACCAGGTAGTCCATTGGCCCATGATCTTCTGGATCTCTTCCGGGGAGAGACCTTTATCCCAGTGCGTGCCTCGGAACAGCAACAGGTATTCTGACGTCGTCGTTTGCGTGCTCATATCTGCCCTTCTCATGATGGTGTGTGTTTCGGTTCAATTTTACGACGAACGAGAGAGTGCGCCCAGGACAACATGCGTTGTGGTCGGGTTCTCTCTCCACTGGGCCGGCGCGCGTCCCTAGCTCCCCGGCGCCGGCAGAGTCACGCGGCGCGGCTGGGACTCAGAAGCGCGGCAGGGACGTCACTGGGCGGGCGAATAGTGCACGCGATGGCCACCGCACCCAGGCCGATGCCGCACGACCCGATATACAGCCAGAAGTAGCTGCCAAAGACGTCGTAGAGCCAGCCGCCGGCCCAGGGGCCCAGCGACATGCCCACGGTCGACACGAGCGAGACGGCGCCGTAGGCCGTGCCCATGATGCGCTCGCCGAAGTACTCGCGTACGACGATCGCATAGAGCGGCATCACCCCGCCGTAGGCGAGACCGAACACCAGCGCGACGGCGTAGAAGCTCGCGAGCTCGCGCGTGAGGAGGTAGAGGCTCACGGCCACCGCCTGGATGGCGAGCCCCACGAGCAGGATGCGCTTCGCGCCAAAGCGGTCGGCCAGCAGCCCGCAGGTGACCCGCCCGCTCAGTGCGGCCATGCCCGCCGCCCCGAACACGGTCGCGGCGGCCAGTGCGGGCACGCCGCAGTCGATCGCGTAGGTGACCATGTGAAAGATCGGTCCCGAGTGCGCCGCGCAGCACGCGAAATGCGTCAGCGCGATGGCCGCAAACTGCGGCGTGCGCAGCGCCTCCGCCGCCGTGAAGTCGCGTCCATTGACGCCTGCCGTCGTCGGAGCTGCACCTGGCAGCGGGGCTGGCGGGTTGCGCACCAGCAGCGCGGCGGGAAGGACCAGGAGCCACGCCAGGTCGCCGAGGACGAACATGGCGACCCGCCAGTCGTAGTTGGTGATCATCCAGCGGGCGAGGGGGCCCACCGTCAGCGTGCCGAGGCCGATTCCGGACGACACCAGCGCGTCACCGTCGCTGTCATTGGGGCGTAGAAGCTGCCCACCGCGAAGCCGACGACCACGCCGAACCAGAGCTGGAACTGCCCGAGGGTGGCAGCCCGGCTCGCCAGCACCAGGCCACACCCGAGCAGGACACCCCCACAGAGCACGACGGCGCGTGTCCCGATCCGATCGGAGAGCGCACCCCAGACAAACGCCCCGATCCCCATGGCCGCAAAATTGAGGAGCGCGACCGTGGAGATCCCGGTGCGCGACCAGCCCATCGCTTCCGAGATGGGCTTGAGGAAGATGCTGAGCGAGAACATCGCGCCAAGCCCGACGCACGTGATGAGAATGCCCGCGCCGACGATGACCCAGCCGTAGAAGAAACGATGCACGCTCACGAGTGGTCCTCCCCCGCACCGCAACAGGAGTCCGAGCCCTGAGGGGGCCGGTACGTCTGCATCGGGTCGACGCAGTAATCGTCACCGTACCGATCGTGGTGGCGCACCCACGCCATCGGAAAGGCCAGGGCGTCTTCATCGCGGCCCTTCGGCGCGAGGTCGAGGTAGTGGTACGCGCCAATCAACATGTCGTTCCCGCGCGCGTAGCAGGAATACGTGTGGAAGATGTCGCCGGTCCCGTCCTTGTAGAACACGCTGGTGCCGGGAAGTTCCTCGCCCGAGAATTCCAGCATTTGGTAGTTGTAGTGCACCTTGCCCGTCGCAATTTCGTCCTTCGTGAATGACACGTGATAGTCGAAGTTGAAGTCGTTCCCGTACGACGACACCCACTTGAAGTGCCAGCCCATGCGCATCTTGAACGCTTCGATCTGGGGTAGGGGCGCTCGCGAAATCGCCAGCAGCGTCACATCACGGTGCGCCAGGTGCACGACGCTGCCGTCGACATGATCGGCCCGGAACGAGCAGCTCGGGCAACCCTCCTCCCACCCCGGACCGAACATAAAGTGTTGCACGATCAGCTGGCTTCTGCCGCCGAAGAGGTCGGCCAGGGTCTCTTTTCCGCCCGGAGCATCGAAGACGTATTCCTTCTCCACTCTGACCCAGGGCAGCTCGCGGCGCTCTGCACTGAGCGCGTCTCGCTGCCGGGTCAATTCCTTCTCCTTGGTGAGCAGCTTCTTGCGAGCCACAAGCCACTCAGCGCGCGACACCACTCGCGGATGTTCTATCTTGCTCGTTGTCATGATGCATTCTCCTTTGATTTGGGTTGTGGGGGGATTATCTTCGCGCTGCACGCGGGACACACGGAACTCCTCCTCTCACTGCATCCGCTCGATGTTTCCTGCTGGTGTAGTCGTTTATGCTCTCATATCTGCCTGTCTCGTAATGGTTATGCGTTTCGGTTCGATTAGATGACGAACGAGCCACCACTTTCAGGACACTGTGTGCGGACTTTTTTCGCGGTGATCCGAAACACTTTTTTCATCGGCTGCCAGTGAGGCAATTACGCGCGGCCTGCAACAGGCGCTCGGGGTACCTGCCACCGGATGGAGATGTGATCGTCGAGGTACCACAACACCGTCACCGAACACAATCATGGGAAGGAGGGCTATGATAATGGCTATCTACTGGCGCGGCATCCTCCGGTACGCGTCCCTCGTGACCTTGGTCGCGTGCCTAAGCCTGGGGCAAGTGGTGACCAGAGAGGGAGGCACCCCTACCGAGCACGGCGCCGCTGGCTGTGCCTCTGTGCCGGTCGACAATCTCGGGATCGTGACGCCGCTATGGATCGCCCCTTGGCGCTGAATGCGCCCGGGCTGTCGTTCGTGTTTGACCAGATGGAGTTGCAGGGACGTGTGGCGGTGCGTGCCCCAGAGGAGATGGAGCACGTGCTCTTCTAGGAGACGGACGCAGGCGTCAGCAATAACCGAATATCGTCATCCGTCACCTCGACCACCGCATGGCCACCATTTTGCAACCTACCAAACAATAGTTCTTCCGCCAAAGGCTCCTTCACTTTTTGCTGGATCAAGCGCGCCATGGGACGTGCGCCATACAGCGGCTCAAAGCCGGACTGGGCGAGCCAGCGGCGTGCCGCCGCGGTGAGTTCGAGCGTCACGTGCTTATCGGCGAGTTGTTCCTGCAGCTCTCCGATGAACTTGTCCACGACCCGCTCTACCTCTGCCAGAGCCAGATGGTTGAACTGAATCCAGGCATCGAGTCGATTGCGAAACTCAGGGCTGAAGGTGCGTTCGATAGCACTCTTCGCTTTACTGGCCTTCGGGCTCGAACCGCTGTCACTCCCGGTATGCGCCGGATGGGCGGCAGCGCGAAAGCCGATCTCTTCGTTGGCCAGGTCACGCGCGCCAGCGTTGGTCGTCATAATCATGATGACATTGCGGAAGTCCGCCTTCTTGCCATTATTGTCCGTGAGCGCGGCGTGATCCATCACCTGCAGCAGGATGTCGAAGAGGTCAGGGTGGGCTTTCTCGATTTCGTCCAGCACGAGCACCGCATACGGCGTCTTACTGATCGCATCGGTGAGCAGTCCTCCCTGATCGAACCCCACGTAGCCTGGTGGTGCCCCGATCAGGCGCGACACCGTATGCTTCTCCATGTATTCACTCATGTCAAAGCGCAGGAACTGTACCCCGAGCACACGCGCCAGTTGCTTGGCCAGTTCGGTTTTCCCCACCCCTGTAGGACCGGCAAACAGAAAAGAGCCAATGGGCTTGGTGGGATTGCCCAGCCCTGACCGGGCTAGCTTTATCGCCCGCACGACCTGGGCAATGGCATAATCCTGGCCGTAAATGACCGCTTGCAGCTCCTGCTCCAGCTGCTGCAGGCGTTCTTTGTCTGAGTGCGACACTGTTTTCGGTGGGATTTTCGCCATACTGGCCACCACCAGCTCGATGTCGTGCGCCGTAATAGCCTTTGAAGGCCGTTCGTCCTCAGAGAGCAATTTCACGGCGGCGCCTACTTCATCGATGACATCGATGGCCTTGTCCGGCAAGAAACGGTCCGTGATGTGTTTGGCAGACAGCTCTGCCGCGGCGGTGATGGCGTCATCGCTATAGGTCACGCCGTGGTGTTCCTCGTAATAGCGCTTGAGCCCTTGCAGAATCTGTACGGTATCGGCAATGGTGGGCTCGCTTATCTCGATCTTTTGAAAGCGCCGGGCCAGGGCTTTGTCTTTCTCGAACGACGCCTTGTACTCAGGATAGGTGGTCGAGCCTATACAGCGCAGCTCCCCACTGGCCAGGGCCGGCTTGAGAATGTTGGAGGCATCCATCGTGCCGCCTTCCACCGCGCCAGCGCGCACAATGGTGTGGATTTCGTCGATAAAGAGAATCACCCCCGGCTTGGCTTGCAGGGTTTTAATGACCGCTTTGAGACGCTGCTCAAACTGCCCGCGGTACTTGGTCCCGGCCAGGAGTGCCCCCATGTCGAGGGCATACACCTCGGTGTCCTTGAGCACATCCGGGATCTCGCCGCGGTGAATCTTGAGCGCCAGGCCCTCCGCCATGGCGGTCTTGCCAACCCCCGACTCCCCGACATAGATTGGGTTATTCTTGCGTCGTCGGCACAACACCTGGATGGTGCGTTTGATCTCCGCGTCACGCCCAATGAGCGGATCGATCTTGTTGGCTTTGGCGCGTTCGATCAGGTTCACGGTGAACGCGGCCAGTGGGTCGCGCCCAGCGGGAGCGGCGTCCTCATCCGCATCAGGTCTTACGGGCTGCGATGCGTCATCTCCTATGGAGACCTCATCTTCTGTGCCCGCTTCGAGTTTTGAGACACCATGGGCGATATAGTTCAGGACGTCGAGCCGGCTGATGCCCTGCTTTCCCAGCAGGTACACGGCATGGGAGTGGCGTTCCTGGAACATGGCGGCCAGGATGTTGCCACCATCAATCGTTGTCTGTCCCGATCCTTGTGCCTGCAGGGCAGCGCGTTCGAGCACGCGCTCGAATGCTGCCGTATAGTCTGGCTTGGCTCTTCTGCTCTTTGGTAGGCTCTCGATGCTCTGGGTCAGGAACTGTTCCAGCTCGTGCCTGAGGGCTATGATATTGCCGCCACAATTCTGGATCACGGCACTGCCGGTTTTTTCGTCTATAAGGGCATACAGCAGATGCTCCAGCGTCACATACTCGTGACGCCGCTGCAACGCCTCCTCGAATGTTCTGTGTATGGTGTGTTGTAACTCACGTGTTAGCATTATGCGATGACCAATCCCCGTGTTTTGTTATGATGGCTATTCTTCTTCCAGAGTACACAGCAATGGGAACTCGTTGGTTCTGGCGAGTTGGGTGACTTTACTGATCTTGGCTTCGGCAATTTCATACGTGTACACCCCTGCCACGCCCACACCCTGCTGGTGGACCGCCAGCATGATGTGGACGGCATCCAGCTCTGATTTATGAAACACGTTCCGCAAAATGTCCACCACAAATTCCATCGTGGTGAAGTCATCATTGTGCAGCAGAACCTTATACAGCGGGGGTTTTTTGACTTGCTTCTGCGACTCGGTGACAACACCAACGTCATGCTCGGACTCGTTGTCGGCTTCCCAGTCTGGCATGGCTTCTCCCTCTCATCTCTAGACCATCCGCTCCACGTTGAAGCGGTACAACCTGGCGACATGCTCGCCCGCGACCTTGGCTCGTTCGTCTGTCGGTACAGGGCTTCCTCGTGTCGTTCACAATAAGTATAGTCCATCTTCGAGAGGATGTGCGGTACCCAGGCGAGCTCAAATTCCACGATGACCGGCTTGCAGGCGGGAGAGCGCTCGAAGACCCCCGAGAAGATCATATCGCACATCCTCCTACTTTGACACGGATAAAGAAATCCACGCATTGTGCCGACGAGTAACGCGTAATAACCACGAGTGGCGTCGATGCGAGAGCCCAAACGCCTGGAAATCAGACATCAAGTGGTACGAATGGTCGCGCAGGTCACTACAGCCTGAGAAGTGGCGAGAGGGCCGCCGATGGACTGCAGCAGTGAGCAGGATAGCGTTTGGAATGTGGAAGGAGACACGACGTATGACCAAGAGTGTGCAGCGACATGGATACTTGAGACCCTGGTGTGGGGCGGTGCTGTTGGCCGTCTGGGTCTGCCTCGTCGGTGGCGCACCGGTCGAGGCCCAATCACCCCGCTATCGGGTGGCCGTTCTGACTCCCGGGCTGCCCTTCAATCTGGCGCTGGAGGGACTCCGCGAGGGGCTCGCACAGCTCGGATACCACGAGGGGAAAGACATCACCTTCCTGGTCGAAGACGTGCAAGGGGAGGTGGCCAGCCTGGCCGACCGGGCGGCAAAACTTGTGGCGGCCAAACCCGATGTCATTTTCACTATAGGCACCGTTTCCACGACCGCGGCCAAGCAGGCCACCACGACGCTGCCCATCGTCTTCGCCTTCGTTGGCGACCCGCTGCGGTCGGGTCTAGTCGCCAGCTACGCCTCGTCGCAGAATAATTTGACCGGGATTGCGAGCTATTCGGGCCCGCTCTCCGGCAAGCGGCTTGAGATCCTCCAGGAAGTCGCGCCGGGGATCAAACGCGTCCTGGCTCTCGTGGTACCGCAGGATAGTGTGGCAGAGGTGTCGTTCCAGGCGCTTGCAGAAGCGGCTCCAAAGCTTGGCATTGAGCTGCTGCGGCATGATGTGAGCAGCAAGGAGGAGCTCGCGCAGAGGCTCAAGGCTCTGCCCAAGGGTGCCGTGGACGCGATCTGCCATATGCCGTCGAGCCTGGTGGGAATCCATATCGACCTTCTCATTCACAAGGCCAAGGAGGACGGGATTCCGCTGGTCGTCCACGAGCACTCCATGATAGAGCGGGGTGCCCTGGTCTCGTATGGGGCCGACTTTCGGCTGCTTGGGCTACAGGCCGCCAAGCTGGTGGCCAAGGTCGTAAGTGGGGCCAAACCGGCGGAGCTGCGCATTCAGACGCCAGAGCAGCTCGTCCTTACCCTCAACCTCACTACCGCCAAAGCCATTGGTCTCACCATCCCGCCCAGTGTTTTAGAGCGTGCAGAGCGTGTTGTGGAGTAGCACCATAAGGCGCGTGATCCCGGCTGAAGGCGTACGGGAAGAGAACCGCGCCTTTCCGCAGCGCTGGTGTTATGACAAGCAGGCGACAGAGCGCCATTGGGAGCGGCTCCTGGCGCTCTACCGTCGTATGTCGAACACTCTGCACGGGTACGGCCTACCACGCCGGCTTGCCTGAACTCCAGCCCCAATTGTCGGGTGGCCAGACGTTGCGGCCACGCCGGCCACCGGTGCGCTCGCCGGCATACCAGTCCTTCACGGTCTCACGCCACGTGGCGATGTGCGGTGTCCTGGTGTGGTACTCAAACGCTGCCTTGTTGAGTGGATCACATGCAAACCGCTGGCAAACGCGGGGTCCTCCACGGCACCCGGGCGGTGCGCATCCCAGTTAGCATTACCCAGCGGATACACCGACCGGCAGAACGAGACCTCTACGGCACCATCCAACATGGGCTTCACCGCGGTGTCCCACTGCTTGAAGTGCGGTGTGGTCTTGTGGTGTTCGAACGCCGCCTCATCGTTGTAGACTTCATTAAAGGCAAACAGCGTGGGGTCGGTCTCGTCCTGGATGATGTCGAAGCGGCGGCAACCGGGCTCGTGCAGGACGGAGCCGGTGCCGTCGGCAATAGAGGCCTTGATGAGGTCGTTGATGTGGTCTTGCTTGACTTTAAGCCGAACCATAAGGATGTACATAGCACCTCCCTACCGGCGCGCCTTGAGACGCGGCGAGAAAGCGTGACGTTTGGACTGGTCTTCACGTGCGCAGCAGTATACCGGGTTCACTCAGTGGATGCGAGTGCACCACAACGTCAGCAAGGCGTGTGCTACCGGTGAGGCGCAGCGCGCCCTTCCTCGACCCCTGCGACCTGATGCCTCGCGGCTGGGGTATCGCCCCCATTCTGAGCGTCTCCCCTTTGTGGGAGGGCAAAATAGCACTTGCGCGCCACTTAAAGTGGCGCAATAATAAAATCGCGCCACATAGATGCTCTTTTGTGGCGCAATACAGTATATCGCGCCACAACGAGGACACCATGCCCAGGCAAGTCTCGCAAAATGAGATCGAGGTGATTCTGCGGGCGGTGGCGCGTTTTCCCGAGGGTGGCTCTGTCGAGGACATCAGAGGAGCGCTATCAATCCCGTTGCCGCGCCGCACCTTGCAGCGCCGCCTGGCCATGCTTGTCGAACAGCAGCGGCTGATCGTTGAGGGGCGGGCTCGGGGCAGTCGCTATCGGCTACCCATCATCACCGGCGAGGCACACATTAGCGCAGCCGGCGATAGCATAGAGGCGTATGGCGATGTCTACATCCCCATCACCCCGGAGGGGGAGAGTGTCAAGCAGGCGGTTCGTAAGCCGGTGCAGCATCGCCGTCCAGTCAGCTACAACCGGACATTCCTCGATGATTACCGCCCCAACGCTCTTTTCTATCTGTCAGCGCAAGCGCGGCAGCACCTGTTCGACATGGGGCATACGCCGGATGGTGAGCGTCCGGCCGGCACCTATGTGCGACAGATCTTTCACCGTCTGCTTATCGATCTGTCCTGGAATTCTAGCCGCCTGGAGGGCAACACCTACTCGTTACTCGAAACCGAGCGCCTGTTGGAACTGGGAGAGGCTGCCGAAGGCAAGGAGGCACGGGAAGCGCAGATGATCCTGAACCACAAGGCCGCGATTGAGCTGCTGGTCGATCAAGCCGCAGAAGTTGGTTTCAACCGCTACACCCTCCTCAATCTGCACGCCTTGCTGTCGGACAACCTGCTCGCCGATCCGCAGGCGTGTGGGCGCTTGCGCGTTAGACCCGTGCGTATTGGCGGGACGGTCTACTATCCGCTGGCAGTGCCACAGCTGATCGAGGAGTGTTTCGCGGCGATGAGCGTTCCCTTTGAGCAGGCGTTCTTCGCCATGGTGCACCTGCCATATCTGCAGCCGTTCGAGGATGTGAACCAGCGCGTGTCGCGTCTCGCCGCGAATCTGCCGTTGATCCGGCAGAACCTGTGCCCCTTGTCGTTCGTGGACGTGTCCGAGCGGGCCTATATCGACGCCATTCTGGGCGTATATGAACGGAATCGAGTCGAGTTGCTGCGCGACGTGTTCATCTGGGCATATGAGCGTTCGTGCGCGCGCTATGGGGCGGTGCGCCGGTCGCTGGGGGAGCCGGACCCCTTCCGCCTGCGTTATCGTGCTCCTGTAGCGGCAACCATCACCCTGATCGTGCGTGATGGTATGGACAAGAAGACGGCGCCTGCCTTCATCAGGCAACGCGCTGCCGCGGGTATACCGCAGGAGGATCAGGCGCGCTTCGTTGAGGTGGTAGAAACGGAGCTTATGAGCCTACATGAGGGTAACATCGCCCGTTACCGCCTACGGCCATCGCAATACCAGTCCTGGCGGGAAACGTGGCGCTGATATACAGTGGAGAGATGGCCGGGGGATAAGACGCGGCGTCGGCCCCTGCGACTGCGGAGGCATGCCCTGAGACCCTCAGGGCTGTCGTGACGCACGTCAACTCCCGGTCGGGAGCGCCACAAACATCTGATGCGTTGGGCGTAACTGCAGACAAC
>WNGB01019236.1_pt1 | contig 11609 bp, 10 predicted proteins | sample 5400681 | NCBI WGS metagenome assembly WNGB01 (sample SAMN13153367, study PRJNA577476) | soil metagenome | isolation source: 115 cm soil or saprolite under grassland replicate 2 | place: USA:California | collected 2016-06-15 | reverse complement strand
GGGCGCAAGCTTCCGCAACGCTGGTCAAATCCGCGAGCTGGCGGGGTGCGATTGCCTGACGATCAGCCCCGAACTAATGAAAGAACTTTCCGAATCGACCGACCCGCTCGAACGCAAACTTGATCCCGAAAAAGCGAAATCGGCGAAGATCGACAAGCTCGAGTTGGACGAAAAGAAATTCCGGTGGTTGCTAAACGAGGACACGATGGCGTACGAAAAAACGGGTGAGGGAATTCGCAAGTTCGCCGCTGACGTGGTGAAGTTGGAAAAATTCGTCGCGAGCAAACTCTAAATCTCTAAGGAAAGCACGAACGCAGGAAATTAATTTCTGGTTTGTCTTTTCCTGCTTTCCTGGGTTCCTGAGAGATTTGTGTTTAACGTTGTTTTGGTCGAACCAGAGATTCCGCCGAACACGGGCAACATCGGCCGGCTTTGTCTTGCAACGCGATCAACGCTGCATCTCGTCAAACCGCTTGGCTTTTCGCTCGACAATCGAGAATTGCGCCGGGCCGGCCTTGATTACTGGAACGAAGTGCGACTGCAATTGTGGGATTCCTTCGACGCGTTGCGCTGCGCGCAGCCAGCGGCGGCGCGTTATTTTTTTCTGACGACAAAGAGCAAACGCTCTTACTACGACGTAAAGTTTCAGAAAGATGATTTCCTCGTGTTTGGCCGCGAAACGAAGGGGCTCCCCGATGATTTGCTGGCTGCCAACATTGATAACTGCATCACTATCCCGATGCACGGGACGCGAAGTCTGAACCTGGCTACAGCGGTTGCAATTGTGCTGTTCGAGGCCGTGCGGCAACAACGCTGAGGCGTCGCATGGTGAGCACAATGGCCAAGGTTTTTGGGGCGGCGAAGGCATCCGCAAGAGATCGCTCTAACGTTGAATAAATGAGAGCCTCGAAAGGTCAAAGAACTCAAAAGGAGAACTTATGAGAATATTTATTGTTCTGGTTTGCAGCCTTGCGCTTGTGAGTGTCGCGTACAGTGCTCAGCAAGAAGAAAACAAACAAAAGAAAAAGCAGCCGCAAACGGTGCAGCACGCGCCGCCGTCCGCGACGGGACGTCCGACAAGCGTTGGAGCGGGCTCCAAGAAAACATCAATGGGAGCCTATCAGGGCAAAAAGGGCCAAACCTCGATGGGAGCTTATGAGGGTGGCCCCGGTCCGGGGGCTCATGAGGGGCAAAAAGGTAAAAAGGGCCAAACCTCAGTCGAAGCGGGCAAGCACCCGGGTGGAGTCAATAAGGCCGACAAACAGAAGAAGGCGGGCTATGTCGAAGCGGGCAAACACCCCGGTGGGGTCAACAAGCCCGGCCAACAGGAGAAGGCGGGCTACGTCGAAGCGGGCAAACATCCGGGTGGAGTCAATAAGCCCGGCCAACAGAAGAAGGCAGGCTACGTGGAAGCGGGCAAACACCCGGCGGAAGTTGGCCCGGGAATACTCACTCACCCTAAAGGTAAGCCACCAAAACTATTCTCTCCTGACACGGGCCAAAAGCCGACAGGCGTCGGCAAGACAGCTGTGGCGGGTGGTGCTGGCAAACCATTTAAGCCCCAGCACTTCAATGTTCCAAAACAGCCAAACACCGCAAAGGCCCCTCCTGTGAAGTTCCAGCAAGGCAAACACATCGAAGGAAGCCAAAACTGGCAGGGCCAAAATTATACCGTTTTCCGCAACTACAAATCCGAGTGGCACGATCAGAACTGGTGGCACAGCCATCACAATAGGATCGTGTTCGTGTTCGGTTCCCCGTATTACTGGAACGCGGGGTATTGGTTCCCAGCCTGGGGCTACAATCCTAACGCGTACTACGCGTGGGATGGTCCCATCTACGGCTACAATCATTTGCCGCCCGACCAAGTAATTGCCAATGCGCAGGCGGCGCTGCAACAGCAAGGTTATTATCAAGGCGAAGTGGATGGTCTTCTCGGGCCGCTTACGCGTGATGCAATCGCGAATTATCAACGCGACCACGGGCTTTACACAACGTCCACGATCGATCAGCCGACGCTGCGATCTTTGGGAATGGCTTAATAAGGTCTATTACAAAGAGCCGCCGCGAACTATTTTCGACGGCGGCTTTCTGCGTATCGAAGAGATCTCGGTGCGCGCATCGTTTTCAATGATTGAATTTGTTTGTCACTTGAGTTTCGCGTCATGCTACATGCAACTAAAGCCGCGTTTCGACGTTGAATCAGCGTGGCCACGGACTTTACGAAACGGCAGCGATTGATCGACCAACTCTGGAATCATTGGGAATGGCCTAACCATTTGGCAACAAGCGCGGTCCGAAGAATGGTAGGGACGCCGCGCTGCGGCTTCCGAACAGTGCGGCGTGCCCGTCCCTACCGATTGCGATGATTGTTGTGCGATGTCGATCCTAGTGAGAGATAGTTGCCGTGCAGCCACCGCAGTTGATAGCTCGTGATATTTATCAGTCGTTTCGAATGGGCGCGCGCCGGATCGAAGTCTTGCGCGGCATCTCCATGGAAGTCGAGCGTAATGAAGCAGTGTTTCTTTCCGGCGCTTCCGGCGCGGGTAAAACGACACTTCTTTACACTTTAGCCGGTCTGGAGCGTCCTGAATCAGGCACGGTCGAATTCGAAGGCCGGCGACTGTATTGTGGCGGCTCCTCCGCAGAGGCGCGCTTGCGGAATAAAAAAATGGGTTTCGTTTTCCAAGGTTACTTTCTATTACCGGAACTTACCGCATTGGAAAACGTCCTGCTGCCAGGAATGATTGGCCATCGGGCAACAAGACAACAGGCTGAGGAGAGCCTGGCCGCGGTCGGTCTCTCTGATCGCATGCATCATTTACCAGCAGAGCTTTCAGGCGGGGAACAGCAGCGCGTCGCCATCGCGCGGGCGTTAACGAACGATCCCGACATCATTTTTGCCGACGAACCGACTGGGAATCTCGATTCGAAAACGGGCGATGCGATAATGGATCTGCTGTTGGATCTGACGCGTGCGCGAAATAAGACGTTGCTCGTAGTGACACACGATGCTCGGCTGGCGGCGCGCGGCGATCGGCAATTGCACATCAAGGATGGAATGTTGCAGTGAGCGGAGACGTGAGTCGTAAATCCTTACATCGCGAATCCATTGGCGGCTTACGCTTCAACGATTCAATGGTTTAACGATGTAACGTCTTATTTTTGCTGCTTGAATTACGCGATTAAACATCGAAGATTTTTTTGCGACTATGAAAACCACGGATGCAGCGGTATTAGACGAACCCAAAATTCACGAGCCTACCGCAGAAGCGGCAGTTGAACCGGCAATTGAAGGTCGTCCACGCCCGACCGCAGTGGGCGTCAAGGACGCGAGGATTTACATTGACGGAAAATTTTACTCCGAAGCGGACGCGAAAATTTCCGTGTTCGACCACGGCCTCCTGTACGGCGACGGAATTTTCGAGGGGATTCGTTTTTATAATGGGCGTGTTTTTCGGCTTGGCGAACATCTGGATCGTTTGTGGGATTCGGCTCGCTCGATCTGCCTTGAAATTCCAATGACCAAGGAGGAGATGACGGAAGCTCTCCTCGAAACAATCCGGCAAAATCATTTACGGGACGGTTACGTCCGGCTGCTGGTCACGCGCGGGATTGGCAATCTGGGTTTAAATCCGATGCAATGTAAATCGCCGAGCGTGATTATTATTGTGGCAGCGATCACCCTTTATCACGAGAACCTTTATCGAAAAGGTCTAACGATCGTCACATGCGCAACCCGCCGCTGCAATCCGGGCGCACTAAATCCGGCAGTGAAGTCCCTCAATTACTTGAACAACGTGATGGCGCGGCTGGAGGCGAATCTGGCCGACGCGGATGAAGCGCTGATGTTGAATGACGAGGGCAACGTTGCCGAATGCACGGCGGACAACATTTTCGTTGTCAAGCGCGGTCAAATTGTTACTCCGCCTGTTACTGCGGGCGCGCTTCGCGGCATCACGCGGTCTGTAGCGTTTGAAATCGCCGCGGAACTCGGTTTCAAAACGTTGAAGGCCGACATTACACGCCACGACGTTTACGCTGCCGACGAATGTTTCCTCACGGGGACGGCTGCGGAGATCGTTCCGGTGGTCAAAGCCGATGGACGCGTCATCGGTAACGGCAAACCCGGCCCCATTACTACCCGTATAATTGCGCGCTTCCGGGAAATGACGCGCGAAACGGGCACACCGATTTTCACCTAGCGTTGACCAAAGTCACTTCTGACGCAGAGGATGTCGGGGAAATATTCGGGGTTGAATGTTTCCAAAATATCAGGGTCTAATTAAGCGAGATGTTGTGCGACGTTTGCAAATGCAATGATGCTACGGTGTTCCTGACACAGATTCTTGAAGGCAAGATGCACAAGGTGAATCTGTGCGAAGCCTGCTCGAAAGAAAAAGGTGTACAGGACCCCACGAGCTTCGCTCTTGCCGATCTGCTGCTTGGCATTGGAGCAGCGGAAGAGATCGAAAAGGGAGCGCCCACGCAAAAATGCCCGGTATGTGGTTTTAGCCAGGCTGATTTCAAAAAAACTGGACGCCTGGGATGCAGCGAATGCTACGTCACGTTTGCAGAGGGACTGAACTCGCTTTTGAAAGCAATGCACAAAGGTACCGAACACGTGGGGAAATTGCCGGAACGCGCGCAGCGCGCCGTGGCGCTCAGCCACCAGATGCGCGCGCTGACGGAAAATCTGCAAAAAGCCGTGGCCGACGAGAACTACGAGACGGCCGCGTCGTTGCGCGATCAGATTAAACAGCTTGAAAGCGAACTCTCCAACTCCCCATGAAATTCTCGAATATGCTGGCTACTGCTGGAGAATGGCTGCGCGGTGAAGGGCCACATCACCGAGTTGTAATCAGCAGCCGGGTGCGCCTCGCACGCAATCTCCGGAACCGACCTTTTCCAGGCTGGGCGAAGAAAGCGGAACGGAATTCAATCCTGGAACTGATTAGGTCACAGGTGGAAGCGCTTCCGGAGATGCAGGAGTCATTCTCGGAAAGCTTGCAGGATCTTTCGGCCTTGGACAGGCAGGTGTTGGTAGAGCGTCATCTGATCAGTCGCGAGCATGCGGCCAAAGGTGGGGGCAGCGCTGTAGTGGTGAATCGACGGCAAACCGTTAGCATCATGATCAACGAAGAAGATCATCTGCGGATGCAATCGATTCGCTCTGGGCTGCAGTTGAAACAGGCATTCAAGCTGGTGGACAAAATCGACAGCGCACTCGAAAGCAAACTGGACTTCGCTTTTGATTCTCGGCTCGGATATCTGACTGCGTGCCCGACGAACGTTGGCACCGGGATGCGCGCCTCCGCGATGCTCCACTTGCCAGGCCTTGTTCTGAGCGAGCTGATTAATCAAGTGATTCAAGCCGTAGGTAAAATCGGCCTCGCAGTGCGTGGACTTTACGGCGAGGGAACTGAAGCGATGGGCAACCTCTTTCAGATCTCAAATCAGACCACCCTTGGCGAGAAAGAGGACGAGATCATCAATCGTCTGAGCAAAGTGATTGAAACAATCATTGAAAAGGAACATGACGCGCGTCAAATTTTACTCCAGAAAAAGCCGAACACGCTTTGCGACCAGATCGGTCGCGCCTATGGGGTTTTGACATACGCGCACGCCATGGCGTCGAAGGAAGCGCTCAACCTGCTGTCGATCATTAAGCTCGGCATGGATTTGGGCGCGTTTCCAGAAGACCAGCGCCTTCAGATCGATGAATTGTTTATCGAGACGCAGCCGGCGCATTTGCAAAAAAGCTCCCAACAGAAACTGAATGCCGAAGAACGCGACCATCTGCGCGCCCAGATTATCCGCGAGCGTTTGAAACTCTTTCCCAAACCTGATATTAGTGAGATGGTAAGGGAGTCGGGCAATGGCTCGACTAACGCGCCATCGAACAATGAATAATTTTACACCGCGGGCTCAACAGGTTTTGGCGCTTGCTCGCAAGGAAGCCGACCGGTTTAACCACAACTACGTCGGCACCGAGCATCTGCTCTTGGGACTCATTAAGCTGGGCCAGGGAGTGGCGGTGAACGTTTTGCAGAAGATGGGTCTCGATCTTGAGACCGTTCGCATGGAGGTGGAGAAGCAGGTCGGCTCGGGACCGGAAACCAAGATCGTTGGTAACGTTCCGTACACGCCCCGGGTCAAGAAAGTGTTGGCGCTAGCAGGCAAGGAAGCCAAGGCGCTCAATCATTCTTACGTCGGCACGGAACACATTTTGCTTGGACTCTTGCGAGAAGGAGAAGGCGTCGCTGCGAGGGTGCTCAAAAGTCTCGAACTCGACATCGAACGCACGCGCAACGAGATTCTTAAAGAGCTCGATCCAAACTTCACGCCGTCTGAATCGGAGCAGGAAGGTGGCGAACCGGCGAAGAAAGATATTAAAACTCCAGCGCTTCGCGCATTCGGCCGTGACCTGACTGAATTGGCGAGGAAGGGAGAACTCGATCCCGTAATTGGCCGGCGCAATGAAATCGAGCGCGTAATTCAAGTGCTTTGCCGGAGGACCAAGAACAATCCAGTCCTGATCGGCGAAGCAGGCGTCGGCAAGACGGCCATTGCCGAAGGATTGGCTCAGGAGATTGCAAACGGCGACGTGCCCGAATTGTTGCGCGACAGACGCGTGATCACACTCGATCTGGCGTTGATGGTCGCCGGAACAAAATACCGCGGCCAGTTCGAAGAGCGCATCAAAGCCGTGATGGACGAAATCCGCCGTTCCAAAATCGTGATTCTTTTTATCGACGAATTGCACACCATTGTCGGCGCGGGTTCGGCCGAAGGCGCGATGGACGCATCGAACATCATCAAGCCCGCGCTGAGTCGTGGCGAATTGCAATGTGTCGGCGCGACCACGATGAACGAATACCGCAAGTACATCGAGAAAGACGCAGCGCTGGAACGCCGTTTCCAGACGATAAAGGTGGATGCGCCGACCGTTGACGAAGCCATTCAGATCTTGAAAGGTCTCCGACCGAAGTACGAGGCGCACCATAAAGCAAAACTCACCGACGAGGCGCTGGAGACTGCCGTCAGATTTTCCGATCGCTATATCACGGGACGATTTCTCCCCGACAAGGCGATCGATGTAATGGATGAGGCCGGCGCGCGTGCTCGTATTAACTCCATGACGCGGCCGCCAGACGTGAAGGGCATCGAAAAGGAAATAGAAGAGATCCGGGTGGAAAAGGAAGGAGCGATCAAGGCGCAGGATTTCGAAAAAGCTGCAGCCCTCCGTGACAAGGAGAAGCAAACGAAGGAAAAGCTCGATGCCATTCTCAACAAATGGCGTGAAGAGCGTGAAGAAAAAGAAGTGGTGGTGACGGCCGACGACATGATGCACATCATCTCGAAAGTCACCGGCGTTCCTCTCCAGCGGATCGAGCAGGAGGAAACGCAAAAGCTCCTCATGATGGAATCCGAGATGAAGCAGCGTGTCATCGGCCAGGACGAAGCGGTCACTGCCATCAGCAAAGCTTTGCGACGCTCGCGCGCGGATCTGAAAGATCCAAAGCGACCGATCGGTTCGTTCGTCTTTCTCGGTCCTACCGGCGTCGGCAAAACCTATCTGGCGCGCACGCTTGCTGAATTCATGTTCGGGGACCCGGATGCGTTGATTCAAATCGACATGTCGGAGTACATGGAGAAATTCACCGCGTCGCGCTTGATAGGTTCGCCGCCGGGTTACGTCGGCTATGAAGAGGGCGGACAACTTTCTGAAGCCGTGCGACGCCGGCCGTATTCGGTTGTGCTTTTTGATGAGATTGAAAAGGCCCACCCCGATGTGATGCATCTGCTCCTGCAGATACTCGAAGACGGCAAAATCACCGACTCGTTAGGGCGCAAGATCGATTTCCGGAACACGATCATCATCATGACTTCCAACGTCGGGGCCGAGTTGTTGAAAAAGCAGATGGTGATGGGCTTCGGCGCGCCCATGGAGGGACATGATTACGATTCGATGCGCGACAAAATTCTCGACGAGACCAAGCGCGTCTTTAAACCCGAGTTTCTCAATCGGCTGGACGAAATCATCGTGTTTCATTCGCTCGGCAAGCCGGAGCTGTTACGCATCGTCGATCTGGAAGTGGACAAAGTGCTCAGGCGCATCAAAGCCAAGGAAGTCCACATTGACCTGAAACAAAGCGCGAAGGAATTCCTCATCGAGAAAGGATACGAGCCGCAGTACGGAGCGCGGCCAATGCGCCGTGCAGTGGAGCGTTTTCTCGAAGACCCGCTCGCGGAAGAATTGCTTCGCGGCGGCGTCAAAGCAGGTGACAACGTCGAAGTTGTGGCAGTCGATGGGAAGCTGTCGTTCCAGGTGCCCGAATCGCAACCACAGAGTAGCGCGCCCGCGCCGGCGAGTTAGGCTGGCTACAAATCACGCTCGCGGGTGGGCATCCGCGTAGGCTTTCTTCAGCCGTTCGACGGTTACGTGCGTGTAGATTTGTGTTGTGGAAAGGCTGGCATGTCCAAGTAGCGCCTGAACACTGCGCAGATCGGCGCCGCGGTCGAGCATATGCGTCGCAAAACTATGTCGCAACTTGTGCGGACTGATTGAAATTGGAATGGATGTGTGGCGCACATAACGTTTCAACGACATTCGCCTTCGGCCCTTATTTATGAATAGCGGTCCCGCATGTACATTGGCTGCGGCGCGATAGCGCGAGATCGCTTCAAGCGCAGGCAAGCCCACTGGGCAGACGCGCTCTTTGCGGCCTTTGCCGAATACGCGCACCGACTCGGTGTAAGGATCGACATCGGCCACATCGAGCCCAGCCAGTTCACTCAGTCGCAAACCGCTGCTGTAGAATAATTCCATAATCGCGACATCACGCAGCGGCATCCAAACGGGTGCGGCGCGGTTCTTCATCTCACGCATTGGCGCCGTAAGGAGATCCTCAACCTGCTGCCGTGTGAGGACCAGCGGCAGCTTTTTGTCCATCTTTGGCAATTGCACTTCGCGCACGGGATTTTGTCGCAGCCGTTTTCGAGCTGCGAGAAATTGATAGAAGGTGCGCAACGCGGAGAATTGCAGTCGCACATACGAACGCGCCTGCCCGCGTTTCATCACCGCAAAGAGGTGATCGCGAAAATCCTCGGCTGTGCATTTCTTCCACGGCGTTTTGTTCTCTGCGCTAAAAGCGGTCAACGCCTGCCGATACACCTTGAGCGTGCGCGGTGAAGCATTCCGCTCGTTCGCGAGGTAACGCAAGAATTCTTCGACCAGAGGGTCTTTTTTATCCGAAGCGCGCGGGAGTTTTATCATGTCGAGCGAAGTCGAGATATCTCTCGTCCTTTAAATCGCATCGATCGCGGAAGCAATATTGAGATTCCTCAACTTCACTCGGAATGACAACCACAAGGGTATCATTCCGGCTTTTCCACCACGTAACGAAGGTCGGCTGCGCTGGCGTTGCCGCGGAACTGACTTCTGAAAATTGGCGGAGGGTTGGCGGAAATTAATTCGTAGCCATTCAAAACGAACTCCGGATAAATGCCATTGCTCGCAGGCTCGTACACTTTGTCGCCGCTGAAGTAACCGTAGAGCTTGTATTCATAATTGTTGTCGCTCCCGAATTCGAGGCGTTCGCGGTCTGGCGCAAGTTTCTGTTTTTCATTTAACATCACCATCTCCGCTGTGCTCCATGGTTGACCTGGACGCCGAATGTAGCCCCAGAATTTGTAATCTGGTTTATAGTAACGTCGTCCGATGAAATAATCCCCAGCCGGTTCAGCTGCGATGCGCTGTGCCATCTCAATTCTTGCTTGCTGAATTCCTTGCGGCATGGTTTGACAGCCACTAAAGAACACTGCGCTCAGCAACAGATTCCCTGCCAGCAACAACTGAGTGGCGCGTCTCATTCCTTCGATGGACACCTTTTATCGCAGCTTTCCGCGAGGCGCAATTGGAAGCTCTGCCGCAGCCAGTCTTCGTCATTCGACATTCGTGCTTCGTCATTTACCATTCACCGGTCAGTCGTTCACTGATCACCTGAGTTGATAATGGTTCGATTCTTCAACGCCCTTGGCACGCCGCTGCTCTCGTTTTTTCAATACTTGGGCGAGGTTGTGCTGCTCGCGGCCGACACGTTTCGTTGTATTTTTACGCACAAGCTCCGCTGGAAATTATTTCTCAACCAAATCGTCGAGATTGGATTGCTTTCACAACTTGTTGTCGTGATCACGGGTGCGTTTACCGGCGCGGTCTTCTCGGCCCAAACGTTCTTTCAATTTAACAAGATCGGAATGGGATCGGCCACCGGCGCGGTGGTATCGGTCTCGATCTGTCGCGAGCTTGGCCCGGTGCTCACAGCATTGATGGTGGCGGGTCGCGTCGGCGCAGCCATGTCGGCGGAAATCGGCACAATGAAAGTGACCGAGCAGATCGATGCGTTAAGAGCGCTCGCAGTGTATCCGACCGATTATCTGGTCGTGCCGCGTGCGCTCGCCATGATGATATCTATGCCGCTCCTGGTAGCCGAATGTATCGCTGTCGGCATCGCTGCCGGCTATTTCATCGCGATTTTCCTGCTCGAGATCAATGGCACGTATTACATGGCGAACATGGTGCGCTGGACGCGTAATCGCGACATTATCATGGGCCTGTCGAAAGCATTTTGTTTTGGGATTCTGATTGTATTCATCAGTTGCCAAAAAGGACTAAGCGCGCGCGAAGGCGCCGTCGGTGTCGGCCGCGCGACGACTGAAGCGGTAGTGAATTCGTCGCTTGCAGTTCTGATTTGCAATTTCTTCCTCACGATGCTGCTCAACATCATTTATCCGGCGGGATACCAGTAACGCTATGCGGCAGTTGAGAGTTGAGGGTTGAGAGGTAAGAGTTTGAGCCTTGCGATGATCGAAGCGCCGCCATCTTCGAAGCCGTCCACTGAACTTCATCTTGTTTCCGGCAACTCGTCGCCGATGATCGCAGTCCGATTGCTGGCCAAAAAGATTGGGCAGCAGGAAATCTTGCGCGGCGTCGATCTTGAGGTCGCAACTGGCGAGACACTCGCGATCATTGGACGGAGCGGCGGCGGCAAAAGCGTTTTGCTTAAACATCTCGTGGGATTGATGGCGCCGGACGCGGGAGAAATTTGGATCGATGGTCAAAACATCATCGGAATGAACGAGCGTCAGCTCGGCACAATCCGCAAAAAGGTTGGCATTCTCTTTCAAGGCGGCGCGCTTTTTGATTCAATGACCGTGGAGGAGAACATCGCTTTCCCTTTACGCGAGGCCGGCGAGCGCGATCCAGAGGTTCTGCACGCTAAAGTCAAGGAGATGCTCGAGGTGATGGAAATGGAGGGCGAGGAGGAGAAGATGCCGGAGAGTTTGAGCGGTGGAATGAAGAAACGCGTTGGCCTTGCACGCTCCATCGTTCGGCGACCCTCGTGTGTATTGTATGACGAGCCGACATCGGGGCTTGATCCCGTGGTCGCGGACAGTATCAATCGATTGATCCGCCGCCTGCAACATCGCTTTGGAATGACCAGCGTGGTGGTCACCCACGACATGAAGAGCGCATTCGATGTTGCAGACCGAATTGCGTATTTGCACGAAGGCCGGATTTATTTTCACGGAATAGCGAGTGAACT
>WNGB01012354.1_pt1 | contig 11610 bp, 9 predicted proteins | sample 5400681 | NCBI WGS metagenome assembly WNGB01 (sample SAMN13153367, study PRJNA577476) | soil metagenome | isolation source: 115 cm soil or saprolite under grassland replicate 2 | place: USA:California | collected 2016-06-15 | reverse complement strand
ACCGACGCCGCCGGACGTCCGACCGTGCGGCTGGCGCACGACGCCGTGCTGGCAAGCTGGCCGCGAGCGGCGGCCGCCGCGCAGGCAAGCCGTGACTTCTATAGGGTGCGCGCCGAAGTCGAGGACGCGCAGCGGCGCTGGGAGCAATATCGCCGTCCGAAGGACCGGCTGATTCAGGCGGGCGTCCCGCTCGCGGAAGCCGAGAAGCTCGTGGCCGACTTCGGTCGCGAGCTGCCCGCCCCGCTCACCGCCTACGTGACGGCCTCGCGCCATCAGGCCCGAAAGCGACAGCGGCTCGTGGCTGCAGCCGCGGGATTTTTCCTCGTGCTTGCAGTCGCTGCGACGGGTGCCGGTGTCGCTGCATTCCGCGCCCAGCAGCAAGCCGTCCTCGCCGAGCAGCACGCGCTCGCCGAGCGCGACAAAGCCACGCAGAGCTTTGCTATTGCGAAGCGAACGGCGGAACGCGTGGTCTTTGAAATCGCGCAGGGGCTCCGCAACGTGCAGGGTCTTCGCGCCGAAACGGTACGCAAGATCCTCGAAACCGCACGGGCGGCATTCGATCAGCTCGCCAAGTCGGCGCCCGATGATCTCGACCTGCAGCGCAGCCTGTCGGTCATGCTGATCGAGTTCGGCGACACCTATCTCACTCTTGGCGATCTCCCGGCTGCGCTCAAGGCCTTTAACGACGCCCTCGCCATTCAGGAGCGCCTCGCCATCGCTGATCCAAACAATACGTTATGGCAGGGCGACCTGGCACTATTGAACGCCCGGGTCGGTATCGTGTTGGTGGCGCAGGGCAAGCTCGACGATGGACTCAAGGCCTATCGCGACGCCCTCGCCGTCTGGGAGCGGCTCGCCCGCTCCGAACCCGGCAACACGCTGTGGCAGCGCAACCAGTCATTGTCATACAACAACATTGGCGGCGTGCTGGTGGCGCAAGGCAAGCTCGAGGACGCGCTCAAGGTATACCACGATGCCCTCGCCATCGCGGAGCGTCTCGCCCGCTCCGACCCTGGCAACACCTTGTGGCAGAGCGACTTGTCAGCCTCCTACAACAACGTCGGCGGTGTCCTGGTCTCGCAGGGCAAGCTCGAAGACGCGCTCAAGGCCTACCTCGATGCCCTCACCATCACGGAGCGCGTTGCCCGCTCCGAGCCCAGCAACACACAGTGGCAACGCAGCCTGTCAGCCGCTTACATCAGGCTCGGCGATCTGCACGTGGCACAAGGCAAGCTCGAGGAGGCACTCAAGGCTTTCCGCGATGCCCTCGCCATCGCAGAGCGCCTCACTCGCTCAGATCCCAGCAACATGCAGTGGCAGCGCGATTTGGAAGCGTCCTACAACAGGCTCGGCGATGTCCTGGTGGCACAGGGCAAGCTCGAGGATGCTCTCAAGCCTTACCGCGATGCCCTCGCCATAGCGGAGCGTCTCGCCCGCTCGGATCCCAGCAACACGGAATGGCAGCGCGACTTGTCCGTATCATACATCAAACTAGGCGACGTGCTGGTGGCGCAGGAAAAACTCGAGGACGCGCTCAAGGCCTACCGCGATGCCGTCGCCATCCTGGAGCTCCTCTCCCGCACCGATCCCGGCAACACGCAATGGCAGCGCGATCTGTCAGCAACCTCCAACAGCGTCGGCAGTGTGCTGGTGGCGCAGGGCAAGCTTGAGGATGCCCTTAAGACATACCGCGATGCGCTGGCCATCGCGGAGAATCTTGCTCACTCCGATCCCACAAACACCGTTTGGCAACGCGACCTGTCATTGTCCTACAGCAGCGTCGGCGACGTGCTGATGAAGCAGGGCAAGCTTGAGGAGGCGCTCAAGGCTTATCGCGACGGCTTCGCGATCCGAGAGCGCCTCGCGCTCTCCAACCCTAGCAATCCGCAGTGGCAGCACGACCTGTCGGCGTCTTTCGGCCTGATCGGCGAGGTGCTCGAGGCCCAGGGCATGCTCGAGGATGCGCTCAAGGCCTATCGCGACGGCCTCGCCATTCGAGAGCGCCTCGCGCTTTCTGATTCCAGCAACACGGAGTGGCAGCGCCACCTATCAGAGTCGCTCGACAAGATCGGCGGTGTATTGAAGGCACAGGGCAAGCTCGAGGACGCGCTCAAGGCGTACCGCGACAGCCTTGTCATTGCGGAGCGCCTCACTCTCGCCAATCCCAGCAATACGGAGTGGCAGCACGACCTCTCGGTGGCCCACGAGAACGTCGGCGATGTGCTGGTGGCGCAGGGCAGGCTCGAGGACGCACTCAAGGCTTATGGCGACGCCCTCGACATCTGGGAGCGCCTGACTCGCTTCGATACCAGCAACACGCACTGGCAGCAGGATATGGCCGAGAATCATGCCAAGCGCGCCACCGTGCACGAAAAACGCAGCGACATCACGCAAGCATTGGCTGAGCTTCGCAAGGCCCGCAGCATCATGGCCGCGCTGGCCTCCACCGCTCCCGGCAATAAGAAGTGGACGCGCGACCTTGCCGAGATTGATGAGAATATCGCACGGATCGCAGCAAAGGCGCGTGGTTGAGATCGACCTCCTGCCACCCGTGAAAGCCTTCGAGGCGTTGCGTCTCACTCCGCCGCGCCCATCCGCCGCAGCAACGCGAGCGCCTCGACCGCTAATGTGCGCGTGAGCTCCGGAGCCGGGATCGCGCGACCGAGCGCCGCCGCCTGACCGGACCACATCGGTGTGAAGTCACCCGAGCCTTGGGCCTCGGCCTTGGCGCGCAGCGGCGCGAGTGCGCCTGCCGCAAGCGGAAACGCGGGCGCGATCTCGCTCACCGGCCCGATCTCGCGCATCACGCGGTTGACGAGGCCACGGGCCGGCCGGCCGGTCATCAGGTTCGTCACCGCAGTGCCATCGTCGCGCGCCTCGCGCAGCGCGGTACGGTGAGGCGCGCTGATCTTTGCTTCCGGCGTGAACAGGAAAGCCGTGCCGATCTGGACGGCAGCAGCGCCGAGCGCGAAGGCGGCCGCGATTCCACGCGCATCCGTGATGCCACCTGCCGCAATCACCGGCACCTTCACCGCATCAACCACCTGCGGCACCAGCGCAAAGGTCCCGACCTGCGCGGCGAGATCGTCGGAGAGGAACATGCCGCGATGGCCGCCCGCCTCGTAGCCCTGTGCCACGATGGCGTCGACGCCACGCGCTTCGAGCCAGCGCGCTTCGGCCACCGTCGTGGCAGAGGAAAGCACGGCGCATCCCGCGGCCTTCACGCGCTTGAGCAAGCCCTCCTCGGGCAGCCCGAAATGAAAACTCGCCACGCCCGGCTTCGTCTCCTCCACCACGGCGCAGAAGGCCTCATTGAAGGGCTGCCGCATGCTGGTTGGCACCGGCGCGGCCGGATCAATGCCAAGCTCGCGATAATAGGGCGCAAGCCGCTCGCGCCAGCGCGCCTCGCGTGCATTGTTCAGCTCAGGCGGCACGTGGCAGAAGAAATTGAGATTGACCTTCGCCTGCGAGCGGGCGCGGAACGCCGTCATCTGCTCGCGCGCCCCGGCGGGGTCCAGCATAGCGCATGGCAATGATCCAAGCCCGCCAGCTTGCGCGACCGCGGCCGCAAGCTCGGAGTCCATGGCGCCCGCCATCGGGGCCAGCAGGATCGGGAGCTCAACCTGGAACAAATCGATCAGACGACGATCGGGCCACATGACGTCTCCTCCGGCACGCGCCACGCACTCTGGCGCATCGCCGGCGCATCGTCCATTCGTGATCCGGAAATGCAGGCTTCGCTAAGCCGCGAAGGCCGGCCGGCTCTGGCGATAGCAACGGCACGCTCTATACTCACATGATGCTCACGTGATGCTGACTTGATGCTCACTTGGCGCCAACTGGATCGGAGCCTGCCCATGCCTTCCCTGTTGTGGCTTGTCACGGCCTGCCTGTGCGCGGCCGCCTTCGCCGCTCCCTCGCACGCGCAGGACTGGCCCGCAAAGCCTGTGAAGATCGTGGTGCCGTTCGCGGCCGGCGGCAGCTCGGACCAATTGGCGCGGCTGCTAGCGCCGGAGCTAAGCGCCACCTTCAAGCAGCAGTTTTTCATTGAGAACCGCGCTGGCAGCGCAGGCGCCCTCGGCTCCGCGCAGGTCGCGCGCGCCGAGCCCGACGGCTACACCTTCGTCAACGCCGGCTCCGGCCCGCACCTGACCGGCCCCGCGATCAACCCCAACATCGGCTATGATCCACTGAAGGACTTCACCCATGTCGCGATGGAAGCAGCCGACAGCTTCGTGTTCGTCGCTGGCAGCGCGCTGGGCGTGAAGTCGATTGCCGAGCTGGTGACATTGGCGCGCACGAAGCCGTTGACGTCGGCATCACCCGGCCCCGGCTCGCTCGGCCAGCTCATTCTCGAGCGTTTCAAGCGCCGTGCCGGCGTCAACATCCAGCATGTGCCGGCGCCCAATTCCGGCATGAACGAAGTGTTGGGTAACCACATCTCGCTGACGCTGACGACACTGCTGACCGCCGGCGAGATGATCCGCTCCGGCAAGGTCGTGCCGCTCGCCGTCACCAGCGCGCAGCGCCACCCGGCCTATCCGGACATTCCGACTTTTGCCGAGCAGGGCTTTCCCGATACCCTCGGCGACACCTGGTTCTGGCTCGCCGGCCCGAAGAACCTGTCCGCCAACATCGTGGGCAAGCTCAATGCCGAGATCCGGCGCATCAACAAGACCGCGAAGATGCGCGCGCATTTCGACAAGCTCGCGCTCTCGACCCTCGACCTTGATCCGGCGGCGGTCGCGAAATTCGTCGCCGACGAATATGCCTTCTGGGCACCGCTCGCCAGGGAAGCCGGGCTCGCAGTGCAATGACGCCGCGCGACGGGAGAACATCCATGCCCGTGTTCATGCATTCGATCTGCCGTTTTGTGTTCGCCCTGTGCGTGCTCGCAGCGCTGCACGAGACTGCGTTCGCGCAGGGCTTCCCGGCCCGAACAATCCGTATCGTGGTTCCCTTCCCCGCCGGCGGCCCGACCGACATCCTGTCGCGGATCGTGGCGCAGAAGATGAGCGAGGACTTCGGTCAGCCGGTCGTGGTCGAGAACCGGCCCGGCGCCGACACCGCGCTTGGCGCCGCGCAGGTGGCCAGGGCCGCACCCGACGGCTACACGCTGCTCGCCGCCATGGACACCACGTTGGTGATGAATCCTGCGACCAAGACGAGCCTGCCCTACGACCCGTTCAAGGATTTCGCGGCCATTTCGCTCGGCGCCAAGAACACCTCGCTCTTAATCGTGCGCGCCGACGATGGGCCGAAGTCGATCGGAGAGCTGATCGCGCTCGGCAAGGCGAAAAACGGCACCATGAACTATGGCGCCGGCATTATCACGACGCGGCTGGCGGGCTATATGTTCAACCGCGAGGCCGGCATCAAGGTGCAGCTCATTCCCTACAAGGGAAGCGCCGAGGTGGTGCAGGGGCTGCTCACGGGTACGGTCGACTACATCGTGGACGGCACCGCCTCCAGCCTGCCGCTGATCATGTCGGGCAAGCTGCGCCCGCTCGCCAAGCTCAACAGCCGCCCACTGCCGCAACTGCCCGACATTCCACCGCTGTCGGTGGCCGCCGGCATGCCGGCGCTCGACGACATGTCGAGCTGGATCGCGTTCATGGCACCCGCCGGCACGCCGCGCGCGATCATCGACAAGCTGCAGGCCGAGATTGTGCGCATCTACGCCGACCCGGCCACCGCCGACAGGCTTGAGAAATCCGGCATCAATGCGGTATCGAGCACGCCCGAGGAGCTCGACGCCTTCTTTCGCCGCGAGGCCGTGCGGTGGGAAAAGGCGTTCAAGGAGAGCGGAATTAAGCTAGACTGACAGCCTGCATCGATCCTTCCCACCCATCACCTGCCGCCCCCGCGTGAGCCCGCAAGGAGTAGCCATGTCGAAGCCGAAAGTCCTGATCTTTGCCCCGCGCGAGGAGCCGCCGGAGACCATCACGGCGCTCGAAGGGCTCGGCTGCGAGGTCGTCGTCGGCGACCGCGATTGGCAATTGCCGCGCACCCACCACGAGGACGACGTGGTGGAAGCCGCGCGCGACGCGGTCGCGCTGATGGGCACCTCGATGCGGCATACCCCGATCAGCCGCCGCATCATGCAAGCCTCGCAGCGGCTGCGCGTGGTCGCGAAATACACCGTCGGCGTCGACGACATCGATACCGACGCGGCGACCGAGCTCGGCATCATGGTGTGCCACGCGCCTACCGAATCGAACTGCTTCGGCGTCGCCGAGACCACCGTCACCATGATGCTGGCGCTGCTCAAGAAGCTGCGCGAGCGCGACGCCGATGTGCGTGCCGGCAAATGGCGCACGCTCGACAACTACGCCTATTACGTCGGCAGCCGCGCCTCCGACGGCTTTCCCGGCCAGACCATCGGGCTCGTCGGCTTCGGCCGCATCGGCACGCGGGTGGCGCAGCTGATGACGCCCTGGCGCGCCCGCCTCATCGCCTACGATCCTTATGTGCAGCCGGCAACCTTCCTGGCACACGGCGTGCGGCAGGTTGACTACGAGACGCTGCTGCGCGAGTCCGACGTTGTGTCGTTCCACGTCGTGCTCACCAAGGAGACCCGCTACATGTTCGGCGACAAGGAGCTCGCGCTGATGAAGCCGAACGCGATCGTCATCAACACCGCGCGTGGCAAGGTCCTGGACGAGAAGGCGCTTGCCAAGGCGATCGACGAAGGCCGCGTTCGCGGCGCCGCCATCGACGCCTTCGAGGAGGAGCCGCTGTCGATGGATTCTCCTTTGCGCAAGCTCGGCGACCGGGTGCTGCTGTCGCCGCACTCGGCGTCCTATACGGAAGGCGGCGAGCTGCGCCAGGGTGTCGACTGGGCGACGCGCTCGGTCATTACCGCGCTCAAGGGCGGCATCCCGGACAATGTCTACAACAAGGACGTGCTGCCGCGCTGGCGCGAGCGCTTCGGCGGCGCCAGCGTGAGCGAGCGCTAGCTGCGGAACTCGCATCTTACTGGTCGCCTCGGGAACTCTCAAAGGCCCTGCATCGTTCTTATCTTGCACGAGCAGGAGGTTCCATGCGCAAGCCTTTATCAATGGGAGCAATAGCATTTGCATTGCTCATAAGCAGTGCAGCAGTTGCAATTGCGGCAGCGGATTCGGAATCCATCCAGACCCGAAATCTTCAACTCGCGCAGGTTCCGGGCGATCCGCCTGTCATCACCAAGCGAACTGTGAACCTGAACGAAGAGGACCGTCACACGATCCGCGAGATCGTTCTCAAAGACAGGAAGGTCCAAAAGGCCCCCGAAAGTACCAAGGTGGCGATCGGCGAAGCCGTACCGCAGGGCGTGAATATGCAACCCATGCCGGACGATGTGACACGCAAGGTCCCGCAGCTCAAGAACAACACCTTTTTTGTCAAGGGCGATGAAATCGTCATTGTGGAGCCTAAGGACAACACCGTTGCGGAAATCGTCAAATGATCGATTCATAAGCTTGGTACATTGAAGCCCGCCTCACCCCTCGGGTGAAGCGGGCTCATCCGCATCTAAGCCCAACCAGCTGCGCAACTCACTTCGGACGAACGTCCGACTTTCCGCCGGGAGTGCCGGGCGGTGGAATGACCCGCATCGTGCCTGCATCGGGCGCTGGCGTTCGGATCTCTGGATCGAGATTGGGAGGGCAGATGACCCCATCGGTGCGCGCCAGCTTATCGCCCGGCGTATCAAGCTTGTCGCCCGGCCTGTCGCCTCTCCCTGTTGTGCCAGGCGGCTGACCGTTGGGTCCAGGCTCCAGGCGCTCACCCGGCGTACACGCCTTGGGATCAGGTTGCTGTGGGGTCTGAGGCGGCGACTGCGCCGACGCAGCCATGACCCCGCACATCAAGCACAAAAAGGCCGCAAACTGAATGTGTCTCGACATGACGATCCTCCTACTGCTTACGAGAACAACAAGTTCCGACCCCGATGCGTTCCGCCCTCTGTCGGCAGGACATTTGTCCCAGTGGCCGCGGACGCGTAAACTTGCACAATGAAAACGAACCCGATCCACATCATCGGCGGCGGGCTCGCCGGCTGCGAAGCGGCGTGGCAGATCGCAGCACATGGCGTGCGCGTCATTCTGCACGAGATGCGCCCGCAGCGCGCGACCGCCGCTCACAAGACCGAGAGCCTCGCCGAGCTCGTCTGCTCGAACTCGTTCCGCTCCGATGACCATGAGCACAATGCGGTCGGGTTGCTGCATGAGGAGATGCGCCGGCTCAACTCGCTGATCGTGCGCGCGGCGGATGCCAATCAGGTGCCGGCCGGCGGTGCGCTCGCGGTCGATCGCGATGGCTTTGCGGCTGCAGTCACCGAGGCGATCAGCGCCCACCCACTGATCGAGGTGCGACGACAGGAGATCGCGGCCCTGCCGCCTGACGATTGGAACAGCGTCATTGTGGCAACCGGCCCCCTCACCTCACCAGCCTTGGCGGAGGCGATCTCAACGCTCACGGGCGAGGACGCGCTCGCCTTCTTCGACGCTATTGCGCCGATCGTGCATCGCGACTCGATCGATATGACAGTCGCCTGGTTTCAGTCGCGCTACGACAAGGCTGGTCCCGGCGGCTCCGGGGTCGACTACATCAACTGTCCGCTGACGCGCGAGCAATATGAGGCTTTCGTCGATGCGCTGGTCGCGGGCGACAAGACCGCGTTCAATGAATGGGAGGGCACGCCCTATTTCGACGGCTGTCTGCCGATCGAGGTGATGGCCGAGCGCGGGCGCGAGACGCTGCGCCACGGGCCCATGAAGCCGTTCGGGCTGACCAACCCGCATCCCGGCACATCGAAAGCTTATGCCGTGGTGCAGCTGCGGCAGGACAACAAGCTCGGCACCTTGTTCAACATGGTCGGCTTCCAGACCAAGCTCAAGCATGGCGAGCAGACGCGCATCTTCCGCAGCATCCCGGGATTGGAGCGAGCCGAGTTCGCGCGGCTCGGCGGGCTGCATCGCAATACGTTCCTTAATTCGCCCAAGCTTCTCGACGCCATGCTGCGGCTCAAGGCGATGCCGCGCTTGCGCTTTGCGGGCCAGATCACCGGCTGCGAGGGCTATGTGGAGTCGGCTGCGGTCGGGCTCATGGCTGGACGTTTCGCGGCTGCGGAGGGACAGGGGGAGATGCTGGCGCCGCCGCCGCCGACCACCGCACACGGAGCGCTGCTCAATCACATCACCGGCGGCCACATCGAGACGATCGATGCCGGTCCGCGCTCCTATCAGCCGATGAACGTCAACTTCGGATTATTTCCGCCGTTCGACCGCGCACTGCCGCTCGATGAGAATGGCAAGCGGCCACGCGGACCGGCCAAGGCGCTGGCCAGGAAGCGCGCGCTCTGCCACCGCGCGCTCGATGACCTCGAGGAGTGGATCGGCGCGGTGCGGATGGCGGCGGAATAGCGATCTCAACGGATCGCCGGCGGGCGGCCCGAACGCCCGGCGCGCCAAATCGCCCATTGCCGGCGCCAGCGCGGCACCTCGATCTCGGCGAATGGCGCGCTGGCGTTACGGCGGAGCGCGCGCAGGTCGAGCGGCACTGTCGCAACCGGCAGCCAGGCCGCAATCGCGTCCTGCCCCTCCCGCTCGATCAGCACGCGCGCCTCCTCGTAGTGGCGGATGGCCACGTCGCGCAGATTGCCGAGCAGCGCGATGATCTGCACGGTTGTCTGTCCAGCCAGGATGTCCTGCGGCAGCACCGAATTCTGGATCATCAGATCGGCCGGCGCCGTGACGTGGCCGCGCACCGCGTCGCTCGCGAAGTTGCGCAACAGGCTGACGATGCCCACGCTGATGCCGGCAGGCCCCGCAAAATCCGAGGCGGCGGCGCCCATCACGCGCGCGGCAAGCTCGATCAGGCTCGATGAGGTGCCGCGGGCGTAGCGCTCGAGCTCGTCAACGCTGCCGAACAGCTCGCGGCCGAGATGCGCCCGCCGCGTCTCGATCACCTGGTCGAACAGCCGGCGCGGAAGGCGATATTGATCGATCACATCGGCAAGCGCATTGGCCACCGGGTGCCCGCGCGTCTCCTCGGGCCGCTGCTCGTAGATCGCCTCGCTCCACCACTGCAGCCGCACCTCACCGGCCACCGGCTCGCTCACCACGTCGGGGATGCGCGCGAGCTCGATATGAAAGGCATAAAGCGCAAAGAGCGCACCGCGGTGCTCGGCCGGCGCGAACAGCGCAGACAGATAGCGATCCTTGTCGGCTGAGCGAACCAGCGCTTCGCAGTGGTCGAACATCTCATGCATGGATGGCCGCACACCATGCATGATGCGGAGCGGATGGCGCCGCGCCGGCCACCGAGGTCACACCTTCACGGCTTCGGCGGCCTCTTCAACGGCGGCACGGGTGGTCCCAACGCCGAGATAGATCAGAATCGGCGCCGCGATGAAGACCGAGGTGTATGTGCCGACCAGAACCACGCCGAAGATCATGGTCGACACAAAACTGTGGATCGCGTGCCCGCCAAAGAGCAGCAGCGCGAGCAGCGAGAGCGTCACGGTCAAGTGGGTGATGATCGAGCGCGAGAGCGTCGAGTTGACCGAGATGTTGAGCAGGTCCGGCATCGGCATGCGTTTGTAGCGGCGCAGCATCTCGCGAATGCGGTCGTAGATGACCACCGTGTCATTGAGCGAGTAGCCGAGAATGGTGAGCAGCGCCGCGATGCTGGATAGGTCGAAGTCGATCTGCATCAGCGACATGTAGCCCATGGTGAGCACCAGATCGTGCACGTTGGCGACCATGGCGCCGAGCGCGAACTGCCATTCGAACCGAAACCAGAGATAGACCAGAATCGCCAAGATCGCGGCCATCAATCCGATCGTGCTGGTGGCGAGCATCTCGGTCGAGATGCGCGGCCCGACCACTTCTGCGCGCTCGATTGTTATCGTGTCTCCCAGAGTTGCCGTGACCTTGTCCTTGGCAGCGTTTTGCGATGCCTCGCCTCCCGCCTGCTGCGGAATACGGATCAGCACCCTGTCAGCGCTGCCGAACTCCTGCAACTGGATGTCACCCAGCCCAAGCGCGCCGAGAGACGTGCGCATGTTCGCAAGGTCTGCCGGTGCGCCCGACTTCGTCCTGACTTCGAGCAGCGTGCCACCGACGAAATCGATGCCAAAGTTCAGGCCGACGAAGAAGTAGAGACAGATGGCCAGGATCGAGAGGACCGCCGAAGCCGGAAAGCTGACGCGCCGGAAGCGCATGAAATCGAACTTGGTATCGTCGGGGACGATACGCAGCATCGGGATGGAAGAATGCAAGCGCACGGGACGGGCCTCAAGTAATCGCGAGCTGTTGCGGGCGCACCCACCGGACCCACCAGGCGACCATCAGCCTTGTGAGGGTGAATGCGGTGAAGACTGTCGTGATGATCCCGATGCCGAGCGTCACCGCGAAACCGCGGACCGGACCGGTGCCGATGAAGAACAGCACGGCGGCCGCGATGAAGGTCGTGATGTTGGAATCGAGAATGGTCGCCAGCGCCCGCGTGAACCCCGCGTCGATCGCCGTGATCGGGCTGCGGCCGGTGCGCACCTCTTCGCGAATGCGCTCATAGATGAGCACATTGCTGTCGACCGCAATTCCAATCGTAAGCACGATGCCG
>WNGB01026981.1_pt1 | contig 11611 bp, 8 predicted proteins | sample 5400681 | NCBI WGS metagenome assembly WNGB01 (sample SAMN13153367, study PRJNA577476) | soil metagenome | isolation source: 115 cm soil or saprolite under grassland replicate 2 | place: USA:California | collected 2016-06-15 | reverse complement strand
GACGCAGCGTCTCTCCCTTGTACTGGATCGCGAAGTCCACGCTGGAGGTCGTGCCGCCGTGCGCCGCGGCGATCGTGCCCGACTCGAAGTCGTCGGCCGAGGTGGAACCGCCGAAGGGCATGTCCAGATGGGTGTGCACGTCGATGCCGCCCGGCAGGACGTACTTGCCCGACGCCTCGATCGTGCGGTCCGCCTCGAGCGCGAGCGAGGTCGCGATCGCCGAGACCTTCTCGTCCTCGATCAGGACGTCGCCGCGATAGAGGTCGCTCGCGGTGACGACTGTCCCGTTCTTGATGAGCGTCTTCAAGGCGAGCCCGGATTATTCAAAGCTAGATCGCCGCCATCGGCTCGTAAGTCTCCGGGCGCCGGTCGCGGAAGAACTGCCACACGCGGCGGACCTCCTCGATCATGTCGAGGTCCATCTCGGCGGTGACCAGCTCATCCTTGTCCTCCGAGCCGACCGCCAGGAAATTGCCGCGCGGGTCCACGAAGTAGGAGGAGCCGTAGAACTTGCCGATATTCCACGGGGCCTCCGTGCCGACCCGGTTGCTGCAAGCCATGAAGTAGCCGTTGGCGACCGCGTGCGCCGGCTGCTCGAGCTTCCAGAGGTACTGCGACAGCCCCGCCACCGTGGCCGACGGATTGAAGACGATCTCGGCGCCGTTCAATCCCAGAAGCCGCGCGCCCTCAGGGAAGTGCCGGTCGTAACAGATGTACACGCCGACTTTCGCGAAGCGAGTCTGGAAGACCGGGTATCCGAGGTTGCCGGGCTTGAAGTAGTACTTCTCCCAGAAGCCCGACGTGTGCGGGATGTGGTTCTTGCGGTACTTGCCCAGATACGCTCCGTCGGCGTCGTAGACCGCCGCGGTGTTGTAGTAAACGCCCGCCTGCTCGCGCTCGTAGACCGGGACGACCATCGCCATCCGGTACTTCTTGGCGTATTGCGCGATCTTCTCGGTCGTGGGTCCCGGCACCGCCTCCGCCATGTCGTACCAGTGCGGGTCCTGCGACGGACAGAAGTAGGGACCATTGAAGACTTCCTGGAGTCCCAGGATCTGAACGCCGCGTTTCCCCGCTTCTTCGATGAACGGCACGTGCGCCTCAATCGCCGCTTCCTTGACCTTCTCGATCGGAGCCGAAGGATCGGTCAACGGAGCGTGACATTGAATCAAGCCGCCAATCAATTTTCGTGGCATCGTTCCTCCGTCGCCACCGTCATTCTGAGGGCCGAAGGCCCGAAGAATCTGCTCCGGTGATTCAACCCGCGGAGCACGGGGGCAGATCCTTCGCTTCGCTCAGGATGACAGGCTTCAGAACCATCGCGAGATCACGACCTTCTTATCCGTGTAGAACTCGTACGTGTCTCTTCCATGCACCTTCAGGTCGCCAAAGAAACTGTCCTTGGCGCCGCCGAAGGGGAAGTAGGCCATGGGGGCGGCGACACCGATGTTGACGCCGACCATGGATGCGGAGGCGAGCCGCGCGAACTCGCGTGCCGTCTTGCCGCTCGACGTGAAGATGGACGTGGCGTTGGCGTTGGGGTGAGCGTGCATCACCGCAATGGCTTCTTCGAGCGTCTTGACCGGAGTGATCGAGGCGACGGGTCCGAAGATCTCGTCGCGGCCGATCGTCATGGAAGGGGAGACATCGTCGAAGACCGTCGGCCCCAGGAAGAAGCCTTTCTCCCGCTCGGGGACCCTCAGGTTGCGCCCGTCGAGGACGAGCTTCGCTCCTTCGGCGACGCCCTTCTCGATGTAGGAGACGACCTTGTCGCGGTGTTGCGCCCGGATCACCGGCCCCATCGCAACACCCGGCTCCGCTCCGTCTCCCACGCGGAGCGCGCCGGCGGAGGAGACGATGCGATCGCGCGCTTCCTTGTGCGCCTCCCCCACGGGAACGAGCACGCTGCCCGCCAGGCACCTCTCGCCGGCGCAGCCATAGAAGGACTCGGTGATCACCCCGATCGAGCGGTCGAAGTCCGCGTCCGGCATCACGACGATGAAGTTCTTGGCCCCGCCTAGCGCCTGGACGCGTTTGCCCGCGTGCGTGGCGCGCTGATACACGGCCCTGGCGACCGGCGTGGATCCGACGAAGGAGACGGCGCGGATGTCGGGGTGGTCGCAGATCGCCTCGACGACCACCCGGCTCCCGTTGACGAGGCTGACGACGCCGGGCGGCAGGTCACATTTCTCGAGCAGCTGGAACATCCGTGTCATCGAGAGAGGCACCTGCTCGGAGGGTTTGACGATGATGCAGTTGCCCGTCGCGACCGCGAAAGGAAGGAACCAGAGCGGGACCATGGCGGGGAAATTGAAGGGCGCGATCGCGGCGCAGACGCCCATCGGCTGCTTGATGACGTTGCAGTCGATTCCGGAGGCGATGTTCTCCAGGCCATAGCCCATCATCAGCGAGGGCGTTCCGCAGGCGACCTCGACGCATTCGATTCCGCGGCGCACGCTCCCCCGCGACTCGTCGAGCGTCTTGCCGTGCTCGGTCGTCACGATACGCGCGAGCTCCTCGAAGTGCTCCTCAAGCAGCGACTTAAACTTGAAGAGCGCCCGGACTCGTGTGACCGGCGGCGTATCGCGCCAGGCGGGAAAGGCCTTCTTCGCCGCGGCGACGGCGGTGTCCACGTCCTCTCCCGTCGAAAGGGGCGTTTTCGCGATCACCTCGCCGCACGCGGGGTTGTAAACGTCCAGAAACTCACGCGTGCGCGACTCGATCCAGCGCCCGCCGATGTAATTCCGGAGCGTTTCGACTCCGGCGCGAGCCGCCTGTGTCTTCTCGGAAACTACGGCGGATTCAGTCATGGAACCTCCTGTCTTCAAACGGAAGGAGAATACTAGCCCCAATCCACCGCCTGCGAGCCCGCCCCCTCTCGTCTCAGAGAATCCGCCCGGAGTCGCCGTCGCTGCCCTTGGCGGCACGCGGCGGCCAGGCCGCAAGAGGGATTCCGGGCGGCTTTCGGCCGCGGCATTCGCTTCGCGAACGGCGGCCGAGAATTTCTCACACGGGGGCTTGGAGTGTCCCTGCTCCTGTGCCCTCGGACAGTGCCGCCGCCGGGCAACGCCGTTGCCTCCGGGCTTCACCTCGTCACAGCCGGGCTGAAGCCCCGGCGGCGGGGCCGACTCCCGTAGGCGGCCGTGAGCGAACGCGCACCACGGCGAACTTCGGATCGCCATGCTGCGACTGCGCGTTCGCGATAGAGCGACGGCCGGTTCTCCTGCGACGGCCAGCCGTCGCGTGCCGCCGGAGGAAGGCGGGCCCGACGCGGGGGCGGATGTGTCAGACACGATGCCCAGGTCGACCTGCTGGCGTAGAATTGGCGTTTTCACGCGAGGGTCAAAACGGAGGCTCCATGAGCGTGGATCTGTCGGTCGTCTTTACGGGAATCCAGTTCGAAAACCCGTTCCTGCTCTCCTCGGCGCCGCCGACGGAGTCGGAATCCAACATCCTGCGCGCCTTCGAGGCGGGCTGGGGCGGCGTCGTGACCAAGACGATCGGGCTTCATCCGGTCGTCAACGTCCGCGGACCCAAGACGAAGTTCCTTCGTTCAGACGTGGATAGCCCGCGCCTCTCGATGAAGAAGCGTCCCGGCACAGCGCTTCACTCCTCATGGAACTGGGAGCTGATCTCCGACAAGCCGCTCGACTGGTGGGTGCCTCGCATCGGCCGGATCAAGAAAGCCTTCCCCAACAAGGTGCTCGTGGCCTCCATCATGGCGGGCTCAGGCAACGACACGGAGCTCTCGCACTGGCAGACGCTGGCGAAGGCCTGCCAGGACGAGGGGGCCGACGCGTTCGAGTTGAATCTCTCCTGCCCTCACATGGACCGTCAGGACATGGGATCGAACATCGGCAAGGACCAGCAGTTGATCTCCGTCGTGACGCAGGTGGTCAAGGACGTGGCGAAGGTCCCGGTCTGGGCGAAGCTCACGCCGTCCACGACCGACATCGTGGTCGAAGCCCGCGCGGCCTTCCTGGGAGGCGCCGACGCGATTTCCTCTTCCAACACCTTCACGTCGCTTCCCCTGATCGACCCGGAGACGCTGGAATTCGAAATGAACGTGGACGGCTTCGTTTCGACGGGAGGCCTCGGGGGCCCGGCGATCCTGCCCCTCTCGCTGGCCAAGATGGCGCAGATGACGAAGACATTTCCGGAGAAGAGTTTTTCGGGCATCGGCGGGATATCCAACTTCGATCACGCTCTCTCCTACTTCCTGCTCGGGTGCGGCACGGTCCAGGTCTGCACTGCCGCAATGCTGGACAGGGCCATCGGCCCGAACGTGCTCCGGGGCCTGATCCAGGACATGCGGGCCTTCCTGGAGAAGCACTCGGAACGCGGTTGGAAGTCTCTCGAGGATTTTCGGGGGATCCGGCGGGATCGCGTGCTTCCCCAGTCTCAGATCGCGAGACCCACCGAATCGGACTATTACGGAGGGCACGAAGTTCCCGAGGGATACGCCGCCCCTTCCGAGGCGCCGGTTCCTGCCGCGGCCAAATGAAGAGATTTTAGATTTTGGATTTTCGATCTTGGATTACGAAAAGCGGAGCTCAATCCAAAATCCAAAATTGACCGTTGATCAACTACGACGCGCTAGGGCGATCCTTCGGCGCACGGCGAGACCGACGCGTTCCGCAAGGCGGGACGCCAGAGGAGCTACCGCGACAAGATCCTGGTCACGACGCTCGCCCCCTGCTGGTACTGCAGCGGCCTGGTGCGGCAGTTCCGGATCGGTATGGTCGTCGCCGGCGAGTCGGTGAACTTCGCGGGAGGGCTCGACTGGCTGAGAAGCTACGGGACGCGCGTCGTGGACTTGGCATCCTCCGAGTGCGTCCGCCTGCTCTCCGACTACATCGCCGCTCATCCCGACATCTGGAACGAAGACATCGGCGAGCTCTGAGGAAGGACTTCCGAAGTTGGCAGCGCGATCCACCGAAGCCCCTTCCGAGCGGCCACCGGCTCTGACTTTCCGCCAGAGGATCGTGCTGGCGTTCGGGGCGGCCGCGCTGTTGATCGCCGCCACCGGACTCATCTGCTTTCTGGCGCTTCGAGAAAGCGTGAAGAGTGACCGGGCCCTTGTGAAAGAAGCCCGGGATGTCATCGAGTTCGGCAGGCTGCAGAGGACGATCGACAAGAAGATCGCCGCCGCGCGCGTGTTTCTCTTGAGCGGGGACGAAAAACCCCTGTCCGAGATGGAACGGTGGCACCGCGATCTGCGCTCGCAGATCCAGAGCCTGCGGACGGCGGGGTTGACCCCGAAGGAGAAAGATCTCCTGACCGAAATCGAGCGCGCCGAAGAGAACCATCAGCGGGCCACCGAAGAAGCCATCGGGCTGAAGCGGAGCGGGCAGAGTTTCGGCCTCTTCGCTCCGGCGCTCGAGTCCGCCCGCGAGGCCCTCGAGCGGCGGCTCTCCGCTTACCTGTACCACCAGAGGCAGATTCTCGAGCAGGCCGATTCCTCGTCGCTTCGGAAGAACTCGGTCGCTTCGGCTCTCATTCTGGTGAGCGCCATGCTGGCGGCCGGGTTGACGGTCGTCCTGGCGCTGACGGTGACGCGGCGGCTGTCCCGCCTCTACGAAACCGAACAGCACGAGAGGCGAGTGGCGGAGACGGCACGGCAACGGCTACGGGAATTGATCGAGGACATTCCGGGCGGCATCGTCTGGGAAGCGGACGCCAAGACGATGCGAATGAACTTCGTCAGCCGCCGCGCACAGGAGATGCTCGGCTATCCAAGAGAGGCGTCGCTGGCGGCGCCGGACTTCTGGACTCGCCAGATCCACGCCGAGGACCGGGAACGCGTCCTCGCCGCGGCGGCCGATCTCCTCCGGGACGGAACCGAACGGCAGTTCGCGCACCGCTTTCTCACAGCCGACGGCCGCACGGTCTGGTTTGAGACCCGGGTTCGTATGCGGCAGGAAGAGAGAAAACCGGCGGTCTTGCTGGGTCTCTCCGTGGACATCACGCGCCTGAAGGAAGCCGACGAAGCCCTGCAGTTGAGGGCTCGCCAGCAGGCCGCCGTCGTGCGACTCGGGCAGGAAGCCCTGACCGAGACGGACTTGACGCGTCTCTTCGAGAGCGCATGCCGGGCGGTGGCGGAGATGCTCGAGGCCGATCTCGCCGCGATCCTGGAGGTGGTCCCGGGCGGCGGATTCCTGCTGCGCGCCGGCGTGGGCTGGCGCGAGGGCCTCGTGGGTCGGGCGACCATCGGGTCCGGCACCAACACCCAGGCGGGCTACACGTTGATTGCCGGCGACCCCGTCATCGTCGCGGATCTTGGCCGGGAAGGACGCTTCCGCGGAGAAGCGATGCTCCGGGAGCACGGCGTCGTCAGCGGCGCGAGCGTCGTCATTCCCGGGACTCCCTCTCCTTCGGGAGTGCTCTCCATGCACACGCGGACCCCGCGAAGCTTTTTCGGTGAGGACATCTTCTTCCTGCAATCCGTCGCGAACGTCCTGTCGGCCGCGACGGGCCGCAAGCTCGCCGAGCGGGCGGTGCGGGAATCGGAACGGCGCAAGGCGGCCGTCCTGGAGGGGGCACTGGACGCCATCATCACCATGGACGACGAAGGGCGCGTCCTGGAGTTCAATCCGGCCGCCGAGCGGATGTTCGGTCTCTCCGCGGCACAGGCGGTCGGACGGGAGATGGCGGAGATGATCATCCCCGAGCGGCTCCGCGAGCTGCACCGCGAGGGGTTGGCCCGCTATCGAATGACCGGGCAAGAGAAGATCTTGAACCGCCGGCTCGAGATGCCGGCCCTGCACCGCGACGGCTCGGAGTTTCCCGTCGAGCTTACGATCTCGCGGATTTCCGGCGAGGGTCCGCCGGTCTTCACGGGGTTCGTGCGCGACATCTCCGACCGCAGTCGTTCCGAGGCGGAGAAGGCTGATCTTTTCTCCCGCGAGCGGCGGGCCCGTGCGGCCGCCGAGGCGGCGGAAAGCCGCACCGCCTTTCTGGCCGAAGCGAGCGCGACGCTGGCCTCCTCGCTCGATTATCCAACGACCCTTTCGAGCGTGGCCCGGCTGCTGGTTCCGCGGATCGCAGACGGGTGCGCGGTGGACATGCTCGATGAGAAGGGACGTCTGCGCCGTCTCGCGACGAGCCATAGTGACCCGTCACGACTCGAGGCCTCCGAGCAGGTCGCCGCGCGCTACCCGCCGGTTCTCGGGGCCGCCCACGGCGCGGGTCGGGTGGTGGCGACGGGTGAGGCGGAGATCTTGAGCGACATCACCGACGAGATGCTTCGCGCGACGGCACGGGACGAAGAGCACTACCGGATGATCCGGGACCTCCGCCTCGTTTCCCTGATGTGCGTTCCGCTTCGGACGAGAGGCAGGACTCTGGGTGCGATCTCCCTCGCGTCGTCGGAGTCGGGGCGCCGCTTCGGCCCCGAGGACCTGGCCTTCGCGCAGGACCTGGCCGGCCGCGCGAGCGCCGCGATCGAAAATGCGCGGCTCTATCGCGAGGCCCGCGAAGCGGTTCGCGCGCGCGACGAGTTCCTCTCGATTGCCTCCCACGAGCTGAAGACGCCGCTGACGACGCTGCAGCTCCAGATCCAGGGCCTCTCGCGCAAGATCCGGAACACCCGGGGAGAACCGGCGGTGGAGGCTCTGGGCCCGAGAATCATGACCTCCGAGCGCCAGGTGGAGAGACTGACCGCGCTGATCAACAGCCTTCTCGACATCTCGCGCATCACGGCCGGCCGGCTGGATCTGGACCTGGAGCCGGTGGACCTCGCGGCGGTCGTCCGGGACGCTGCGGCGCGTTTCCGGGAGGATCTCGCGCGCGCCGGGTGCAGTCTCGAGATCCAGGCGGATGGCCCGTGCGTGGGGGAGTGGGACAGAGTCCGTCTCGAACAGGTCGTCACGAATCTCCTCTCCAACGCCGCCAAGTACGGTTCCAGCCGGCCCGTCGAGGTGAGGGTCTCGGGGGACGGGACGACGGCCGTCCTTTCGATCCGGGATCATGGCATCGGGATTCCACCGGAGCACCAGGCTCGGATTTTCGAGCGATTCGAGAGGGCCGTGTCCGACCGCCATTATGGCGGCCTCGGCCTCGGTCTCTGGATCGTGCGCCAGATCGTGGAAGGCCTGGGAGGCAGCATTCGAGTCGAGAGCGCGGCCGGAGAGGGCTCGACATTTACCGTGCGGCTCCCGAAAGCCGCGCCCAAACGGAGGACGACGGAAGCCTGACATGAGTCCGCAACAGGCACGGGCGGTGACCGGGGGCAGGCGCATCCTGATCGTGGAAGACGACAGGGATCTGCGCGAGGCCTTGAGCGAGATCCTTCGCGACGAGGGATACGACGTCGCCGGCGCGGCCCACGGCGGGGAGGCTCTCGATCGCCTGCGCGGGGATTTCCGCCGGCCGGCGCTCATCTTGCTCGATCTGACGATGCCCGTGATGAACGGCTGGCAGTTCCGGGCGGAACAGCGCAGGGATCCCGATCTTTCCGGCATCCCGGTCGTCGTGCTCTCCGCCGGAGATCATCTGGCCGAACAGATGGGCCCGCTCGGGATTCAGGAGTACGTTCGGAAACCGATCGAGCTTGACCACCTGCTCGCGGCGATCGGGCGTCGTTGCCGGTAGCTGCCGGCCGGGAACGCCTCTGGATCGGAAGCCATGAGATACCTCGAGGTGACCGAGCGCGACGGCCGCTATGCCGCTCGTCTGGCCGAGGGCGAAGAGCCCGGACCGAAGGCCGGCGAAATCACCGTGCGCGTGGCCGCCTCCGGCGTGAACCGCGCCGATCTTTCTCAGATCGCGGGAAGGTACCCGCCCCCGCCCGGGGAGTCTTCCATTCTGGGATTGGAGGTCTCCGGGACGGTTGCCGCAACCGGAGAAGAGGTCTGCGCGATTCTTGCCGGCGGAGGACACGCGGAAATCGTCGCGGCTCCCGAGGGCCAGGTCTTTCCAGCGCCGCGCGCCACCGGGCTCATCGAAGCCGCGGCTATTCCCGAAGCGTTCCTGACGGCCTTTGTCAATCTCGCGGAAGAGGGAGGCCTGCGCGAAGGGGAAACCGTCCTCGTCCACGCGGGCGCTTCCGGCGTCGGACTCGCGGCGATTGCGCTCGCCAAGCTCTCCGGCGCGCGGGTGGCCTCGACGACCCGCACGAGGGAGAAGATGGCGGCTCTGGCGCGAGCCGGCGCCGATCTCACGCTCGACACCTCCGCCGAAGACTTCACGGACGCGGTCGAGAGGAGCTGGGGCCGCGGGGCCGTCGACGTCGTGCTCGATCCGGTCGGCGCCGGCACCCTCGCCGGAGACCTGCGCCTGCTCGCGACGGGAGGGCGCGTCATCTTTCTCGCGACGATGTCGGGGGCGCGCGCCGAGTTCGACATCCGAGCGCTCATGAGCAAGCGAGCCCGGCTGATCGGTTCGACGCTGCGGTCGCGCTCGCGGGAGGAGAAGGCTCGCATCGTGCGCCGGTTCCGGGAAGAGGTCCTTCCGGCTTTCAACGCCGGGCGCCTGAACGTCTCGATCGACTCGGTCTATCCGCCGGAGGATGTCGTGAAGGCCTTCACCCGGATGCGGCAGAACCGCAATACCGGCAAGATCCTGATCGACTGGACAACCGGCGCGGCACGCGCCGGCTAGCGTAATGGGGGCGAGTCCGGAGTGTTGTCATCCTGAGCGAAGCGAAGGATCTGCTCATCCGACCAGGGCAGATCCTTCGTCGCTCCGCTCCTCAGGATGACAGGGATTGGCCGGACACGGCTCCTACCGGAGTGTCCAGACCCTGATGATCTTCCCGTCGCGGATCTCGGAAATGACGAGCGCCGGTTCGGGTTGAGCGGAGCCGCGGGTCTCGACCTCACGATCAACGACGAAATTCCCTTCGGTCATTCGCTGGTCGACCGTGATCTTTGCGCCGGGCGCCGACGCAAACCGCCGCGCGAAGGTCTGACGGATCTGCTCGATTCCCGAATCGCGGAGGCGATCCGGCGGCTCGTAGAGTTGAGCGTCCGGCGCGTAGAGGCCGATGAGGCTCTCGAGATCGCGCCGGTTGTAGGCCTCGATCCGGCTCTGCGCGACCTGCTCGGGCGCGCGCCGGCTGGAGGAATCGAAACGCCCGGACGCCTGAGGCTCGGCGGGTCGGGCAACCGCCGCCGGGGGCGCCGGCGCGGTCGTGAGCGGTGAAGGAGTGGGAGTCGCCGTCGTCGCGGGCGTGGGGCTCGCCGCCGGGGGCGGAGTCTTCGTCGCGCTCAGGTCGATCACGATCGGTTGTATGTCCGTGCTGCCCGTCCGGCAGGAGAGAATGAGGAACGCGAGCAGACCGGGAGCTGATTTCATCGAGGCCTTCATCTTTTCTGTCCTCCTGGAATCTTAGTCTCTCTCTCCGGGTCTCGTCTGCCCCCGAAAAGGCCTTCGGCCCGTCGAAGGTGCAGAGGATTGATCTTGTTGAAGTCCAGGCCGGCCGCGCCGACGCGGGAAAGGAGCGCGGCGATCTGGACCTGCGTGACGATGCCCGAGCCTTTGGAGAGAAAAGCAGCACCAGTGGTCCGAGCCGAACGTCTCCGCCGCCTACAACATGCTTTCGATAATGGCGTTCAGCGTCGGGCTCGGCCGCATCGCTTTGGCCACTTTTGCCGGGTCTGGCTGATAGTAACCGCCCAGGTCTACGGGTCGACCCTGGGCACCGAGCAGCTCGGCGTTGATCCTGGCCTCGTTGGCCGAGAGATTCCGGGCCATTCCGGTGAACCGGGTTTTGAGCTCCGGATCCTTGGATTGCGCCGCCAGGGCCTCGGCCCAGTACAGGGCCAGGTAGAAGTGACTGCCGCGGTTGTCGATCTCCCCCACCTTGCGGGCCGGGGACTTGTTGTTGTCCAGGAACTTGCCGATGGCCTGGTCCAGCGTCTCGGCCATCAAGGCGGCCCGCGGATTCTGGAATGAGCTGCCGATGTGCTCGAACGCCGCGGCCAGAGCCGAGAATTCGCCGAGCGAGTCCCAGCGGAGATAACCTTCTTTGACGAATTGCTGCACGTGCTTGGGGGCTGAGCCGCCAGCGCCGGTCTCAAAGAGACCGCCGCCCGCCAACAGCGGCACGATGGACAACATCTTGGCCGAGGTACCGATTTCGAGGATGGGGAACAGATCCGTGAGATAGTCACGCAAGGCGTTTCCCGTGACCGAGATGGTATCCAGACCCTTGCGAATCCGCTCGAGCGAGTACTTCATTGCCTCGATCGGCGGCAGGATTCGGATGTCGAGCCCCCTGATGTCGTGATCCTCGAGGTAGGTCTCGACTTTGGCAATCACTTCCCTATCGTGGCCCCGGTTCTTGTCCAACCAGAAGACGGCGGGCGCGCCGGTGGCCCTGGCTCGTCGCACGGCCAGCTTGACCCAATCGCGGACCGCGATGTCCTTGGTCTGACAGCAGCGGAAGATGTCGCCCGGCTCCACCGGTTGCGCGAGAAGCGTCTCGCCTGATTCGACGACCACTCGAATCGTGCCCGTGTCCCCGGCAATGAATGTCTTGTCGTGCGAGCCGTACTCTTCCGCTTTTTGCGCCATGAGCCCGACGTTGGGCACGCTGCCCATGGTCGCCGGATTCAAGGCGCCGTTCTTCTGGCAGTCCTCGATGATGGTCTGGTAGGTGGTGGCGTAG
>WNGB01017758.1_pt1 | contig 11612 bp, 11 predicted proteins | sample 5400681 | NCBI WGS metagenome assembly WNGB01 (sample SAMN13153367, study PRJNA577476) | soil metagenome | isolation source: 115 cm soil or saprolite under grassland replicate 2 | place: USA:California | collected 2016-06-15 | reverse complement strand
CCAGCCGTCCATAGCCAATCAATTTTCTGACGACGGCGCCGTTCTTTTGCTCAACCCACGCCTGATCGTTCTTGCGGTAGGCGCGGCTCCTGGTAAGCTTAAGCCCCCTTTTCTGACAATAATCCCAGAGCGTGTCGTTATCGCGTGTTTGCGATGGTAACTCGTTACTTTCACAAACTCATCCAAGATTGCCTTTTTACCCAGCCGATCAGCCGCTCTGTAGCGCTCGGCAATGGCCGCACTCAATTCGCGTCGAGTTTCTAAACTGACAGGTTTTCTCATGATTGCCTTTCCAATGCGTAGGAAAATATGGGGATATGCCGGTAACAATTTTATGAGGCAACCACCCCCTTGTCAGTAACAAAGATGCTGAGGCAATGCGAGAAGAGTTTTAATTGTCGTTGATCAGAGAGTCGCCGATCTTCACGGCCTCGACTTTCACCATATAAAATTGAGCGCTTCCCGCTTCATTAAGCCACGCGATTGCGGCAACATGTTCAGGCCGAGGATCAGAGACAATCCATATAGCCGTTTTTGCCCCCAGCACTGTTAAATGTGAGCATTCGGCAAGCTGTCTTGACATGCTTATGATAAGAATCCAGACAGCTCACCGTAAGTTCACGAAAAACTCGCGGTGTTGCGCGTGCCACCACCGGAACGCGAAATCGAAATTGTCGAGGAAGCGCGCACTGCGCAAAGTTACGATTGGTGGTTACTATCCCACGATTTTCTCAGCTTTGGATTGTGCAAGTAAGATCTTAATCTCAACCCTGCTATTGTCTTCCCATATAAGCTGTGCCATCATTCCTATAATTTCCCCATAGGAAGATTAAATAGCGGGAGGTTGCAACGATGAGTGAGAAGACAGATGTCTGGCAAGGGACGCTCGCGCTAATGGTTCTCAAGACGCTCGAAGCGCTGGGGTCATTGCACGGCTACGGCATCGCGCGTCGCATCGAACAGACCAGCGAGAATAAGCTGGCAATCAATTACGGAACGATCTATCCGGCTCTGTTGAAGCTCGAACAGGAAGGCTACATCGCTTCGGAGTGGGGCATATCGGACAACAATCGCAAGGCCAAGTATTACAAATTAACGCGCGCAGGCCGCAAACGGCTCGCCCAGGAAACTCAGAAATGGGAGACAACAACCGAGATCCTAGCGCGCTTCTTCGCTCCGCAGGAGGAGTCGTGATGAACGTTCGACAACTACGCGGCTGGCTGATGAGACTCTCCGGCTTATTCCATGGCAACCGACGCGAACGAGAATTCGCCGAAGAGTTGGAAAGCCATCTGGCCATGCATATCGAAGACAATCTGCGCGCCGGGATGTCGCCGGAAGAAGCGCGGCGCGTGGCGCTCGTCAAACTGGGTGGCGTGACGCAAGTACAAGAACTTCATCGTGAACAGAGAGGATTACCGATGCTCGAAACACTTTTCCATGATCTGCGCTTTGGCACGCGAATGTTATTCAGGAATCCGGGCTTTACGTTGATTGCCGTCGTCACGCTGGCGCTGGGCATCGGCGCAAATACCGCCATCTTCAGCCTGATCAATGCCATCATGCTCCGCCAAATGCCCGTTGAGCGGCCCGATCAACTCGTCGAATTCGTAGAGAAACGCCCGGGCGAGGAGCGCAACGATGACTATATGGAATGGTCGAACTATGAGCATTTCCGCGACAACAATCATGTCTTCTCCGCGCTCACCGGAGTTTCGTTCGATAACGTCGCGTCGGTTCGCGCCGATGACACGGAGACGGACATCGTCGTGCTCGAGAAGGTGGCCGGCAACTATTTCCCTGTGCTTGGTCTAAAGCCGGCGTTGGGACGCTTGATCGGGCCCGAGGACGTTCCTGCCGAAGGTGTCGCACAGGTGGCCGTGCTGAGCTGGTCCTACTGGAATTCGAGATTTCACCGCGATCCCGCAGTCATCGGGAAAAGGATCTTTGTCAGGGATCAGCCGGTCACGGTGATTGGCATCGCCCCGGCAGCCTATACCGGTCCGCGGGTAGGCGCTCGCACCGATATATGGGTTCCCTCAGTACGTGACCCCGTCAGAATGCTTGGCAGGTTGAAGGCCGGCGCGACACTGGAGCAGGCGCGCGCCGAGATGGCTCTGCTCTATCGCTTCACGCTCCAACAAAGGGCCGCTCAAGACAAGGACCCGCGCATTTGGCAGAACACGATCGAGGTGGAAAAAGCAGGCGCCGGTTTTGGACATGTCCGCGAGAAGTACGCCAAGCCGCTGGCGATGTTGATGGTCGTCGTCGCGCTGCTGCTTCTGCTGGCCTGCTCAAACGTGGCCAGCATGCTCCTTGCCCGTGCATCGTCGCGTCAAGGCGAGATGGCCGTAAGGGTCGCCGTCGGCGCGAGCCTTGGCCGATTGACACGCCAGATGTTGACAGAGTCGTTGACACTCGCCTCTGTGGGCGCCTTGGTCGGTTCGGTCATTGCCTACTTCGGCGCCGGCTTGCTTGTTCGCATCTTGGCGAGTGGGCCCATGGCATTAAATCTCAAGATCGAGGTTCAACCCGATCTGAACCTGCTGCTGTTTACCGCGTTTGTGACGGCGCTCGCCGCTGTTCTCTTCGGTCTCGCTCCGGCTTGGTACGCGTTTCGAAACGCTTCGGCCTCGTCACTACGCCACGCCGGTAAGGGCGGTGATAGAAGTGGGCGGCTGTTCGAGCATTCGCTCGTCTCCGTGCAGGTCGCCTTCTCGGTGCTGCTGGTCAGCGCTGCCACGATGTTCGTCGGACATGTATCGCGGATGCGAACCTTGGACCTCGGCTTCCGCAGCGACAACGTGCTGCTCATGATCCTCGATACTTCGAAGACCGGCTTCAATCGGGCGCGGTTGGCGCCGCGGTTGCAACAGTTACAGGAAAGGATGCGGCGCATTACCGGCGTGCAGTCGGTAGCCGTCGGGGCCTGTACACCGATCCAGGGTTTGGGGGCCATGCACTTCGTCATCGTCGACGAGCGTCCCGAGCCGGCAGAAACTCGCAAGCGTGTCTCGCTCAACTTCGTATCGCCCGGCTACTTCGAAACACTCCGCGTTCCTTTCAAGGCGGGGCGCGATTTCAGCATGCAGGATGTGGGGCGTCCGCGCGTGGCGATTATCAATGAGGCCATGGCTGGACACTACTTCCCGGGCGGCGACGCCGTCGGCAAGTACTTCCGAGTTGATCCCGACAAGCGCTTTGGAGGTTGGTATGGAGAAGATCAACCGTACGAAGTGATCGGCGTTGTGGCAAATTCCAAGTACTTTGATCTTCACGCTCCTGCGCCCCGCACCATGTTCTTCAACATGTTCCAAGAGAACCAGGTGTTTAATCAGTTCCTATTGCGCACGGCCGTTGATCCCGACTCGATCGCCGGTCCAGCTCGCCAGGCCGTTCACGAAGAACTAAGTACGGCCCGCGTGGTTCACGTCAACACTTTGTCGCGCCAGGTGGACTCGGCCATCGTTCCCGAGCGCCTGGTCGCCACCTTGGCCAGCTACTTCGGAGTAGTGGCCATTGCGCTGTCCGGAATCGGTCTCTATGGCCTCTTGTCCTATGCCGTTGCGCGTCGGACCGGCGAGATCGGCGTTCGTATCGCGATCGGCGCTAGCGCCGCCGACATATGGTGGCTTGTGCTGCGCCGTGCCCTGATCGTGCTGTGTAGCGGGCTCCTCGCCGGAGGACTTCTCGCGTTTTGGGCCAGGCCGTTGGCGTCCAGTGTGGTCCGGGATCTGCGGCCGGAGAGTGTCCTCCCCATTGCCTTCGCGGCTGGAGTCGTATTTGTCGTTGGCCTGCTCGCATGCGTGGTTCCTGTCCGCCGCGCTGCACGAGTGGACCCCATCGTCGCTCTACGGACTGAATAGCCTGACGCCGCGCATGCGCGCCGCCACTGTCCCGTCAAGCCGGAAGGGAATCGGTGAGAGTTCTTTTGTGTCCCTGCAGTAAACAGTCGTGAAAAAGAAAATATTTGAGCTCCGGCCTTGGCGTTCGTTTTTGCTTGGCATAGGATCGGCGCGATCGGCGCCTATGAAAAACAACGATGACATTCCCACCACTGATACGACCGAGATCAAGCAACTCATCAATCGCGTCAAACGGGGTGAACTCGATCAAGGCGACGCGCAATTGATCGAGAAACTGCTGAACATTCTGCTCATGATCGTCTCTCTCCTTCAGCGAAAAAACACATCGATTCGGCGAATGAAAGAGCTCCTGCTTGGAATGAAGGAGAAAAAGCGGGGCAAGGACGAAGCTAAAAACAGCGCCGCTGACGCCTACGTACCGGCTTTCATCTTCGAGTTCCCGGATAACGACAGCTAGCATTTGCCTCTAGCCAATGGGTCAGCGGCTGACAGAGTCAATCACTGACAGACCTCTTACAAAAATCGGTGTAATCTAGCGGCATCGAAAATTATCCATTTAACGGATAACGAACTGACTCGCGCACAACTCCCACCCCGCGAGCTGAGGTTTCGCCCAAACTAAAACCCATTCACCCGGGCTTCGCAGGTTCCCTGGTTGTAGCGGGGGAAACGGCCATAGCGCTGAACCGTTGTCGACCAGAGGGCGATCTGCGCTCGATCTATGTCTGCAATTCGTCAAGCCGGCGCGGCGAGCTGTCATTGAAGAAAACCTGGACGGTTTGGCGAAGATTGCGGTTCGGAAACGAGTCGATCTACTGATCAAGGTTGTAACTATGGTAGAGATGTTGACGCCTCAAGATGTGTCGCGAATAACGGGCTTGTCCCTGGAAACACTCGCTCAATGGAGGTCGAAGAAAATCCATCTTCCTTATTTGAAGACTATGAGACATCGACCTATCAGGACGAACGTGTATCTGCCGGTGGTGAAATTCGGCGTTGTGTCGTCGGACTGGAAGTTCGTCTTGGGAGCGACCTTCATCGGCTACACGGCGCCGTTTCTCCTCGATCTCAAGTTGTGGGGAGTGAAGCTCGAACTATGGACTGGAGTTTCGGCGGCGGCCTTCGCCGTAGCCTTTTTCAATTGGGCGCGAATTGGGCGGCGACCCCACTGGTTACAGCACAAGATCCGCGCCCTCGTCGAAAGTCCACGCCAAAGGCGCGCATTACCGTAGGCGGCTACAACAAGACGTATGATCTCAATCTTCGGGGGAATAGGATCAACTACGAAGGAACGGTCAAAGCCGTCGCGCAGGCGCGCGACGCGACTATCGAGGCCGCCAAGTTGAGAGCCGTCGCCGCCGTCGGCAGCGCCGTAGGTCACAATATTGCACGTGATATGGAACAAGGGCTAACGCTTCGGTACTAATATGAAGAATGAAAGCGCTTATCGAATCTGGATAGCTGATGAACTACGCCGCCGGGGAGTAGAGATCGAGATGACCGTCGAAGAGACGGCCGTTTACCTGAATGTCACACCTCGGCTTATCTACGAGCTTGTCGCCGCGGATCAAATCCCAGTTCGCAAAATTAAACTTCCGGGCCGTAAACGGCCTATTCTTCGTTTTAGTAGAACCGCCCTCGATCAATGGCGTGATGAATGCTCCAAAGCGGCGGCCTGAGACTTGTCCCAATTCCCACCTTAAGTCACAATCCGCCACGCACTACTCCGAGGTGGAAACACTTAGGAGGTCGAAAATGTCTTTTCGCAAAATCACGAAGAACATCTACGAACGATCTTGGAAACGAAAGGATAGGAGCGTCGCCAAGGCGTTCTACTTCAAACTTATGATTGCCGGCAAGCAATTCCATCAAAAGGCATGTAATCCCGATAATCCGAAGGTCGCCGCTAAGACCAAACGTGAAGCTGAAAGTTTCTACGCTAAATGGCGCGTGAAGTTGGAGGCGGGCCCGGAGATTGAGAAAACGAAGCCAAGGGAGATTACCTGGGGCGAGTTCGTGAAGAACTATTACGAACCGGTGGCGAAGGCCAATCTGCGTCACTATGGCTGTTCAGCGGGGTATCAAATAAGAGTTCTGAACAGTCACTTCGAAGCGCGGTTGATTAATAAGATCACTCACTTCGACGTGCAAAAAGCCCTCCTTGCCGAACGGCAGAAGCCCGGACGCAACGGCAATCGTAGCCACCGGACAATCAACCGGATCATTGAAAGGGCGAACGTGATCTTCACCTTGGCGGTCGCCGAAGGGTTCGTTGATTCACAGCGCAACCCGATGAACCTGATTTCAAAGCTGGAAGAGGCGCCCAAGATAAAACTACGCCTCAGCCGCGACAGCGAGGAAAATATTCTGAAAGCCTGTCGATTGCTGGGGCTGGATTATCTTGCAAGCGCCACGATCATCTTGCTTGAGACTGGAATGAGGCCTATGGAATTTTTCGAGATGAAGAAAGACCAGGTTTCTTTATCAGAAGGATGGGTCAGGCCGATAAGCTACAAAACCGGGCGGCGTCGAATGGCGACCGCTCAGCCAAAAGAGAGGATCGTGCCACTTACAGACCGGGCCAGGGCTGAATTCGAGAAGCTTCTGGCGAAGTCTGAGGACGACAACGTCTTTCCTTACAGATCCGTCAAGAAATCATGGGCGACAGTCTGCAGGACCGCAGGTGTTAAAGGCTTTTGGTTGCGCTGGCTGAGAGATGAGGCCGAAAACCGTTGGCGTGAGGCTGGAATGCACCCGTTAGATATCGCCTACGTGATGGGACATGCCAGTCCTCGCACCACGATGATCTACAACAACCCGCGTCTCGAAGAGATGCGGGGGCAGATGGGCGCTGTGAATTGTAGCAAAATTGTAGCAAAAACAAGTAGAGCGGCCATCGCTGACCGCTCGCAAGTGTTTGATTCTATTGAATGAGCCGTGCAGGACTCGAACCTGCGACCCACTGGTTAAAAGCCAGTTCCCGCTACTGTTCTCGATTTTTCTGTATTTGTCTAAACTATTCATAAATTTAGAGATATACTGGTTAAGCCTTCCTCTGAATTTCTGTTATACTCCCGTTTGTTCAATTCAGTGCGTCTGTCAGTGCGTCAGTAAGTCAGTGACGGTTGATACGAAGGTGAAGTATGAAGCAGAAACATGGCTATATTTATAAGGAAGGGAAGTCCTGGGTAGCGCGGCTTGACTTTACAGATGAATCGGGTAAACGAAGGATAATAAGACGCTACTGCGCGACCAAAACCGAAGCAAATCAGAAGCGATCGGAGATTTTACGTTCAATCGAGGATCGCGGAGAAAAGGCGATTGAAGGCGACAGGCTAACTTTCAAGACCTTGGCCGAAAAGTATAAAGAGGTCAAGTTAATCCCGGCGCAATACGTCAATAAACGCAAAGTCGCAGGCTTACGATCATATAAAACCCCTCTGGGATTTCTAAATGTTTTGATCGGATACTTCGGCCGTCGAAAGGTTCGAAGTATTACTCACGCAGATATTGAAACTTTCAAGCTGAGGCGATTGAAAGAACCCACAGCCAGAGGAGAGGAAAGAAGTATCGCAGCGGTAAATCGTGAACTGGAACTACTGCGGGCAATTTTGAACTTCGCGCATAGACAGAGCTGGATTTCAAAGAACCCTTTCAACAGTGGCGCGCCGCTCATCTGCAGGGCAGACGAATCGCAACGCGAGCGAGTGATGACTTTCGAAGAAGAGGGACGATTGTTGAAAGCTTGCGAAGTTGATTCGCGAAAACATCTTCGCCCAATCATTATTACTGCTGTCGATACCGGGATGCGCAGAGGGGAACTGCTGACATTGAAATGGCGCAATGTGAACTTCACGAATCGCTCTATCGAAATCGAAGCTTTCAATACTAAGACAGCTCGCTCTCGAACCGTAGCAATGACATCCCGCCTCGTCACAGAACTAGGACAGCTATGGGAAAGTTCTACGGAAGATCCGGAGAGCCTCGTCTTCGGAATCAAAAACACCTTCAAAAAGAGTTTTTTAGCGGCACGTAAAGCGGCAGGTATTCAAGACTTAAGATTTCACGATCTGCGTCATACGGCGATTACACGGATGATCGAAGCCGGGATGCAACCTGCTGAAGTGATGCGAGTATCCGGTCACACTACGCCGACAATGATGTGGCGTTACCTGAATGCAAATGTAGATACAGCTCGCAGAGCGGCTGATGCTCTTGATTTGTTGCGTCTATCCAAGGCGGAAGGGGATCAGAATTAGTAGGAGACCTTCGATCCCTTTGCTCGGAAGCCTTGTCCTTCTTTTATCCTGCCTATTTCAATGGGCCTTTCCTTATTCAGTCCGTCGCCCACCAAAGCCTGGAACGGGTATTCGCATAATCGTTAGCTTTCGGCGGATTGGATACTGTTGCGAAGTGTTCTTTCTGGAACCGGAATTGATATGACGAAAAATTTGTCAATCCCGACCTCCGAAAGGACACGTTGCACCTACTTCCCCCGCGCCAGGGCGTGACGACGACGACGCTTACGGGTCAACGTGTCAGGCGTATAATACCTACACCGACGCGGACAGTGAGTAGATCAACGTTTACTACGGTGAAGTTCGGCTAGACACAATTTGTGAGTTTTGAAGGGAGGCGCAAGATGCCAGCGAGTGAGCAATTGATCAAGGACGTGCTCGGAAGCCTGGACTACGTGGACTTGGGCAAGCGATACCACAGCCCGTTACCGAAGGAGCTTGAGGACGCCCACGTCTATACGCACAACGAAGGCCACAATGTCTTCGGGCTGATCGAGGGCGCGATAGACCACCGCAACGACCTATGGAAGTCGTGCAAAATACTGCCGGTCAAGACCGCGCTTCGGGGCTACCGCATCTACGACGGGTGGATCGTGGTTCCGAACGATGTGGCCACCTGCGATATAGGGCCTATCGCTTACCCGACAGACCCAAACGACATAGAATTTTGAAAGGGGGAAATCGGCGCGGAGTTGATGGAAAACATTCGGTGGGTCAGCTCAATTGCTGTGCCTATTCTGTCCCGGCTAACCGAAGACATCTGAGGTTTTTTGTCAATCTGTTTTTCACGTCAATCTCAGTTTTATTGAAGCTGTTTGATAACGGCAAAATGACAGACCAATAACTTGCAGCGCAACAGACGCATTGCGCCGAGCTCGATTCCTGGTTCGTCATCGAGGGCTGTTCCGGCTCGCGGGCACACTTGACGCAAAGTGTCAGTTCAACTCTTGGCTTTTACATCTCATAGGAGAGCCAGCCCCGCGCTCATTTGGCGCGCACGACTTCAACTGAACAGTGAGCGCGCGTCACGACAGCCGTCGACACGCTTCCCAGCAGCAGTCGTTCGAAACGGGTGAGGCCCCTTGCGCCGACAAAAATGCAGTCCGTATCCCAGCTTACGGCCTCGCTTAACAGAAGCCGCTTCGGCTCTTCCACCTTGACAAGGGCGGTTGTGGCCAAGCCGGCGGCTTTCAATTGTTCGACGGCGGACCCGACTATCTCTTCCGCGACGGGTTTCTCTCTTGCGACCCATTCCGCCGCTTGCATCGCGATGTGTTCATGCATTTCCTCCTCTTCAGAAACGGGCGGTATGGTCCATAAACCATTAACGATGCGGGCTTCGCTACCCTGTGGCCACTGCCGTGAGGCGACAGCGCGTACCGCCGCCTCGGCGCCGGGCGAACTATCAACGCCGATAATAATGCGGACCGGAGAATTGGGGTCAGCCGTCTGTTTGTCCGGATGGATGCGCGCCACACGCACCGAGCAGCGCGCCTGGGTCACAATTGTTTGTGAAACGCTGCCGAGAAAGAATCGACCTAGCGTCGTATGGCCGTGTGAGCCGACAACAAGCAGATCAGCGCCCCATTCTTCAGCCTTTACGATCAGCGCTCCCGACGGCGAGCCAGAAACGACTGCCTCTTCAACGCTCCAACCGGGGAAATCCGACCGAATGCGCCCAACGGCCTTCTCCGCCAGCGTTCGTGCTTTTTCTATCCCGGTAATTGAGTCACGGGCAATGATCATCTCTAGGCTACCAGGGCCCGATAGCAGGAACGAAGGTTCAGCCACCGAGATTACCAACGCTTCGGCTTCGTGCGGCAGACCGGCCCGCCGCAGGTCATTCAATGCGAGATCAGCGCCCTTTGTGCCATCATAGCCAATCAGGATTTTCATCTTCCTAGTCATCCTTTCCTCTCTCGAACCTTCGCCTCAGGTAATCATTCCCGCAATGCCCGTGCCGTAAGCGACTGTTTGATACGAAGCTGCATAAATCTTCACGAATGGCGTTCGATGCGGATAGCTCCGCTATGCGGTTTCAAGCATTGTTTCGCGGAATTTCTATGGTCTCCGCGTCGGCGCGGGTTTTCTTTCAGGCGCGGGCTTCCGCTCTTTCTCTTTTCGAGCGTGCGCTGGCGGCGCCGGTTCGACTTTCCGCTGTCGCTCTTGTCGGTTCTTGAGTATTTGCTGCTCGCGCCGCATCTGTTCTTCTAGCGCGCGCCGCTCGTTTTCGTGTCGCCTGTTTATCTCTTCAGACGGGGCCTTGCGCGGCGGTTGTGTCCGCTCTATTCGCTGCCTGTTCTCCAACGCCTGCCGTTCGCGCGCTTGCTGTGTTTCTAGCCGGCGTTGTTCGGTCTCTTCGCGGCGGCGAATTTGTTCGGCGTTCGGAGTTGGGGCTCGCCTCGGAGGTTCGACCTGGCGCGGCGCGCGGTCTGTCGTCTCTCTTTCAATCCTGGGGCGATAGAAGATCACGTCGCCGCCTCTGACTTCGACGCCGCGGCCTGCCGAGCGGCTGTCCACTACGCGCTGGCGCAGTACGGCGCGCCTTGACGCCTGCTCGATACGATCGACGTTGACGCTGCGGTTGATGACGCGATTTTCAATCGCGGCGTAATCGGTCGCATTCTCAGTCTCGCGCAAAAGCGTGACGTTGCGGGCCGGAAGCTCCAAGCGTCTATCCAAATCGCGCGCCGGGAAATGGCGCTCCTCGACGAAGCTGTACCATTGCGGCTCGACAATCGTGTCAATCTCGTCCCATCGCGCGCGCAGCCCCACGCCGTCATGCCATTCGACTTGAGGCGGCATCGGCGCCCAACCTACCCAGCCGGGGCGATTTCTCCACACCACCCATGCGGGGGCCCACACCCTACCGGGCTTCCACACCCAGCCGTGGCGCTTGTGGAAGAACCACCTGCCGTAATGAAACGGCACCCAGCCCCAGCGCCATCTCGAAACCCACGTCCAGCCGTAGTCTGTGTAAACCCAGTAGCCATTGGTGTAAGGCCGCCAACCGGTCGAAACGCCATAGGGCGTCCACACCCAGCCGTAACCATCGAGCGTGAACCATCGGCCGTAAGGCGCAAGCTCGTCGTAAAAGACGCTTACATCAACGACGACGCGCTGCGCCGGCGCGGACGGTCTTGTTCGCGCAGCCGCTCGTATTCCACAGCCGGCGACCCCGAACGCGACCACAAACAAGAACGCGATAAATAGTGACAAGTATTTCATGACTCCCTCCCACTCTCTTGCGCGAAATCCGGAAAGTCATTGCCCGGCTCGCAAGTGTCTCTGAAACCAATCGGCGGCCATCCGGGCGACTTCTTCCAGTTTTCCCGGCTCCTCGAACAGGTGTGTCGCGCCGGGCACGATCTTCAGTTCTTTCACGCATTGAAGCTTTCCATGCGCTTCTTCGTTCAATCGAATGATCACCTCATCCGATCCGCCGACG
>WNGB01012857.1_pt1 | contig 11612 bp, 15 predicted proteins | sample 5400681 | NCBI WGS metagenome assembly WNGB01 (sample SAMN13153367, study PRJNA577476) | soil metagenome | isolation source: 115 cm soil or saprolite under grassland replicate 2 | place: USA:California | collected 2016-06-15 | reverse complement strand
GCACATCCCCAGGTGCGCAACTGATCTGCGTTCAGCGTCATGTCAGCCTGGCGGCCAGATAGGCGCCGCGTTGGCCCATGTGGCCGGCGGAGGATCCTCCTCAAGCAGCCCGACAAATTGGAGCTCCACCAGGTTTAGCCGCGGCTCTGTACCGCGCTTCGCGAATGTGGCACCCCACCTGTGCTTGCCGCGCCATACTCTGGCATGGTCTTCGTACCAACCAACAAGCGGTTAGATCCATCCGGTGACGACGACACACTCCGTGCTCCGGCCCGCCCGGAGGTGAATCTCGATCCGCCCAAAGCGGGCCGATCGAAGCTCGCCTGGCGTGCCATCGTACATGCACCCAACCGCGAGAGCGTTCAGATTCAATGGCACCTCGTCACGTGCGCCGCTCCGGCCGACCGCAGCGCACACTGCTCGGTAGGACAGGAGTTGATCGCAAATCTCGGTGATCCCGATGGCCATTGTCTAGTCGGTGGATACTGTGCGCGCTGCTCCGATGAGCAGGCTTCCGCTACATCATCGGAGTAGCCGCTCATGCAACATATTCTGCGTCCGAGGTCGGCGGAGCTAGCCGACGCTCGGCGGCTCCCCGGCAGCCTGGCGTGGGATTGCGCAGTTGAAACAGCAGAAGGACTGGCTGCCATTGTCGAACTGAGTCGACGCATCGACAATGGGCAGTCCCCGCTGACCGCAGACAGCATGCCTCGGCATACCGCTGTATAGGCCGCGGGGTCTGTCTCCCGCCCGTGTCCATCCCTGGCAGGCGCGGCAAGCCTACCGCCTCGCCAAGCGCGAGATTCCCAATCCTTGAGCTTGGCGCTCGTCGGCACATTCGCACCGGCGGCGCACCAGCTCTTGAGTTGAGGATGGACACTACCCGCTTGGAGACGTCATACCCGGGCGGCACGCTCTGAACGACGGGGCGACCTGGGCGATCCGCATACGCCTGGCGGCCGGATACTGCCGCCCGGGTGCCAGTGGGCTCCTGAACGCCGAGACGACGCACGCTGCGCTACGCTGGTCCTGCCTCATGGCAGGCGCAGCCTGTGCGCTCCGCACATTCGCGGCAGCAGTACACCTCCCCACCCTTTGGGCAGCCTTCGCCGCCATTACCGCTCCACTGGCTACGGGGCAGGTCACACCCCGGACAGGTTTGCTCTGTTTCGCTGGGCGCTATCACGATCCATTCTCCTCGGTCACTCGGACCAACAGTACCGAGCAAGGCGCCCGGCGGAGGACATTGTCGGCCGCGCTGCCGAAAACCACGCGCACCATGGGGCAGTCATGGCCGCGTATTGGGCTCTTCCGGCCGCCCCCTTGGCAAAACTGTTAGACGGAGTATGGCTGTTTTCGGCCGTACTCCGCGGCTACCGCTTCCACGCACGTTAGTCAGATGAGGTCCACGCCTGAGCCTTCAGCATGTTCGACACACGCCTGAGTGGCCGAGTCCTGCGGTTGTTTCCAGACGACCTCAGCCCTCGGCCCATGAGCCGCTCGGCGATTCGCTCGAGGTAGCAAGTGGCCGCCGCGATGACGGGCGTGGGATCAACAAAGCCGGCAGCAACGCTTGCCTGGGCGCTAACCGCCTGTTCCAGCGCGGGGATCGCGCGAACCCTTCGGCTGGACGGGTTCGGAGATGCGCTCGAGCACCTGCCCGGCCAGCCGCTCGTTGGCCGCCTTGGTGGCCAGGTCGCCCAGGGAGACGATGCCCGCCAACTGCTTGTCTCGGTTGAGGATGACGAGGCGCCGCAGCTGTTTGTCTTCCATCAGCCTGGCCGCGTCACGAATATCCTGATCCTCAAAGCAGTAGACGAGCTGCTGCGTCATTATTTGCTGCACAGTGGTCCTGGTCGGGTCCTGTTCGGTACCGACCGCCCTTACCGTAATGTTGCGATCGGTGACTACGCCCAAGAGTGTGTCGCCGTCGCAAACCGGCAGGATGCCGACGTTCAGCTGCTGCATCTTCTTCGCCGCGTCCGTGAGGGTGGCTTCGGGCTCCACAACCTCCACGTCGCGGCTCATGACGTCCCTGAGCTTCATGGTCCACCTCCCGAGGACCCAGCACAGCAAGACCTATGCCGAGCGCTCCAGTAGCGCAGTCGGCCAACCGGACTGCGTCGCGTCACGTTGACGAATGCTTGCCCTCGGGTCGTTGCAAGTGTTTGCCTAACAGACAGAGGTTCCCTGTGCGGCGGAGCGCCCGGCCCGCGCAAGTGGCATGACGGCTGAACGGTCATTGTTGCGTTTGCCACGCCGTCGGAACAGGACCCGGAGTAGCTCGCCCGCGCCCAGGGTGTTTGCTCGCCGAGTTGGGCCCGTAGCTGAGGCGCGAGCGTCGCGAGCGCATCTTGAATCGTTTATCCGCGTCACGTTTGCCGTCGATGGTGCTGCTTCGCGAAGACGTCTTGCGATGCGGCCGGCTGTATTGGCTGAGCACGGAACTCGGCTGACTCTCGAACACACGTCGTGTCCCGCTCCGCGTAGTCGTCAGCCATGTTACCCAGTAGCCAGGCAGGCTGGCGTCCGCCGCGCGAACACCAGTTGGCACACATGTCGCGTCCTGCCCGCCGCGGACACGTTCAGGGCGTGACGATGATCGTTGCCAGCATGCCCGCCGTCTCGTTGGGGGGTGCAGAAGTATTTGTACGTGCCCGGGGTATCGAACGTATGCGAAAAAGTCTGGCCCGGGTCCACATTACCTGAATCCCAGGCCTGAGCACCGGACGGCAGTTGCGCGTCCGCCGGATTGGCGGCTTTGGCGGGGTCGTCTGTCACCGTGTGGGCCGTCTGGCTGGTGTTGCGCCAGGTGACCATGGTGCCCCTGGGTACGGTCACGCTGGCCGGATCGAACTTCAGCGCGTCGGTCATCTGGACTGCCACGGCGGTCGCCCCGGCCGCGGCCGAGCGCGCTTGCCCCCGCACCCGAGGGCGATGACACGGGCGCACAGGCCGCCATCAAAGCGGTACCCGTCAGCACCAGAGTCAACCGAAGGAGCTTTTGCAAAAGAGTGGCCTGCCGGGATGAGACGAAATGCGCGCATGGGAATGCCTCCAGGATGACAGTAGGCGGCCGAAGACTCTTCACGTCGGACAACGCCCGCAGCTTGCGTGCCGACTGCCGCGACCGGGGGCCGCGGAGGCGATTAGGTCTCAGGCGCTGACCACAAACGCCGTCAGTATCGTGCGCGTCTCGTACCACGGCTCGTGGGCGCGCGTCACCCTGTCGCTCGGATTGGCCCGTAAGGTGAGAGCAATCCTGGAGTGCGAGCACTTCGACGTTATCCACATTCACGAGCCGCTGCTGCCCATGCAGCCTCTACGTCGGGCGATACTTCCCGACCGATTACGCGATCATCCCGAACGGCGTGGACGGCACCACCTTCCGACCAGACCTGCAGCCGCTGTCCGCCGCCCGCGGTAACGGCCCCAGCATCCGTTCGTAGGGCGACTGGAAGAACGCAAAGGGTTCATCCACCTGCTGCGCGCCTTCGCGCAGGTCCTTGACACTCGGCCAGATGCGCGGCTCCTGGTGGCGGGCGCTTTCGGGTCGCGCGAGCGCGACGGGTACGCGGCGGAAGCGGCGAGCTTGGGGCGCGCGGAACATCTCGTTTCTCGGTCCACTTTCGCGGCCCGATCTCGCGCGCTGCTACGCCAGCGTGGACGTCTTCTGCGCCCCGTCAACTGGCGGCGAGAGTTTCGGCATCGTGCTCCTCGAGGCGATGGCGTGCGGTCGCCCCATCGTCTGTTCGGGCATTGCCGGCTACGGGGAGGTCGTCAGAGACGGGTGCGTAGGCATACTGGTCCCGCCGGGCGATCCACCGACGTTTGCCGCTGCACTCGTGCGCCTGCTGGGCGACGCCGAGCTTCGGCGCCGAATGAGCATGGCGGGTCTGCGTCGGGCGGCCGAGTTCGACTGGAAGCTCGTGACGCAGCAGGTCGAGGCGTACTACCTCGCCGTCCTGGCCGGGGCAGACGCTGCCAGGAACCACGGATTACGGCCCCCATCCGAGCAGCCCAGGCTGGCTGTCGCATGAGCTGCACGCCGTCGCTGGACGGCCCGGACCATCGCATCGTCGACGTCCCCCACGGGCGCGCAGTGAAAGTGTGTCCGTCAGTGCCAGGACGATCACTCCACTCGGTAACTTTCGGGCGTCTGCGGTCCCGCAGCAGCCCGCATAACCGCAGGGTACTGCCATCGTCCTGGTAGAACTTGGGAGGTATGCCCGGGAGGCTTATATGGAGCGCGATCCTGCATGTGGTATGGAGTTGAGATGCCCGGACACGAGGAGGCCGAAGTCCACCGCCAGGGACAGACATATCACTTCGGCTCCCGTGAATGCCGGGACCTGTTCGACACGAACCCCGCCGAGTATTTGAAGGCCAAAACCGAGGGCTATTAGACATCGGCCAATACCCGTACGCAGCTCAGCGTCAGGGCCGCAAGGAGTCTGCGGTGTCAGCAGAAGCCCAGCCGGCGTGTCGACACAACTGATGTTTTGTGACGCTTGGAGTGGGCTCTGTTCGTCTGCGATCGGAGGCTGGTCTGTTGTCGCGTGATGTCACACAAGCGAGTAGAAGGAGGACACATATGGTTCGGATTACCCCACGAGCAACGACGGCGTTGGAGGATCTCTTGACTGCCAATCACGCTCCGCCGGAGGCTGGCGTCCGGCTTGTGCCGAACGGAAAGGGCAGTCTCGGAATGGTCGTGGACGCACCTCATGAAGACGATGAGGTCATCCGACACAATGAGACGCCCGTACTGATCGTCGACAGCGCGGTTGCCGATCACCTCGCCGACATGATGGTCGACTACCAGTCAGCCGAGGACGACCATCAGACCCCAGGAGGGTTTGTGCTGCGGCCCCAGCAGGATCACGAGTAAGTCCAACTGGTTAGCGAAGGCAATTCATGCCAACACGTAAGCGAAGCACACTCCAAGACATGGCCCAGCATACGTGGATGCGGCCGCAAAGAACCGGATGAATCCGACAGGTCGGGCTAGTGGCGACAACCAACACGCGGCGGCCCGCGTTTGCAGCAGCGCAAGCGCAGCGTCGGACAGTTTAGCGGATCCGGACAGCCGCCTCTGATGACGAAATGAAATTCCGCTTGGTGGCCACGCGGGACCTGCGCCCGCGTGCCTTGGCCTCCGAAGCTGCGACATCGACCGCCGCCACGCGCGCAGTGGTCGCGTCGACCAGAACATCGTCCATGATGGCGTGCTTGCTGGCCATGCTCGGATCGACCACCGGCCCCTGCTTTGAGTTGTGTGATGCGCATCAGTGTCAGTTTCTCAGCCCACGTCAGCGCCTGTGCAATGCGTCGACACCGAGGCTTCGGCGTACCCTCTACTGGATCGAGCGTCACAACGGGTTCGGTAACGCCCACGACGTTGCGGAATAGCACGCACGCCGAACGCAGCTTGCTCTGTTTCGACGGGGAGCTTCGAAGGGGAGTCGCCGGCACGCCAGGCCGCGCATATTCAGCCTGTAACGCGCCGTGCTGGCCGACGAACCGTTTACCAGCAGCTGCTACAGACACCCCAGGCGCTCTTGAAACACCGCGAGCCTTGCCTGCGACTTGTTCTCTCAACCAGGTTGAGGCTCAACCTTGGACAATTGCGGTGGCGCGCAACCGACGATAGCCTCTAATGGGTATGGGCCAACAGCCACGTGGGACAGAGCTGGCGTTTTCGTCGGACACTACGGAGACGTTGCTATCGAGCACGTGTCAGTTGTGCGGTCGGCCGGTCACCGGCTGGTTCGAAGTCCGCATAGCGGGTGCTCATGCGCCGACATTCGAGCGACTTACGGCATGCCGAAGGTACTTCTGGCGCAGCCCAGCCCGCGGCCTCACCGGATGGGGCCGCCGAGTCCGGTGGATGGGTCGGGACGCCACTGCTCCGTAGCGCCCCGGCCTCCGCGCCGAACGCTCCTGCCGGGTTTACGTCGTCGCCCCCGATCTGTTACGCCTTTTGCACGTGTCCGCGATCCAACTCATGCAGAGCGCTTGCCAACCAAATCGGTGCAGGCACCCAGACGCCCAGCTCAGACGAGAGCCCAATCGCGCGTCCGTTGGCCCCATGTCGACTGCGGGTCCCGTTGACGCGTCAGGACAGGCGAACAACAGGACAGTCGCACGCTTCGGGTCGCATGCTCAGGCGCCAGTGCCCAGCTCGCGACCCGCCCCGCATCCCGCGCCGGGCCTGCGGCACGTGCTCGTAGTCGAGGACGATTCGCCAATTCGTGCCATGCTCGCCGACCTCCTTCAGGACGCGGGCTATGCCGTGGCTGAAGCGATTAATGGCTTCGAAGCGCTGAAGCATCTGCGCGAGCAGCGACCTGACCTGATCGTCCTGGACCTGATGCTTCCAGGCATGAGCGGGTGGCAGTTTCTCGAACGCTCGCACTTGCAACTCGAGGCAGCCAACATTCCCGTGCTGGTGCTGTCTGCTATCAGCGGGCGCGGCGATTATCCCGCCACGCTCGGAGTCGCGGCGTGGTTCACGAAACCACTGGATGTGCCACAGTTCCTGGCGGCAGTCGAGCAACTGGCCGGCTCGTCGCGGACGCTTGCGCGCCAAGGCGCGACTCTCCGCTCGCACCGGCGGCCCAGAGTGCTGGTTGTAGAAGATGAGGCCATCATCCGTACCTTGATCACAGAGCACCTGGAGGACGCCGGCTACGCGGCCCAGACGGCTAGCAGCATCGAGGAAGCGACAACACTCATCGCAGGCGAGCGACCCGACCTGGTGCTCCTGGATCTGATGCTGCCGGGCACAAGCGGTTGGTCGTTTTTGCGGCACAGGCGAGACGATCCCTCGCTGGCAGCGATTCCGGTGCTGGTCGTCTCAGCAGCAGCACGCGAACGCCTTCACGAGGCAAAGGAGCTCGGGGCAGATGGCTTCCTGAGCAAACCGTTCGACCCGGATGTGCTCAGTGCGCTACTGAGCAGTTTCGTATCGTGAGCTACGTCGGTGTTGTTCAGCATCTGTGGCTACCACTGCATTGGCGACCAGGTTCGGTCACTACCATGCCGATCATCCGGTTGAGTCGCGAGGGAAGCCGAGAACTGGAAGCAGACGTTCAGCGGCTCGAGGCGGAACGGACATTGGTCGCGGCTCGCACCGGCCAGGCGCGCGAACGGGGCAATGACCCGACCGAAAATCTCGACTTACGGGATGCGATTGATGGTCTGGCGCTGGTCGAGGGACATATCGCCGAACTGCGGGGCCTGTTGGCAACCGCTGAGCCTCTCGAGGACGCGGTCAATGGAGACCGGGCGCGGCTCGGGTCAGCAGTCACCATTCGCCTGTCCCGTGGCGAGGTAGCCATGTACGTCCTTGTGTCGGCAGCAGAGGCCGCTCGACGTCGGGGGCGCCTCTCCGTCGAGTCGCCAATCGGTCGAGCCCTGTCGGGCACCCGGCTCGGCGACGAGGTGGTGGAGCACACGCCAAACGGACCTGAGCACCTGACCGCGATACACGTGGGCTGACCGCGCTGTTGTTGAGGCAGCTCGTGCAGCCGACGAGAGCCGCCACCGCTCAGGATGTCGCTTTAGTTGCTCACACAGCCGACACGTAGACGACCTGCAGACTCGTCGATGTGGACGAGCCCCCACAGGTTGGATGGCGGAGGTGTTAGCGGCGTATCTGCGTAGGGATGGTCGGCTCGGGATCGGCGTAATTCGCTGAGCACCGAGTTGGCCTCGGCGGCGAGGGAGCATCAGAGGTAGCCTGGCGCCGGTTGGGTGTCGATCATCTGGGCGTGGCAGGAGTCGGTGGCCGAGTACGTGGCGGCTGGGCAGCAGGTGGTGGCGCCGGTGCCGGAGTGCCCGGGGTGTCGTCGGCGTAGGGCCAGATGGAGTGGCTATTGGCGTTGGGTGCGCTATCCGGTCGATCAGCGTCGCATCTGGATTCGACGCACACGTTGTCGGCGGTGCCGATCGAGTCATGCGTTGTTGCCGGATTTCCTATTCTTCCGACGGCTGGACGTGGTTGCCACCATCGGCCAGGTGCGGGCGCTGCGAGCCACTGTTGACGTGGAGCTCCGCGCGCTGGCGCGTCGGTTCGAACTACCGCGTGCTACGTTGCGTGGCTGGTGGGCTCGGTTTCGCGCTCGGTCGCCGACGCTGCTGGCAGAAGTGGTGGAGGTCGGCGTTGGACTGGATCCGGCGCCGCTCGACCTGCGGCAGAAGGGCGAGGCGGTCGTGTTTGAGGCGCTGGAGCAGGCTTGCCAACGAGCACATCGGCGGTTCGGCGAGCAGCCCGTCGGCGAGATGGTGGCGATTCTGGAGCCGCATCAGCGGCGGCCAAGTGTTGGCGACCAACACGTCCGCGTCCTGGCGGAACCGGTCAGGTCGGAGTTGGATGGGCGCATCGTCCTGACGGAACATCTGGAGGTGCGCATGAGCGCCGATCCACCCATCGATGCCGCCGAAGCCACGGCACTGTTCAGATACAAACTGATCGCGCAGCCCGCCAATCCACGCCTGGGTCCGGCGGAACGGGGGCAGCTCGTGCGCGAGCTGGCCAGCCAGCGGGCCGGTTGGCGAGTCCTGCAAGCAGCGTTCATCCCTTAAGGTGTCCACGGACGGGTGTGAGAGCGCCGCCAAGACCGCATCGACCCGTCTTGGCGAGTAGATCGGGGAGTGCGTCGACCTCGGCCACGGCCGCGTCCGCGCGGACGTCGCCGCAGACAAACTGAAGGCCGTTGCGGAATTCGGGCTTCTGGGCACGCGGCGGTCGGTCGTCGAGCCACCGCGATCCGTACAGCCGGTCACTGCTTGCGGCTTCGATCGTGGCTCGAGCCGTGGTAGTGGTTCCGCGAAACTCGAACCGTGCCCTTGCTTGTTGCTGCTGACACAGAGCAGCTCGTCGAAGCCAAGTTGGACCGCGGGCACTCGGCTCGATGTCAGTCCAATCTCGGCCATGGCCGGCAGCGACCGCCTTGATTGAAGGAAGACGCTGCGGAGCTTCCCCAAACGTTCGGTAGCTTGTTGCGTACGCGGCCGCTCGCCGGGTCGGCCATCACACTGGCGCCTATCCCGGTCCCAGCAGCGCATAGCCCGCCTCAGCACCGTCATCGTGACTGGCAACCTACTAGCTTCGTCCTTTGCTTGGCGCGACCTCATCACGTTTAGTAGCGAACCCATAGTGCGCCACATCAAGATCCCGTTACGGGCGTTAACCACTGCTCAGTTGTGCGTTGAGTAAAATGGGGCTGTGGACCGCCTCCAGTGTCGCCTGGAGACGTTGGACGCATACGAAAATGGACCGCACCGAGAACCTGGTGTATCTACCAGTCGGGGAGATCGCGCAAACCCCGGATAGCATAAATTCGCGGGTCCGCTATCACGAGACTGCGCTCGAAGAGCTCACCGAGTCGGTTCGCGAGCACGGCGTCCTCCAACCGGTGCTGGTGCGCCCCGTCCAGCCCGCCGAGGCTGAAGACCTGGCGCTGTCGATCAAACATGAAGGCTGGCCACCAAAGTACGTTCTGGTGGCAGGCAATCGGCGGCTCGCAGCTGCGAAGCGCGCGGGCTGCGAGACGATCCCTGCGCTGATCCGCGTCACCAGCAGAGACGACGCATTCGTGCTCAACATCGTAGAGAACGTTCAGCGCGAGAATCTTTCGGGGAGCGAGCGCGTGCGCGCCATCACATTGTTGGCAAGTCTGCGCGAAGAGGGGGGCGAAGCAATGAGCACCCGCCGAATTGCGGCGCTGGTGAAAAAGGACCACACGACGATCTCCAAATGGTTGGGCATCAACCGACAGCCTCTCCTTCGCGAAGCCGTCGCGGACGGCAAGCTCAGGATCGGCCACGCCATGAAGCTCGCTGCGGCACCAGCTGAGGCCCTGCCTGAGCTTGTGAAGACTGCCCCGAGCCTTTCCCAACCAGAGCTGCAGGAGCGTGTCGCTGAGCTTCGGAGCGCACCGACTGCGGCGGCGCAGCGTGTCGCCTCGGCAAACGAGAAACGAGCGCTGACTGCACTGCGTAGCCTGTCGCGGATCGAGTGCGTCGCACCGACCGACGATCCGACTCGCGCGGTTCTCGATCAGATCCTTGCTCGAGCCCGCGACCTGGTGGGCCCTGCCAGCAGCTGTTGACTAAGTCAACGCCCATCGTCGCTCGAAGTCGCCCAGCTGCAGCCAAGCAGGGTTTCGCTTCGGCGCAGGTCTATCTTGGCCGCTAATCGTGACCAGGTGAAGCCAGCGCTGGCCGCGGCTGCCGCTCAGGCTGCTTCCGAAGAGCGGGCGCGATGTGTACGGTCGGTGTCGCCTTCTCGCCGCCGCTGCTGTGATCTGGAACGTCGAAGGCGTCGAACTCGATCAGCGCTACAGCGCGTGGACAATGGAGAGCAAGTCCCCGAAAGTCGCAGTAAATTCAGACGAGACGATTCGCCATGCCTTCGGCCAGCCGGTGCCCGAAATCCCAGCCCGGATGACAGACTAGAGACTGTCTGAAAACCGGGACACTGGTCGGTTTTGCCGGTAGGATGGCCGGTGTCTGACCCTGCGGCGACCCTACTTGACTGACCTGTCGGACGCTGAGTTCGCGCGCCTGGAGCCGCTCTTGCCGCCGCCGAAGGCCTTTGGCCGACCCAGACTGCATCCCGTGCGCGAGATCCTCAACGCAATCTTCTATGTTGTTCGGAGTGGCTGTGCCTGGCGGTTGCTGCCACACGAGTTTCCAGCCTGGCAGACGGCCTATCACTATTTCCGGCTGTGGCGCCTGGATGGCACGTGGGAACACGTGAACACCGCTCTTCGCGAGCAGCTCCGCACCAGCATCGGACGCAACGCCCAGCCGAGCGCCGGCATTATCGACAGCCAGTCCGTACGCACGACTGGGGTCGGCGGCGTCCGTGGCTACGATGGGGCCAAGCGCGTCAATGGCCGCAAACGCCACATCTTGGTCGATAGTGGCGGCCTCGTGCTACGCGCCAAAGTGCACACTGCCGATATCCAGGACCGCGCGGGGGTGCCGTTGCTGCTCGAGGGTGCTGACGAGCAGTTTCCTGGTGTCGAACATCTGTGGGTCGATCAGGGCTACACCGGCACGGGCAAGAGTTGGATCGAAGAGCATCTCGGCTGGCGCGTGGAAGTGGTTCGGCATCCTCCGCATCCTATGGTTTTCCTATGAGCGACTACCATCCGCTCCGAAAGTCTTCCGTGGTGTGCTTCCACGGCGGTGGGTCGTGGAGCGGACCTTTGCATGGCTCTGTCAGAACCGGCGTTTTAGTCGAGACTATGAGCGCCTGTGCACCACCAGCGAGGCGCTCATCTACGCGGCGATGGGCCGCCTGATGCTCCGCAGATTGGCCAGAAACTGACTTTTCAGACAGTTTTTAGCTCATAGCGATACCTGGTCTCCTTCAGCTTGCTCTTCGCCTCCTGTACGGCACGCACGAACGATCCGCCGAGGATCGCGTAAGGTCCTTCGGTCGGGGCGATAACCGCGAGAGGTCTTGTAAATACCCGTGGAAATTCGGTTTACCTCCCACGTGGTGGGAATCGCGGGTTAGGCCAATGCACCTCCTTCCGGATTCGCGCCGAGAAGATCGGCGATGGTGAGTATCTCGGCGCAGCCGGAGCATTCCC
>WNGB01012353.1_pt1 | contig 11612 bp, 10 predicted proteins | sample 5400681 | NCBI WGS metagenome assembly WNGB01 (sample SAMN13153367, study PRJNA577476) | soil metagenome | isolation source: 115 cm soil or saprolite under grassland replicate 2 | place: USA:California | collected 2016-06-15 | reverse complement strand
GGGCCGTTCGCAGCGGCATCCACAGCGGCATCCAACGGAGCATTCACCGGGGCCACGGCGCGCACGGCCAGCGCGTCGTGGCCGGCGCGCAGCGCCCGGCCCGGCGGCACGCCGACCGCGAGATGCGGGAGCAGCCGGTTCGCCAGGGCGAGCACCTCGCCGGGGACCCGGTAGCCGGTCGTCAGGTAGCTGACCGCCGCCTCCGGCTTGCCCAGATGCCCGAGCACGGTGGCCCAGTCCGCGGCCGCCCACGGCGCGGTTCCCTGCGCCAGGTCGCCCAGCACCGTCACCGAGCCGGTGGGGCAGCGGCGGCCCACCGCGCGGTACTGCATCGCGGACAGGTCCTGTGCCTCATCCAGCACGATGTGGCCGTAGCTGTCCGGGCGCTCCAGGTGGCTGGCCAGCTCGTCCAGCAGCACCGTGTCCGCGGCCGTCCAGCGGGCACCGCGGGCGGTCCGCGGCGGTGCCGGCCAGCGGAGCAACGCCTGCTCGCCGGCGTCCAGCAGCCCGCCGGCCGCCGCGGCCAGGAACCGCGGCTCGGTGTACAGCCGGGCGAGCAGCGCCGCCGGCTCGAGCGCCGGCCAGTGCGCGTCCACGAACGCCTTCACCACCCCGGACCGGGCCAGCCGCTCGGTGGTCCGGTCCGATGGGCTCAACCCGTCGTTCTCGGCCAGCCGGCGCACCCGCTGCGCCAGCACCACGGCCAGCCGTTCCCGCGCCGTACCGAACCGCAGGCCCTGATCCCGGCGCAGCTCCTCGATCAGGGCACACAGGTCGGCCGGCCCGATCCGGTACCGCCTCGACCCGAACGGCACCACCAGCGTCCGATCCGGCGCGGTGATCAGCAGGTCGGCCGCGCGGGCGAGTACGGCCGCCATCCTCGTGTCGCCCTTGAGCGTGGCCACCGCCGGCGGGTCCTCGGCCCGTACCGCAGCGGTGGCGGTCAGCTCGGCCACCGTGCACTGGGTAACGGCCACCTCGCCGAGCGCCGGCAGCACCCCGGCGATGTAGCGCAGGAACGCCGCGTTCGGCCCGACGACCAGCACGCCGGAGCGCCTGAGCCGTTCGGGGTAGGTGTAGAGGAGGTACGCGGCCCGGTGCAGCCCCACGGCGGTCTTGCCCGTGCCGGGCGCGCCCTGCACGCACAGGCTCTGCTCCAACGCCGACCGGACCAGCACGTCCTGGTCGGGCTGGATGGTCGCCACGATGTCCCGCATGGGGCCGACCCGCGGCCGCTCGATCTCGGCCAGCATGATCCGGCTGGTCCGCCCGGTCGGGGCGGCCAGCGACTCGTCCTCGAAGCTGGTCAGCGCACCGCCGTGGAACCCGAACCGGCGCCGCCGCGCAACGCCCATCGGATCCTCGGCGTGCGCCCGGTAGAACGGCACCGCCAGCGGCGCGCGCCAGTCGATCACCACCGGCTCGCCGCCGTCGTCGCGGATGTGCCGGCGGCCGATGTGCAGCTCTTCGGCCGGGTCCAGGTCCAGCCGGCCGAAGAACAGGGGTACGTCGGGGGCGATGGCCAGCGCGGCCAGCCGCTCGGACCGGGTCCGCCCCAGGGCCCAGGAGGACAGCTCGTCCCAGGCGTTGTCGGTGACCTGCTCGGTGCGCTCCCGCATCCGGTCCAGGCAGTCCCGGGCCAACCGCAGGTGTCGTCGTTCCTCGTCGAGTTCGGTGGACAGTCGGGCGTCGGTCGCCACTGGATGAGTCCCCTTGCCGGTAACGGGTGGCCCGGCCCGCGCTGCGGTCCGTTACGCCGGCGTCATCGGGGTGCGCGCCGCGGCACGCACGAACCGGCCACGTTACCCGCCGCCGTGCGCGGGGTCACCTCGATTACGGCTCAACCGTCCTCGGTCGCGGACAGCACGCCGTCGGCGTACCCGCGGGCGTAGTCCCAGGACACGAACGTCGCCGGGTCGGGTCCGAACGCCGGCTCGTGCACCCGGGTCTGGCCGGCCTCGAGCAGGTACAGCAGGTTGCCGCGCATCAGGTCCCAGTTGAAGAAGTGCGGCTCCCCGCAGTCCTCGCAGTCCACCACGATGCCGCGCACGCCCTTGGGCTCCAGCAGCGCCTGGAAGACGTCCAGATCCTCCAGGTCGGCGAGCACGTCCTCGCGTTCGGCCGGGGTGAGCGGATCGCCCGAGTCCTCCCGGGCGAGTGCCGCCGCGGGGTCATGGGGATCGCCCAGGAACGGGTCCAGCGGCTCGTTCGTCACGCCACCACCGTAGACGAGGCGCCATGCACGGGGGAAACCTTCGCCGTGCTCAGTTGCCCCGTCGGAGGGTGACGTCGCGACGATGAGTGTCCGTGCCCGAGCTTGCGAGCGAACCAACGGCACGGCGGCCGCCGGGAGCTCGCGAGCGAACCAATGGCGAAATGCCGTGATCAACGAGCCGAAGGGCGGCGCGGGCCGGCGCGTTCGGCCGGGTAGCATGAGGCATGGATTCCGCCGACAAGATAGCCGGCCTCGGTCTGACCTTCGACGATGTCCTCCTGCTGCCCGCGGCCTCCGACGTGATTCCCAGCGAGGCCGACACCACCGCACGGCTGTCCCGCAACCTGATCGTCCGGGTCCCGCTGATCTCCTCGGCGATGGACACCGTGACCGAGGCGCGGATGGCGATCGCGATGGCCCGGCAGGGCGGCCTCGGGGTGTTGCACCGCAACCTCTCGATCGACGACCAGGCGGCTCAGGTGGACCTGGTCAAGCGGTCCGAGGCCGGCATGGTGACCAACCCGATCACCTGCGGCCCGGACGACGCGCTGTCGGCGGTGGACGACCTGTGCCAGCGGTTCCGGATCTCGGGCGTGCCGGTGGTGGACACCGACGGCGTGCTGCTCGGCATCGTGACCAACCGGGATATGCGCTTCGAGCAGGACCTGACCCGGCCGGTGCGCGAGGTCATGACCCCGATGCCGCTGGTCACCGCGCCGGTGGGGGTGCGCAAGGACCAGGCGTTCGGGCTGCTGCGGCAGCACAAGATAGAGAAGCTGCCGCTGGTCGACCCGGCCGGCCGGCTGCGCGGGCTGATCACGGTCAAGGACTTCGTCAAGTCCGAGGCGTTCCCGGATGCCACCAAGGACCGCGACGGCCGGCTGCGGGTGGGCGCCGCGGTGGGCGTCGGCGACGACGCGTTCAAGCGGGCGATGCGGCTGGTGGACGCGGCCGTGGACCTGATCGTGGTGGACACCGCGCACGGCCACGCGCAGGGCGTGCTGGACACGGTGGCCCGGCTCAAGGCGGCCACCAGGGTGGAGGTGGTCGGCGGCAACGTGGCCACCCGGGCCGGCGCGCAGGCGCTGATCGAGGCCGGCGCGGACGGGGTGAAGGTCGGCGTCGGCCCCGGCTCGATCTGTACCACCCGGGTGGTGGCCGGCGTCGGCGTGCCGCAGGTGACCGCCATCCACGAGGCGTCCCGGGCGGCCCGCGCCGCCGGCGTGCCGGTGATCGGCGACGGCGGGCTGCAGTACTCCGGGGACATCGCCAAGGCGATCGCGGCCGGCGCCGACACGGTGATGCTGGGCAGCCTGCTGGCCGGCTGCGAGGAGAGCCCGGGGGAGCTGATCTTCATCAACGGCAAGCAGTTCAAGTCCTACCGCGGGATGGGCTCGCTGTCGGCGATGCAGTCCCGCGGGCAGGCCCGGTCCTACGCCCGGGACCGGTACTTCCAGGATGACGTGATCGGCGACGACAAGCTGGTGCCGGAGGGCATCGAGGGCCAGGTGCCGTACCGGGGCCCGCTCGCCGCGGTGGCGCACCAGCTCATCGGCGGCCTGCGGCAGGCCATGGGGTACACCGGCGCGCGGACGGTCACCGAGCTGCAGGCCGGCGGGCGGCTGATCCGGATCACCGCGTCCGGGTTGAAGGAGAGCCACCCGCACGACATCCAGATGACCGTCGAGGCTCCGAACTACCACTCCCGGTAAGGTGCGCCAGTGCGTGACATCGTCGAAATCGGGATGGGCAAGACCGCTCGCCGCGGCTATCACCTGGACGAGATAGCCCTGGTGCCCACCCGGCGGACCCGGGCCTCCAAGGACGTCTCGACCAGCTGGCAGCTCGACGCGCACGAGTTCGCGCTGCCGCTGGTCGCCGCGCCCTCCGACGCGATCGTCTCGCCGTCCTCGGCGGCGCTGATCGACTCCCTCGGCGGCCTCGCGGTGCTGAACGGCGAGGGCCTGTGGTCGCGCTACGACGATCCGGTGCCGTTGTTCGAGGAGGTCATCGGCGAGGGCGAGCTGCCCGAGGAGGTCGCGCTGCAGCGGCTGTACGCCGAGCCGGTACAACCGGAACTGCTGGCGCGGGCCATCAAGGAGCAGCGCGAGTCCGGGGCCGGCGTGGTCGCGGTGCGGCTGTCCCCGCAGAAGACCGCCGACCTGGCCGACACGGTGCTGCGGGCCGGCGCCGACATCCTCGTCATCCAGGGCACCGTGGTGTCGGCCGAGCACGTGTCGAAGCACCGCGAGCCGGTTAACCTGAAGACGTTCATCGCCGACCTGGACATCCCGGTGATCGTCGGCGGCTGCGCGAACTACCAGACCGCGCTGCACCTGATGCGCACCGGCGCGGCCGGGATCATCGTCGGGTACGGCGCCAACGCGGGCGCCACCACCCCGGACGTGCTCGGCATCGACGTACCGATGGCGACCGCGATCTCCGACGCCTCCGAGGCCCGCCGGGACTACCTGGACGAGACCGGCGGCCGGTACGTGCACGTCATCGCGCACGGAGACCTCACCACCGGCGGCGACATCGCCAAGGCGATCGCCTGCGGAGCCGACGCGGTGATGCTGGGCGAGCCGCTGGCCGCGGGCGCCGAGATGCCCGGCCGCGGCACGTACTGGGACCACACCGTCTCGCACCCCAACCTGCCCCGCTCGGTGCTGGAGCAGTTCATGTTCGCGGGCGAGCGGGTGATGCTCTCCGAGGTGCTGATCGGCCCCACCTTCGACCCGACCGGCCACCGCAACCTGTTCGGCGCGCTCCGCCGCTCGATGGCCAAGTGCGGCTACTCCACCGTCAAGGAGTTCCAGCGGGTCGAGCTCACCCTCGCCTTCCGCAGCCACTAGGGTGGACACGCCCTGAACCATCAGAGCCAGCCGCGGCGGCGGAAGTAGACGAAGAACCCGCCGCCGAGCACCGTGATCAGCATGGTGCTGGCCACGAACCCGTGCCACTGGCCGTAGCCCGGGTACGGCACGTTCTGCCCGTAGAAGCCGGTGATCGCGGTGGGCACGGCGATGATGGCCGCCCAGGCGGACAGCCGGCGCATGGTGGCGTTGAGCCGGGTGTCCTGCAGCGACAGGTTGGTCTCGAAGATGGTGGACACCATGTCGCGTAGCCCCTCGGTCCATTCCGAGGCGCGCAGCACGTGGTCGTACAGGTCCTGGTAGTACGGTTCGAGCGCGGCCGGGATGCTTTCCTTGTCGCCGTTCGGGCCGGCGTGCCAGCGGTGCAGGCTCACCACCAGGTCCCGCATCGGCAGCACCAGGCGGCGCAGCTCCACCAGCGACTTGCGCAGTGCGAAGTTGCGCCGCTGCGCCGACCGCGGCATCGGCCCTTCCTCGAACAGCAGGTCCTCCAGTTCCTCGATCTCGTCGTCGAGCCGCTGGATCGTGTCGAACTGGCCGTCCACGATCTCGTCCAGCACGGCGTGCAGCAGCGCCGGCACCCCGTACTGCATGAGCTCCGGGGTCTCGTCCCACCGGTCGGTGAACCGCTCCGGGCCGAACCAGTGCTCGGAACGGACCGTGATCAGCGCCCGATCCAGGATGAATGCCGAGATCTTGCACGTCTGGAGCTGGTTCGACCCGTCCAGCTGAACGGCGTACGCGGTGAGGAACGCGCTGGTCGAGTACCGGTCGAGCTTGGGCCGCTCATGCCGGCTGACCGCGTCCTCGACCGCGTGCGGATCCAGCCCGAGCTCGTCCGCGATGGTCAGGAACGAGGCGTGGTCGGGGTGGCACAGGTCCGCCCAGACGACACAGTCCTCCTGCTCGAGGTAGTCCGAGACGCGCTCGATCGGAAAGCCCTCATCTTTGAGCTTGCCGTCCCGCCAGACGCGGGTGTGCGGCTGCGGGCAGGTGGGCCGCTCAGGCCTCGGCTCAATGTCGGGCATACGGCCATGGTCCCGCGCGCCGAGGACCGCCGCGAGCGAGCTTGCGAGCGAACCGATGGACACAGCAGCCGAGCCTGCGAGCGGACCGATGAGCAGCAGCGCGGCCACGCGAACGTCGGCGCCGAGCGTCGGCGAGGCGTCCGCGTGGCCGGCCCACCGCCTAACTCATGCCGGCGGTTCGTCGTACAGCCGCCGCTCCTCGATCACTTCCTGCTCCGGTACGCCGCCGCCGTAGATCCGGCGGCGGGTGACCGCGGTACGGCCGCGCTGGTACAGCGCCAGCGTGAGCGCGAGGTACAGCAGTCCGAGCACCATCAGGACCATGCCGAGGGCGTCCAGGTTGACCCCGGAGGGCCTCGCGGTGATGGCGAACTTGATGATCGCCCCCGCCAGGATCAGCAACAGGCCGACACCGATGCCCATGGTGACCTCCTTGTCCGGCAGAAAGCGTGTACCCGCACAGCGGCTCGATCATGCGCGAATGTCGCGGATGTGACAGGTGTCGGCCCCGACCGGCCCTCGTTCAGCCGGTCGGAGCCGACCGTGGCGCCCACTACACCCCCGGAAGAATCCGGTGCCCCCGGCCGGACCCGGAAGGGAGCGGGCGTTCATGGTCCGGGTGAGGGCTGCCCTGGTCGGGTCCTGGGCAGCCCCCACGTTCTCCCGGTCAGGCCGGATGTGCCTGCAGGTACCGCACCGCGGCGAAGGCGCTGTTGTCCGGGCCGTCGTCGGCGGCCCCCCACACGGTCACGACGCCCTCGCGGGCCAGCGCCTGCTGCAGCTTGGACGTGAGCAGGGCGGCGAAACCGCGGCCGGCGGGTCGGTCGCCTGGGCGGGTCGCCGGACACCACGGCCAGGCCGACGAGGACCACACCGGGAATTAACGACGCGGAACGGCGCATCGCGGTTGCCTCCGGTGAGAGGGACGAAGGTCTGCTCCGCTCAACGAGCGCCGCCCGAAGTGGTGACGATCGACACCGAACCGGGCCAGATCCGCTGCGGGCGGGGTGACGGCGCCGGCCCGCGGTCCGGGCCGGCCGGTAGAATCCGGTTGTGACTGGTCCTGCCGAGTCGGCCTACGCCGAGGTCGTGCTCGTGGTCGACTTCGGCGCGCAGTACGCGCAGCTCATCGCCCGCCGGGTGCGTGAGGCGCGGGTGTACTCCGAGATCGTGCCGCACACCATGCCGGTGGCCGAGATGCTGGCCCGGCGGCCCACCGCGATCATCCTGTCCGGCGGTCCGGCGTCGGTGTACGCCGAGGGTGCGCCGGACATCGACCCGGCGCTGTTCCGGGCCGGGGTGCCGGTGCTCGGTATCTGCTACGGGTTCCAGCTCATGGCCCGGGCGCTGGGCGGCACGGTGGCGCACACCGGCACGTCGGAGTACGGCGGCACGCCGCTGACGGTGACCGAGCCGGGGGTGCTGTTCCGCGGGTTGCCGCACACGCAGTCGGTGTGGATGTCGCACGGCGACTCGTGCACCGCGGCACCGCCCTCGTTCGCCGTGGTGGCGTCCACGCCCGGTGCGCCGGTGGCCGCCTTCGAGGACCCGGAGCGGGAGCTGTACGGGGTGCAGTTCCACCCCGAGGTGCTGCACAGCGAGCACGGCCAGCGGGTGCTGGAGCACTTCCTGGTGGGCGCGGCCGGCGCCAGGCAGACCTGGACCATGGACAACGTCGTCGAGGACCAGGTGGACCGGGTCCGCGCCCAGGTCGGCGGCAAGCGGGTGCTGTGCGCGCTGTCCGGCGGGGTCGACTCCGCGGTGGCGGCGGCGCTGGTGCAGCGCGCGGTCGGCGAGCAGCTCACCTGCGTGTACGTGGACACCGGGCTGATGCGGGCCGGCGAGACCGAGCAGGTGTCCCGCGACTACGTGGCCGCCACCGGCATCCGGCTGCGGGTGGTGGACGCGGCAGACCGGTTCCTGTCCGCATTGGCCGGGGTGAGCGACCCGGAGACGAAGCGGAAGATCATCGGACGGGAGTTCATCCGGGTCTTCGAGGCGGCGGCGCGCGAGGTGGCGGCGGACGCCGGGGTGGACTTCCTGGTGCAGGGCACGCTGTACCCGGACGTGGTCGAGTCCGGGGGCGGCACCGGTACGGCGAACATCAAGTCGCACCACAACGTGGGCGGGCTGCCGGAGGACCTGCGGTTCGAGCTGGTGGAGCCGCTGCGGACGCTGTTCAAGGACGAGGTCCGCCGGGTCGGGCTGCAGCTCGGGCTGCCCGGGGAGATCGTCTGGCGGCACCCCTTCCCCGGGCCCGGCCTGGCGATCCGGATCATCGGCGCGGTCACCACCGACCGGCTGGCCGTGCTGCGGGAGGCCGACGCGATCGTGCGCGCCGAGGTCACCTCCGCCGGGCTGGACCGCGACATCTGGCAGTTCCCGGTGGTGCTGCTCGCGGACGTGCGCTCGGTGGGCGTGCAGGGCGACGGCCGTACCTACGGCCACCCGGTGGTGCTGCGCCCGGTGACCAGCCAGGACGCGATGACCGCCGACTGGGGCCGCCTGCCGTACGACGTCCTGGCCCGGATCTCCACCCGCATCACCAACGAGATCCGCGACGTCAACCGCGTGGTCCTCGACATCACCTCCAAGCCCCCCGGCACCATCGAGTGGGAGTGAGCCGGGTCAGCGCACGCCGCGTATTGGCAGGCAGGAGGCGGGCCGTCAGCCGGTGAAGGGGGCGCAGCCGCTGGCGTTGTTGTAGGCGGTGCGCAGCTCGCCGGGGGTCGAGGTGCTGGCCAGGGAGCCGGTCACGCCGCCGATGAGCTGGTCCACCTGGGACTGGAGCACCTGGACGGTGATGGTGAAGGTGGCCTTGTCGTTCACGTTCAGGTCGCGGGACTTCTGCGCGGAGTCGCGGAACGAGGCGGTGGTGTCGTCCAGCTTCCGGTCCAGGCCGTCCACGTAGGACTGTCCGCCGGCGATGGCGGGGGTGCCGACGTCGTCGATGTCGGTGCGGAGCTGGTCGGTCCGGCTGGCCATCTGGTCGAAGAAGGTGGCCAGCGCGCTGCGGGTGGCCTCGGGGTCGTTGTTGGAGTTCAGCGCCTGCTGTAGTTGGCCGCTTCGGGCGGTCACGTCGGCGTGCCAGCCCGCCACCTGGGAGCACACCGCCCGGGCGTACTCCGCCGGCGCGACCCCCGGCTTGCGCAGCACGAACCACCAGACCCCGGCGCCGACCAGCGCGACCACCAGCAGCAGCGACAGCAGGAACGCCGCCCGACCGCCGCGCCGGCGCGGCTCGGACGGGGCCTCGGGTACGGCCGGGCGGTGCGGTGCCGGGGGTGGCTCGGGGGCGCGGTGGCGGTGGGCAGTCTCGGGCGGGGGCGGCGGCCGGTCGGGGTGCCACCACGACTCCGAGCCCCAGCGCGGTGAGGACGCGGGCGGGATCTCCGGCACCGGGATGGCCGGCGGCGTGGGCCAGGGCGGCTGGTAGGGCGGCGCCGCGGCGGGCCGGCTGCCGGTGGGCGTGCCCGGGTACGGCACCGCGGGCTGGGCGCCCGTGAGCGGGCCGGGGTAGGGCTGCGCGGGCTGGGCGTCGGTGGGCGGGCCGGGGTAGGGCTGCGCGGGGTGGGCGTCGGTGGGCGGGCCGGGGTACGGCACCGCCGGCTGGGCGCCCGTCGCGGGGTACCGGTACGGCGGCACCGCGGGCCGATGGCCCGTCGCAGGGTCGGGGTACGGCGGTGCGGCTGGGTGGCCGCCGCTCGGTGGCCCCGGGTACGGGGCGGCCGGGGGGTTGCCGGCGGCAGGGGGATACGGCGGGGCCGGGGGGTTGCCGGCGGCAGGGGCGTACGGCGGGGCAGGGCCTTCCTGTTCGGCCAGCGCCTCGACGGCCTCTGGCAGGGGCGTACCCCAGAGCACGTGCCGGCGCAGCACGTCGTACTGCGCCTGGGTGATCTCACCGTGGTCGCGCATCCGCTTGAGCTGGGCGATGTCGTCGTCGCTCACTGGGGTCGGACTCCTCACCGGTGGTCGACCAAGACTAGGCCGTGGCGATCACGTGGAACGCCTCGGCCAGCCGCCCCTCGGCCAGCCCGCCGGCCACCGCGGTCGCCCCGAACCAGCCGCGCAGCCGGTCCGCCAGGTCCGCCATGTGGCCGGTCTGCGAGGCGTGCGCGCCCAGCGCGGCGAGCTTGCGGTCGAAGGTGTCGGTTATGTCCACCCAGTGGTTGAGCAGACCGGGCGGCGCGGCCATCATCCATACCTCACTGACCGTCCACTCGGCCAGCCCTTCCTCGGCCAGCAGCTCCGGGTGCGCGAACGGGTTGCGTGCGTCCGGGTAGACCGCGCACAGCGTGGCCTCGCCGGCCACCCGGTGGTCCGGATGCGAGGCGCCGATGCGCTGCCAGTTCCGCTCGGGGGACGGGCACAGCACCCGCTGCGGGCGGAACCGGCGGATCTGCCGGCTGATGTCGCGGCGCAGGTCGTGCGTCAGGTACAGCCGCCCGTCCGGAAAGTCCAGGAAGGTCACGTCCTTGACCTCGACCGCCTGCGCGGCGGCCCGCTGCTCGGCCTCGCGCAGCTCCGGCATCCGCTCCCGCGGGGTGTCGTCGAAGCCACCCGCGTCGCCCCGGGTCACCACGCAGTACGCCACCTCGATGCCGGCGTCGGTCCAGCCGGCAACCGTGCCGGCGGCGCCGAAGTCCACGTCGTCGGGGTGCGCGGTCACCACCAGGACGCGTTCGATCTCACTGTCAGGCAGCGGCAGGCTCTGCGTCACGGCCCGACCCTACCGACGCGGGCGGACCGCCGAGGGTCAGAACCGGCCGCGAAGGCCCAGCATCACCGCGGAGGTGCCGGTGAACCCGTGCTCGCCGACCTCGCCGTCGAAGCGGAAGTTGACGTACCCGTCCAGGCTCACCGTAGGGCGTTGCAGGATGTGCTCGACCAGCTCCGCGTTCGCCGCGAGCGTGCCGCTGGTCCCGTCGGCCAGGCTGTACGAAAGGCCGGACTCGATGCTGCTGCGCAGGATCAGGTCGCCGCGCAGCCGCCAGGTGGTGTCGATCAGGTGCAGCGCCACGTCCATCTGGAACTGGCTCCAGCTCGACGGGAAGTGCACCTGGGCGTGGTCGAGCAGCCGGATCTCGCGCAGGTGGCCGAACGACCAGCCGCCTCCCATTCCGGTCAGGGTGAGGGTGAGCTCCTCGTCGTTGAACGTCAGGCGTGGCGGTGTCATCGCGGTGCCCTCTCAGGCGAGCTGGTCGTGTTCGCCGTCGTGCTCGGGCATCGCGGGCAACTGGTCGGCGGATACCACCAGTTGCTCGGCCGGGTGCTCCTGCCCGATCTCGACGGTGGCGCCGGCCAGCCAGTCGTCAGAGCCGTGCTGCGCCTCGTGCTGCTGCGCCTCGTGGTGCTGCGCCTCGTGCTGTTGTGTCGCGTCATATCGGGGTTCCATGACACCGACTCTGCGTATCCGCCGCGCCGCCGGCCAGGGTCCGTCGGGCGGCGGATCGGGCAGGCCGCCCTGCCCCAGTGTCCGGTGACGCTGCGATG
>WNGB01012351.1_pt1 | contig 11613 bp, 12 predicted proteins | sample 5400681 | NCBI WGS metagenome assembly WNGB01 (sample SAMN13153367, study PRJNA577476) | soil metagenome | isolation source: 115 cm soil or saprolite under grassland replicate 2 | place: USA:California | collected 2016-06-15 | reverse complement strand
CACGTCGCGATCTGGCTCGGCGAGGTCTTCCGCGGCCACAGCCGGTACACCGACGAGCTCGGCGGCTACCCCGCCATGCTCGGCCACCACCTCGGCCTTGCCATCACCGAAGCCGAACGCTCCCGCTGGGCCGCCCTCATCGCCGCCAGCGCCGACGACGCCGGTCTGCCGTCGGACCCCGAGTTCCGCTCCGCCTTCGTCGCCTACATCGAGTGGGGCACCCGGATCGCCCTCGCCAACTCCCAGCCCGGCGCCACCCCACCCCCGCAAGCCCCCGTCCCCCACTGGGGCTGGGGCGAGGCCCCGCCCTACACCGGCTGACTCAGCGCAGCGATCCGGCGGCGGCTGCGCGGACGGCCGAGGTCAACGCGTTGAGGGCGGGTGAGTCGAGGTTCCAGTGCTGCCAGAACAGGGGTACGTCGATGTGGCGCCCGGGCTCGATCTCGACCAGGCGGGGGTCGTCGCGGCCGATCTCCTCGGGCACCATCCCCCAGCCGAGCCCGAGCCGTACCGCCTCGACGAACGCCCACGGCGACGGCACGTAGTGCACCGGCGGCGCGAGCCGTCGCCGCGTCACCTTCCGCAGGAACCGCTCCTGCAACGCATCCTTCCGGTTGAACACCAGCATCGGCGCCGCGCCCATCGCCTCCGCCGTCACACCCGCCGGCAGCCAGCGGGAGATGTACGACGGTACCGCCATCGCCAGGTACCGCATCGACCCGAGCCGCAGCACCCGGCAGCCCTGGACCGCGCGCGGGTCGGCGGTCACCGCGGCCATCACGGTCCCGTCCCGGAGCAGCGCGGCCGAGTGGTCCTGGTCCTCCGCGTGCAGGTCGAACGTCGCGTCGACCGTGGTCAGCGCCGGCAGGAACCAGCTCACCAGCGAGTCCGCGTTCACCGCGACCGCCATCCGCGGCAGCTCCACGCCCGCCGGATCTGCCGCTCCCGTCGTGGCACCACGCGGACCAGTGCCGCGGATCGCCGAAAGCGTCTCGTTCTCGAGCAGCGCGACCTGGCCGGCCAGCCGCACCAGGGCCTGCCCGGCTTCGGTGGGCACGGCCGGCTTGGACCGCCGTACCAGCACCTGACCGAGCCGCTGCTCGAGCGCCTTCACCCGCTGGCTGACCGCGGACGGCGTGACGTGCAGCCGCCGCGCCGCCGCCTCGAAGCTGCCCTCCTCCACCACGGCCGCGAATGTCGCCAACTGGATCGCATCGAGTTCCATGACTTAAGTATGGCTAACGCTGGCTGAAAATCCTTAGCTGGGCGAATCCGCGCGCCCCATCTACCGTCGAGATGTGCATGCGTTGACAGGTTTCGCCACCGGGTTGTCGCTGATCGTCGCGATCGGCGCCCAGAACGCGTTCGTGCTGCGGCAGGGCATCCGCCGCGAGCACGTCGTACCGGTGGTCGCGGTGTGCGCGCTGTCCGACGCGCTGCTGATCACGGCCGGGGTCGCCGGTCTCGGCGCCGCCCTGCAGGCGAGGCCGACGGCGCTCACGGTCGCCAAGTTCGCGGGCGCCGCGTTCCTGGCGGCGTACGGCGTGTTCGCGCTGCGCCGCGCGGCCCGCGCGGACCACCCGGCGCTCACCGCCGCCGACCAGGCTCCGGCCGCGCTGGCCGGTGTGGTGCTCGCCTGCCTCGGGTTCACGTACCTCAACCCGCATGTCTACCTGGACACCGTCGTCCTGCTCGGCGTGCTCGCCAACCAGCAGGGCGACCACGGTCGCTGGCTGTTCGGCGCCGGTGCCGCGATCGCGAGCGTGGTGTGGTTCACCGGGCTCGGCGCGTTCGGTCGCACCCTGGGTCCGCTGTTCGCCAAGCCGCTGTCCTGGCGCGTGCTGGACGGTCTGATCGCCGCCGTGATGCTCAGCCTCGGCGGTTGGATGGCGCTCAGCTGAGACCGATCGGCAGCGTCACCGCGACCGTGCCACCCCCGGCGGAGAAGGTGCCGCCGAGCAGCTCGGCGCGCTCGCGCATCGAGCCGAGTCCGACGCCCGGCCGCCATTCGCCGTTCGCGTCCCCGTTGTCGTCGACCGAGATCAGCACCGTGCCGTCCTCGACGGCCAGTGACACCCGGACCCGGTCGGCGGTCGAGTGCCGGGCCACGTTGGTCAGCGCCTCCACGACGATCCGGTACGCCGCCACCTCGACCGCGGCGCCCAGCGGCGGCAGCACCGCCGGCGCGTCGATGGCGATGTCGACCCGGCGGCCGTCGGCGCGCAGCACGTGCCGGGAGACCTGGCGCAACGACTGCAGCAAGCCCACCTGGTCCAGACTCGGCGGACGCAGCCCGTCGACCAGTCGTCGTACCTCGGCGATGGCCTCGGAGGCGTCCGCGCGCAGCGTCGTGAGCAGCTCGTCGGCGCGGTCCGGGTCCGCCCGGAGCAGGTTGCGGGCCGCGTCCGCGGTGTACGCGACGCCGGTGAGCCGTGGCCCGAGCCCGTCGTGCAGGTCCCGGCGGAGCCGCCGCCGCTCCTCCTCGGCGGCGCGGACCATGCCGCTGCGGGACGCCTGCACCTCGGCGCTCAGCGCCCGGGCGCGCATCAGCTGCGCGAGTGCCGGTGTGAGGACGGTGAGCACGTCCCGGTCCTTCCGCGACAGCGCGAGCTCACCCGCGCGCAGCCCGACCGCCAGCTCGCCTACGCACACGCCACCGGTCGTCAGCTGGTGCCGGACCACCTCGGTCACCGGCGCACCGGTCACGGCGACCACCGAGCCGTCCGGTTCCAGCAGCGCCGCGTACGGGAGCGCGAGCGACTCGCGCAGCGACCGCAGCGCGAGCACCGGGTCGTCCTCGAGCCGCTCGCCCGCCCGGGTGGCGGCGTCGATCGGGTTCCGGCGCTCGCCGAACAGCAGCCGGTCCACCACCCCGGACAGCAGCCGCACGGTCGGTGCGTACCCGATCGCACAGATCGCCGCGATCACCCCGAGCGTGCCGGGCGACAGGGTCGCCGGGTGCTGACCGGCCACGTCGACGGCCGCGAGCACCATCGCGTACACCGCGATCACCAGCACCCAGGTCACCAGGTGCACCACGACCGTGACGCACACCGCCCGCACGTCGCGAACCCCGGGCGCCACCAGGCCGATCGCCAGGCACCCGAGCAGTACGACGACCACCAGCGTGAGCACCACCGCGGCGAGCGCCGGTCGCACCGAGAACGTCGACAGCGCGCCGACCACCAGCCCCGGCCCGGTGCCGAGCACCAGCCACAGCAACGTCCTGCGCCCGGGTTCGTCCGCCCGCTCGAACCGCCACCAGACGATCGCCGCCAGCACCAGCACGTCGACCATGCCGGCCAGCCCGGACTCGGCGTACATCGCCGGGTAGGCGACCGCCAGCCCGCCGACCGCGACGATCGGGACGAGCGACAGCCAGCCGAGCCCGTCCGCGGGCCGGTCGTCCGGATAGAGCGCGAGCGCCACCGGCAGGCAGAAGTACCCGGTACCGATCCACAGCAGCTCCCGCACGGTCCCGGCGCCCGCCGCCCAGCGCAGCAGCACCGACGCCAGGCCGAACGCGCCGGCCGCCGCGAGCAGCCCGACCTGACGGCGCGGCGCGGACCTGCCCAGCCGCCACCAGACGAAGCCGCTGGTGATCAGCATTCCGGCCGACGCGGCGGCGAAGACCGACCAGACGGCCAGCGACTCCTCGCGGGTCACCGCCCCAGCCCCTGCTCGCGGGCCCGCACGATCGCCTCGGACCGGTCCGCCACCCGCAACTTCACGAACACCGACGACAGATGGTTCGCCACCGTCTTCGGCGCGAGCCCCAGCTGCTCGGCGATCGCGGCGTTGCGCCGGCCGCGGGCGACGAGCTCGAGCACGTCGCGTTCGCGTGCGGTCAGCTCCGGGAACGGCTGGCGGCGTTCGGGCACGGTGCCGGCGAAGTGCGCCAGCACCCGGGACGCGATCCCCGGACCGAAGATCGCCTCACCGGCGACCACCGCCCGCAGCGCCCGGTCGATCTCCTCCTGCTCCGCGCCTTTCAGCAGGTACCCGCGGGCGCCGGCCTGCATCGCGCTGAACACCACGTCGTCGTCCTCGGACATGCTCAGCACCAGCACCGCCGTACCAGGAGCCTGCTGGCTCAGCCGGCGGGTCGCGGCGACCCCGTCGACACCAGGCATCAGCACGTCCATGACGACCACGTCCGGCCGGTGCAGCAGCACCTCGCGAACCGCGGCCTCGCCGTCGGCCGCCTCACCGACGACCGCGAACCCGCCGAGCGACTCGATCAGCGCACGCAGACCGCTGCGTACGACGGGGTGGTCGTCGACCAGGACGACCGTGATCGGCCCTTCAGTGCGCGGCGCCATGGCTCCATGATGGGGCTGCCGGACCGCAACGGAGCGGGAACTTGTTCCCGGTCCGGCCCGGGAGATATCCCGGCTCGGTGGGAGACCGGCCCGGTCCGCGGGGAAGGCGCGGCGCGTGACGCTCGAACCAGCGGCACCGCCGGTGCCTCGACATCAGGGAGCAGTCATGAATGCACTCACCCGGCTCAACAAGATCGGACTGGGCATCGCCGCCCTGCTGGGCGTCGCCGACGTCGCCAGTGCGTTCAACCCGACCCCCGAGGGCGAGGTCGGCCCGCCGCTCGGCGTCCTCGTCGTCGGTGCGGTGCTCGGCGTGATCACGCTGGTCGGCGTCGGGTTCGCGTTCCGCCGCGGCAGCCGCGGCGCGGTCCGCATCGTCGCCGCGTCCCGGGTCGTCTCCGCGATCCTCGCGCTGCCGGCGTTCTTCGTCGACATCCCCGCCGGGCTGAAGATCGCGGCCGGCGCGGGGGTCATCCTCACCGTCGCCGTGGTCGTGATGATGCTCGCGCCGGGTCGTCGTACCACGCTTGTGACGGACTGAGGGCAGTCGTCATGATCGCTGTCGTCACGATCCTGTGCGCGCTGCCGCTCGGCTACTTCGTGCGGAACACGGTCGCCGCCTACCTGGGCTACGTCGCCGCCTTCGCCTACGCGTTCTCGTTCCAGAACGTCTACCTGCTGATGGACTGGTACAACGGCAACAGCGCGGCGTACCCCGACGAGGGGTTCCCGTTCTCCTACCTCGCCGTCACGCTCGCCATCTACCTGACCGGATTCGCGCTGGTGACCGCCGGACGGCGGTTGCGGAGGCGGCGCGCGCTGGTCCAGCAGGCGGGTTGACCCGTACCTCCAGGTCATCGCAAGCTCGCCCGCCAGTGCCGGCGGCGGAGGGGTCCGCCGGTGACGAACGGGGTGCGGCGAGCTTGTGATGGCCTGGAGGTACGCCACGGATCACTTCGTGTTCAGGTTGCGGTCATGGCCGGGCGGGAACACTGAGCAGTCGACGGCTCACAGGCTGTCTCGCAGTGTCCTTCGCCGCCTAACCGACAGGAAACGCGACATGACTCTGTTCTCGGGAGAACATCCGCCCACCACCCGTCGTCGTACCGCGCTCGGACTCGCGGTCGGCCTGATCCTCGCGCTGCTGCCGTTCCAGGCCGCCACCGCGAGCACCACGGCGACGATCACGGTCGCGACCGCGATCAGCACCCAGAACGGCTCCACCGCCACCGTCCAGGGGTACGTCGTCGGCCAGCCGACCTCGACCACCACGGTTGTCACGAGCAACTACCCGAACGACTACGCGCTCGCGCTCGCCGACACAGCAGGCGAGTCGAGCACCTCGAAGATGCTGTACGTGCAGATCCCGGACGCGTTCCGGTCGTCGTACCGGCTGCAGTCGAATCCCGGCCTGCGCGGGACCCAGATCCAGGTCACCGGCACGCTCACGGCGTACTTCTCGCACCCGGGCCTCAAGTACACGACCGCCTTCAGCACGGTCGGCGGCGGCGGCACCGACCCGGGCGACTACTACGCCGACGCGGCCGGCAAGACCGGGGCGCAGCTGAAGGCCGCGCTGCACACGATCATCTCCAGGAATGTGACCACGCTGACCTACGACCAGGTGTGGAACGCGATCAAGGACACCGACCAGGACCCGGGCAACACCGACAACGTGATACTGATCTACTCCGGCCGCTCGCAGAGCAAGTCGCTCAACGGCGGCGACCCGGACGACTGGAACCGCGAGCACGTCTGGGCCAAGTCGCACGGCGACTTCGGCACCACGCCCGGCCCGGGCACCGACATCCACCACCTCCGCCCGGAGGACGTCACGGTCAACTCGACCCGCGGCAACAAGGACTTCGACAACGGCGGTACGGCGGTCAGCGAGGCGCCCGGCAGTTACACCGACTCCGACTCGTTCGAGCCGCGGAACGCCGTCAAGGGTGACGTCGCCCGGATGATCCTGTACATGGCGGTGCGCTGGGACGGCGGCGACGGCTACGCCGACCTGGAGCCGAACGACTCGGTGAACGACGGCACCGCGCCGTACATCGGCAAGCTGTCGGTGTTGAAGGCGTGGAGCGCGCAGGACCCGCCGGACGCGTTCGAGCAGCGCCGCAACCAGGTGATCTTCGACAAGTACCAGCACAACCGGAACCCGTTCGTCGACCACCCGGAGTGGGTCTCGGCGATCTGGAACTAGCGAGCGTGCCGGGGGCGGGAGCGCCGGTGCCGCATGCCCCGCGGACGGAGCCCCCGCAGCCGGGCCGGCGTCAGCCGGTTCGGCGCCGCCGGCCGGTGGTCGCTGGGTCGAGCCAGCATCCACCGGCCGGCGGTGACCCCGCCGGTAACCACGGCCGTGAGTACGACAATCGTCGTCAACGTGCCCATCGCTGTCTCCTCGCCGGTGCGTGGATCGTGCCTGCACAGGTAGTGACGAACGAGCCGGCCCGCTATGACGCGGGTCAGCGCCGTGAGGTCATCGCCATCGCCCGGCGGCCGGGCTCGGCGTCCCACTCGGCCATCCGCCGGACCTGGGCCCGCAGCGCGGACGTCTGACCGCGGTGCCGCCCGTGCCCGGCCCGCAAGGCCTCACGGGCCTGCGCGAGCACCGCCGCGCGTTGGACGTACTCGATCGCGCGGGTGACGTACCGCGGTCTGGCCCGGTGGTGCGCTCCCGTGCCGAGCCGGCAACGACCGGTTGCGGCACCCGCGGCGAGCGCGGCGAACAAGACCGTCAACGAGATCATCGTGCCCATTCCCTGTCCCTCTCCGGATCCGTGAGTGACCTGATGAAGTTGTCGTCTCACAGTCAGTGACGGCCTGTGGGTAGACATTGCCCCTGCGTGTGTGAGGTGGCATGGGCGGGTGCCGTTACCCCGGTGGTGCCAGGGCCCAGCGGATGGTGCGGGTCAGGGCGTCTCCGGCGGCCCTGACCACGGTCGCCTCGGCGACCGGTAGATACGGCAGTCGCAACGGCCAACGCGACCACCACGGCAACAAGCCGACTGCCGCCGCGGTCAGCACCCCGTACGCCGGCCGGGCCAGCAGCGGCACCGGTGGCTGCAGGAGCAGGAATCTGGCCGCCTGGCGCGCCTCCGGGGTGCCCTTCAACTCACCCCGGTACGACGCCAGCCCGGCGCGCAGTTCGTCCACCGTGCGCGGCGGGTCGAGCACCCCGAGCCGCTCGGCGACCTGCGCGGCGTCCGCGACGTACCCGTCCCGCTCGGCGGCGTCCAGCGGCCGGGCGCCGTACCGCTGGTGCGCGGCGAGGAAGCTGTCCACCTCGGCCAGGTGCACCCAGCGCAGCAGGTGCGGGTCGGACGCGATGTAGGGAGATCCGTCGGCGGTCTTGCCGCGGACCCGGTCGTGCACGGCGCGGACGTGGTCGACCGCGGCCTGCGCGTCGTCGGCCGGACCGTACGTGGTGACCGCCAGGAAGTAGCCGGTGCGCCGAAGCCGGCCCCACGGGTCGCCGCGGTAGCCGGAGTGCGCCGCGACCGCCGCCATCGCGACCGGGTGCAGCGACTGCAGCAGCAGTGCCCGCAGGCCGCCGACGAACATCGAGGCGTCGGCGTGCACCCGCCGGATCGGCCGGTCGGGGGCGAACCAGCGCTCGCCGGGCGCGTCGTGGACGCGCGCCCGCTCGGCCGCCGGATCCGGTCCGGCGACCTTCGCGAGGATCAGCCCGGCCAGTGCGTCCTTGAACGGCCGGGTGAGCGCCTCAGCCGGCGGCACCGTGTTCCCAATCCGCCGCGGAGCCGGGCTCGCCCAGTGCGGCCCGGCGGCGCCACTCGTCGACCAGCACCGAGTAGAGCAGCGAGTCACGCCACTGCCCGTTCGTCAGCACGTGGTGCCGGATCCGCCCCTCGTACGACATCCCGAGCCGGGCCGCGACAGCGATCGACGCGGAGTTGTCCGGCCCGATCGCGGCGCTGATCCGGTGCAGCTGCAGGGTTTCGAAACCGAACTCGACCATCAGGGCGGTGGCCTCGGAGGCGTACCCGTTGCCCCAGTGGTCGGCGCCGATCGCGTACCCGAGCTTGCCGGCGGCCACACCGTCCAGCGCCAGCCGGACGAACCCGACCAGCTGCTCCGTGCCCAGCGGTGTCACCGCCAGGTAGTACTCGGCCCGGCGTGCATCGTGTGCGCGTTTGATCGCGCCGTACACCATCGACTCGGCCTGTGCGCGGTCCCTGCTCTCGAAAGAGAGCCAGGTGGTGACCCTGTCGTCGCCCACGACGGCGTGCACCGCGCCGACGTCATCCGGCCGGAACTCGCGGAGAGCAACTTTCTGACCAGTGAGGCGAATGGGGTGCACGTTACCTAGGGAACGCGTGAATGGGGGTTCGCGTAAAGTCCTCGATCTCCTCCTGCAGGGGCCGGGCCTGCTCGGCGAGGCCGGACCTGCGCAGCGCCTGGTGGACCCGGCGTGCGGAGTGCACGATGCCGTTGATCCTGCGCTCCGCGGGAAGTTCGAGAACGGGGGCGATCGCCTCGGCGGCGCCTTCGAGGTCGCCGCTCGCGATCCGGCTGATCGCCATCGCCGCCTGGCTGCCGGCCTGGTCGCCGAACGCCCAGTCCGGGTCGGTCTCGTCGGAGTAGGCGTCGATCGCCAGGCGCGCCCAGCGCTCGGTGTCGGCCGCGGACCCGGGCAGCCAGGCCAGCGCGTCCGCCGCGTAGTAGAGCTGCCGCGCCCGGCCGAACCGGCAGATGCCGCCGAGCTCATCGAGGTCGTCGAACGAGACGTCGTCCCAGGCCTCCTCGGCCCGCTCCAGCGCCAGCGTGGCCGCCTCCTGGTTGCCGAGCGCGGCCCAGGCGCGGGCCTCGCTCACCGGCAGCCAGACGCCGGTCGTGTTGCCGGACTGCTCGGCATGGCCGGCGCCGAGCTGCGCGTACCGCACCGACTCGTGCGGGTTGCCGGCCCAGTAGGACACCAGTGCCTGGAGTCCGCGGATCCACGCCCGCAGGCCGTTGTGGTCGGCGCTGTCGGCGCACAGGAACGCGGTCCGCGACTGGGTCAGCGCGGCGTGCGGGTTGCCGAGGTCGTGCGAGGCCTTGGCCAGCAGGCCTCCGGTCACACCACCGAGGAAGTAGAGCTGTCGCAGATGGTCAGGGCGTTGCCGGCGCTCGAGCAGCGCGAACACCAGGTCCTGAGTCTCCACGAGCTGGCTCAGGATCTCGGTGAGAGGTCGTTGCGGATAAGCGACCGCGACGTGGCGGACATCGTCGTGCACCTGCTCCATGGCCTCATCACTGAGGCCGGTCTGCGAGGCGACGGCGAACGCCCTCGCACGGCTTGCAGCCATGTCGAGCACCTCCTTCTGGTTGCCAGCGGGAAGTCGTCGGCCGGTGTCAGGCTTGACCACCGGCTGCGGCTCGGCCTGGTACGGCGCGAGCAGCTCATCGATGGGCCTGCCGAACATCCTCTGCAAGGTACGGCGCGTCTGCGGAGTGGTTCCTGCGCGCTCGCCGGATGCGAGCCGGCGCAGGTGCCGCTCCGTGATCGTGCCGCCCAGCTCGACGAACTCGGCAACGATTTCGGCGTACGTCTGGTCCCGTTGCTGGATCAGATGCGCAAGGACCGTGCGGGGGGTGAACCTACCCGCCATCGTTGCCTCCCATACACGTCAGGCTAGACGTTCTCCTGGCAGCCAATCAGGAACAAGGTATCGCCGCCAGATGTCCGTGAGAGGACCGCTGGAGGTCCGCTTCATGCCCTAGAGCGGTCACGGATATTCCGTAAGGCTCCTGCTATGGCTTCCAGTTACGCAACGGACGCATACAGCAACAAGTTACGGGGTGAAGCTTCATCGTCAACGTCTCTGGTGACATCGCCGGTCCGTCGGGCCGTCGCGGTCATCGGTGCGGCTCGCATCGGTTGACACCTCGTCAGTGAAGCCCGGCTGGGCCGGCGTGTCCGATCCCTGCGTCAGCACTGGCCCAGCCGCCTGAACCGCGGGGCGTGTCCCTTCCTCCTCCTCACAGGGGACACGCCCCGCAGGTCATCTCTCCACACCCCTGGTACGCCGACCCGGCGCGGGCCCCAAGCCCGCGCCGGCCCTATGTCCCCGCGTGCCGGCAGCCGAGTTAACCGTTCGGTTCCGGATGTCCGGTTGATGACCCGTAGAGGTCCGGTCGAGGCCCTCGCGCTGTCACTCAGCGTCGGGTGACTGTTACGGCATGAGCCGGACAGTCCGGCCCGCAAAGATCCTGACGACGGGGTGAATAAGCAGTGCCTGCAGTTGAGGTGACGTCCCAGCAGCGCCGACTGGTTCGTGTCTGGTTCGGCGAGCACGTGATCGCACAGAACGTCGCGGAACCCGCACTCGCCAGCCGTTACGAGCACGCCATGCGCCGCCGTTTCGCCGGACTGCGCGTGACGAACGACGCGCTCGGCCGTCGCGAGCCCGCGGGCCTCTGACCGCCGCGCGGCCGTCCGCGCTCACCTCCCTCCTCCTCACACGGTGAGTTACGGGCGGCCCGCGGCGTTCTCCTCCAAGCCCGGCCCGGCTGGCTCCTGACGCTGATCGGCGCCGGCCGGGCCGCTCCAACTCCCACCTACACGGCGGTCATCCAGAATGTGCAGCCCCCGGCCACGGCTCGCGCGACGCGACGAGTCGCGCCGCCCGCCCCGACTCAACCTCCGGCGCCGCCGCCGCCCCGACGTACCACCACAACTCGCCGAACTCCCCTGAGCTAGCGACCCACCTGGACCCGCGTCTCGTTCCCGAGGGCGCGGGTCCCGGCGTTCGTCAGCCGGCCGGCTCGGGATCGTCGGGCGGGGTGAGCGGGAGGACCACCTGGAAGCGCGTGTCACCCGGTTCGGAGACGACCCGCAGGTCGCCCTGGTGCTTGTTCACCACGATCCGCCAGGAGATGTCGAGCCCCAGCCCGGTGCCCTCACCGATCGGTTTCGTGGTGAAGAACGGCTCGAAGATCCGGCCCCGGATCTCGTCCGCGATGCCTGGCCCGGTGTCGCCGATCTCGACCACCGCGTTGCCGCCGTCGCGCCAGGTCCGGATCGTCAGCGTCCCGGAGCCGCCCATCGCCGCGACCGCGTTGTCGATGATGTTGGTCCACACCTGGTTGAGCTCCGCCGCGTACGACGGCACCAGCGGCAGGGACGGGTCGTAGTCCTTCACCACCGTCAGGCCCTTGGTCTTCGAGGCCAGCATCACCAGCGTCGAGTCGATCAGCTCGTGCAGGTCGGCGGTCTGGTACGGCGCCCGGTCCATCTGCGAGTACTGCTTGGCCGCGCCGAGCAGTGTGGAGATCCGGGTGA
>WNGB01025861.1_pt1 | contig 11614 bp, 10 predicted proteins | sample 5400681 | NCBI WGS metagenome assembly WNGB01 (sample SAMN13153367, study PRJNA577476) | soil metagenome | isolation source: 115 cm soil or saprolite under grassland replicate 2 | place: USA:California | collected 2016-06-15 | reverse complement strand
CACGTACACCTTCAGCGCCAGCGCGCCGCCGTCGGCATGGCCAAGCTGCGCGGCGATATCGGATGCTGGCACGCCCGCCGCGGCCAGGAACGACGCGGCCGAGTGCCGCAGGGTGTGCACATGCACCGTCTTGGGCAAGCCCAGACGGTCGACGAAGGCGCGGAACATGGTCGAGGCGCTGTCGGGCCGGTACGGGCGCCCGTCCGGCTTGCAGATCACCAGTGCCTCCGCGGTGTGGTACCGCCGGCCAGGGGCCAGACGCTGCTGGACCTGCTCGGCGCGCACCCGCCTGAGCTCGGCGATGGTGGTGGGACCGACCAGCACGGTGCGGTAGCCGGCCTGGGTCTTTGGGCCTTTGACCTGCATGCGGCGGTTGACGATGCGCCGGGAGCGGCCGATGCGGATGGTGGCCGTGTCGAGGTCGACGTCGGTCCATTGCAGGGCGAGCAGCTCACCCAGCCGCGCGCCGGTTGCCACCCCGAGCAGGATGAGCACGTGCAGCCAGCGCCGCGGCCGGGCGGCCGCAAGCAGCGTGCGGGCCTGCTGGTGGGTGAGGGTGACCATCGGGGCGTCGGTGACGCTGGGCAGTTCCAGGTCGCTGGCCGGGTTGAGGGCGATGAGCCGCCAGCGGACCGCCTGCTTGAGCATGCGGTGCAACGCCCGATGGAGATGTCCGACGCGGGGCTTGAGGCCGCCCGGCCTGCCGTCACGGCGGCCGTGGGTGAGGAGCCTGGCGTACAGGTCGCTCAGGTGCAGGGGCTGCAGCGCCCGGACCTGGAGGCCGCCGATTGTGGGCAGGGCGTGCAGTTCCAGCAGTTCCCGGTAGCGTTCCAGGGTGCGTTCGTCGCGGCCGAGCGTGGCCATGTGGTCCAGCCAGCGGTCGGTGAACTGGCGCACAGTGAGCTTCTCACCGCTCAGGATGATCCCTTGGTCGCGTCGGGCCAGCTCCTCGGTGAGTGCCTGCTCGGCCTCCCGTTTGGTGGCAAACCCCTTGCTCTACTGGCGCCTACGCTTGCCCTCCCGGCCGGATGGCGCGTCCAAGACGTAGTACCAGCGCAGACAGCGCGATGAGCAGCCCTTGTCGGCCTTCTTATGCCTGCGCATGCACTTGGAGGCGACTGACCCCCTCACGGCGACCGCCCTGACAGCCAGACTCGACCCGATCCCGGGCGTGGTGCCGCTCGCTGCGCAAGGTGTGGGCAGCGCTGCCGGCGAGAGGGTTGCCAGTCATCGGAGATCCCTTGGTTGGATGCGATCTTCACACCATGCGTGGCTCGGAGAGCGTGTCGCCAGATGGCGACGATATTTCCTGATGAACACGAGTAGTCTGGCGACAACCATCTGCCGTCTTCGCAGTTGGCTAGTACCGTGCGCGAGCTGAATTCCCTGCCTAAATATTAATGACCTCGACTGCCGACGATCAAGCCGAAATACTTGTGGAGGTTTTTGGTGGCCTGGGTGACAGGAAGTCAGGGCTCACCCTTCATGACGGGTCCGGCACGAATTGCAGCAGTCCAGGTCGAGTCAGTCAGACTGATCGCGCTGAGCCTCCCGGGCGTCTGTTTCCAGGTCGTACAATCCCAACACCCGCAGCAACTCGGCAGTCGCCACCCGATAGCTGCGCCCAACCCGCAGCACCCGCACCGGCAGCCGGTCCCGGCGGGCCAGCTCCAAGATCGCCGAGCGTCTCCTTCCAAGCAGCCGCCCAACCACCGGCCACACCGGCACGGTCGGCTCCTCCCGCGGATCGGGAAGCCACAACGGCCAAAGCTCACCCCGCTCCAAACGCAACGCAGACCCACAGCATGGGCACACCACCGCTGCTGGTGTGTCCCTGGCCTGATCGGCGTCTTCCTGGCCACGGCAAACGCCATCGGACCCGTCATGAGTAGTTGCCATCGGCTTCTCGTTGAGACGACCCTCTGCCTTGCAACCTGTGACCGGTCAAACCGCAGGAGACCCGAGTCCCCTTACCGGGGACTCACTGCCCCGACAGAACTCGGTCCAGTAAGCGTCCCAGACAGTGAGCAATAAGCCGCGGCGCTGAACGGTTGCCTTCAGGCCATGCAGCGCTGCGGCATCTCGCCGCGATCCTCACCGACCCCGGGAGAGCCGGTGCGGCCGCCCGCGCCCGGGCGGCCGCCTGCAGGTCGACCTGGTGATTGCGATCCTCACCGCCCTGGAGGGCCGGTGCTGCGTCGCGCAGCGGCGCGATGGCGTCCTTCGGCTTATTAAGAAGTATCTGATAGAGTACCGATGTGCTCCGACCAAACGATGGAGCTGGTAGTTTCCTTTTGGGGGTAGGGCAATGCGGCGCTGGCGCCCACGCGGCTTGATGGGTCCGCTGGTCACCGTTGTCCTTCTCGTAGGGCTCCTGGCGGCGTGCGGCGGGTCGGGTCTGACGATCAACGACCCAGATGACCACGGCTCCTCCAAGGCCGACGGCTCTTCAGGTGGCGGCGGGTCATCGGGCGGTGGTGGCGGGTCGGACGACGGCCTGGCCTGGGTCCCCTTCGGACCGAACGACCCGCAGATCCCGAACGACTGGGCTGGATACAGAGCGCTCGCACAGCGCGACTGCGACGGGGTAGCAAGTCGAGTCAACAGGGACAACAAACTCTGGCAGGCCCTGATTGCGGTTTGCGCGGCGGCCGTCCGCGGGGACCAGGACCAGTGGGGCCCGGCGGCGAAGGCCTTGGCAGCCTCAGGGGGAGCACACCTCTTCAGCGACAACGGCAACCCTGACCTTTGCCTGGAGGGTGTGGTCAGGGGACTGCTGGAGCGCGCGCTCGCCTGGCACCGGCGTCACCCGGGGCGCAAGCCCGCGGTACGGCGCTTGCGCGTGGACGGCAGGACGAAATGCGGTGAAGAGGAGAACCTAAGGCAGAACCCGCCAGAGGTGACCGACCCGTCGACGGAGGAGACCCAGCCGTCCGAGACAACCCAGCCGTCGACGGAGGAGACCCAGCCGTCCGAGACAACCCAGGCGTCGACGGCCACCACGGGATGAGCTCGTCGGCGGGGCGGCGCCGGACCACCCTGGGGCCAGGGGGGCCCAGCCCCGCGCCAACGGCGCCGCCCGACGAGGCGGTGGAGCGGAGCGACCTGGTGTCCCCACCCAGCCCGGCGCCGGACACCGGCGAGTCGCCGCTGCGCTCGGCCCTTTCGGTTCTGACCACCCTCGGGCCGCCGCTGACCATCGTGACCGCGCTGATGTTCTACTTCGGCTGGGCGCGCAGCGACACGCAGGCCCGCTACATGGGCCTGGACGTGAGCCTGTTCGGCTTCTCCACCCAGGACTACGTGCTGCAGAGCATCAACACGCTGTACCTCCCGCTGCTGGTCATCGTGGCGCTCACCCTCGGCTGGCTCTCGCTGCACCAGCGCGTCGACCGCGCGCTGGGTCGGCCCGCGTCTCGGCCGACCCTCCGGACCGCCGGCCGGGCCGCCTTGGGCGCCGGCCTGCTCGCCGCCGCCGGGGCAGTGCTCGCCGCCACCCTGTACCGGGACCGGGTCCTGGCGCCGCTGATCATCCCGCTCGTGCTGGCGGCGGGTACGGCGGCGGCCGCGTACGGAGGCTGGCTCGCGGGCGCCGCGGGCGCCGAGCCTCACCCGCCGCGCCCCGCATCTCCGGCGTGGCAGCGTGCGCTGCGTGCGCTGCTGGTCGGCAGTGTGATCACGCTCGCGCTGTTCTGGGAGGTGTCGAACTATGCCGCCGTCGTCGGACGCGGCTACGCGCTGCAGATCGCCGCGTCGGTCTCGACGCTCCCGCGAGCCACCGCCTTCAGCGCGACCCCACTCGGCATCCAGGCGCCGGGCGTGCGGGAGGAGCGGCTCAGCGCCGGCCCGAACGCCGCCAGGGACATGTTGCGCTACCGCACCACGGGGCTGCGGTTCCTGGTCCGCTCCGGTGGGCGGATATTCCTGCTGCACGACGGGTGGACCCCTCAGCGGGGCACCGTGGTCGTCCTGCCGGACAACGAGCAGGTTCGCTGGCAGTTCTCACGCTGAGCCCTTCTCCACCCTCCAGGAGCAGGATGGACAGGCCAGGCATGAGCCGGTAGGGTCGTCGGACTCACTCTCCTCAAGGCACCGATAACTACACAAGCTTTACCGTAGTTAGATAGCACGCATCTGGGGGGGTACCGGGCTCCGACGCACATCTCGTGATGGAACCGTCGCCGGATCGGTCCGCCTCGTGATCTTGGCCGCTATGTGATGATCAGGGTCTTGATGCCCTTCTACCGCACTTGGCCGCCGTTGCGCGAGTCCAGCAGGTCGAACACGCCGTGCACATCTGGGCACACGCCCGCTCCACCACGGCCGCCTGCCCCCAATGCCGCCGCGCCTCCGCCAGGGTGCACAGCCGCTACCAGCGCCGACTCGCCGACGCGGCGATCGGCGGCCGGCGGGTCGTGGACGGTGGGGCCAGGTGGTCCAGGCCGGGAAGCGGCAGCGCGCGGTAGGCGATCTGGCCGATGGTCTGTTCCTGGTGGGCGGCAAGCACCAGGCCGAGGTAGTCCACCCCGGTCGGGTGGGCTCGGGTGCCGGGCGGGCGGCCTGGGGCACGGCGGGGTGGGTGTGGCGGCCCACGACCAGCGGGGTCGCGATCCCCGCGGTGGCACCGTCGGGCGCTGTTGTACCTACTGTGAGTGAGCTCGGAGCAGGCAGACTATCGCCATGAGAACTGTGAGCCGCTCCGACCCTGGTCCCAGCACACGATCCGCGTTCGCCGGCTTCTGCTTCCCACCCGACGTGATCGTTCTGGCGGTGCGCTGGTACCTGCGCTTTGCCCTGTCGTACCGTGACGTCGAGGAGCTGCTCGCCGAGCGCGGCATCGAGGTGGACCACGTGACCGTCTACCGGTGGGTACTGCGGTTCACACCGCTGCTGGCCGAGGCCGCCCGGCCCTGCCGACATGCTGTCGGCGATCGCTGGTATGTGGACGAGACCTACGTGAAGGTGTCTGGGTAGTGGCGCTACGTCTACCGGGCCATCGATCAGTTCGGGCAGGTCATCGACATCTTCGTCTCCCCCCGCCGCGACGCGAAGGCGGCCCGCCGGTTCTTCGAGCGGGCCATCGGCTCCACCAGTGTGCGGCCGATCGAGGTCATCACCGATCAGGCAGCCACCTACCCGCTGGTGCTGGAGGAGCTGCTGCCGGCGACCTGGCATCGCACTGACCAGTACGCCAACAATCGCGTTGAGTGCGACCATGGCAGGCTGAGGGCGAGGCTGCGGCCGATGCGCGGGTTCAAGCAGGACCGCAGCGCCAGGGTGGTCATCAGCGGGCATGCCCTGGTCCAGAACGTTCGCCGAGGGCACTACGAGCTCGCGGTCGAGTTGCCGATTACCCATCGAGTCGCGGTCGCGTTCGACGAGCTCGCCTTGGCGATCTGACGCCAGGCCGCCGCCACGACTACAGCATGCCGCCGACCGACCAGATGCAACAGCGCCCCTGCTGGTCACAGCCCCGATCGATTTCTGGCACCCGCGGCGTCGCAGTACAGCGTTACGCGCGTTCTTGAGACATTTTACACTGTACGACAAGAACTACTCTTATATTGCGTTCTGCTGAGTGCATGAGAGTTGCACACTTGGACCTGAGTGCTCCACTGCTTTGTTGGACGCTACTCGTGGGGTACCAATTGATGTGTGAAACTGAACACATCACAGGAGGTGCGGGAGGATGACGGCTGTTGCGATCGACCATGCCGGGCCATGGACTGAGGCCGACTACCACGCGCTTCCAGAAACCAGGGAACGGATCGAGTTGCTCGACGGGAGCCTGCTGGTGACTCCTGCGCCCAGCAGTGACCATCAGCAGATCGCCCGTCGGCTGGCCAACCTGCTCGAAGCTGCTGCTCCAAACGAACTCGAAGTCGTGGAGGCGGTCAACGTTCGAGTGGGGCCCTCCAAGCTCCTGATCCCAGACCTGCTCGTCACCCGGCGTCTGGGAGCCACCGCGGTCTATCAACCCGAGGATGTCCTGCTGGTGGCTGAGGTGGTTTCTCCTTCCACCACGACCGCGGACCGCATGATCAAGCCCCAGCTGTATGCGGCCGCAGGCATCCCGTGGTTCCTCCGTGTCGAGCTTGAGGTTCCACTGCCTCCCGAACTCTGGCTGTATCGGGTCGTAGGCAGCACCTACGCTGAGGCCGCCCACGCCAGTGCCGGCAATACCTTGACGCTCACCGAGCCGATTGAGGCGCGCATCGAACCCAGCGTGCTGCTGCGCCGCTAGCCAGGACCCTGCTGAAGCGACGTAGTTCGGTCGATCCTGTTGCTGCGCCGATCCTGTAGCGGCCCCAGGGTCGAGGCAATACAGCACGTTCGCCTTGTCGCCGGCGACATGGACCACGCCGACGGGCCGACCGCCACTGCGTCGAAGCGTGGGGAAGCGTGTGGCTCAGGGTGAGGCGTCGAGGTACTCGGCGGCCAGCGCTGGGGGCACGGCTGAGCCACGCCTCGACCGGCAGCTCTCGAGCTCGGCAGCGTGATCCGGTCTAGGCGTACCAGGGGACCACCTCGGGCTCGGCGCCAAGCTCGCGTAGCCGCCCTATCAGGTCGACCAGGGCCTGTACGTCGGCGTGGCGCATGCTGTCGGTGTGCGGGCTGCCAGGGGGTTCGGTAGATGACCAGCAGGCAGCGCTCGCCGGCTCGGACCCCGAAGACGAGCTGGGCGAGGTCGCGGTCACGGTGGGCGACCGCTGGCAGGCCGAGGCATCGGCCGCTTCCGCGACGGCGCTCAGAGGTGCTCGCCGAAGGGCGCCGACCACCCAGCGGATGACGCGGCGGGAGGTGTGGGTGTCGTCCACGATGTCGAAAGCGATGATGGCCGTCGGGTGGCGTCTGGCAGCGTGCTGATGTGCCCGGCAGGCCAGTCGCCGCTTGCTGGGAACCAGTGAGCCGCGCCGTTCGGAGGAGTCGCAGATGAGATTTCTTGCCATCGCCGCCACGGTTGTCCTCATCGTGTTGAGCGTTGTCGGGATGGTCGGCGGGTTCGCGTTGCTCGCACGGCGGCTGCTGGGACTGGGGTTCGTTGTGCCCAGCGGGTCGCTGCCGAGCCCGCTGGAGTTGCGCCGGCAGCTCCGCGGACGGATCGCGAGGGCTCGGCGGTACTCCCAGATCAGCAGGATCGCGATCCGCCATGGCCTGCTCCCGTACCTGCGCGGGCGGCGGCGGGCGGAGCTCGACGCGCCGGAGGGTCGGGTCCGAGTGGCCAGATCGGTGCGGCGGGCGCTGGACGAGGGTGGCGTCACCTTCGTCAAGCTCGGCCAGGTGCTGTCCACCCGTCGGGACCTGCTGCCAGTGGAATTCGTCGAGGAGCTTGGCGGGCTGCAGGACCGCGTGGCTTCGGCCGGGTGGGAGCAGGTCGAGGAGGTGCTCACCGCCGAGCTGGGCGGTGCGGTCGATGAGGTGTTCGCCGAGTTCGACCGGCGACCGCTGGCCGCCGCGTCGGTCGCGCAGGTACACGCGGCCCGGCTGCGGTCGGGCGCCGAGGTGGTGGTGAAGGTGCAGAGGCCCGGGATCAGGTCGGTGGTCGAGCGCGACCTGGACATCCTGGCGCGACTGGCTCGCACGATCGAGCGCAGCACCCGATGGGGGCGTTCGATGGGCGTGCGCGACCTGGCAGGCGGCTTCGCTGATGCGGTCCGGGAGGAGCTGGACTTCCGGATCGAGGCGGCCAACATGGCGGCGGTGGCGGCGAGCCGGGGCACAAGCGACGGGATGCGGGTTCCGACCCCGCACGAGTCGCTGTGCACCGAGCGTGTTCTGGTCATGCAGCGATTGGACGGGACGCCGCTGGGCGCGGCCGGCCCGGTCATCGCCGAATGTGGCCTGGACCGGTACACGCTGGCCCGCGCCCTGCTGGAGTCGGTGCTGCGACAGATCATGGTTGATGGGGTGTTCCACGCCGATCCCCATCCGGGCAATATCCTGGTGCTCGGCGACGGGCGGCTGGGGCTGCTGGACTTCGGCTCGGTCGGCCGGCTGGACGGGTCGGTGCGCGCGGCGCTGCAGCGCCTGCTGCTGGCCATGGACCGCAGCGACCCGCTCGCAGCCAGCGACGCGCTGTTGGAGGTCGTCCCGCGACCGGATGAAATCGACCAGCAGCTGTTGGAGCGTGCGCTCGGCCAGTTCATGGCCAGGTATCTTGGCCCCGGCATGAACCCGGGCGTGCAGATGTTTGCTGACCTGTTCCGGATCGTGTCGCAGTACGGGCTGTCGATCCCGCCCGAGGTGGCCGCGGTGTTCCGTGCGCTGGCCACGCTGGAGGGCACCCTCGAACAGCTCGCCCCCGGGTTCAACCTCGTCGCCGAGACCCGCTCGTTCGCCGGGCGCTACCTTGCCGAGCAGATCGACGCCGAGTCGGCGCGACAGGCGGTCACCAAGGAGCTGACGACGCTGCTGCCGATGCTGCGGCGCCTGCCGCGGCGGGTGGAGCGGATCGCCAGCGCCGCCGAGCACGGCCGCCTCAGCGTGCACGTCCGGCTGTTCGCCGACGAGCGCGACCGGCACACCGTCACCGGTTTGCTGCAACAGGTCCTGCTCACGATCCTGGCTGCCACCGCCGGCATCATGGCCGTGCTGCTGCTCGGCACCAGCGGCGGTCCCAGGGTGACCGCGACGGTCAGCCTGTACCAGCTGTTCGGCTACAGCCTCCTGATCGTCTGCGCCGTGCTGGCGCTGCGGGTACTGGTCCTGATCTTCCGGCCTGACCGCTGACCCCAAGGGTGGCTGGTCGCGCGGATGCGAGCGGAGCTTGGGTGTCGTGTGCTGTCGAAACGTTGTCAGAAGCCGGTCGAGATCCTTCCCCAGGAGGAAGACAGGCTCGTCGGTGCTCAAGGTATCGGTGTATCGACCCTCCGACACGAACCATTCGGATACCAGCGCCTCACCGCGACCCTGGCGCTTTGAGCAGCGGCGACAGTGGGTGGTCTGCAGCAGCGGGAGGCCGGCCAGCGTCGTGCGCAGCCGGTCCAGGTCGATCCGGCCGCAGCCCAGCCCGTCGGGGCAGGCCACCGTGGCCGCGCCGGTGCTCGGGGGCCAGGGCCAGATCGACCAACGTCTTGATCGCCCCGTCGGTGCACAGCAGCGCGTCGGCCCGGGCTGTCAGGCAGCCGTGGAAACCGGTCCGGAACCGAGCCAACACGGCCAGGGCCTCGACGCGAGCACCATCGTCCAGCACCCTCATCCTCATGGCCTTGGTAGCGATCGGCAGCGTCTTCAACAGCGCAGAGATCACTCCAGGGCCGCTCTGGTGTCCGGCGAACGACAAAACCCGTGGCCAGCACGGGGCTGACCACGGACGGCAGGTCAAACGCCAAGCTACTGAGCCGCTCGCTCCTGGGCTCTCGCCACCATCGAGTCGATCTCGTCGCCGAGGATCCAACGCTGGTCACGGGCGTACTTGGCGGCATCCTCGACGGCGTCCACGTAGTCGTCACGGACTTGTAGCTACTACACGGGTTCGGGAGTCCGACGGCGGAGAGCTCCGCGTCGAGAGACGTGTACGGGACAAACGAGCCACTGAATTCGGCCGGGGCAAGGCTCGGGTCGTCGACGAGGCCGACGGGCACAAGCGGGCAGGCGAGGGGATCGGCGGCGAGGTTGCCGCCACGCTGGCCGGCGTGATCGCCGCGATGGCCATCTTCGGCATGGTCGGGGTCGGGCTGGGGGCGCTTGTGCGCGAGCAGGTCGCGGCCGTGGTCGGGCTGCTCGTCTGGCTGTTGGTGGTGGAGCGCATCCTGACCAGCTTCACTGCCCTGCAAAGCTGGACGATCTACCTGCCAGGCCAGGCCCAGGAGGCCCTCAGCGGATCAGTGCTGACCAACCAGCGGCTGCAGCAGCCGTGGCAGGGCGGCCTGGTGCTCGCCGCCTACGGCATCGCGCTCGCCCTGGGCGGCAGCCGTCTGGCCCTGCGCCGCGACGTGACATGACCAGCCACCTCCAGCTGGTAGCGGGCCTGGCTCGGTGGCCGGCGCGGCGCTGGCTGGTCGCCGCCGCCGCAGCGGCCGTATTCGCGGTGGCCGCCGGCGCGCCCACCGACGTCATTCCCACCCCGCTGTTCGGCCGGATGACGCCGGTACAGTGGTGGAGCTACCCCATCCTGGCCGCCACCGCGCTGCTCGGGTCACGCTGCTGGGCTGGGCGCTACGGACCCGGGTTGTTGCCGAACGCGCCTGCCCCGTGCCCACCAGCCGGTGAGCGGATGTCGGGCACCCCGCGGCCCGCCGCCGGCTGCGCGCCACCAGTGCCTTGAACATCCGCGGCCTGCGCGGCCCACCTGCCGACCAGGCCCTCCACATCCGGGTCGACAGCTCGACAGGTTCATCCTCGTCGAGCGAACAGCAGCGCGCGGCGCAGCAACCCAACGTCGATCGCGGCCAGCATCACCCGCGCTCGGCGTGGCGCTTGGCAAAGGCGCCGGGTGGCTCCAGCTGAGCCAGCTCGTCGGCGTGGGCCTGAGACTCGGCCAGCCAGGCGGCGGCCGTGTCGCGGAAGGCCGGCGTCACGTCGAGCTCGGTGATGTCGCCGAACCCGGCCGAGCGGAGCAGCCGACGGTGGTTGCTGCGCATGGCGACGGCTCTGGGACCCGCGGCGCGTGCCCGCCGACGCGCCGTCGGCGACAGGCCGTGGGTATGGTGGTGTAGCCGTTGGCGTCCCAGTCGCCACCGATGACCCGCCGTTCGATCTCCACTGCGACCGGCGCGGCGCCGACGCCATAGCGCTGCTCGAACAGGGCCCGGGCCTGCAGTTCGTCGGCGATGGCCCCGACGGCGGCGGTGAGGCCGAACTTGTCGGCGATGACTCCTGCCAGGATGGCGCCGAGGGCGTAGCCGCTGTCGCGCCACAGCCGGTAGACCCCCACGGCCGAGGCTCGCCACGATGGGTGGGCCACGTCGCCGATCGCCGCGAGCAGCGTCGGGTAGACCATCGCCGTCCCCGCGCCGAGCAGCACCGACCCCGCGGCCCAGGGGCCGAACCCGGTGGTGCCGGCAACGATTGCGATGCCGCCCGCCTGGACCAGCATCCCGCCGGCGATCAGCCATTTGCGGCCGAGCCGGTCGGACAGGGCCCCGGTGAGCAGCTGCCCGAACCCCCAGACCGCGGGGTAGATCGCGGCGAGCGTCCCGATGGCCGCAACCGACAGGCCGCGGTCGGCGTACAGCAGCGGGAACAGCCCCCACGCCATCCCGTCGTTGAGGTTGTTGACCAGGCCGGCCTGGCTGCAGGCCGACAGGGCCCGCTCCCGGAAGCTGGTGAGGACGAACACCCGACCCGAGGACAGCCCCTGGCCGAGCCCACCGGAGGCGGGCACGTGCGTGGTGGCCTCCAGCGCGGCGTGTCCCCGCGTCTCCCGGACGACCAGGGCCGACAGCCCAAAGCCGAGCCCGGCATAGCCGATTCCGAGGAAGAACGGCTCGGGCCGCAGGCCGGCGTGCTGGGCGATGAAGCCGGTCGCCAGGGCGGTGGCGGCGACGGCGCCGTACCCGGCCGCCTCGTTGAGCCCCATCGCCAACCCCCGCCGCTTGGGGCCGGCCAGGTCGATCTTCATGATCACGGTGGTGGACCAGGTCAGCCCCTGGTTGATGCCGAGCAGGACGTT
>WNGB01012350.1_pt1 | contig 11614 bp, 10 predicted proteins | sample 5400681 | NCBI WGS metagenome assembly WNGB01 (sample SAMN13153367, study PRJNA577476) | soil metagenome | isolation source: 115 cm soil or saprolite under grassland replicate 2 | place: USA:California | collected 2016-06-15 | reverse complement strand
CGCTGACCGTTCTGGCGGTCAAGTGGTTCGAGGGGCGACGCGGGCTGGCGGCGGCCATCGTCTCGGCGGGCAACGGCTTCGGGATCCTGGCCCTGTCGCCGCTCTCGCGCTGGCTCATCAACCAGTTCGACTGGCGGACGGCGCTGCTCCTGCTGGGCGACTTGGCCTGGCTCGTCGTGATCCCCTCGGCGCTTTTTCTCAGGAACGCGCCGGGCGCGGCCGCGCCCGCGGGAAACCCGGCAGCGGGCGCGGCCTGGGCCGGGCGTTCAGAGGCTGCGAGCGGGGCTGGCTCGGTCTTCCGCGCATGGCCGGTGTGGGCCATCGGGCTCACTCACTTCGCCTGCTGCGCCGCCCATTCGGGGCCCATCTTCCACATGGTCTCCCACGCCATGGATCAAGGCGTGGCGAGCATGGTGGCCGCCACCCTGCTCGGCGTCTCGGGCCTCTCCTCCATCTTCGGCCGGATCGCCACCGGCCTCGTGGCCGATCGCTTCGGGGCCAAGCAGACGCTAATCAGCATGCTGAGCCTCCAGGCCGTGATGATCTCCCTCTACCTGTTCGCCCGCGACCTGGGCGCCCTCTATGCGTTGGGCCTGGCGTTCGGCGTGGCCTATGGTGGAGTCATGCCGCTTTACCCGCTGGTGACCCGCGAGTACTTCGGCGAGAAGATCATGGGGACGGCCTACGGCGTGGTGTTCTTCGTCTCGTGCATCGGGATGGGGCTGGGCTCCTACGCCGGCGGTCTCATCCATGATCAGCTGGGCTCCTACCAGTGGCTCTTCGTGGGATCCTTGGCCGTCGGGGGCATGGCCGTGGTCCTGGCCGTGACCCTGCGGCCTCCGGCCCTGGCCCACGCCCCGGTGCCGGCCCGGAGCTTGGCCGTGTAGGCCGTCTCGGGGGCCGCTTTGTCGTTGACAGAGCCGCAGTTCTTTGTTAAGAATCGGCCACCATTTACCCCAGGATTCCTCGCCATATTCCAGCGCCTGGTGATGACCTGCAAGGGGTTCCACTCTCGCGGCCGGATCCGGTTCCCCGGGGGTCGAGGCCGAGCCGCTGAAGCTCGGTGGAACATGCCGAAACTACGGCTGGTTGACCAGTCAAGGAGGACAACCTAAATGCACGCATCCGAGCCGAAGGACGCTTCTCTCACCCCGTCTCGAGTCGACCGCCGAACCTTCATCAAGACCGCCGGCGCGGCGGCCGTGGTGGCGGGCGGCATCGAGGGCATCCTCGCCTCACGCCGGGCCCCCGCCTTCGCCCAGGGGACCAAGCTGCACTGGGTGCGCTGGGTGGACTTCATTCCCGAGTCCGATGTCGAGCTGAAGCGCCAGATGCCGGAGGCCTCCAAGGCGCTCGGCGCCGAGGTCACGCTCGAGACCATCAACGCCAACGACCTGCAGGCCCGGATCACGGCGGCGGTCCAGTCGGGCTCCGGGCCCGACATCTTCCTGATGCAGTACAACTGGCCCCAGCTCTACCAAAATGCCCTGGTGGACATCAGCGACGTCGCCAACGAGGTCTCGAAGGCCGAGGGAGGCTTCTACGAAATCTACCCGCCCTCGTGCAACGTCAACGGCAAATGGCTCGCCGTGCCCCACTCGATCATCGGCAATGCCGTCGCCTACCGGAAGTCCTGGTTCAAGGAGGCCGGGGCCAGCCAGTACCCGAAGACCTGGGACGAGGCCCGCAAGGTCTTCGCGGTCCTCAAGAAGAAGGGCAAACCCTACGGCCAGACACTCGGCCACACCTTCGGCGACGCGCCCACGTTCACCTATCCCATGCTCTGGGCCTTCGGCGGGGCCGAGACCGACAAGACCGGCAAGAAGGTCGTGATCAACACCAAGGCGGCCGTAGACTCGGTGAAGTTCATGCAGGCCTTCTGGAAGGAGTGCTGCGACGAGGGCGGGCTCGCCTGGGATGACACCAACAACAACCGCGCCTTCCACGCCGGCGAGATCTCGGCCTCGCTGAACGGCGCCAGCATCTACATCGTCGCCAAGCGCCAGAAGGACAAGATCAAGGACGACAAGGGCGAGCCCCTGTGGCAGGACATCGACCATGCGCCGCTGCCGGCCGGGCCGGCAGGCGGGTACCTGCTCTTCCTCAACCACGCCGACTCGATCATGAAGTATTCGAAGAACCAGAAGCTCGCCAAGGACTTCATCCGCTGGATCCACAAGAAGGAGAACTACGAGAAATGGTTCCAGACCCAGGGGGGCTACAGCGTCGGGGCCACCAAGGCGTGGGAGAACAACCCGATGTGGGGCAAGCTCGATGAGCCCCTCAAGATGTTCCGGACGGCGGCCCGCAATACCCGGCTCTTCGGCTATGCCGGGCCGTCCACGGCCAAGTCCACCGAGGCCTTCACCAAGTACATCATCACGGACATGTACGCCAAGGGCGTCCAGGGCATGAACGCCGAGGACGCCGTCAAGTGGGCCGAGGCCGAGCTGAAGAAGATCTACGAAGCCTAGCCCGCGCGAGCGGCTGCGAAAAAGGAGCGTCGATGAGGACTCCCGAACGCGATGACCCGAGCAGCAGGAGAGCCGCCGTGACGCGCCGCACGTTCATCAAGGGCAGCGCCGCCGCCGGCCTCACCGCGGCGGCGGGGCTCGAAAGCATCCTCGCCGCCCGGCACGCGCCCGCGCACGCCCAGGGCACGCGGGTCAACATCCTGCGCTGGGTGGACTTCATCCCCGCCTGCGACGTGGAGCTGAAGCGGCAAGCGGGCGACGCCAGCAAGGCGCTCGGCGCCGAGGTCGTCTTCGAGTTCATCAACGCCAACGACCTCCAGGCCCGGATCACGGCCGCCGTCCAGTCGGGCAGCGGCCCCGACATCATCATGATGCTCCACAACTGGCCCCACCTTTACCAGAACGGGCTCGTCGACGTCACCGATCTGGGCGAGTGGCAGGGCAAGGACCAGGGCGCCTACTACGCCCAGTCCGAGGCCGCCGCCAAGGACGGCAAGCGATGGCTGGCCCTCCCCCACGGGATCGTGGGGCTTCAGCTCGCCTACCGCAAGTCCTGGTTCGACGAGGTCGGCCAGACCTCGTGGCCGAAGACGCTCGAAGAGCTGCGTCAGGTCGGCATGAAGCTCAAGAAGAAGGGCCACCCCATCGGCCAGACGCTCGGCCACACCTTCGGCGACGCGCCCGCCTGGGCGTACCCGCTCATATGGGGCTTCGGCGCCGCCGAGGTCGACAAGACCGGCAAGAAGGTCGTGCTCGACGGCAAGGCGGCCGTCGAGTCGGTGAAGTTCATGCAGGCCTTCTGGAAGGACGCCTGCGACGAGGGCGGGTTCGCGTGGGACGACACGAGCAATAACCGCGCGTTCCTCTCCGGCGAGATCTCGGCCACGCTCAACGGCGCCAGCATCTACATCGCCGCCAAGCGCGGGCAGGACAAGATCAAGGACGACAAGGGCGAGGCCATGGTGAAGGACATCCAGCACGGGCCGATCCCGAATGGCCCAGCGGGGACGTGGGCGTACCACGTCGCCTTCTCCCACGCCGTCATGAAGTACGGCAAGAACCCAAAGCTCGCGCAGGACTTCCTCAAGTGGCTCCACGGCAAGGAGCAGTTCGGCAAGTGGTTCCAGGTCGCCGAGGGCTTCTCCGTGGGCTCGACCAAGTACTGGGAGCAGCACCCGCTGTGGAACACGATCGACGAGCCGATGAAGATCTACCGCCAGGCGGCCGCGGCCTCGCGGATGATCGGCTATGCGGGGCCGCCGTCGGCGAAGGCGACCGAGGTGTACACCAAGTACATCATCGTCGACATGTACGCCAAGGCCTGCCAGGGGATGAAGGCCGAGGACGCCGTCAAGTGGGCGGCGGGCGAGCTCGGCAAGATCTACGGGTAAGCGGTGAAGAAACCCATCGCGGGAGGTTCGGGGGGCGCCGCCGGTATCGAGGTGGCGCTCCCCCATCCCGGCGCCTCCCGGCCGGCCGGACTGACGCGCTTCCTCGAGAGCGAGCGGCTCCTGGCCATGGTCCTGCTGGCGCCGACTGTCGTCCTCCTCGGCCTCTTCATCGCCTACCCCTTCGTGATGGGGGTGTGGCTGTCGCTCTCGAACACCAGCGTAGGCAATCCCGGCGCCTTCGTCGGCTTCGCCAACTTCGTGAAGGCGTGGAACGACTCGATCTTCCAGACCGCGTTCTGGAACACGTCCTTCTACACGTTCTGGGCGACCATCTTCAAGCTGACGCTGGGCATGTGGCTCGCGCTCCTGCTCAACCGGCACTTCCGCGGCAAGCGGATCGTGCGCGCCGGCATGCTGCTGCCGTTCATCGTGCCGACTGTCCTCTCGACGTTCGCCTGGCGCTGGATGTTCGACCCGACCTTCAGCGTGCTGAACTGGCTCCTCTACCAGACCGGTATCATCACCACCAAGCTGCCCTTCCTGTCCGACGGCACCTACGGGATGTGGTGCGCTATCGTGGTCAACACCTGGCGCGGGATGCCCTTCTTCGCCATCACGCTCCTGGCGGGGCTTCAGACCATCAGCCCCGATCTGCACGAGGCGGCGTCGCTGGACGGCGCCAACGGCTGGCACCGCTTCTGGCGCGTGACGTGGCCGCTGCTCAAGCCGGTGACGCTCGTGGTGGTGGTGTTCTCGATCATCCAGACCTTCTCGGACTTCCAGCTCATCTATGTCCTCACGGGCGGCGGCCCCGCGAACGCGACGCATCTCCTGGCGACCTATGCCTACCAGATCGGCGTCGCCACCGGCCTTCTGGGCGAGGGCGCCGCCATCTCGCTGTTCATGCTGCCGGTGCTCTTCATCGTCGTATGGGTCCAGCTCCGCTACCTGCGGCGCCTGGAGGGAGCCTGAGAGCAACACGAACATGGTCATCGAGCAAAAGTGGAAGAAGTGGGTCTACTTCTACATCCCGCTCACGGTGTTCGTGATCGGGACCCTGTTCCCCTTCTACTGGATGTTCATCACCTCCATCCGGCCCGACGCGGAGCTCTACCGCTCCTGGCGCGCGGTCAACAACGCGCCCTTCTGGACGCTCCACCCGACGATCGAGCACTTTAGCGACCTGATGGCGAAGACCACCTTCCCGCACTGGCTGTGGAACACCTTCTTCATCGCCTGCGCCTCGACCGCCATCTCGCTCTTCTGCGGGCTGCTGGCGGGCTACGCGCTGGGGCGGCTCAAGTTCCCGATGGCGGGCGCACTCGGTACCAGCATCTTCGTCACCTACCTGGTTCCGCCGACGCTGCTCTTTATCCCGCTCGCCAATATCATCCGCACCTTCCAGCTCGGGGACACGCCGTGGGCGCTGATCCTGACCTACCCGACCTTCCTGATCCCGTTCTGCACCTGGCTCCTCATGGGCTACTTCAAGACCATTCCCAAGGAGCTGGAGGAGTGCGCCCGCATCGACGGCGCCACGCGCTTCGGGGCCATGGTGCGCATCATCTTCCCCATCGCGGTGCCCGGGATTCTCTCGGCGGGCATCTTCGCCTTCACGCTCTCTTGGAACGAGTTCATCTACGCGCTGGTCTTCCTGTCGTCCCCCGAGAAGAAGACCGTGCCGGTGGGGGTCGTGTCAGAGCTGATCCGCGGCGACATCTACTTCTGGGGGCAGCTCATGGCGGGGGCGCTCCTGGGCTCGATCCCGGTGGCCCTCGTCTACTCGTTCTTCGTGGAGTACTACGTGACCGGCCTGACCGGTTCCGTGAAGGGATGAGGCCGTGGCAGTCCCACGCCGACCTGGGTGTGCTAGTGTGGTGTCCCAGAAATCCGTTGACTCGCGGCGCCGGGCGGGGCGGGGGGCCCCTCCGCGGAACCGTGGCTTCTGCGCGTTGCCGGAGGCGAAAGTTCACTCTCGTGGCTCCTTGCGAGTGCCCGGTTGCTCATTGCGACTCAGCGTGTTCCGTGGAGGGGCCCCCGCCCCGCCCGGCGCTTTGTGCACAAGCTTCTGGGACAGGACACTAAGTATCGCGGCCGGGGGAGAGCCGCCCGCAGCGGGTCTCCGTTGACTCCCGGCGTTTTGCCATCACCATAGACGCGGAGCGAGGTTTCCCATGGCACAGGTGGTACTGAAGGATCTCAACAAGAAGTTCGACGAGGTGCACGCCGTCAAGGACGTGAACCTGACCATCCGGGACAAGGAGTTCATGGTCTTCGTGGGCCCCTCGGGGTGCGGCAAGACCACGACGCTCCGGATGGTCGCCGGCCTCGAGGAGATCAGCTCGGGCGAGATCTCCATCGGCGACCGGGTGGTGAACGACCTGCCCCCCAAGGACCGCGACATCGCCATGGTGTTCCAGAACTACGCCCTCTACCCGCATATGAGCGTGTACGACAACATGGCCTTCGGCCTCAAGATGCGCAAGTTCCCCAAGGCCGAGATCCAGAAGCGCGTGCAGGACGCCGCCGAGATCCTGGGCATCCAGGAGCTGCTCAAGCGCAAGCCGCGGCAGCTCTCGGGCGGCCAGCGCCAGCGCGTGGCCGTGGGCCGGGCGATCGTCCGGCATCCCCAGGTGTTCCTCTTCGACGAGCCCCTGTCCAATCTGGACGCCAAGCTCCGCGTCCAGATGCGGGTGGAGCTGAAGCGACTTCACGAGCGCCTCGAGACGACCGCGATCTATGTCACCCACGACCAGGTCGAGGCGATGACCCTCGGCAGTCGCGTGGTGGTCATGCGCGACGGCTGGGTCCAGCAAGTGGGCGACCCGATGGAGATCTACAGCCGGCCCCAGAACAGGTTCGTGGCCGGCTTCATCGGCTCCCCGGCGATGAACTTCATCCCCACGACGATCAGCGAGTCCAACGGGGCGCTTTTCGCCGACGCCAGCGGGCTCAAGATGAAGGTCCCGACCGAGCGTGTCGCACGGATGGGGGTCTACAAGGGCCAGACGGTGACGCTCGGCATCCGGCCCGAGGACCTGCGCGTGGGCGCGGGGGCCCCGGCCGACTACGCCTTCGATGCCGTGGTGGACGTGGTGGAGCCCCTGGGCTCCGAGATTCTGCTGGACGTCACCCTCGCCGGCCAGTCGGTGGTGGCGCGGGTGGAGCCCACCGTCCGGGCCCGGCCCCATGAGAAGATCAGGCTCGCCTTCGTGCCCGACCGCATCCACTTCTTCGACGCCAAGACCGAAGCGGTGATCAAGTAGGGATGAGGGCTCGCGCCCTCATCCTCCTCCTCTGCGTGTTGCCGGTCGCCTCGGTCGCGTGGGCGGCCGAGCCAATCGTCATCGGTGGAATCAACCCGCTCACCGGCGCGCTGGCACTCCAGGGCACGAGCGTCTACCAGGGCATCCTCCAGGCCGTCGAGGAGCAGAACGCGCGCGGCGGGATCGGGGGGCGCGCGGTCACCCTCCTCTCCCGCGACGACGAGGGCAAGCCCGAGCGAGCGCTCGCGGCCGCCGAGGAGCTCACCGGCCGCCGGGGTGCCGTCGCCTTGATCGGGGGCTACGTTGACTCCCTCGTCGGCCCCGTCAGCGAAGTGGCCGACCGCGCCCGGGTCCCCTACCTCGCCACGGCCTCGCTCGACGAGCGTCTCACCGAGCGGGGCAATCGCTACTTCTTCCGGGTCTCGAGTCTCGGGTCCTATGTGCGGGTCACCACCGGTATGGTCCAGGGGCTGCTCAACGCCGACAACGTCGCCATCCTCTACTCCCACACGCCCGGCGCGTCCCAGCTCGCCCGCCGCCAGAAGGAAGCTCTCGAGCGCGCCGGGATCCGGGTGTCGGTGTACGAGCCGTTCGCGCCGGGGCTCTCGGACTTCACCGCGCTCCTGGCTCGGGTGCGTGACCGGGGAGCGCAGGTGCTCCTCTCGGACACCTTCTTCGGAGACCACCTGCTGCTCGTCCGCCAGATGGCCCAGACGGGCATCAAGGTGAAGGCCTTCGTCGGCGCCTTCGGCATGGAGTTCCCCGGCGTGATCCGCGAGCTGGGCCCGGCGAGCGAAGGGCTCTACGGCACGACGGCCTGGCAGCCCGGAGTGAACCTGGACGGCCAGGACGCCGAGTCGCGCGCCTTCATCGATGCCTATGCGAAGCGCTTCGGCGCCCAGCCGGTGCCGCTCAGCATGCATGGCTACGCCGCTGCGCGCGCGTTGCTCGCCGCGCTGCAGGCGGTCGCCAGGAGCGGCAAGCCGTTGACCGGCGACGCGGCGAGGGACGCGCTGGCGGCGGTGGATATCCAGACGCCGCTCGGGCGCGTCAAGTTCGACGACAAGGGCGACCCGCTCTTCTACGAGCGCGTCATCGTCCAGATCCAGCAGGGCCGTCACGTCGTCGTCTATCCCAAGGACCGGGCCGCCGCTCCTCCGCCTGCCGGTCGCTGATCCATGCCGGATGCCCGCACCGTCGGGCGCCGCCGTCAGGTCGCCGCCGCCTACATGCTGATGGCGCCGGCGCTCCTGTTGGTGCTGGCCGTGTTCGCCTACCCCGTGGCCTGGGAAGTCTGGGTGAGCTTCACGGACTTCTCCAGCAGGGCGGAGGGCGGACCGGAGTTCGTCGGGTTGGCGAACTACCACCGGCTGCTAACGGATCCGGACTTCTGGCGAAGCCTCCTCACCACAGTCGCGTACTTCGCCGTGACCACCATGGCGAAGCTTGCCCTCGGCGTCGCCATGGCCCTTCTGCTGGTCCGGCCCGCGCGCGGGCGCGCGCTCGTGTTCCTCGCGGTGTTCCTGCCCTGGGCGTACCCCGGCGGGGTGACGGTCGTGGCGTGGTACTGGATGCTGAACCCGCCCCTGACCACGTCCTACAGCGTGGTCGCCGGCCACCTCAAGCACTTCGTGGACGGGGTCTTCGGAGGGGGCGCCTACGCTTTCGCCAGCGTGATCCTGTTCAATATCTGGCGCGGCGCCTCCTTCACAGCGGTGTTCCTGCTGGCCGGGCTCAACGCGATCCCGACCGAGCTGCTGGAATGCGCCCAGCTCGAGACGCGGGGCGCGTGGCAGCGCTTCTGGCGCGTTACCCTGCCGCTACTCCGCCCGTACATCGCCCTTGCCGTGTTCCTGTCGTTCACCACGGCCTTCACCGATCTCGCCAATGTCTGGATGCTGACGGGCGGGCGGATCGTGTTCCCCGTCATCGGCACCCATGCCTACTGGCTCGGGATCCGCGGCGGGCAGCTGGCCCAGGGGGCGGCGTGGTCGCTCTCGCTGGTGCCACTCCTGGCGATCGCCCTCGTGGTCCTCTTCCGCTGGTTCGATCGAGGCGAGGAGCAGCCGGCATGAGGGGGCGGGCCCGGCGCCTTCGCCATGGCGCTCTCCTGGGACTGGCGGCGCTCTACAGCCTGTTCCCGATCTACTTCATCACCGTGCAGTCGCTGAAGACGGCGCAGGAGGACGTGTTCGGTAGCCCGCTCTACGTGAGACACCCGACCTTCGAGAACTATACCGAGCTGTTCGCGGGAGGCGGGGCCAAGGTGCGCGGCTACGTGATCGTCCCGCGGGTGCCGTTCCTCCTCTGGCTCCTTAACTCGGCTGCCGTGCTGCTGGCGAGCCTCCTCGTCACGCTCCTCGCGGGAGTCCTCGCCGCCTATGCCCTCGGCCGGCTCCGCCCGCCCGGCTGGCGCTGGTGGCGGCGGATCCTGTTCGCCACCTACGTCGTGCCTCAGACCATCCTCTTCATCCCCCTCTACCAGGTGATCATCGCCCTCGGGCTCGACGACAATCACCTGGCGCTCATCCTCATCTACTCCACCATGGCGCTGCCGTTCGCCGTCTGGATCCTGTCCGCCTACTACCGCCACTTGCCACGCGAGATCGAGGAGTCGGCCCTGATCGAAGGGGCCAGTACCGCCACCGCCTTCACACGCATCATCCTGCCCATGAGCCGCAATGTCCTGATCGCCGCGGGGCTCTTCACCCTCGGCACCGTGGGCAACGACTTCATGCTGGCGTCGATCTTTCTCCTCGACCCGACCAAGCAGACGGTGGCGGCCGGGCTGGGTGTCATGGACGTGAGCCTGGAGGAACTGCTGGCGGTGGCGGGGGTGAATCTGGCGGCGATCCCGGTGGCCATCCTCTGCGGGGTCTTCGCTCGCGGCTATGTCCGCGGCCTCACGGCCGCGATGCTCGAGGGCTCGTAGCTGAGGATCGCGTCTAACCACCCTCCGTTCGAGCCCCGGCTCTGCCGGCGTAACCATTCCCGCGGGGGGAGGTTCGGCGGTCTAGCGTCTCCAAAGCGCGCGCGCCGTCGTCATACTGCGCGTAGGGATCGGCATCGCGGGAGTACGGCACGGCCGGCCTGGCCCGTGCCCCCTGAGGGCCTCTTCGGCGAGCGCGTCGTCAATGCCGGCAAGGTCCGGCTCGGGCTCGCTCAACTCGCCGATCGCCGTCGCCTGATCCAGTACGAGATTTTCCTCCTGCGGCGTCAGCGGGCGGCCCTTCACTCGCGCCACGTGATCCAGGATTTGCTGCGCTACGTGGCCCTCGTTACTACTCGCCTGAATGATTCGCTCAAGCAGTGCTTGTGGTTTCTGCGTAGGATAGCCCAGCCTTTCGGGCGCCATCATGTTGATAGGGTCAATGTCAGTCCAAGTGTCCTGCGCTGGGATGCCGGACATGTCGTCAAGGTAGACCTTGATGTACGGCCACGCCCCTTTCTTCTGCGGCCAGTAGACTTTCCCTTGTGCATCCAGCTTGTCAAGTTCGACTGGAGAAGTGATCCAGTGGCGTCCTTTAGCCGTGGGATTGATCCCTCGCCACGGTTACCCTGTGGCACCATGTCGAACGCCTGCTCCGGTGGGATTCTCGTGCTTGTAACGTCGCCCCGTGCCGTCAACGTGGCGGTAGTGCTTGTCCGTATAGCTCACGTCGTAAGTCTGGTGTACGGGGTTCCACAGACCAGACTCGCTCTTCCAGTAAGACAGGCTCTTCAGGATCCTGTGTGGGTAAGTCATGGCCCACACCCGGGGCGGGGTTGAGCGTCGCGCTTGACCTCGAGCGTCTTGCCCAGCGGACGCTGAGCAGGTCGACGTGGCCCGGGCCTGTGGATGGGCCGCGATTCCCGGTCTTCGGGTCACGGACGCGATCCCGCGCCTTGCCTGGCCAGGGGGTGCAGGACGTCGATCGCCCGGCCGAGATCCAGCCGCTCCCCGAGCCAGTGCGGGCACGCCGTCCGCGCGTGGAGTCGGAGACCCTGGGTGTCGTGCCATGCCCGGAGGGCCTGAACCGGGTCAGCGGGCACCGCGACCGGAGGCGGGACGTCGGGCAGGGGGCGGCCGTCCGGCCGCCGGAACCGGAGCGCGCCGTCGGGCTGTCGATCGAGGTGGTAGCCCTCTTCGTGGACCGCGCGGTGGTGCCGGCGACAGAGCAGGGCGAGGTTCGAGAGGGTGGTGGGGCCGCCTTGCGCCCAGTGCCGGATGTGATGCCCCTGGCCCAGCGGGAGCCCGCAGCCCGGGAAGCGGCAGCCGCGGTCCCGGTGGTGCAGCGCGCGCCGCAACGCCGGGGGAATCGTCCGGGTCCGGGCGCCGACCTCCATGATGTGGCCGTCTGGATCGTGCTGCATCACCACCCGGCTGGCGTCGCACGCCAGGCGCCGCGACGTTCCCGCGGGAACGTGCGCGCCGCCCTCGAGGACGGCCTGCCCGGGCTGATCGGGGTCGGCCAGGGCCGGCGCGTCGACGTGGACCACCACC
>WNGB01012347.1_pt1 | contig 11616 bp, 13 predicted proteins | sample 5400681 | NCBI WGS metagenome assembly WNGB01 (sample SAMN13153367, study PRJNA577476) | soil metagenome | isolation source: 115 cm soil or saprolite under grassland replicate 2 | place: USA:California | collected 2016-06-15 | reverse complement strand
TGAGCGAGCGCGGCGGCTGCGCCGATAGGGCTTATCTGGGTTTCGGGCAGGCCGCTGCAGCTTGGCCTGGGCGGCCTTAACACGGCAGAGTCTGGCCGCTGCCGGTCACGGACGTTCCGGACGTCAAAGCCCAGTCGGCGCAGGACGCCAGCGGCCCCATGGACCCCGCCGCTGAAATCATGCGGACCCATGGGCTTCCCGGTGGCCAGCCGGTAGGCGACGCCGAGGATTGCCTTCGAGTCGTAGGCCTTGCCATCGACGATGAGCAGGTAGGCAGTAGCCCGGCCGAACCCGTAGTGGGCGAGGAACTCGACCTGGCCCAGCCGGTCGTACTCCGCGACTGCTTGCCGCACGTGATGCTCCGCGACAACATCCCAGAACGCCATTTGCCGATGGTAGGCCCGTCAGCCGGTCACCGAGTCACTATCACCGGGCGCACGCTCTGCTTCCCGAGCGGTACTCCGCCCAGTCCTGCGCCACCGCAGCGAATCGCCTCTTCCAGGGTTGAGGGTCATCGCGGGCGATCTCGTCGTAGAGGCGCGCGCATGCGATAGCGAAGACGTTGATCGCCCCGTGTGGCGTCTTTCCCCAGGACGTGCATTGCGCCGCCCACGGCTCGGCTTGGGCGGCGGTATGGCCGCCCAGCATCAGGCGCAGCAGGAAACAGGCTGGATCGATGAACGCGGCACCACGAGTGGGCCAGGCCCAGTCGATGATCCATGCTCCATCGGTGGTCATGAGGACGTTGAGCGGGTTGAAGTCGGTGTGCAGCAACGTTCTGCCGGCCAGCAGACCCGGGTCGGTGTCATCGTCGACGTAAGCGGCCCACCGCTGCTCGGCCCGCTTCACCGGAAGGTCGGGGCAGCGTATCTGCTGTAGCCGGTTGATGACCTGGACGACAGCCGGCAGGTCCGCCGACCCCGGTGAATAATCGGCGTGCCTGGCGCCCACGATGTAGGCGAACGCCAGCAGGTTCCATCCCGCGCCTTCCGCCTGCCATCGCAGCTGCGGCGCAAGAGGCAGCACGTACGGGTTGATCATCGCTTCGCGCTGCTGCCGCACGACACCCGGATGATCGGTACGCAGGCCCTTGACGAACAGCGGACCATCGGCGGTGTCCAGCACCGCAGCAAGCTGAGAGTTCAGCCCGCCAGTAACTGTCCGCGCCTCCCGGACCGGCCCGGTGTGCGCCTCGATCAGGTCACGGACGGCCTGGCTGAGGTCATTCCAGTCAGTGTGCTTCACGGTAATCCTCGAGACGGTATCCGGCCGAGAACGAGCTCGATTTCATGGTGGCCGGCGTCGCGCGCAGCTGAGGGTGGTGCTGTCGAGCGCCAACGGATCCAAATAGTGAAAATTCCGGCACATACAGTAGCTGACAGGAGAACCCTCCGCGCCAAGCGATTCGACGTGCGTGCCGCGAACCGCAGATCGTGCGGCTACTGTGCCGTGAATGGATGCTGGCAGGCCAGGCGTCATGCCACCAGATGTATATGTGGCGTCACTGGCTCGTAAGCGGATGGCGGCAGGCTCCTTGTGCCGCGACCGGGCAGGAAGGGTTCTCCTCGTCGACCCTGTCTATCGCGATACGTGGGACTTGCCGGGTGGCGCGGTGGAGGCTGAAGAGTCACCGCAGGCTGCTTGCCGTCGGGAGGTCGCTGAAGAGCTTGGGCTAGACCGCCCGGTAGGGCGGGTTCTTGCGCTGGACTGGGTGCCGTCGCGCCCAGAGCGCCCCGAGGGCCTCATCGTGGTGTACGACGGCGGTGTCTTCGCCGCGAATGACATCGACGCAATCGTCGTGCCAGAGGGGGAGCTCGCAGGCTATGCCTTCGTGCGCCCGGATCAGGTGCCAAGGAGAGTGACGCCGCTCGTGGCGCGGCGGATCTCTGCATGCCTGGAGGCCTTGGCCGTCGGCGCGGTGGCATCGCTAGAGGGTGGCAGTCCGGCTGGCTGATTCCTCCTGCTGCGGGACGCCAGCGGGCGTCAGCAGGGCGCGGCCAGCGGCTCGGTAGAGGCTGTCATGGATGCCGTCCGCATAAAGCAGAGCCCGCAGGTCACGCCTGGCTTTCTCCAGTGGAGAACTGGCCGTGCAACCGGCCGCACCGACCAGCAGGGTGAGATCGGATGTAGCCGCATTGGCAGTGTCAACCGCGTGGGCCTTGACTGCGCACCCCCACACCTCCGCCCGCGCATCGCCTGATTCCGCCAGCCGCTGTGCCGTGAAGGCCGCGAGCAAACCCGCATTGATTTGCGCATACGCGCGACCCAGCGTGATCAAGGCATTGTCCCGCGGCCGGGAGATGGCCCGCGACGCCTGCCGCGTGCCCAGCTGCGCGGCCACCTGATCGTGCACGGCAGCAGCTACGCCCATCGCAATGGCCGCGACTAGAGGACGGTACTCGGCGAAGTGCTCGCGTATCAGCCGCATGCCATCGCCGGGTTGGCCAAGAATGTCGCAGGGCCGGAGGCGCACATCCGCCAGGCGTAGTTCGCCCCATGCCCAGCCGGGCAGTCCGCAGGGCTGGATCGTGCGCCGGTCCAGGCCGCCGGCCGCAGCATCGATGACGGCCGCGGTTAGGCGCCCGGACGGGTCCTTGAAGAAGACGATGAACACGGCAGCCTCGTTCAGACGGCTTATCCAGCTCTTGGTGCCGGTGAGAGTCCACGTCCCGTCGTGGCGGGCTGTGGCCACAGTAGTGATGGCGTGAACCTGGCTACCGCCGTTCAGTTCGGTGATCGCGATCCCGGCCACCTCGCCCGCTATGAGCCGGGGCAGCCATTGTTCTTGCACAGGCGCAGTGCCGTGGAGGGCTATGAGGCGGCCGTGACCGAGTCCGGTTGCATCGCGCAGATCGGCGTCGTGATAGCCGCAGATGAATTGCATCAGTGCCTGGGTGGCCGCGGGCCTGCCGCACCCGCCGTCCCGGGCTGGCACAGCCAAGCCGAGGTGCCCGCCAAGGGCAAGCTCCCGGCGGATCCTGGCCAGCCGCTGGCTGCGGAGCTGAGGCTCCACGCTCGGTCCGATCGGGTACGCGGATACTAGGTCGCCCAGCGCCCTTTCGAAACTGTTCATGCGCCGCGCGTCGAGTTCGGTGACCCCGGGGATACCGGGTAGCAGGGGAGCCAGCCACCGGGCCGCGCTGTCGACGGTGTCGGTCATGGCGTACCTGCCTGTGCTGATCGATGGTGCACACGAGCAGGCACGCCGTATGCCAAAGCCCCGGCAGGGATGTCACGGGTCACGACCGATCCCGCCCCTACCAAAGCGTCCTCACCCACGGTGACGCCCGCGAGGATGACGGAGCCCGAACCTACCCGGGCGCCCCGTTCGAAGCGTGGCGGCGCCAGTTCAGGCTCACGGTCCGGGTCACGCCAGATGAGCTCCCGGTCGTTGACCGTGCGCACGCCGGCGCCCAGGAACACCCGGTCAGATAGCACGCATGAACTGGTGATGTGGCTGCCCGGGGAGCAGCGCACCTGGGTGCCGATGCTGCTTGCCCGTTCCACAGTGAGGTGATGTCCGAGTTGGGAGTTCGGCCCGACAGTGACGAACGAGCGCAGCAGCGTGTGATGACCGACCAGTGTGCCGTCGCCCACTTCTGCCCCTGCGTAAATCACAGCGCCCGAACGGACGATTGCCTCCGCGCCGATGACGGTGCTGTCTCCGGCGCCGGGATAGATCTGCCCCACCGCATAACCGCGTTCGGGTGCTCCTACCAGGGCGTGCTCTTCAACGCGGGCGTTTTCCCGCAGCACTGTTCCGCCACAGACCACGGCATACGCTCCGACGCTGCAGCGTGGGCCAATCTCGATGGAGCGGACCACGCCGCGTTCGTCCCTGGGAACGAAAACTGCGTAGGGGTTGAGGCGTGTTCCGCTGGCCGCTAACAGCAGTCCTGACTTAGCCAGGATCGTGGCGTCCACTGCCTCACCCGGTGCAAATCTGTACGCGTTCACGACGGCCTCCTCCGCGATGTGACCTGCTCTCAGGAAGCGCTCGGGGCCGGGGCTATGGAAGAGCGGCTGCCCAGGACTGCACAGGCCTTGCACACCCTGCAAACGTGCGTGCACTTAGCGCGAAACGCAGTTACGGTCGACGGGGGCGCCTCCGCGGAGAAGCTGATGAGACCGAACGACCGTCCCGGGTTCACGCGGACCGAAGATGTCCGCCACCCAGGCCAGCATCCAGGGGCTAGAGTCCGCGCGGCCCGGCTGGCGGCGGGCCTGACCCTCGCCGAACTTGGCCAGCTGTGCGGATACTCGGCCTCGCAGATCTCACGATATGAACGGGGCGTACAGCCGCCCCTCGCCCTACCTGCTGGCCCTGCTCGCCTGCGTCTACGGCTGCAGTGCCGGCGACCTCATCGACCTGGCCGACCGCGAGCAACTCCCTCCCGCCGACTTGCTCATCCTCGACACCTACAGCCAGGAAATTCACAACTCCGCAACGAAAACCGTCCGCCCCAACCACCCCACCCACCAGCACCGCCTGCGCCGAAACAACCCCTGCCCGCGCTGCCAGCCATCACCTACCGTGGAAAGCCAGTGGGTGCTGCGACGCTAGAGTCAGGGCTTTTGCCGTCGGAGAACCGACTCGATGTCGGGTGGGAAATATTGCTCCGATTTGAGAACCTTGCCGTCCTCCCGGATCAACGGTCTCCCGTCGCTGCCCAGCTTGCTCATGTTCGATCGGTGCACCTCGTGCAAGACCGCGTCCAGGTCAATGCCGTACGTCAAGGCAGTCCCGTACGCGACATAGACGATGTCGGCCAGCGCGTCGGCGACCCCGATCAGATCGCCTCTTTCAGAGGCAGCGACGAACTCGCCAACTTCTTCTTCGAGCAGCGCGACCTGGAGCCTGGCCAGCGCATGGTCGATGTCAGCACCGGGAACCTGCCGCATCGGCAGGTTAAACGCCCGGTGAAACTGAGCGAGCGCGGCGGCTGCGTCGATGGGGACCGCGGAGGGGCAGCCGTACCTGCTGGAAACGCAGGCCGCTGACCTCAGGCAGCGGATCCTCAACGCCACGAGCCGGGCCCTGGCGGCCTACGCGGACCTGGGGATCGCCCGGCAGTGGGCCGGCGAGCTGGACCGCCGGATCGCCGCGATGAACGCCGCCATCGCGGAAGAGGAGCAGGCGAGATCGCGCCTGTCGGAGGCCCGCCGCGCCGTGGGCGGCGCCGCGCAGGCCCGCGTCGATGCGCTGGCGGCGCAGCGTGAGCAGCAAGAACGGGAGCTGTCGCGCCACGCGGCCCAGGCTGAACGGCTGACCCAGCGGGCGGTGCGGGCCTGGGCGCGGGGTAACTGGCCGCTGCTCGGCCTGCTGTTCGGCATGCTCGCCCGACGCAGCGAGCAGCGGCTGTCCCGAATCCAGGAGGCCGCCACCCGGCTGCGTGCCGACCGCGACAGCACGCAGCGCGCGCTGGCCCGGGCTGAGCAGGAGCTCGACGCCGTCACCAGGGATGACCCCGCCGTCCAGGCCGCCAGCGCCACGGTCACCCAGCTTTCTGATCGCCGTGCAGAAGGCCGGGACTCGGCCCTGGCCGCCGCCCGGGCCTGCCGGGACCTGGTGGCGAGAGTAGACGTGCCGGTTTTCGTTGCGGAAAAAAGCGAGGATGTGGAACGGGAACTGCCAGGCTTCCAGGCCTGGCTGGCGCAGCGGCTGCCGTTGCGCCGCGGAGATGGGCAGGAACCGTGTCCACGAGCTCAACCGGGAGCATCTCGGTGCCCCGGTCGCGGGGCTGCTCGCCGACCTGCGCCTTGAGCTATGGAATCGTTTCCGGAAGACGCTCGGTACCTGGAACCCCAAGCCGGTATACGGGTGCGTTTTCGGGTCCGCGGCGCGCGGCGACGGGGACGCCGAGAGCGACATCGATCTGCTCCTGGTGCACGCGCCGCTGCCCGGAGAAGAAGATCCGCGCCGCCGTTCGGGTGGGCTGGATGCGGTCGCTGGTTCTGCTGCGGAGTTCACGGCAGTGCAGCTCACGGACCGCCAGCTGGCCAGGTGGCAGCGCCAGGTCGACCAACTGCGCGGGCTTGTCCGCGGGTGGACTGGCAATCCGCTCCAGGTTCTTGAAATGTCCACCTTCCTATGGGCCGACCAGCAGCGTCGCCAGAGCGCTCTGTTCGTGGAGATCAGCCGGGGTGCACGCCAATTTCGTAGGGGTCTTGGGTTGGTGCAGGCTGGCGCAGTAGTCTGGAAGTGATCACGCTTCCAGATTTAGGAGCGAGGATGCCTGAGGAGCCGCTTGACGAGCTTGAACGCCGGCGCGACCGGCTGTATGAGCAGCTGGCCGGGACCGCGGATTTCCGGCCGGGCAGCGTCAGCGAGACCTACCGTCGCTGCGGCAAGCCGAACTGCGCGTGCGCGGCCCCGGATCATCGCGGGCACGGGCCGCGGTACCTGTGGACGCGGTCGGAGGGCGGGCGGACGAGGACCAGGCAGCTGACCGCCGCGGAGCTGGGCAAGGTGCGCCGCGAGACCGACGCCTACAAGCAGTTCGTGGTGGTGACCGAGCAGATCGTGCAGGTGAACGGCGCGATCTGCGAGGCCCGGCCGGTGCCGCCCGGTGCGGCCGGCAGCGATGATTCACCTGTCCCGCCGGGAGGGGAAAAAGGGGGCTCCGGGACGCGCTCGCGGCGGAGGCGTCCGCCGAGCTAGCGCGGCTGTCCGCGGAGGCAGCCAGGGCCGTCGGCTGCGGCGGCAGCATGGCGGCCGCTGAGGCGGTGATCCGGGCCGGGATGCTCAGGCTCGGCGCCGGCATGCTCGGGGAGCTGCTGTCGGCCGACCGGGGCTACCGCGGCCCGCGGGTGCCGTGCGGGCAGGGGCATCAGGCGGAATTTACTGCCTACCGGGACAAGATCTTCGATACCGTCCTCGGCCCGGTCACCCTCGGCCGGGCCTGGTATCACTGCCGGGAATGCGAGCACGGCTTTGCGCCCAGGGACGCCGAGCTGGGGGTGGCCGGAGCGTCCATGTCGCCAGGGCTCCAGGCGATGAATGACCGGGCCGCCGCGACCGCGCCGTTCGAGAAGGCCGCCGGGCTGCTGGAAGACCTGGCCGGAGTGCACCTGACCGTCAAGCGCGTGGAGCGGGCCGCCGAGGCCAGCGGCACCGCCAGAGCCAGTGGCAGCCAGGACCGGGCGGCTTTAATCATCGCCCGGAAGCTGGTGCCGCTGGCTCCGTCGCCGCTTCCGGACAAGCTCTACGGGGCGGTCGACGGCACCGGGGTCTGCATGCGGGCCACCGAGACCGCCGGGCGCGAGGGCAAGGGCGAGGACGGCCGGGCCCGGACCCGCGAGGTCAAACTCGCCGTCTTCTTCACCCAGGACCAGCTCGACGATGAGGGATACCCCCTCCGGGACCCCGGCTCGTCCAGCTACATCGCCACCTTCGAGCCCGTGCACGTGTTCGCGGACCTAGTCCAGGCCGAGGGCATCGCCCGCGGCACGGACCACGTCCGCCAGCTCACCATCCTCGGCGACGGCGCCGCCTGGATCTGGAATACCGTCGCCGCCAGATTCCCCGAGGCCACCCAGATCGTGGACCTCTACCACGCCCGCGAGCACTTGCATGACCTGGCCAGGAGCCTGGAGTTCATGCTCGGCGACCGCAAAGAAGCATGGCTCGCCGCCCGCCTCGAAGACCTCGACTACGGGTACATCGACGGCATCTGCGCCGCCGCCCGCAAGTACCCCCTCGTCGGCGTCAAGAAGGACGAGGTCGAGACCGCCCTGGGCTACTTCCAGAACAACGCCCCCCGCATGCGCTACCACTGGTTCCGCCAGTGCGGCCTGTTCGTCGGCTCCGGCGCCGTCGAGTCCGGCTGCAAAGCGGTCATCGGCCAGCGCCTGAAACTCTCAGGCATGAGATGGACCATCCGCGGCGCGGACGCCATCGCCGCCCTGCGCTGCGAGCAGGCCAGCACCCCCGGCAGCCAGATCTGGCAGCGGACCCGCAGCCAGACGGCCAGCGCATGACCCGTCCCGGCCGGTCAGCCAGGCACCACAAGCAAGTTACCCATCAGTCACCTACAAAATTGACGCACACCCGATCAGCCGCGACGCTGTCGAGGTTGTCGGTGGTTCGTCCTAGAGTCAGTGGCTCCTCCTTGAGCGGCCCGCCGCATAGAGAGCAGGGTGAGCAGAATGTCGCAGAAGTCTCGCACCGCTCCATGTGGCGCAACCGAAGGACGCGCCCGGTTGACCTCAAGGATGCTGCACACTACGGCGTGATGGTCGTTGCCTCTCGCAAGGCACGTGACGCCACGCGCTGGTCCACCCGCCTGGTCAACAGGGCCCGGCAGGAGTCTGAACGCTAGGCCGGCTACCTTCCCGCTCTTCTAAAGCGGAGCACGGCAGGCTCGCCCTCTAACCCGGTGCTTGCCTCCCCTACGATCGTCAGCATGCCTGTGTCCCGCGGCCGGAAGAGCAAGCCGAAGAGCAAGTCCAAGGCCAAGAAGAACAAGGCCGCCCCCAGGCGGCCCAGCGCCGTGGACGTTATGCCAGGTGACCTGGTATTTGATGCAGGTCCTTCGCCTCTCGGACGGTTGACGTCCCTCGTGGAGCCGGATCGCCCGGCATGGTTCGACGTGTCGATCAAGATTGTCCTCGATCAGGCCAGCGTCGTCATGACCGCGCAAGGACCGCGGCAACTTGAGCAGGCAACGGCGGAGCTACTGGGCGCCGAACTCCACCGCGCCATCCGGGACGAGCGCCGCGGCCTGTGGTTCTACTGGTTCTTCGAGGAACTCGCCGAGGCTGCGGCAGACCGGATTCTGGACGAGGCTGCCCTGCAGGATGACAGCTGGCAGGCAAAGCAGCGGTTCCTGTATGGCCTCGCCTCGATCGGCTCACCAGGGCTGCGGTCTCTCGCGGAGAAAGCACTGGCCCGGGTGCGGAAAGGGCTGCCCGCCGACGCCCAGACGCGGCAGCCGGAATGGCTGCGGCTGCTCCCAAAGATCACCGCGATCGGTGAGGTTTGGGAGATGCACGACGTGTACGGCACTCGCTTCGGGGTGATCGCGGGTTTCTGTTATCCCGGTGGCACCGACCCGTCGGTGTTCTTGTTCGACATCGACGCATGCGAGTTCGTCCGGCTCGTCAATGCAGGCGTGTTCGATGACATGGAGCAGGCCGCTGCCGCGTGGCGGGAGTTCGTCGGCGAGGCAGCAGCCAACGCCCAGCCGAGCCCGGTCGAGATGACAGACCGCCTGTACTGCCTGGCCCACCTGGAACTCGAGGAAGAACTCCTGGACGGATCCGAGCCGCGGGCCGTGATGGACAACTGGTTCCGGGCGAACCGGCGTCACATCGACTTGGCCGATGTGTTGCATCGCCGAGGCATTCCACTGCCAGAAGCAAAGTCGCTCTACCACGACCTGGACACCGCGCAGATGGTGGAGCAGTTCGCCGCCTGGCATCTGCGGGAGCACGGCAGCACGCCGGACCCGGAGGTGGCCGAGGTGCTGGCCGAGATCTGGCTGGAGGGGGCACTTCCCGGCACCAGGCACGCCGCGTCGCCGCACCGGGCACGATCCCGGCTGGACCAGCTCAATGAGGATTTCGTGGATGACCCCGTGATCACCGGCGCGAAAGTGCTCCTGCCCGAGTGGGTCCGGTGGCACGGCGAGGAGTCCAGCCTGCCAAAGAACTTCATCGACCGCTCAGTCGCCGTCGCCAGCGGAGAACATCGACCCTCGGCGGATGGCGCAGCGGAAACTGACCCGCCCGCTGGCTGAGAGCAGGAGCAAGCCAGGCGGCCAGGCGGTGGCCCCGCCGACGAGTATCCAGACCGGCTGTCAGCGTGATGTCCGGTCAACGATCGGGCGTAGCGGGCTGGCCACGGCGTTCTTGCAGCAGCCACAGGTTGCCGTCGGGGTCGCTGAACTCGGCGAACGACATGTAGTCCGCGCGGCCCGGGTCCGGTCCGGGCACCCACGCACCGTCGACGATGTGCTGCACCCCACCGACCTCGACGCCCCGGGCGGCCAGTTCGTCGCGGGCAGCAACAATGTCGGCAACAATGAACAGTCCCTGCCGGGAGCCGGGCTTGGCGGGGGTAAGCCCGGTGCCGAACCCGATCGAGCACGCCGACCCGGGCGGGGTCACCTGCACGATCCGATGGCCGGGCAGGCCGTCTGGGATGTCTACGAGCAGGCCGAAGCCCGCCTGCTCCAGGTAGAACATCTTCGCCCGGTCAACGTCAGAGACCGGGATCCACACCAGTTCCAGCTCGAAGTCCACCGCCATCGCCCTCCTTCTACTCCGCGCCCGGCTAGTACTACAGGGACAGATCCATTCACGACCTGCGATGATGCCGTACCCCACGTCGGCCCGTAATCGCTGTGGCCTGGCCCTTCCCGCGTGGCTGGGTCCAACTGGCCCTGTAGTACTAGCGGGCGCCAGCCGTCTACGCTGCAGCCCGCGCCCGCCAGTGAGCGACTCTCACTGGCGGGCGCGGCACCTATTGTCACCTGCTTCAGCCGGCCGTGGCCGGTGCATACTGCGGGCGCCCGGTGGGCCGGTAGACCTGGATCGTCACCCCGCTGGGGGTGGCTCGCGAGTCGACCAGGTCAAGCGCGGTGTCCGGGCCGGTGTCGGGGAATAGCCGGGTGCCCTGGCCGATGACCACGGGATAGGTGAGCAGCGTGATCTCGTCGACAAGCTGGTTGCCGAACAGCCAGCGGACCAGGTTGCCGCTGCCGTGCACCTGCAGCTCACCCGCTGGCTTGGCTTTCAGCTCGCCGATGGCCGCCGCGACGTCACCGGACAGGACGGTCGTGTCCGCCCATCGCGGGTTGGTGAGCGTGGTCGATGCGACGTACTTGGGCCGCGTGTTCAACGCCGCTGCGATGGGGTTGTCCGAATCTGTCATTACTCCCCAGGAGCCGGCGAAGATCTCGTAGGTCCGCCGGCCGAACAGGAAGGCGTCGGCGCGCTGGAAGACCTGGTTGACAAACGTCACGGCCTCGTTGTCGTTGACGAACAGCGGCAGGGCCCATCCGCCGCGCTCGAATCCGCCCCTGCGGTCCTCATCCGGCCCGCCGAGTCCCTGCATCACTCCGTCGACGGAGACGTGCGTGACGGTCGTCAGTTTCATGATCGCAGTTCCTTCTCGCTGGGTTGCTTGACGGGGTGCGGTGCCTGGACGGGCTCAGGCATGCAGGGTGGGCCGGTAGATGAGCTCTTGGGTGTGGCCGTCGAGGGTCCGGCTCTCGATCAGCTCGAGGTCGAAGTCGGCCGCACCCCGGAAGATCGGGTCCAGCCCGGTCTGACCGGTGATGACGGGGAAGAGCGTCACCTGGACGCGGTCGACCAGGCCGGCGGCCATCAGCGCCCGGTTCATCGACAGGCTGCCGTGCGAGCGCAACGGCACCCCGGACTCCTGCTTGAGCCGGGCGACGACGTTGACGGCGTCACCGCGCACGACGGTCGCGTCCGGCCAGTCGAGGGGGCCTTCCAGTGTGGTCGACACCACCGTTGCCGGCAGGCTCCTCATCCGCGTGACCCAGGGGTCACGCACCTCGGACTCCTCGGTGCTCTCGGCCAGCAGCCGCGCGAACGCCCGGTACGTGTTAGCCCCGAAGACCATCCGCTGCTCCTGGTCGTACAGGG
>WNGB01020350.1_pt1 | contig 11617 bp, 9 predicted proteins | sample 5400681 | NCBI WGS metagenome assembly WNGB01 (sample SAMN13153367, study PRJNA577476) | soil metagenome | isolation source: 115 cm soil or saprolite under grassland replicate 2 | place: USA:California | collected 2016-06-15 | reverse complement strand
AGTGGGCGACACAGGCTTGGCCGCGCGCCACCTTCTGGCAGCGTCGGCCAGGCGAGCCAGCCCTGCTCGAGCTCGCCAGGTTTGCCCCTCCGCGGCGCCCGCGAGTGGGCGTCCGCTACCACGCCGGCGCGAGCTACGCGGCCTCAGCCTATCATTACTGCGTCAGGTGTCCGGCGCCCGCGGCGCCACCGGGCCCGCGTGACGGGCGATGTGATCAGGCTGTCGCTGGTGACAGAGCGGGCAACGCGGCAACCAGGTCACCAGCAGCCGCGCGATGGCGAGCCTGAAGGTGATGAAGGAGTCGGCGAAGTGGCGCTCAGGCCGCGAGGCGGAGCGCGTCGTCTCCCATCGGCCATCCGGCCGAGGGGGGGAAACGCCGCACACGTTCGGCGATGACGAACGCGTAGCAGCAGAGAGCGACCGAGACGTGATGATGCCAGCCTGGGTGCGTATTCCGGTCATGGCGCGCAGTCAGATCGGACTATCGCGCGCACTCGGACATCCCGCGCGACGCGTGCCCTGATCGGAGCGAAGCGACGCTGGTGTTGTCGGGTGTCTCCTCCTCGCTCGGACCTCCTTCGCGCAAGGCTCTCGTCTGGTGGCCGACGGCTGACCGGGGATGGTTGTCCCCAGATGGCGCGGGACAGGGCGAGAGCAGGTTAAGGAGCGGCAGTATAGATCGGCTTCGCCGTGCCCGTCCGGGTCGCGACCGGCGTGCGTTGCGACGGGTCGGCCGCCGTGTCCGCCATCCCGGTGGCCTACCCCGGCGAAGTGGAACGGGCGCTCAAGACACGCCGCCGCCACGCCGCCGGCGACGAGTGGTACCAGCGAAGCCCCCCCGCGGCGCATCGAGTCACTCGCCGCGTCTTCAGTTCCGGGCGGACCACGAACAGACACCGGGCAGCGAGTCTCTCCGTGACCGCGAGATGGGGTCTCGCTCGGTCTCCAAGATCGCGGCGAAGCTCAGGAGACCGAGCGAGAGTTGGAGGGCGGCGCTACGCCTTCTCGGGCCGGCGCCGCGAGGGTCCCTTGAGCGCGAGGCGATGCGCGTTGTTGAGCAGGCGATCGCAGATCGCGTCAGCTGTCATGGGATCGCCGAGGTGGTCGTGGTAGCGGTCCGGCGGCAGCTGGCTGGTCATGATGGTCGACCGCTCGCCATGACGATCTTCGAGGACCTCGTGGAAGTCGCGCCGCTCGCGTTCGGTGACCGGCGCGAGTCCCCAGTCGTCGAGCACGAGCACGTCGATCCGAGCGATCCGCGCGAGCAGTCGGGTGTAGCTTCCGTCGGCCTGAGCCAACCGAAGTTCCTCGAAGAAGCGCGAGGCGCGGCGGTAGAGAGCCCGATAGCCGTGCCGGCACGCTTGCTGCGCCAGCGCGCAGGCCAGAAACGTCTTGCCGGTTCCGGTCGCTCCGCTGATGCAGACGTTGTGATGCTCGGCGATCCACCGGCAGGTGGCGAGCTGGCGCACGACGGCCTTGTCCAGCTCGCGTCGGGGCGGATAGTCGACGCCCTCGATGCAGGCGGTCGGGATCTTCAGCTTGGCATCGCGGAGCAGGCGCGCGAGTCGGCTGTTCTCGCGCGCCACCCACTCCGCCTCCGCGAGATAGCCGAGGCGCTCGTCGAAGGGCACCTTGCTCATCTCCGGGTCTCGTTGTTGCTCAAGCCAGGCGGCGGCGAAGGCGTCGAGCTTGAGGGCCTTGAGCTTCTGTAGCGTGGGTTCGTTGAGCACGTGATCTTCCTCGGTCAGTTGTAGTAGCGGGGGCCGCGGATGTTCTCGTGGCTCTGACGATGAGCAGCCTCGTCGGCGGTGGGTTCGGGTTCGACGGGCAGACGGTCGAGGCCGTTTTTCAGGATCGATGCGACGTGACGATACGAACGGGCCGAGACGGCGAGCGCCCGCGCGCTGGCGGCCTCCAACCGCTCGGCGCCGTACTGCTTGCCCAGACGGACGATGCCCAGGCACGAGCGATAGCCCTGCTCAGGATGCCGCCGCTCGTCGAGGATGGCGCCAACCAGCGCGGCGGTCTGCGGTCCGGCCGCCTTCTCTGCCCACTCGATCATCCGCTGTGGCGTCCACTCCGCGTGCTGCTGGTGCGCCTTGGGCATGTGCTCGGTCACCGTCGTGTGCCGGCCGCGCTCGTAACTGCGCCGGTGGCAGGCCCTGCGCTCATTCTGGTGGTAGATCTCGACGGCGGTCGTCGTCACCCGGGCCCACACTTGTTCGCCGCGCAGGCGGTAGGGAACCGAGTAGCGGCTATGTGGCGCGCTACATAGCTACTACTACGTGGCGGCCTGGAATATGTGGTGGTGGTCCCTCGGTCTCGACGGACGACCGACGGAATGCGCCACATAGTTCGGTGGTTCATTCTTCGATGCCGACTCCGACGGCCACCACGAAGACGCTCGAGCTGTACTTTCGCTTCCCCTGGATCCTCCGCCGTCACCGGACCGGTTCATTGGGGCCATTCGCTGATGGACTGGCGGCGGCGTTGCGCGAGCGTGGTTACTCGCGCAAGTACGTGCGGGTCGTCGTCTGTACCACGACCCGTTTCAGTGAGTACCTGGGACGGATCGGCATCAAGGATTCGAGGGAAATCAACGATAGACACGCGTCGACGTTCTGCAGGGGCCTTCAAGCACATGGGCAATTTCGCCATGCATCTCGAGCAATCCGGATGGTGCTCTATCACCTACGTCGAGACGGCATCATCCCCAGCGTCTCGGAGAAACTGCTGAAGCAGGACCCCGACGCCGAGTTGCTGCGTGGGTACGAGAAGTATCTCGCCAATGTCCGCGGAGTCGTCGCGTCGACGATCCGCGAGTACAGCCGAGGTGCCCGTCGCTTGTTGCGGTGGGTCCGACAACGGCATGGTCGACTACAGATGCTGAGTGGTCGAGATGTGCTTGCCTTCATTGGAGAGCTTGCCGCTGCGCGGCCGACCCAGAGCTGGCGAAATAGGCTGACCAGTCAAACCCGACTGTTTCTTCGGTTCCTGCTCTGGGAGGGCCTTTTCAAGAATGACCTCTCGCGTGCGGTCCCGAAGCTGCGTTGTTGGCGACTTGCGACGTTGCCCCGACACCTGTCGTGGGACAACGTCCGCAAGCTGGTTGACGGCATCGACACCAGTACTTCCACCGGGAAGCGCGACAAGGCAGTGCTGCTGATGATCGCCCTGCTGGGAATGCGCGGCGAGGAAGTGCGGACCCTCGAGCTGAAGCACGTGGCCTGGCGAGCCGGGGAAATCCGCCTCCCACGGACGAAGGCACAGCGAGCGAAGACGTTGCCCCTGCCACACGAGGTTGGCGCTGCTCTCGCCGACTATCTGCTCCACGGTCGCCCGCAGTCATCGAGCACCGTCGTCGTTCTCCGACATGCCGCGCCGCGATGCGCGCTGTCGCATCCGGCGGCGGTCAGTCGAATCGTCAAGCGTTGCCTCGGCAGGGCGCGCATCCTTGCGCCCGGGCGCCCCGGAGTTCACCTGCTACGCCACAGCCTCGCCACGCGAATGGTCAACACTGGCGTGCCCATCAAACAGATCGCCGATGTGCTCGGTCACCGCTCGATCAACACCACCGCCATCTACACGAAAGTGGACATGGTTAGCCTGGGGGCCGTGGCATTGCCATTCCCAGGGGAGAGGCCCGCTCGATGACGTTCCAGAGCATCTTCGCCCGGCGACTCGCCGACTACATTCGCCTCCGGCGTAGGCTCGGTTACCAGATGCGCGGCCAGTCGGCGGTCTTGCGCATGTTTGACATATACGTATGCCGACGACGTCACCGCGGCCGGCTCAGTCAGGCCGTCGCAGTCGAGTTCGCCACGTCCAACCCGGCTGTCACCCGAATGGAATGCTGGCGCCGCTACCTCTTCGTTCGACATTTTGCTGAGTACCTGGCGATCTTCGACCCGAAGACGCCGAGGCTCGATCCCAAGGCATTGCCGAGGTCCAGCGGCCGTCCGCCGATTGCCTTCATCCTCGAAGATGGGCTGGCCACCTTGCTCGAGAAGTCGCGAAGCGTCTCCGCCAAGTATCCGATTCGAGGCGTCACGCTTCACGCAATGATCGGTCTGGCTGCCAGCACGGGCCTACGGATCGGCGAGATCGTCCGCCTCGATGATCAGGACGTAGAGATGGAGGCAGGACAGGGCGTGCTGGCGATCCGTGGCTCGAAGTTCAAGAAGGACCGCATGGTTCCGTTGCACCCTTCAACGGTCGCGGTCTTGCGGGCGTACCGAATCGCTCGCGACGCTGCCATCTTGAAACGAGACTGCCCAGCATTCTTCCGAAGTCTCCGCGGCAAACGTTACACCCGACACACGCTCGAGGGCGCTCTCTGTCGGCTCGGACGCGAGAATGGTCTGCGTGAGCCGACAGGGCCGGGACCCAACTTCCACCGTCTGAGGCATCGCTTCGCGGTCCAGCGGCTCGTCGCCTGGTACGAGGAGGGAGTCGATGTGCAGGCAAAGCTGCCGGCCTTGGCTACTTACATGGGCCACGTGAACTACACCGAGACGGCGCACTACCTCACTGCCACATCCGAGCTCATGCGCCTTGCGGCATCTCGTTATCACCGCGCCACGCGCGAGGACGTCAAATGAAACCGCCTCACAACCAGACGATGGGAAGGCTGCTTGAGTCGTTCTTTTCAGAGCGCCTGGTCGCACAGCAGCGCGCCAGCCCGGCGACCGTGGCCACCTACCGTGATGCTTTGAAACTTCTCCTCGTTTTCGCATCGAAGCGGAGCGACAGGCCGCCGAGCCAGTTGACGTTGGGTGATCTCGACCGGCCCGTGGTCCTGGATTTCCTGCAGCACCTCGAGAAAACGCGACGCAACAGCATCCGTACGAGGAATGCGCGCTTGACCGCCATTCGCTCCTTCTTTCAACACGTGGCCTATCAGGACCCAACCGCTCTCGGAATCGTCCAGCGAATACTGTCCATCCCGGGCAAACGAACCGTCCACCGAATGTTGAGCCACCTTGATCGCCTCGAACTGCGCGCCCTTATCGCGACGCCGGACCGCCGTACCTGGCTTGGACGCAGAGACTACGCGCTGCTGTTGTTCCTGAGCGAAACGGGCGCTCGGGTCACCGAGGCGATCGGCGTAAACGCGGCGGATCTTCGACTCGAACGCCTGTCGCAGGTGCTTCTTCGCGGCAAAGGCTCGAAGGAGCGGGTGGTGCCGCTGAAGGAGACCACAGCGCTGGTGCTCAAGCAGCTGCGAGCTGAGCGTAGCCTGGGGGCGAATGACCGTGCTCCGCTCTTCGCGAACCGGCGAGGAGAGCGGCTCAGTCGCTTCGGGGTCGTCCATGTGATGCGACGGGCCGTTGCAGGCGTTCATCGGCGGCGTCCTGCCCTGCTCAAACAACCGATCTCGCCGCATACGCTGCGGCACACGACGGCCATGAACCTCCTCCAAAGCGGCGTGGACCTCACGACAATCCGCTCTTGGCTCGGCCACGTCAGTGTGGACACCACGCATCACTACCTCGAGGCAGACGTCGAGATGAAGCGGCGTGCCCTTGAGAAGTGCGCTCCGTCCCGGGTCGAGACGCGGCGATACCGGCCCCCTGATCGCGTGCTCGCACTGCTCGACAGCCTATAGCTCCGCCCAGAATATGTGCCGCCAATCTGCGTCGGGCCCGTCGGACGGTGGCCTCATTCGCCACATATTCCGGGCCGCCACGTAGTAGTAGTGACCGTCGACCTCGACGTGATAGTCGAGCCGATGCACCGCGGCCTTGATCCACTCGGCGTACTCGTACGGCTCGCTCGGCAGCGGCCGCATCGCGGGTGCCTCGAGCTCCTCGAAGAGCGCACGGCGGCTCTGCCGGTAGACCCGCATCGTGCGACCGTTGAAGTCCTCCAGCAGTTCGGCGATCCGCTCGTTGAGCGCATCGAGGGAGAAGAAGATCTCGTTACGCAGACGGGCCAGGATCCACCGCTGGGCGATCTGCACGCCGACCTCGACCTTCGCCTTGTCGCGGGGCTTCCCGGCACGGGCGGGGATGACGACGGCGCCGTAGTGCTCGGCGAGCGCCTCGTACGTGCGGTTGATGCCCGGCTCGTAGCGGCAGGGGATGGTGACCGCGCTCTTGAGCTGATCGGGCACCAGCACGGCCGGTACCCGCTCGAAGTAGGCGAAGGCGCGCACGTGGCTCGCGATGAAGTTGGGCAGCTCCTGGCTCAGGGTCGCCTCGGCGTAGGTGTAGTTCGACGCGCCCAGCACGATGACGAACAGCTCCACCTCGACGAGTTCGCCGGTCGCAGGGTCGACGATGTGCGGCTTCTTGCCGGAGTAGTCGACGAACGCCTTCTCGCCCGCTCGGTGCGGCTGTCGCATCGTGACGCCACGCGCGGTCAGCCACCGACGGAAGTACTCGCAGAACTGCGAGTAGCGATAGCCGTCCGGGTGCTTCTCGAGATACTCGTGGTGGAGAAGCTCGAGGGTGACGCCCACCTTGTGGCGCTCGGCCTGCACCGCCGCGAAGTCAGGCAGCGGCCGGTCCTCGCGCTGCGATTCGTCGCTGCGCCTGTACAGCCGGCGCTCGAGGGCGGCCTCGTCGAGATCCTTGACCGCGACCCAGTCGACCAACCCCGCTTCCTTGGCCCGGCGCAGCGCATCGCTGACCGTGCCGTGCCCGATCTGCTGGCTGGCTGCGATCGCGCGGTAGCTCAGCCCGAGCACCCAGCGCTGCCGCAGTACCTTTTTGATCTTTCGCATGGACATTCTCTCCGGTGCCATCGCGTCTCCTTCTGGAGCGCAGACGGCGCAATGAGGTCAGTCCAGCGTCGGCTTCCACTGGCTGGGGTCGGCCGTCCCCAGCTCCGCCACCGATCATGGCGGCCGCGTCTGACTCAGCCGCCCACGGGCGCGCGCCATGATCCGATCCGCGTGCCCGCCTTCCTCCGATCTACGCGCGCGCCATGGTCCGATCCAGGTGCGCGCGATGGGTCCGATCCAGGTGCGCGCGATGGTCCGATCCACGCGCGCGCCTTCCTCCGATCTAGCTGCGCGCAATGGTCCGGCGCACGCACCTGGGAACCGCCGGCCCTCGAAGTGGTCGAGACCGAGCTCGCCCTTGAGGTCCTCGTAAACGCGCTCCGTCCGCCAACGCTCCTTGATCGTGCGGATGAGGTCCCGGTGGCTGGTCTTCCTGGGCAGGACCGCGAAGTAGAACTTGGTCGGGGAAACCTCGCCGTCGGGCCACTCGCAGATCAACCAGACACGCTCGCGCTTGCTGCGAGGCTCGCCGTCGTCGTGGAAGGGGACCACTTTCCGGATGGCAAAGCGAGCCGACAGCGATCGCTTCGTGGCGTCGCGCCACGTGATTCGGCGAAAGGGCTTGCTCGGATAGGCGTTGGGGCGCGCCCAGAAGCGCAGCGCCAGGTCATGGACGCTGACCGGATCGCCGCGTGCGGTGCCTTCCTTGTCGAGCTGCCACACCTTCGTGGTGGCATCGATGCCGACCGCGTAGTGGAGCTTGCGGCGGCGGAGCTGAGCGCGGAAGTCGCTGGAGTTGCCGTAGGCCGAGTCGGCGAGCACGATGCCGCGCGGCAGGCAATCGGCGAGCGCGCGGTCGAGCATGGTGAGCGCCAACTCCATCTTGGTGCGGAAGACGATGTCCTCCGGGATGCGCGCCTCGGCCCGGAGCTCCGGGCGATCGGTCCACTTGTGAGCCAGGTACAACTCGAAGTCGACTGGCACGTGCTCGGTCGCGGTGGCCAACGACAGGCTGACCCCGACCTGACAGTTGGTGACCTTGCCGGCCGAACCGGTGTACTGGCGCTGCACACCGACGGAATGATCGCCCTGTTTGAGGAAGCCGGTGTCGTCGATCAGCCAAGCCGAGATCGGCTCTCGCTCGGTGAGGGCAGCAACCGCGTGCATCGCTGCGGCTCTTCGAACGTCGCGGTCGCTCCAATCGGAGTCATTGAGGAAGTGCAGCAGCCGCTGATGGAGTGCATCGACCTTCTCCGGGTCGGCGCACGCCCGCGCCGAGATCGGCTCGACACTCTTGCGCTCACCCTCGGCCAGCAGCCCCAGTGCGTAGGTCGCGAACGAAGCGCGTCTGGCAGGGTGACCCAGCAGATCGCCGATTGCATCGAAGTACGCTTCCAGTCGGCGGTCCGTGTCGGCGTTCAGCACAAGGTCCATGCGCCCACAAGATCATGCCGCGATCGTCGGGCCAACTTTTCGATCGAGAAAACTTCTAAGGGATCGACATGATCCAGGTTTCATCCGGAGGTTCTCAACGCAGTAGTACTAGGAAGACGAGCGGCTCGATCCTAACTGGCGATTTCCAAGTTTGGGTGCGCCGATTCTTACGAGACGAGCGGGTCGCAGTGGGCGCAGACGCAAGGGCCCTAGCCCGCGAGGGCGCTGCGGGCGAGGCGATGGCTGTTGTATCGAGCGGAAGCAGAAAGCGCCTCGCCCGTTCACTATAGCGCAGTCGGAGTTCACGGCGCAGCGCTTCGCTCGGAGTGTTCACGATGGCCAGATTGCACGATCAGATCACCTCCAGGACGCCACACTCAACGAGTTCTTGCGCGATCCGCAGAATCCTGAGCGGGTCGACGTCCCGGAGTTCGGGCCAGTCGCACGCCTGAGTGAGGGAGAACTCATCGTGTCTGGCCGCGCCGCGTAGGAAGGCTTGATCGTCAGCCTCTTGGATCTCGACCACGTTCACCGCCTCGCCGCCTGCGGGCAGATAAATCGACAGCATTTCCCCGCCGCCCGGAAGTGATCCAGCCACGATCAGCGGTGTGAGTTGCCTCGACATTCGTACTCGCGTGTCTTGTGGGAGCGAAACAGCCGGCGCGCCAGAGGAGCTAGAGCTCGAGAGTGGGCGGTCGCTCATCGCCGCGCGTTCGATCCAGTGACGCCACAACTGGGCTGGATCTGCGGCCATCTGCTCGAGCAGCCCTGCCAGCTCGCGCAAAGCGGCCGACAGCTCATCTGCGTCGGGTGGCAGTGAGGGCAGAATCCGTTCCTTCCCAGCTGGGCTCGGGCGCAGTCCACGCCATGGTTCTCGGCGCGAGAGGAAGGGTGCCAGAGCATCGAATACCAGGACGTGGAGCCGAGCCGGATCGAATGCCAGGTTGAGCGCCAGCGACTCATCACCCTCAGCCCTGGCTGCGTGCCACGCACCGGCGGGCAGCACAAGGACGTCGCCAGCTTCAAGTGTCACCTCTTCGAAGTCGGTCCAGGGCGGCACGACCATCTCCTGAACAACCTCCGGGGCGCTTTCCACACCACCCTGCTCCTTCACACGTCTCGCGGTGCCGTAGGAAGCGCCGTCCAGCGGCCACGCCGTTGCGATCTGGCGTGCGAAGCGCCATGTCTTGCGGCCACCGATCTGTAAGGTGGTTGCAACGCGCGCGTCGAAATGGGCGCCAAATCCACGACCGGGTGGCGACCAGTAGCAGTTCAAACGCACGACGCCAGGATGGTTCATGCGAGACTTCACGCGATGCACAAAGGCGCCGAGCTTCTCATTTACCAGATGAATCGAATTGACACAGACCGTCGCGCCCGTGGCGAAGTATCGTTCGACCTCGTTGGGTTGTATGTCGATACGCGGCCCGCCCTGTACTCCCCCTTCGTCGTACGTGACACGTACGAAGAAGTCAGGAGGCAATTGGGCTTCGGCCGCCGCGGCCTTCATCGTGGCGCGATACTCTTGCTTGTCGAACAGCCCGACGAACTTCCCGGGAGATCCCTTAATGAATAGGGGCTGCCGTGCCCAGTACTTCGTCAGGAACTCGTCGAGAGCAAGTCCATCGCCTAGAATGTGCTCGATGCCAGGCAAGTTCTCTGCGAGGCTGGGAGGTCGTGGAGACGCGCGCGACATCGGTGCGCCCACTACTGTCGAGTTAGCCACTGATTGCGGGCCGATCGGATCTCGGCAACGGTCACCCGCCCAGCCCAAGCTCGCTGCCGTTGTCGCCGCCTTCCGCCTCGGCGGCGTGACATACTTGACACGCGGCAGCGGTTTGGTGGGTATTGCCAGGGGCCTCTTAGGCGTCTTCGAGTCCGTTCCGCAGATTCTGACGATTCAAGGGTCTTGTTCGTCGTCATGGTAAGCGTCCAATCCTTCGTGAGTGAATGAGCTCGTTGGACACGAGCGCTGCTCATTGACCTGAATGCTGGAAGATCGCTGCGAGTCTGAAGCCAGAGGCTCTACACTGCCTACGGGCTGTGTCGATGATCCCGGACGGATCCGGGGTCACCGAGGATGAGGCTCTCCACCCGGAAACCGCGGGACACGAGGGCGTCGCGCAGGCCGCCGACGTGGCCGACTAACGCGATGATCAGGCGATCCTCCGCTAGCATTCCGCGGCCCACCCGGAGGACATCGTCGGCATCTACCGCGTCGATGGCGGCCACGTGGTCGACCCAGTTCTGGAGCGGCAGACCGTAGAGCACGATATCATCAAAGGCCGCGGCAGTATCTCGATTCGAGGTGAATCGCCTCGCCGCCTGAGTCACGAGTACGCGGCGCGCCCGCTCGAGCTCGTCGCCACGTGGTGGATCGGCAAGGAACCGCTTCATCTCACTGGTGATCGCGTCGATAGCGGCGACGGCGGCGTCTGGCCTCAAGGCCGTGCGCCCGCTGAGCTGGCCAAATCGATGCGAATAGACGAGGAATGATCGGAAGCCATATGTATAGCCCTTCGCCTCGCGTAGAAGCATGTTGACGCGTGACGCGTACATGCCCCCGAACGCGTGGTTCATGACCTCGAGGGATGCCCAATCGGGCGAGGTGCGGTCGATGCCGTCGATGCCGAATATCATGACCACCTGCGCCGCGTCGGGGCGATCCACGAGCAGCACCTTGTGGCCGGGAGCAGGTCGCAGCCGGTCCGGGACGCGCGCCGGAAGCCCCTGGGCCGTCCCATGTAATGGGGCCCAATTGCCTAGCCGCGACTCGAGCCTCGGACCGATCTCGGCCGCGGTGACATCGCCGGCAACCACCACAGTTAATGCGCGTGGATCGAATGCAGTCCGATAGAAGGTGGTGATATCCGCCAGCCGGATTCGAGAAAGCCCAGCTTCGTCTCCCACCGAGGGATAAGCCTCAGCAACCTTGCCGCCCAGGAACCCTCGGCTCACCGCCGTCAGGCCAGCCGCGCCTCCACGCGCTAGTTCGGCGCGTGTCTGAGGGATCGCGAGCGCGCGCACCTTGGCAAGCGTCGCACGATTCAACCTTGGTCTGCGCAACACCTCAGTCAGGAGGTCGAGCGTGGATTCAAGGTTATCGACCATGGTCTCGACGGTCACGAAGATTCCGTCGGCCCCAATATCCGCGGTGAGGTTCGCGCCGAGCCGAGCCAGATCACGTCCGAGCGTTGGCGCGTCTCTCGTCATCGACCCTTCTGCGAGCATTTGCGCAACAAGGTAGGCTAGACCCTGCTTGCCCGTCGGGGCATCCGACGTGCCACGGGGCGCAATCACGCGGACCGCCGCTAGAGGGAAGACATGATTCTCCACCACGATGACCCGAATGCCGCTAGCAAGGTGAAATTCGGTAGCTGCCGGCGGAGCGAAGCTTGACGATCCCGCATGAGCGGGCGGCCTGAATCGCCACGTCTCGTCGCGCGTCTCGGAGGG
>WNGB01023695.1_pt1 | contig 11619 bp, 10 predicted proteins | sample 5400681 | NCBI WGS metagenome assembly WNGB01 (sample SAMN13153367, study PRJNA577476) | soil metagenome | isolation source: 115 cm soil or saprolite under grassland replicate 2 | place: USA:California | collected 2016-06-15 | reverse complement strand
AACAGGCGCCGCTTCCTGTCCCTCGCCGTTGCGGGCGTAGCGCAGGATCCCGCGGCGGTGCCAGCACGGGTCGTGCGCAACCGCGGCGATCTCCCTCACGGCCTGGACAGCAACGTCAAGGGACGCCAGGACATGCATCCACTCAGCGGCGGTCCGCTCGACGAGGCGCGCGGAGAGGGCTGCGGCGAACGGACCGTCCTCGTCGAGGTGGGGGTCGACCTCCGTGGTGGGCAGCCCGACGGCATCCGCCACTTCCCGGGCCTTGCTGGGCGGTGCGGCCAGGAAGATCCAGCCGTCGGCAACCTCGTACAGGCGCTGCAGCGCATTCCACCCGCGGGCTTCGGTGCCGGTGGGCTCGGGCAGGCGCGCTGCAGGGCGATCGGTACCGAAGAGATAGAGCGCCTGGTGGAGCGTCGCGACGTGCGCCAGGGAGCTGGACAGGTGCTGTCCTGTTCCCGTCTGGGCACGGCGGTAGAGGCCGAGCGCGGCGGCGATCGCGCCGACGATACCGGTCCCGACATCGCTGACCAGGTAAGGCTGGTACCGCGGCCAGCCAGCAGCGCCGCCGTACCTGGCCGACAGCCCGGTCGCTGCTGCGGCTTGGTTCTCGTGCCCGCGACGATGCTGCCAGGGCCCGGTCCGGCCGAACGCACTGAGCGACACGTACACCAGCCCGGGGTGGACTGTGCGCAGCTCGTCGTATCCCAACCCGTAGCGCTCCACGGCGCCTGCCGCGTAGTTCTGGAGCAGGACGTCGGCGTCGCGGATGGCCGACCGCAACCTGCGCCGCTCGTCCTCGTCTTGCACGTCGACGAACACCGTGGACTTGCCACGGTTCGTGAACGACCCGTGGAAGCCGTTGTTGCCGCTAGGTGACGGGTTGGCGACCTTGAGGACGTCGGCCCCGTAGTCCGCGAGCAGCCGGCCGGCGATCGGGCCGGCGACAACCTGGGAGAGTTCGACGACCGCGACTCCGCTCAGGGGTCGTTCCGACCCGAAGCCAGGCTGCCTCGCCGACATACGCGGTGCCCGTCGGTGGCTTGCCAAGATCCCCTCGCGGTCCGCGTCAGGGAGCGAGCGTGAGCCCAGCCGGAGCGGTGACCCGTCGGCCTGAATGCACGGTCCGCACAGGTCCAGCACGCCGTACTCGGGATCATCGACGGAGACCACCGCACCCGACGCCCGGGCGTGGTCGTTGACCAGCCACTCCTGCGGGGACCGGACTTGCGCGAACGGAGTCCCGATCTCGATGGCGATACTCTCCCAGTCGGCTGCGCTGCGCGTGCGAACCAACCGGGAGAATCGCTCCTCCGCACGGAGTTTGAGCTCGGGATCAACGAACACACGGCCCAGGTCCCCGAGCCCCACCGACACCCACTCGTGCCAGACGCCGGCCTTCCGCAGCAACCTCTCGACGAACTTCGGGTAGGGGACCTGGTCGACGTGCCGTCCGTCGGCGCAGAGGTAAGAGCCCAAGAACGGGCGGGGTAGATCGTCCCGTCGCCCGACGAAGTCGGGCATCTCGAGGTGGAACCCGACGACCTCGAGCATCGCCTCCGACAGCGGGATCTCCAACCGGGCACCTGCGCCGGTTCGCTCGCGCTGGAGCAGGCCCATGATCACCGCCAGGGCTCCGAGGAGTGCGGCAGTTGTCGACGCGATCGGCAGTGCGGTGAAGAGGGGACGCCCGGGTTCGGGCACGGGTCCGCTGCTCCGTGCCTTCCAGTCCCAGTGCTCGTGCGACCGCCGGTAGCCGGCCGTGGCACTCATGACGATCCCCTCCCATGCGGGGATCGCCGCACGCGGGTCGTCCGCGGCGAAGCCGGGCAGCGAACAGTAGATGAGGGTGGGATTCGCGTCTGCGCACACCTCCGGCCCGAGTCCGATGCGCGCCATGACGCCTGGCCTGAAGTTCTCGACGAGCACGTCAGCGGTGCTGACGAGCTCACGGGCGGTCGCCAGATCTGCTTGGTTCGCGAGGTCCAGTACGATCCGTTGCTTGCCACGGTTGAGGAACGCGTCCGGCAGCCCCGGCAGACGCGGCCCACCAGGCGGGTCGACATGGATGACGTCGGCGCCGTGCTCGGCAAGGAGCTCGGCCAAGAGAGGTCCTGCGACGTACTGGCCGAAGTCGACCACGCGTACGCCGTTGAGGGCAACGGACATGAATGCCTCCTCTCGACCGTCTTCCACCCCGACCACCGGGCGGAACGCTCCGGTCCACCGACCGTAGGCGCGCCACGGCAAACGGGGATATCCGGAGATCGCGGAGCTGTATCCAGTCCTCGCGGCGAGATGGGGTCAGTGCAACCCGTCAGTCCGGGTACGGATGCTTGCCTTGAGGGTCTGAGCGGGAAGTTCTCCGAACTGCTCCCGGTAGACCTGTGCGAAGCGTCCCAGGTGCTGGAATCCCCAGCGGCGGGCGACCGCGGCGACCGTCTGCTCTTTGGGGTCGGCCAGAGCAAGCTCCGCGTGGGCCCTCTCGAGCCGGACCCGGCGGAGGTAGGACATCGGTGTCGTGTCGAGGTGGCGCTGGAAGCCCTCTTCCAGAGAGCGCACGCTGACGTGCGCGTGTGCGGCCAGCTCGCCGACGGTGCTGATGGCCATCGGATCGCTCTCGATCAGTTCCCGGGCGTTTCGGATCGTGCCCGGTGGGGTCGGCGTTCCCGCCTCGTGCAGCAGCTCGGAGTAGTTGTTCGGCTGGCAGACGAGGAGCGAGGTGACCACCAGATCGGTCAACGCGGTGGCTGCGAGCGGGTCGGCCGACAGTCGACCGGGCTCCCGGGTCTCGGCATGCAGCATGCGGAGCGCACGCACCAGGGATGCACTCTGTCTGCTCGCAGTGTCGAGCGCGAACTGGAAGCGGATCGGCTCGGTGGGGGTTCGACCGATGAGCTGGGCGAGTTTACGCTCGAGCGCGACCTGCTCGAGTCGCAAAGAGACGAGCTCCGCACCGGAGCTCCAGTTCTCGAAGTAGGTAATCTGCTGCGGATCACTGACCGCGCCGCTCGGACCCGTGACGACCCGCGCATGTCTCCCCGAGCGAACCTCGAGCGCGCCTTTGGGCGCAAGGCACACTACGTAGATCGACGGCGGTGGGGCGGCCACCCAGACGTCCCCACCGAACCGGATGCGACCGAGACTGAGGCCCGGCAACCGCGTCATCCGCAACTTGAGGAAGAAGTCGTCAGAAGGCCCGTCGACTTTCAGCATCGACGGCGAGTACGCGTCGGCGATGACCTTGCGGGCCTCGTCAGGATCAACCAGGCTGATCGCCCGACCGCCGGTCGGGCTGGGCCAGCTCAACGGGGCTTGACTGCTGTCGGTCATGACCCCCGCCAGGTTGCGACCATCCGGCGCATAGTCGTACTCCTCCTGCGCGTCGAATGTGTCCCAGGCCACATTCTCCTCGTCCGAAGCGTAGCCCCAGGTCATCCACCCGGCCAGTCTGGTCAGGAACTCTGCATCCTGTGAAAGCCGCGACGCAGGTAGACGGCGGGCGGCTCTTCAAGCAGGCGGATGTCCTCGACCCTGCCGACCAGGATCGTGTGGTCACCGGCGGTGTAGGTGGCGTGCGCCTCGCAGGTCATCCGGACGCACCCGCCTTCCAGTAGCGGTAGGCCGTGCTCACCGATGGTGACCTCGGCTCCGCCGAACTTGTCCGCCCCCCGAGTGGCGAACCGCAGAGCGATGTCGGTCTGGCTCTCTCCGATCACATGCACCGCCCAGTGCTTCGCCTCGCGGAAGGCCGGGTGGCACGATGCATCGGCCGACAAGCAGACGAGCACGAGGGGCGGATCTGCGGAGACCGAACAGAACGAGGTTGCGGTGAACCCCCACCAAACCCCCTGTGAGTCGACCGTGGTGACCACGGTGACCCCGGAGGGGAACGACGCCATCGCGTCTCGAAACGTGTGCTCGGCGAGAGTGGTCATGGTGGGCATGTTGGTCCTATCTGGGCTCGGGGCGAGTTCTGGCGGTCGGCATGCTGGTCAGGTCAGATCGCCGGCACGTCGAGGAGCGGCTCGAGGGTTGCCGCCCCGCCGCACTCGCGGCTGAGCACCGGCATGATCTCCTCGGCGAAGATGTACATCTGCTCCTCGATCTCCTTGCCCGTCAGGCCGGGCGTCTCGAAGATCGGAAGCACCAGGTAGTCCTCGAAACCGGCCGCGTAGTCGGCCATCAGTCCGTCGATGACCTGCTGCTTGCTTCCGTGCAGCATCAGCCCGGACTGTTCGAACAACTCCCCGGTCATCTGGGCGCCTGCGGGAATGTGCACTCCACTGATCAGCGACTCCGCGATGTAGTTCGGGAAGTGGTAGAGGCCCGCCCGCTTCTCGGGCGTGATCTCTCCAACGTGCACGAACCGGAGGAAGGAGACCCCGCGCTTGCGTTCGGAGTCCCACCCGAGCTTGAACGGTCCGGCATGATGCCGGTCCGGCCAACCCGCCTTCTCCGACTCGGTGTGGTAGGCCTCGAGCACTTCCCGGACCTGGTCACTTCCGGCGCCGAGGTGGCACATGTTGTAGCCACGTCGGGCGGCAGAACGCACTGAGCTCATGCTCAGCCCGGTCTGCCAGATTTGCGGATAGGGCTTCTGAAGTGGATGCGGATAGACCGACAGCTCCTTCAGGTATTCCTGACCATCCCGAGTCTCGAGCACATCGTCGACATCCCGCTCGAGTCCTTCCTGGGAGAAGTAGGCCCGGGTGACCCGCGAGTGCCACGGAAGCCACTTGGGAGGAATGGAGTAGAACGAGCCCTCGAAGGAGAACGACGGCTCGGTCCACGCTTTGAGGATGATTTCCATCGCCTCATCGAAGTAGGCGTGGCTGCGGTACTGGTCGACGTCGGATGACCCGTATACCTGACCGAACGGCTCCGTCTCTCGCGTGCCGCCTCCTCGCCCGACACCGAACTCGAGCCGCCCTCCGGACAGGACGTCGAGAAGGCCTGCCTGCTCGGCAAGCCGCAACGGATGGTGACGGTGCACGATGTTGGCCATCTGGCCGATGCGGATCTTTGAGGTGCGCATCGCGATCGCGGTTCCGGTCTGCACCGGGTTAGGGGAGAACTCGGCGCCTTCCGGCTGGAAGTGGTGCTCTGTCAGCCAGTAGTAGTGGAAACCGAGCTCCTCCGCGAGGACCGCCTGCTCGACCTGCTGGACGGCCACTCGCTGGAAGGAACGATGCACGGCATCCATGTCCGCGACGGGGAAGGTGACGTTCGGATCCTCGGCGGAGGGGGTGATGGGAAGATCCGTCCCGCCGTTGTGGAGACAGGAAAACTCGATCATGACGCTCCCGTTCGTTGTTGAGCAGTTCGATGGGCTTGGTCCTGACGAACGTAATCGCCGTCACACCCCGCCCGGTGTCCGAAGATCGCGAGGTCCTATCCGCTGATCGCAGGCCGGGCACGTCGAGAGCGCTCCATGATTGCGACGCTGCGGCAGCGGCGCCTAGCGTCCGACCTGACCCAACGCGTACACGAACAAGGAGACAGCCCGTGATCGTCGTACTCTCTCAACACCAGGCGCAGGTCACCGAAGCCGACAACCTCGGTCGACTCCACGTCAGCACGGCCCTTCAGCCCGGGGAGGTTGAACGCGCGCTCCAGGAATCAGGCGTCGGCACCAAGGTCGAGAACGGCCGCGCACTACTGACTGTCGATGTGCTCCGTGCTCTCGCTGCCGCGTCGGCCACGACTCCGCAATGGGATGAGGGATGGGAGAAGATGCTGAGCTTCGCCCGCAGCCACCAGTGGGTCACCAACGATGGGCACGGTGTCTGGGCGCACGTCGAGTCCTTCACTGCCCTGGATCGAACTGGGGCCTCTACGTCCGGCTAAGTCGGACGGCCACTCTGCGCGGCCCTGTCAGCAATGACCAGCGCGACGAGGCTGGTGGACCGCACGACAGCCGAAACCGGTCCGCCGTACCGAGGCCGCGTGGGAGCTCGCCGCGGGCGAGCGTGGCGATCTTGCGCACGACGTCAAGTGGGGGTGGTCGTGACGCAAGCGTCCAGCACGTGCTGGAGAACCTCAGATCGCGGTTCATGACCGTAACGCCACTCCGGCCGCCCAGATGGGATTGGACCCGGGGGGCGAGGGACCCACGCCCGATCAGGCGGAGGCTGCCTGGTGCTCGGCGACGAACGTGAGCGCGATGTCGTAGATCATGTCCTCCTGGCCGCCGACGAGCCGGCGACGACCGCACTCCATGAGCAGCTCGCGGACGTCGACGCCGTACCGCTCGGCCGCGATCTCGGCGTGGCGGAGGAAGGAGGAGTACACGCCCGCGTACCCAAGGGTGAGGGTCTCGCGGTCGACGCGGACGGGGCGGTCCTGGAGGGGGCGCACGATGTCGTCGGCGGCGTCCTGCAGCTTGAACAGGTCACAGCCGTGCTCGAAGCCCGACAGGTCGGCGACGGCGATGAACGCCTCGACGGGGCAGTTCCCGGCGCCGGCGCCGTGACCGGCGAGGGAGGCGTCCACCCGGTAGACGCCGTTCTCGACCGCGACCACGGAATTGGCCACGGACAGGGAGAGGTTCTCGTGGGCGTGGATGCCGATCTCGGTGGAATCGTCGAGCGCGTCGCGGTAGGCGCGCACCCGCGCGGCGACGTCGTTCATGGTCAGCCGGCCGCCGGAGTCGGTGACGTAGACGCAGTGCGCGCCGTAGGACTCCATCAGCTTCGCCTGCTTCGCCAGCTCTTCCGGCGGCGCCATGTGCGAGAGCATCAGGAAGCCCGAGACGTCCATGCCGATCTCGCGGGCGGTCTCGATGTGCTGCGCGGAGACGTCGGCCTCCGTGCAGTGGGTCGCGACCCGGACCGAGCGGACGCCTAGGTCGTAGGCGTGCTTCAACTCGTGGATGGTCCCGACGCCGGGGAGGAGCAGCGTGGTGAGTCGGGCATTCTTCAACACCGAGGCGGCGGCCTCGATCCACTCCCAGTCGGTGTGGGAGCCGGGGCCGTAGTTGACCGACGAGCCGGAGAGGCCGTCGCCGTGGGCGACCTCGATGGCATCGACGCCGGCGCCGTCGAGAGCGACGACGACCCGCTGGACGTCCTCGGGGGTGATGCGATGGCGGACGGCGTGCATGCCGTCACGCAGGGTGACGTCCTGGACGAAGATCGGGGTGCTCATCGGGCGCCCTCCTTGGCGGCGGCGATGCGGTCGGCGACCTGCAGTGCAGCCGAGGTCATGATGTCGAGGTTGCCGGCGTAGGCCGGTAGGTAATGGGCGGCGCCCTCGACCTCCAGGAACACCGACACCTGCAGGTTCGGGGGCTGGGCCCCCTCGGTGAGCAGGGTCTGGAGTGGCTGGTCGGCGGGGATCTCGGTGATCTGGACCTGCTGCTTGAGGCGGTAGCCGGGGACGTACGCAGCCACGTCGGCGACCATCTTGTCGACGCTCTGGCGGATCTCCTCGTGGGTGGCCGGGTCGGGCGCGGTGACGAGGGCGAAGACGGTGTCGCGCATGATCAGCGGCGGTTCGGCGGGGTTGAGGATGATGATCGCCTTGCCGCGCCTGGCGCCGCCCACCTCGACGATGGCCGCGGCGGTGGTCTCGGTGAACTCGTCGATGTTGGCGCGGGTGCCAGGGCCGGCAGACTTGGAGGCGATGGAGGCGACGATCTCGGCGTACTCCACCGGGACGACCCGGCTGATCGCGGCCACCATCGGGATGGTGGCCTGGCCACCGCAGGTGACCATGTTGGTGTTGGGGGCGTCGAGGTGCTCCTCGAGGTTGACCGCGGGGACGACGTAGGGGCCGATGGCGGCGGGGGTGAGGTCGATCAGGCGCTTGCCGAGCGGCTGCAGCTTGGAGGCGTTGTGCTCGTGGGCCTTGGCCGAGGTGGCGTCGAAGACGATCTCGATCTCGTCGAAGTCGGGCAGGGCCATCAGACCTTCGACGCCCTCGTGCGTGGTGGCGAAGCCGAATCGCTTGGCGTGCGCCAAGCCGTCCGACACGGGATCGATGCCGACCATGGCCGCCATCTGGAGGTGCTGGCTGGTGCGCATCACCTTGATCATCAGGTCGGTGCCGATGTTGCCCGAGCCGATGATCGCCACCTTCGTCCTGGTCATGAGGTTGCTCCTTCACTGAGGGTCACGGTGACGGCGCCGAGCCCGGTCAGGGTGGCGGTGACGACGTTGCCGGCCGCGACCGGGCGCATCGGCCCGAGGGCGCCGGACAGGACCACGTCCCCCGCGCGCAGCGGCTGGCCGAGCTCCACAGCGGTCCTGGCGAGCCAGACCACCGCCTCGACCGGGTCGCCGAGGCAGGCAGTGCCGTTCCCGGTGGAGACCTGCCGGCTGTCGATGGTCATCGACATCTCGACGTCGACGGGGTCGACCTCGGTCAGGGTCAGCCGTCTGGGGCCGAGCACGAACACTCCGGCTGAGGCGTTGTCGGCCACGGTGTCGCCGAAGCTGATGTCCCAGCTCTCGATGCGGCTGCCGCAGACCTCGAGTGCCGCGACGACGTACTCGGTCGCCTGCCGGACTTGTGCCGCGTCCAGCGGACCGTTGGCGAGGTCCGCGCCCAGCACGAAGGCGATCTCCGCCTCGATCCGGGGCTGCATGACCAGGTCGGCCGGGATCGTGTCACCGCCGCGGTAGGCCATGTCGTCGAAGAGCACCCCGAAGTCGGGGCGGTCCACGCCGAGCTGCTGCTGGACCGCGGGTGAGGTCAGCCCGATCTTGCGGCCGACAACCCGGGCGCCGGACTCGATCCTTCGCGCCGTGAGGAGCTGCTGCACGGCGTACGCCGTTGCGACGTCATCGCGGCCGATCAGGTCGCGCACCGGTGGACAGGGCACGCCGGTCTCCGCGGCCCGGGCGAGCCGGGCCCCGGCAGCAGCGACCGACGTGTCGCTGGAGGTGGAGGTCTGCGTCATGGCGCAACTGTGTGGGCGGGCCGGCCGCGGTGACCAGCAGAACGTCTCGCTCAGCGATACGCTTGGGCGATGGATGAGAACGCCGGTCTCGACACCGTGCTGGGCAAGGCGGTGGCGATCCTGCGAGCCTTCAGGGTCGAGGACCAGGCCGTGTCCCTTGCCGAGCTCGTCCGGCGCACGGGCCTCCACAAGGCCACGGTCCACCGCCTCTGCAGCGAGCTTGTTGCGAACCGGTTGCTCGACCGCGTCACCGGTGGCTACCGGCTCTCCGGCGGGCTCTTCGAGCTCGGGATGCGGGCCTCGGTCGAGCGCAGCCTGCTCGAGGTCGCGATGCCGTTCTTGCAGGACCTGTACGAGCGAACCCACGAGACGGTGCACCTCGGGGTGCGGGAGGGCCACGAGGTGGTCTACATCGCCAAGATCGGCGGCCACCGTCAGGCCCGCGCACCATCTCGCGCGGGGGGCCGGATGCCGCTCCACTGCACGGCCATCGGGAAGGCGCTGCTTGCGCACAGCGATCCCCCGCTGAGCCTGGAGGTCCTCTCCGCGCCGCTGGAGCGTCGCACCCCCCACACGATCGTGGCCCCGGGTCTGCTTCGTCGCCAACTCGCCCAGGTGGCGGAGACCGGCGTCGCGTTCGAGCACGAGGAGTCAGCGGCGGGGATCAACTGCGTCGCCGCGCCGGTCTTCGGCCCCGGCGACGAGCTGTTGGCCGCCATCAGCATCACCGGACCGACCAGCCGGTTCCGCCCGGAAGCCCACGTCGCGCCGGTGCGCAGCGCGACCACCGCCCTCAGCGCCACGCTCACGCGACTCCACCGGCAGCGCGGTGGTCGCTGAGCGCCCGTTCGGCGTCAGGGTCGCCACAGAGGCGCTGATGGTCGTGAGGTTCAGAGGCCCAGGTGCCCCGGCGATCGCGACTCGGGCAGGACAGCGGTACCCCTCATGTTGAACCGGCGACGCGGGTGCGCGTCCGGGGCGGGTCGGGTCCTCGCACCCAGCGGCGACCACGTCGACTATCGCACCGGTTCGATCGGAGAATCCTGTCTCTCGCGGGCGACGCCGATGTCCAGATCAGAGTCGAGGTACTGGCCGACGACCGCGTAGAGATCACCGAACATGCGCTGGGACCGGTCGCGCCGGCCAGCCTTGGAGTCCGTCGGCGGGCGCGTCGACACGACCGGACGGCCTGGCGAACTCACCGGGCCGCGCACGGGATCCACTGAGCAGGGTGTCGGCATCCGCATCGCATTCGTGGGTCGTCCCGCCGACTCTCGGCAGAGCGGGTCGTCATAGACCTCGTCTCCCCTCCTGCGCTCAGGCCGACGCCCGTGGCGCTCTGGGCTCAGGGGACGAGTACCGCCCGGCCGGCGATCAGTCCCCGGTCGAGACGGTCGAAGACATCGTTGATGGCAGACAAGGGATGTTGCTCAATGTTCGACACGAGGTCGCCGCGTTGCGCAAGCGACAGCACTTCCTCGAGTTCGTTGCGGGAGCCCCAGTTGCTCATCGTCAGCGAGGCTTCCGCGGCCACACCGAAGAAGGAGAACGGCACACTTCCGCCCGCCAGACCGACGAGCACGAAGACGCCCTGCGGCCTCAGTGCCGCCACTCCGAGGGCCATCGTCGCATCGATTCCCACAAAATCGAGCACGGCGGCGGCACCGTCGCCACCCGTGTGCGCCCTGACTTCGTCGTCGGCGTCGCCGGCTCGGGGATCAATCGTCACGTCGGCTCCCAGAGACAGCGCCAACTTGCGCTTCGCGGGGTCGGTCTCGATCACGACCACTGTCGCAGGAGAGAGCATCTTCAGGAACTGGATGCCATATTGCCCGAGTCCACCAGCGCCGATCAGCACTGCACTGGTGCCGGGCACGAGGAGCGGCAGGGCCTTCTTCACCGCGGAGTACGGGGTGAGTGCGGCATCCGTCAGCGGCGCGGCAAGCACTGGGTCCAGGCCGCCGAGCGTTAGAAGCTGTCGAGTGGACGGCACCAAGAGGTACTCCGCGTAGCCGCCTGCGGGCCCCATGCCGCCCCAGAGGAGAGTGTCGCAGAGCTGCTCATGCCCGCCGAGGCAGAGCCGGCAGTGACCACAGCCCCACCCGCCGAAGACGGCGACGGCGTCGCCGATCTCGAAACCTTGATCATCGGCGCCGGGGCCGAAGGCTTCGATCCAACCGGCGTTCTCGTGGCCAAGTGTCTGGGGTAGCGGGAGTCCGGGAAGATCACCCGCCTTGATATGGAGATCGGAGTGGCAGGCTCCTGCGCCCCCGATCCGGATCAGCACCTGACCCGGCCCCGGAACGGGGGTGGGCAGATCCTCGACGACGAAAGGGGTGCCAGGAACGTGGAGTCGTGCGGCTCTCATGACGGGGTCTCACCAACCTTTGTCGGTTCAGAGCGAGTTCACTGGAAGCGCTCGCGCTGATCGGGGGTGGGAGGTGCAGCGAGACTAGGCAGCGCGGCGGCGTGCCAGGACGATGATGCCGACGGCCATGCTGACCACGTAGCCAACGATGAGCATGTAGCTGCCGATCCGCATGGTGTCCGTTGCGGCGATGAGCTCTGACCAGCTCATGGTGCCTTTGACGGCGAACAAAGATGCGACGAGGCCGAGGGAGGATGCCAGCACGAGCGCGGTGCCTGAGCGGCCGTCCCTTCGCAGCGATGCCGCGATCCCCACGGCGATCGTGAGCACGACCATGGCCCACCCGAGC